>Ga0070714_100002008_pt1 | contig 14881 bp, 19 predicted proteins | sample LARL83metaG_FD_65450 | JGI IMG/M metagenome (GOLD analysis project Ga0070714, IMG submission 65450) | Corn, switchgrass and miscanthus rhizosphere microbial communities from Kellogg Biological Station, Michigan, USA - LAR L8-3 metaG | ecosystem: Host-associated > Plants > Roots > Rhizosphere ...
CCTTGATGATTCCGGCCACGCGTTCGCCTTACCGTGAAAGAGTCCGCCGTGACGTGAGCAGCTTCACCCATCGCGACACGTTCGGCGCTCGCGATGGCGACGCTGCGAACCGTTGAGCCGTCCCGAGCCGCATTCAGCTGTCCTTCGGCGGTAGGGCCTGCTCCCACTCGTACGCGAGGTCCGATGGCGCGTCTGCTGTCTTCCGTCCGTCATCCAGTGCTTCGGGTTGGCCGGCCACGAACTCACGTCGGACGCCTCGAGATGTGCTCGTGGTGGCACGCAGACGCTCAAGCTCGGCCTCGGTTTCGCTGAGGCGCCGCCTGGTGAGAACCAGCCCGGCGGCGAGCGCAATCGTCACGAGCGGGCATGTTTTCCGCCACATCGTGACCTCCTCTCGGATCGACCATTTGGTGTCAGTCTGCGAGTCTGCGCCTCGCGGGCTGCGACGACATCCGGGCGCTTCCCGCCAGGAGGACGCGACGAACTACGGATCTCAAGTACCGTGAGCGCGTACCCCGCAGACAAAGGGCCGATGCCGTGATTCTGATCGCCTACGACGGATCCCGGGACGCCCGCGCCGCGGTCGACCGGGCCGGCGAGCTGCTGCGCGGCGAGCCGGCGACGGTGGTGACCGTGTGGGAGCCCTTCCTCGATGTAATGGCGCGAACCGGCGCTGGCCTGGGTCTTGCGCCAGGGGTCGTCGACTACGAGGAGATCGACAGGGGCTACGAGCAGAGCGCCCGCGAGCGCGCCGCCGAGGGTGTCGAGCGCGCTCGGCGCGCCGGACTCAACGCTCAGCCTCGCACCCGGGCAAGACACACGACGATCGCTGACGCGATCCTCGCCGAGGCGGAGGAGGTCGGCGCGAGCGCGATCGTGCTGGGGACGCGCGGGCTGACCGGGATCAAATCCTTCTTGTTGGGGAGCGTCTCGCATGCGCTCTTGCAGCACGCCGATCGGCCGGTGCTCGTTGTGCCCTCGCCCGAGGTCGCCACGGAGCGGGCAGAACACCGGCTCTGATCGGCGCCGGTGAGCGCGTAGCGGAGGATCGGTCAGTGCACGCCGACCAGCAGCACCGCGGTGATCCCGCTGAGGAGAGCGGACAGAGCAAGCGCGGCGGTCGCCGCCAACAGCGGCGGCACCAGCGCGGGGCACAGCGATCCCCAATCCCGGGACCGGCCGGGGGTCGCGTGCACGAACACCCGACGAACACGACGCAGACCGCGGCCTGCCACCACACATCGTTCTTGATCAGCAAATACAGCGAAAGCCCGGTCGGAATAACGGCCCCGCCGAGGTTCAACGCGAGGGCGGGAAGGACTCGGCTTCTCCGGTCAGCGATCCTCCGCGATCCAGGCGGCCACATCGTGCGCGGACGCGCTTGCCGGCCGCCCAGACTCGTGCGGATCATTGTCTCAGCTTGCCTTCTTCCCCCCGGCGAGCTTGTGGAGGCTGCCGGCGGCCGGGGTGTACACGCTCTCGTGCCCATCGTCCCAGCGGATCCGGTAGCGCGGGGAGGGCTCGCCGTGGACGACTTCTTCGATCGTCCCGGTCCTGGTCGCGCGCTCCGTCGAGCGCGCCTGCTCCTCGACCTTGTCACCGACCTGCAGAGCCATTGTTCACCTCGCTTGAGATCTAGACGGGGGACGGTCGATGATGCTCGTCGTGGTGCCCGGCGCCATCGGCACCTCGCCCGGACCCGGGGGCGTGGTTACTACGCACCCGGCCCCGGCGATGGCCTTCCGCCGAGCGGCCGCTTCGACGGTGCTGCGACCGCAAGCCCGCTGAATTGCACCTCTGCACGCGCGCGCCCTCGGGGTTTCGCGGATGACCGACACCGCGCGGCTGACGATCATTCAGTACACGATCTAACCGGCGGAGTCGAGTGTGCCATGTTTGCGGATGTCCTCAGAGCCCTCCACGAGTGAACTCGTGACCGTCGGCGCGCCGATCAAACTCCGGGACGGCTCGCGCATCCGCATCCGCCAGGGCCACCGCTCAGACCGGGAACTACTGCTGCAAGGGTTCCAGCGCCTCAGTCCCGAGTCCCGCTACCGGCGGTTCCTGATGGCGATGCCTCAGCTGAGCGAGGAGATGCTGCGCTACCTGACCGAGCTCGACCACCACGACCATGAGGCGATGATCGCGCTGGACGAGCGGACCGGCGAGGGAATCGGTGTGGCGCGTTACGTCCGCAACCGGCAGCGGCCCGACACGGCCGAGGTGGCGGTGACCGTGATCGATGACTGGCAGGGCCGCGGGGTCGGCACGCTACTGCTCGAGGTGATCTGCGGCCGCGCACGCGAAGAGGGGATCAGGACGTTCACCGCTGTGCTGCTGGCGACCAACCAGGAGATGATGGACGTGTTTCGGGCGCTGGGGCCCGTCCGGATCGTCGACCACGAGACCGGCACCGTCGAGATCGAGATGCCGATCCCGACCATCGGGGTGCCGGCCGCGCTCAAGAAGCTGGTGCAGGTGTCAGCCTGCCGCGAGATCATCGTGCCGATCGACAATCGTCACGTGTCCGACCGGGCGGTCAGTCGACGCGGGCACCATGCGCGACCTCGCTGAGATCAGGCAACCGTCCCGGATCCGCGGTTAGCGCTCGACTCCCGCTCAACCTGGCGGCGCGCCGCGCCCGCGGGCGCAGTCGCGGGCGGCCCGCGAGTGGAGACCGGTCCCCCCGGTGGGGAGCGGCGATGGTCGCCCTGGTTCGGGCAGGTGGCGCGACTCCAGCAGTCCCCGCAGGCGGGCCCGTTGCGGCCATGGCCGGTGGCGCGGTCCCCACCGCCGCGCTCCTTCGGCCCGGCCCCCAAGCGGCAGGGCCAGCAGCGCGGAGGCGGCCGCGACCAGCCCCGACAGCGCCATCAGCCCTGGATGCCCTGGGTGGATCGCCCAAGACCCGCACACCGAACACGGCAGCGGCGTTGACGGAATCCGTTTGAGGATCCTGTGAGCGCAAGGTCATCGGGCAGCTTGATCGAGCGTGCTCGCGCGCGGCGGCCGAAAGGTGATCACCGTCTGGGCGGCCGGTCATCTGCGGCTTGCACGTCAGATTCCTTGGGACATGGCGAGCGCGCGCCGGCCGCGCGCGGTCAGGGCGAAGTCGGGGTCGATCAACCCGTCGGACAGCAGCGCTGAAGTGTGCTGCCACGGCGGGTCGCCACCCGACGCCCGGAAGTCTCGGAGCGCTCTCAGCGCGCTGGGCGCGGCGTCGAACACCTCCCGAAATTCGGTCCCGTCGAGCCGGAAGACCGCGTGGCGTCCTTCGGCGATTGGGATCGTTTGGGCGGTTGGGCTCTATGCAGTCATCGCGCGCGAAGTTGGCGGCTGGCCGGGCGCCCGCTCCGCCCTACTGCTCGTCTTCCTCTCGGCTGAGCGTAGTCCCAGCGCTGTGCACGACGGTGCGCAGGAACTCATACTGAGTCTTGACGAGTCGGTCGGCCATATCCATCGCGGCGTCCACGATTTCTCGCCGGCGGGACGGACGCTCGCCGTGTGGCAACGCTTCGTCAACGACGTCGACGAACTTGCGAACCGCCTCTATCGCGGCCCGCGACCCGGACTCGAGCGACTTGAGCACGTCGTCGGAGAGCTCGGAGGTCCGGTCGACCACTTCGCTCACCTGCTCCTGCTGCTTGCGCTTGAGGCCCTGCTGCTCCTGCTTGCGTTGGAACTCGTGGGCCTTCCGAGTGGCCGCCGCTTTGCGCCCCGCCGTGCTGCGTTGAGCCTTGGTTTCTGGCATGAGGATTGCCTCCTTCGAGGGACATACGTCCCGTTGACACGCATTGGCGGAAGCCCGTCGGCTTTTCCGGCTTCGCGGGACCGGCCTCGTGGCCACCGTCGTAGGCGACCCTAGGCCAGCCGGCCGGGCGCGCCATCGGTAGAAAGCCCCGGAACTAACCGGACGATCCCGGCGCCAGGTGCTGACGCTCGGGCTCATTCGTGGCAGCCAGCCTGCCGACCTGAAGTGCCAGCCTTGGCCTGTCGCGGCTGGAAGCAGGCGCGCTGGCTTAACGGCGCCTGCCCACGCCGGTTGGCCGGCGTGGGCAGGTTGTGGATCACAGGTCGAGACGGGAGCTGCACGGTCAGGAGGCCGGCACCGCCTCGCGTGCGGCGAACATCTCGGTCTCACGCTCGGTGCGCCTCGCGTGGTGGAAGCCGAGGCCGACCAGGACCGCCATCAGCGCCGCCGCGATGAATGAAGCGATCGCGCCCCACAACATGATCTGGCCGATCTTCGCGAACGCGTAGGCCTCAAGCAGCAGCCCGCGCAGCGTCGTGCCGCGGAACGAGGTCTGCACCAGCGCCTGCAGCTGAGTGTCCTTCGGCTTGGCGAGCGATGCGGCGCTGATCTTCGAGTACAGGCCGCCGTAAGGCATCTCGGAGAGGTGCACGGCGATGAAGTTGTCGGCGTAGACCTTGGCCTGCGCCCCGGTCAGCAGTTGCTGTCCGGCGTACTGCGACACCGACGGGATCATGCTCGGCGTGATCTCGGTGCCCGCCTTGGGATGCGCGAACGCCACCTTGGGCGGGAAGTAGATCTGCTGCTGCGCGAGCTGGCTGTGGACGTTGTCGTTGACGAAGCCGTGACCCCAGGTCAGCAACCCGCCGGCGATGACCAGTACGACGACGACAACAACCCCGCCGGCGCTTGCGACGTAATCAAACACCTTGCGAGACATTGCTCCTCCTTAAGGGTGTGACACATCGATTTCAGGCTTGACCGAATGCTCGACTGGAGGAGGCGCGGTGAGATCGGGCCTCGCCCGCGCTCTCGCGTGGAAATTCCGCGGGCGTGGCCGGGCAAAAGCCGCAGCCAGGTCGCGATGCTCTGATGGACCGCGGATTAGGTCCTGGTCACCCGCGCCAGCCGTCCGGGCGGTAGCAGTTGCACTCCCCTAGAAGCTTCGTTGCAGGTGACCGAAGCGCTATGGACGCGCCGCCATGGCGCCGCGATCACTGAAAACTCAGGCGCGCCCGCTGCCCCTTCGTGCTTTTCGCGATCGCCGTCGAGCAGCCCCGACCTGGCCCGGCTGCGCCGCCCTCCGTGACCTATGGCGGACGTCTCCGTACTTGTGTCCCGGCGTGTCTGCTTGTAAGCAGGTCCAAGCGCTCGATGGTCGGCTTCCTCGGTGATGAAGTCAATGACGCGGTCGCGCGCCACGATGCCGGGTCGGGATCGCAGTCCAAACCTAGCCAGCGACCTGCCAAGGACGCAGCCGACATCGTGCTCGCGAAACGAATCTCGACACCTTGCAGACGGCATGGTCGAGGGCCAGCGGATGTTCGCGAACACGATCAGGTAGGTGCTGATGGGGGCCTCCTCGAACGGCCTGGTGGCCGCCAGCTACGCGCCTTCGAGACGGCGTATTACCCACCTTGCTCGTACGGACTGTTCCCGTTGGTTCTCGTCGAGCGCGAGGTCCAGGCTGGCCAGCGCGGCCTCGTGTTGCGGGATCCAGCGATGCTGTAGAGCTCGTAGCCGCCGGGCGGCGCGCCGCAGCTCAGCCGCAAGCTCGACCTCCGCACGTTCGGCAGCGACGTACCGCGCACCGGCACGCGTTGCCTCCGCGCAGGCGCGCGCGAGGAGCACCGTAGCCGAGCTCCCGCCAAGCGCCGACAGCGGCGGCGGGTCGGGGATGCTGATCCCCTCCACCGCGGGGAGCCGGGCCCCCATCATGTTCGTCCACGAGAGCTCGAGCGATGCGGGCTCGTGCACGTGGCGTGCAAGCAGCTCGAGCCGGCCGCAGCCGTCGACCATCGCCGCTCGGCCCGACCACTGCGCGACCTGTGCGGCTGCGTCGTGCCAGCCCTGCCGGGCATCGGCGGCCTCGGCCCGGACGCGTGCCAGCTCGCGGAGCAGAACCTGGCGCTTGCGATCCAGAAGGTCCGCACCTCGTCTGGCGATCTCCAGCCGCCCCACGAGCCAGATCCGGCCCGCCCTACCGGGGGGTATCCGCAGTGCCATCGACGTAGTGAGCGGCCAGCGTGGCAGGGGTGATCATCGACAGCTCGTGCCGTGGCAGTCGCGAGGCGACGGCCCACGCGCGGTCCAGCGTGTCGGCAAGCGAGCGGGTTTCGTCCAGGCGCTGGGACAGGAACTGCGACTCGAACGCCGCCACCACGCGCAGGTACTCGCGGTCGCTTTGGGCCAGTGCGTCCTCGCCGACCACTTCGGCGAGGTCTGCCGCTTGGCGTCCGCGGGCCGCGATTCCGTACAACTGGGCGGCGATCTCGAGGTGGTCGTCGCGGGTCAGGCCAGGCCCGGCGCCGTGGCGCATCAGCCGCGAAAGCGAGGCCAGTGGGTCAAACGGCGGCGATACGCCGCGGGCGTAGGCCTCGGAACTGAGGACCAGCTGGCCTTCGGTGATGTAACCGGTGACGTCTGGCACCGGGTGGGTGATGTCGCCGGCCGGCATCGTGAGTACCGGCAGCTGGGTGAGCGACCCGGCGGCGCCCTTGATTCTGCCGGCCCGCTCGAGCAGCGAAGCCAGGTCGCTGTACAGGTAACCGGGATAGCCGCGACGACTTGGAACTTCGCCGCGCGCGGCGGACACCTGGCGCAGAGCCTCGCAGTAGTTGGTGAGGTCGGCGAGCACGACCAGCACGTGGCGGCCCAGGTCGAACGCCAGGTGCTCAGCGACTGTCAGCGCGACTCTAGGAGTGACGATCCGCTCGACCACCGGATCATCGGCCGTATTGACGAACAGTGCCAGGTCACCCAGCTCGGCACGGCGCTCGAGCACGCTGCGGACTGCGTCCACCTCTGCGTGCGGGAGGCCCAGCGCCGCGAACACGATCGCGAACTGCTCGCCCTCGACGTGGGCCTGAGCCGCGACCTGCGCCGCCAGCTCGAGGTGCGGCAGCCCGCCGACCGAGAACACGGGCAGCTTCTGTCCGCGCACCAGCGTGGCGAGCCCGTCGATCGCGCTCACGCCGGTGAGGATCGCCTCGGTCGGGGCCGCGCGCGCCGCCGGGTTGATCGGCGCGCCGGCAACCGGGCGCTGCTGGGCCCCGAGCACTGGCGGCCCGCCGTCGATCGGTTCGCCGCGGCCGTTGCAGGTCCGTCCGAGCCATCCCTCGCCAACCGGAATCCGCATCGGCGCGCCGGAGAACGCGACCCGTCCAGAATCCAACCGCATTCCCGAGGTTCCCTCGAGGACCTCGACCACGGCGAGGTCGCGGTGCACGTCGAGAACTGTCCCGTGGCGGACCTCGCCCGAGTCGAGCGTTACCTGCGCCACCTCGTCCCAGCCGACGCCGGAGACGTCCTGCACAACCATCAGCGGCCCGCGGATCGAGCCGATGGCGCGGTACTCGATCGGAGCCGACAATGTCGCCCGAGCGGCATTCGACCCTTCGTTCTGAGACTCGCGTTCGGCATCCGGCCTCGCGTTCATGACGGCGCTCCCAGCGACTCCAGCGCGTCGATCAGCTCGCGGTGGATCCGCTCGACCTCCTTGGCGCCGTCGGGCGGCGTGTCGTAGCGGGCGCGCATCACGGCCGACAGGTCAGCTTCGTCGAGTTCTGCGATCGGCACGCCACCCTCCAGCAGCGCAATCAGCCGCTCGTGGACGGCGAGCACCAGCTCGAGCAGCGCGCGCTGCTTGGCCGGTGAGCTGTACTGATCGTTGGCAATCACCGCACTCTGCTGCAGCACCGCCTCGCGTAGCAACCTGGCCGCGCGTAGCGACACGCGCTCCTTCGCGGGCAGCGACTCGGATCCGACCAACTGTGCGATCGACTCGATCCTGTCGGCGTCGGTGAGCAGCCGCAGCGCGGTCAGTCGGCGCTCGCCCCAGGCCGGATCGCCGTGCTCGCCGTACCACGTGGCGAGCCCGCCGGAGTCGCGCGAGGAGGAGTCCCGCCAGGTCACGGCCGGATAATGCCGGGCGTAGGCCAGGTCGCGATCGAGCGACCACACCGCACGCACGAACCGCCGGGTGTGCGAGGTCACCGGCTCGGTCAGATCCCCGCCGGGAGGTGACACCGCGCCCAGGATGCTCACCGATCCCGCGCCGCGGGAGAGGGTCTCCACGCGGCCGGCGCGCTCGTAGAAGTCGGCGAGCGCCGACGACAGGCCCGCGGGGTAGCCCTCCTCGGCGGGCAGCTCGTCGGTGCGCGACGCCAGCTCCCGCAGCGCCTCGGCCCAGCGTGAGGTGGAGTCCGCGATCACCACCGCGTCGTATCCCATGTCGCGGTAATACTCGGCCACCGTGACGCCGGTGTAGATGCTGGCCTCGCGGGCCATCACCGGCATATTCGAGGTGTTCGCGATCAGCACCGTGCGGTCGAGCAGCGGTTTCCCGGAGCGAGGGTCTTCCAGCGCCTCGAACTCCTCCAGCACGTCGGCCAGCTCGTTGCCGCGCTCGCCGCAGCCGACGTACACGATCACCGTCGCGTCGCACCATTTGGCGATCTGCTGCAGCAGCACCGTCTTGCCGGTCCCGAACCCGCCGGGAATCGCGGCGGTGCTGCCGCGGGCGACCGGGAACAGCAGATCGAGCACGCGCTGACCGGTGACAAGGCTCTCGCTGGCCGGCAGCCGCGCCTGGGCGGGGCGCGGACGACGGATGGGCCAGCGGTGCGAGAGACCCAGCACCGCCCCGCCGACACGGGCGATCGGATCGTCGGCGTGGTACTCCCCGGCGGGCGCGATCCACTCGACCAGGCCGCCGACATCCGGCGGTACCAGAACGCGGTGGTCGACCGCCGCGGTCTCGCGCACGCTTCCCAGGACCGCGCCCGGCCCGAGCTCGCCGCCGGCGCTAACAGCCGGATCGAACTGCCACGCACGCTCGGCTCCGAGGGTGCCAGTCGCACGGCCGGGCTCGAGCCGTACGTCTGCGGCTGACAGCGGACGCAGCACGCCGTCGAACACACCTCCCAGCAATCCGGGCCCAAGCTGCACCGCGAGTGGACCACCGGTCGCGACGACCTCATCCCCCGGCCGCAGCCCGCCGGTGTACTCGTACACCTGCAGCGTCGCCGAGGCACCGTCGAGCGCGATCACCTCACCCGGGAGCCGTCGCGGGCCGACCTCCACAAGATCAAGCATCGCAAGGCCGTCGCCGGCACTCACCTCGACCACGGGGCCGTTGACGCGCGTGACCACGGCCGAGGTCATCGCCACAACCGCTCGAGCCCCTCCCCTAGCGCATCGAACTGGCGCTCGACCTGGGCGCGTAGCGAGTAGTCGAGCTCGCGGCTCCCGGCGCGTGCCAGAAGGCCGCCGTTGGGCGCGGTCACGATCTGCACCGGCAAGGTCCCGGCGAGCCGCTCTCGCGCCTCCGCCGCAAGGGCTCGGTTGCGCCGCTCGTACCGCGGGTCTTCGCCAAGACCTGCGGCCGCCGCGTGCGCCGCCGCTTTGGCGCCGTCCAACACCGCTCGCTGCGCTCGCAACACGGTTGCACGTGCGTGGCCGCGCGCCTGCGCGTGGCGCTCGCGCTCCTCCAGGTCGGCGAGCGCCTCCGCGGCCGCGTGGCGGCTCGCGAGCAGCGCTGCCGCCTGCGCACGAGCCTCGGCGACGGTCTGCTCGGCACGCTCCCGCGCGGCGCGCCTGAGCTCCGCCGCCTCGGCTGAGGCGGCGCCAAGCGCGGCGCTTTCGACGGCCTCAAGCGTCACGTCGGCATCACAACCCACAGGCGTCCACATTCTGAAAGCCGATCCGCGATCGCGGCTCGGGCCGCCGGGGTAAGGATCACCAGCGCCACATCAGCGGGCAGCGCGCTCCATGCAGCACGGGCGGCTTCCGGCTCGTCCGCCGCCGCGACCGACACGCCGGCGAATGCGAAGCCGCCGATTCGCTCGCTCTCTCCGATCGCAGCAATCCCGCTCATGCCTTGCCGATCAAGATGATCGCCACGATCAATCCGTAGATCGCGATTCCTTCGGCGAGTCCCACGATCACCAGCGCCCGGCCGAGCATCTCGGGCTTCTCGGCGATCGCCGCCAGCGCAGCCGACCCCGTGTAGGAGACGGCGACCCCTGCGCCAAGCGTCGAGCCGGCAACGGCAATTCCCGCGCCGATGAAAGCGTCGCCCGAGCTGCTGCTCCCGGCTGTGGTGGCGGCCTGGGCCGGATCAACCACCCCGGCGAGCATCAGCAGCAGCGCCACCGCGGCGGCGCCGGCGATCATGACGTTGACCCTGAGCAGCCAACGCACGAAGAATCGCGGCGAACGCTGCAGCAGTGCGCGCGCCGCCAACCCGCCGCCGACGGCGGCGGGCGCGCCAATCAACAACGACTCAATCACTGCGCCTCCTTCGTAGACAACAGCGGCAGGCTCCACGGCCTGAATGGACGACCCTCGCTCGCAAACAATCGCGAGAACAGCTCGTAGTACTCCAAGCGCAGCGCCTGCACCCCGACCACCAATCCCTCGAGCGCGAACGCCACCGTGCCGCCGATCAGGAACACCGCGGCTGCTGCCAGATCACCGACCGGCGCGCCGGTCAGGCCGCCCGCCGCGTGCAGCACCTGCTGACCGATCGCGGCGTGCATCAGGCCGAAGGCGGCGAGGCGCGCGAACGAGAACACATTCGAGAATATTCGCAACAGGGCGTCGAGCACACCGATCACCACCACGAACACGGCCGTGGGACCGGGGCCCGCCTCCGACCGCAGCCCAACCGCGAGCGGCGCGATCGCCACCAAGACGACGGCCAGGCCGAAGATCTCGGCCCATGCCGTGTGAACGGCGGTCGCGAGCGCGATCAGACCGAAGCCCAGTAGCAGCATCAGGCCCGGTACGCCGGAGCCCGCGGTCAGCGCCAGCCGCGCTCCGCCCTCGCGCCACCGGTTGACGATTCCGATCGCGTAGCCCATTGCGAGTAGGCAACCGCCGGCCACGATCGCGACGGTCAGCAGCTCCGTCGGCTTGTCGAGAGGTGAGAGCCACAGCGTCGGCAGTAGCTTTGTGGGGCCGAAGAACTCGCCGTACAGAATTCCGAACAGGATCGCCGCAGCCCCCGGGGCGGCGATCATAGGCCAGGCCTGGCGCAGCGACTGCAGACGCGGATGCCGAATACGCCGCAGCGCCAGCGCGGCGAGCACGACCAGAAGGCCGTCGCCGACGTCGCCGAACATCATCCCGAACATCAAGCTGTAGGTGATCGCCACGAACAGGGTTGGATCGACGTCTTCGTATGGCGGCGTGCCGTACGTGGTCAGCAGTGGCCGGAAGGGCTCGGCGGCCGGTGCCGGGGCGAGCAGCGTCGGCGGGCGTGTACCGGGTGGAGTCGGCAACTCGACCAGCGACGCGCCTCGCGGCCCGAGCCGCTCGCTCAGCTGTGCGAGCGCCGGCTCCGGAGCCCACCCCACGAGCACGGCAAAGTCGCCGTGCGCAACGGCGCTCGCCCTTCTGCGCTTGAGCTCAACCTCGCCGGCGAGCAGCTCACGCGCTCCCGCCCGCTCGAGCTGCTGCAGATCGGGCGCCTGCGGCGCCAGAACGGGCGTGGCGGGTCCGCCCCGATCGCCTCGGCGCTCGAGCCGGCGCAGCGCCTCGAGTGCGCCGCCCTCGCCGCTTCCGAGCGGGCCCGCGACGTCGACCGTGCCGTTCTCGGCCAGCGTGACGAGCACATCGCGCACGCTGCCCTCGTGCGCGAGCACCGCGATCCGCCGCATGCGTACGGGCAGCGCTTGCTCAGGCAGCTCCACCGACCAGCTCCTCGAATTCGGAACCTCCGCCCAGCGCTGCCGCCTGTAGCGCGCGGGCGGTACGTCGCGCGTCGACCCCAAGCAGCGTGACCGCGGCGAGCACAACTGCCTCGTCGCTGTTGGTGCGCAGCAGCGCGACGGCGTCGCGCTCGACCCGATCCCACCAACCGAGTTCGCCCCGCCACAGCTCGCGGGGGTCGTCAATGGCGTCAAGCGCCCACCGGGCATGCGCCGGCAGCGCGGCGCGCAGGTCATCCAGCGAGACGGCGGCGAGCATCCGGTCGCCGGCGCCGGGAAGCCGCCGCAGCTGCGCGGTGTGGTCGCGGCTGTGGGCGACGAGCAGCTCGCGGGCGAGCAGCAGCGCGCCCGCGCCCGCCACCCAGTCCCAGGCTCCTGGAGCGGCTTCCCGCACGCGGCGCGCCCAGGAGACCCGTAGCCCGAGCGACAGCTCCCCGGGCGTGCGGCCCTCAATCTCGCCCCAGGCCGAGGCCGCGATTCCGTCCGCCACCTCATCGATCGTGCGCGCCTGATCGATCCGTGGCCACGCTGTCGCGAGCCCGCCAAGCATGAACGGCTCGGGCTCGCGGCCGTCGCCGGCGAGGGCCGCAATGCGGCAGTCGATGTTCGCCAGCTCGAACCAGCCGGCAAGCGTCCGCACCAGGCCGGCGCCACGAGCCGGCAACCAGCCCGCGAGAATGCGCAGATGCCACAGCAGCGTCTCCGCGACCGCGCGCTCGGCGCCGGCCGGGCCGCCGCCCACATGCACGCGCTCGCCGTACGCGCTGCCTGCAAGCACGCCGATGCCGGCGTCCAGGGACCGCGAGCGTGCGACCTCCCGCGCGTGCGCGGCGCCCACCGCCCGGTTCTGCAACAGCCGAGCGCGTGTCACTCCGGCCGTCCACCCCGCCCTCATTCGGCGTTCTCCAAAATCCGCTCGAGGATCTCCTGCACCAGCGCCGGGGTCCGCTCCCGCCCGCGCGCGAGCACCCGTGCCGACTCCCCGTCGGCGTCGGCGAGCATCGCCGCGGCGAGCCGCTCAGCGCTCGCACGGCGACGTGCGAGCAATTCGGTCGCCACCCGCTTGCCGTCCGCATGCGCTTCGGCCAGGATCCGACGCCGCTCGGCCTGGGCCGCAGCCTCGATCTCGGCGGCCTCCGAGGCCGCGCCCGAGCGGATCAGCTCACCACTGGACCCGATCTCGTCGAGCCGCGCGAACAGGAATGCGACCTCGCCGGTCAGGTCTTCGCCGGCGGATGGGACCGCGACCACAGTGGCCGCCGCCCCAGGCGGTGGCCGGGTCCGCCGCAGCCGCTCGAGCAGCTGGGTGAGCGCACTCACGGGGTGCGTGACGCGAGCGTGATCATCAGCGCGAGCCCGTAGAGGACCGTGAGCGATCCGAGCGCCCACAGCCCACGATCGAGCCGGCGCGCGGCTCGGGCGCTGAGATCGAGGTCGTGAAGGATGCCCCGGATCCCGAGCATCGCGTGGATCGTCACCGCGAGCAGAAAGGCGGCCTCGAGGATGAAGATGACCGGGTTGGCGATGTACGTCAACACCTCGGCGTACGTGCGCAGCCCACCCGTCTGGTGGACGACGAAGTGCTGGGCGACGATGTGCATCGTCGCCAGGACGACGAGCGCCATGCCGCTGCCGGCGGTCCAGTGCCACAGGCGAGCCGAGCGCCCGCGCCGGTAGGTATCGGGGGAAGAGCCGGCGACTGGCTTGTGCTTGGAGACTTCGACGACGCTCATCACAGCGCTCCCAGGATGTGAAGGGCGGCGAACACGACGGCGGCGGTCCCGACCGCGGTTCCGGCCCAGAACAGCGCGGCCTCTCGTGTGACTGCGATGCCGCTGCCGACGAGCGCTACACGAATGCCGTTGAGGCCGTGAAACAGCACCGCGGCGATCAGCACGACCTCGAGCGCGAGAAAGCCCTTGGACGTAACCACGCCCAGAAAGCTACTCCAGGCCGAGCGGCCGATCAGCAGCATCGAGAGCACCGCCAGGTGTAGGTATAGGTAGACGACGATCACCAGTCCGGTGACGCGGTGCAGACCCAGGGCACGGCCGCCGTGCCCACGCCCGCGCGGATCCAGCCAACCGCTCTCGGCGGGGCCGGGACCCTTGTGATGAACCGGCCCGAGAACGGCCCGCTCAGCGGTGCCCGGCAGCTCGTTGGTTGCGGGGTCGCTCATCGCTTGCCTTCCTCGTCGTCGTTGCCGAACATCAGCTCGCGGCGCAGCGCCATGATTCTCTCGGCCGGGATCGCATCCGTTGGACAAGCCTGCGTGCACTCGAAGCCCACGTGGCAGCGCCACACGCCCTCCGGCCTGCCGGCCCATGCCAGCACGTCTTCGCGCTGCACTCCGCGTGGCTCCTCGAGCAGCCGCTCGGCAGCGGCCAGGGCCGCCGGGCCAACGTACTCGTGCGACGTTGCTGCGACCGGACAGGCCGAGAGGCACAGCCCGCACTCGATGCAGTCCTCGAGGCGCATGAAGTCGACCCCGGGTGGCGCCGCTCGGTGAAGATGGTGCAGCGGATGGTGGTGCAGCGTGATGTCGGTCTTAAGCGTGACGTCCGGGTGGCGCCCATTCGCCGGCCCGTCGCCGCCATCGCCGTCCGCCGGAGCCTGGCTGGCGCGGATGATCGGATGGGCGTGCGGGAAGCGCTCGAAGAAGCCGGTCATGTCCACGACCAGGTCGGTGAGGATCGGCAGGTTCGCGAGCGGCTCGACGGTGATCTCTTCGCCTTGGTCCTGGACCGCGCACACACATGCCAGCTCCTCCCGCCCGTCGACCTGCATGCCGCAGGTGCCGCAGGAAGCATGCAGGCAGGAATGCCGCATGGTCAGCGACGGATCGCGGTGCAGCCGGATCCAGCACAGGGCGTCGAGCACGGTTGTGTGGGGGCCGACCGGGACGTCGAACTCATCAAAGCGCTCGAGACCGCCCCCGCGCTTGTAGCGATAGACGCGGAAGCGGCGGGTATCGGTCGATTCGACCTGGGTCACGGCCGACGCCCCAGGGGGCGGTTGGTCTGGGCTCATCGCTCTCTCCTCATGCTGCGGCGGCCGCGTAGTACGCGGTGTGGGGGAGCAGGACGGTGTCGCGAGTGCGGCAGGGCTCGTCGATCCCCAGCTTGCGGCAAACGACGTCGGCGCACAGCTCCGCCATCCCGCGCAACGTCGTGGACTTGCCGCCGGTGATCGTGACGAA
>Ga0070714_100002010_pt1 | contig 14878 bp, 11 predicted proteins | sample LARL83metaG_FD_65450 | JGI IMG/M metagenome (GOLD analysis project Ga0070714, IMG submission 65450) | Corn, switchgrass and miscanthus rhizosphere microbial communities from Kellogg Biological Station, Michigan, USA - LAR L8-3 metaG | ecosystem: Host-associated > Plants > Roots > Rhizosphere ...
GCCAGCACCGTGGTGGCGATCGGCCACGACGGCGGTGGCGTGATCGCGGAGCGGCGCTTCGGGCCGAACGGCCGCTTCACCGGCGAGACCCTGCTGCGCTTCGGTGCTGCACGCCCGGTTTAGCTCCGCGGGAAGCCCGGCGCCTACGCGCCGCCACGGCATCGTCGGCTGCACCTCGCGGCGTGGGCTTGGCTAGCCTGTCGCGACACCCAAGAAAGGAATCGACGCATGCGCAGGGATCGATGGTGCTGGTTCGCCGGCTTTGCCGCGCTGGTCGCAGGCAACGCGCTTGGGGCAGCCTGTCCCGACTGGTCTGCGGCGCAGGCAAGGCAGGAGCTGGTGGCGCTGCATGACCGGCTCGATGGCTGGAACCACGCCTATCGCGTGACCGGGCAATCGCCCGTCGACGACGCCGTCTACGATCAGGCCTTGCAGCAATTCAAACGGTGGCGGGGCTGCTTTCCGGCGCAGGCCCCGGCCGAGCTTGCGCATCTGGCCGATGCCAGCGGCAGCGTCCTTTCGCCGGTCGCGCAAACCGGTTTGGCCAAGCTGCCTGATGCTGCTTCAGTGGCCGCATGGATGCGCGAGCGCGGCAACCGTGATCTGTGGGTGCAGCCCAAGGCCGATGGCGTGGCGGTCACGCTGTTGTATCTGGACGGCCATCTTCAACAGGCGACCAGCCGTGGCGACGGCCTGCATGGTTCGGACTGGACGGCGCTGGCGCAGCGCATCGATGCCATCCCGAAGCATCTGCCGCATGCACCGGCGCGCGTGGTGCTGCAGGGCGAGCTTTACTGGCGACTGCCCGGTCATGTGCAGGCGGACGACGGCGGCGCCAATGCGCGCTCGGCGGTGGCCGGCGCGCTGGCGCGCGACGCACTGGATACCGACACCGCCGCGCAGATCGGCCTGTTCGTGTGGGACTGGCCCAGCGGTCCGTCCGACATGCCCGCGCGCGTGGCCGGGCTGCAGGCGATGGGCTTGGCCGACAGCGCGACCTACATCCGTCCGGTGCGCACGCTGGACGAGGTGCAGCAGTGGCGCGGGCAGTGGTATCGCCACGGCATGCCGTTCGCTGCCGATGGCACGGTGATACGCCAGGGCCATCGTCCCGCCGCGAGCACCTGGCGGGCCGCGCCGCCGGCATGGGCGGTGGCGTGGAAATATCCGGCGGCGTCGGCGCTGGCCGAAGTGCGCGCGGTGGAGTTCACCGTGGGCCGCAGCGGACGCATCACGCCGGTGCTGGAATTGGTGCCGGTGCAACTGGACGATCATCGCGTGCAGCGGGTCAGCGTGGGTTCGCTGTCGCGCTGGAAGCAGCTGGACATCCGGCCCGGCGACCAAGTGGAAGTCGTGCTGGCCGGCCTGACCATTCCGCGGCTGCAGTCGGTGGCCTGGCGCACGCAGCAACGCGCGCCGGTGACGCCGCCGGATCCGCTGGCGCACGACCGCTGGAGCTGCTGGCAGGCGGCGCCGGGATGCGAGCAGCAGTTCCGTGCGCGCCTGGTGTGGCTGGGCGGCAGGCAGGGCCTGCAGCTGGCAGGCATCGGCGACGATACATGGCAGGCCTTGATCGACGCCGGCCTGATCCATGGACTGCTCGACTGGATGGACCTGACCCCGGCGCAACTCGCCGCGATACCTGGCCTGGGCGCGAAACGAGCCGGAACTCTGGCGAAGGTGTTCGCCGGTGCGCGTGATCAACCGTTTGCGCGCTGGTTGCATGCGCTGGGCGTGCCGACCGGCGACAACGGCGAACTGTCGGGGTGGGCCGCCTTGAGCCACCGGGGCGCGGCGGACTGGCAGGCGCTCGATGGCGTCGCTGTCGGCCGTGCCAACCAGCTGGTCGCGTTTTTCCGCCAGCCCGATGTGTGCGCCCTGGCGGCACGCCTGCATGCCGCCGGCGTGCAAGGCTTCTGAATCAGCTCTTGAGTTCGCCGTCGACGTAGTACCAGCGGCCGTCCTCGCGTGCGAAGCGGCTGGTTTCGTGCTGGCGTTGTGCGCGGCCGCCGCCGAGCCGGTAGCGCGCGACGAACTCGACGACGGCATGATCCTCGTCGATCTGCCGCTGCTGGCGGATCTCCAGCCCCAGCCAGGTCGGCGCCGGCTGCTGCGCGGCCAGCCGCAACGACGCCGGCCGCGTGTCGGCATGCCAGCTGGCCAGCAGGTAATCCTCGCGCTTCAACACGTAGGCGCTGTAGCGCGAACGCATCAATTGCGCTGCCGTTGCCGCAGCCAGGCCGTCGTGCAGGAGGCCGCAGCATCGGCTGTAGCCGGCCGGGTTGCCGCAGGGGCAGGGCGTCAGCGTATCGATCGATTTCATGCCGCCTTTGTACCCGCTTCGGCGCGCTTGTGCAGGCGTGCCGTGCATGCCGGCGACCCGAAGCGTTGCGCCATGGCGGCGGACGAACTCATCCATCCAGCTGAGTCCGGCGCGGATATCGCTCAGGCCGGTCGGCCGCGAAGCACGCGCGCCGGCAGCATCAGCAGCGCGCCGAGGAAGGCGAATACCGCGGTGACGGTGATGCCGACCAGCCGGAACGGCAATACCAGCAGCCACACGATCGGATAGAGCACCAGCGCCAGCAGCGCCAGCGGCCAGCAGAACACCAGCAGCAACAACCAGAGCAGGAAAGCGGCCATGTCCACGTCCTCGCATGTTCGGATGCCATGACTTTAGCGCAGCGGCCGGCTGGCTGCGTAGATGACTCTTGCCATCCCCGCGGTATAAGCGGGTGCAGTCAATCCTTGCGCAGGATGCGAATGGCCAGCGCCACCGAATGGTCGCGCACCGTGATGTGGTCGCCGCGTGCAGGCCCTGCCGTCAGCCATGTGTCGCCGGCGCGCAGTACGCCGGCCGGCGTGTCGATATCGCCGCGCGCCGCGTGGACCAGCACGATCGACGGATCGGGCAGGTAGCTGCCGGGCTCGGACCACACCTGCACCTCGCCGCTGGCGCGGGCGCGCCGCACCATCAGGTTGAAGTCGCGGGTTGGACCGTCGGCCAGCGCCACGGTCACCTTCGATTCGCCGGCGAAAGCGAACGGCACGAACGGTGTGGTCAGCGGGTGCACCCGGTCGTCGTCCAACGTCATCGTGAAGCCGCCGCCGTCCAGCAGCACGATCTGGCGGTCGACGCCGGGAAACGCCGAAAACGGTGCCGCGCTGTCAACCTCGGCGAGGCTCAACCGCCAGACGAAATCGTGGATGCCCGCACCGTCCGGATGGACGGCTATCTGGCGCGTGCTGCCCAGCCCGTTCTTCCACGGCTGCGGCAGACAGTCGGTGAGGCGGATGATCATGCGGTGCGCTCGATGATGCGCTGGAACGGCGGCAATGCCTTCAGCATGCCACTGCCGTAGCGCTTGGTGACCACGCGGCGATCGAGCAGAACGATGCGGCCATGGTCCGTTTCGTTGCGGATCAGGCGTCCGCAGTATTGCGTGAGCAGGCGCGTCGCCTCGGGAATGCTGACTTCGATGAACGGATTGCGCCCGCGCGACTCCAGCCACTCGGCGTACGTGGCGCCGACCGGGTCGGTCGGCACGGCGAACGGCAGCTGCGTGATCACCACCGTCTCGCACAGCTTGCCGGGAAGATCCAGGCCTTCGCCGAACGAGGCCAGCCCGAACAGCGTGCTGCCGCGTCCGGCTTCGATGTCGGTGATGTGCTCGGCGATCAGCTGCGACTTGCCCAGCGAACCCTGCGCGCGCACCTTGCGCACCTGCGCGATGGGCAGCTTCTGCAGCACGCGGTCGAGCTTCTGGCGCGAGGTGAACAGCACCAGGTTGCCGGCATCCCAGTCGAGGTTTTCCGCCAGCCATTCGCTGATCTCCGCGGCGTGCGCCTCGCGGGCGTCCGGGAGCGTGCGCATCGCCGGCACCTCCAGCCTGGCCTGCGCACCGAGGTCGAACGGCGAGGGCAGGCTCAGGGTCACCGCATCGTCGGGCAGGCCCACCGCATCGGCGAGGCCACGGAAATTGCCGCCGGCGCTCAGCGTGGCCGAGGTCATCACCACGCCGCTGGCGTTGCCCCACAACACGCTGCGCAACAGCCCGCCGGCGGACACCGCCGAAGCGTGGCAGACCAGTTGCTGATCGCCGCCGAGGGTGACCCAGCGCGCCAGCGGCGGCGCGTTGTCGGGATCCTCGCTCGACCACGCGCGCCAGCAACTGGCTTGTTTGCCGATGCGTTCCAGCGCGATGCCCAGTTCGCGCGACAGCGCCTCCTGCGTCGGGCCGCCGTCGGTCATCTCGACCACGGCGCGCCGCACGGCGGTGAGCCAGCGCTGCACTTCGCCGGTGAGCAGGCTGAGCACCTGCGCGTGTTCGACCCAGGATTCCGGCAGCTGGCCGAGCGAGCCGCGGAACATCGGCTCGGTTTCGGCCGGATCGGGCAACCAGCCGAGGCGGATTTCCTTCTCCAGTTCCTCCAGCGTGTTGCTCAGCTCCTGCAGCTTCGCGTCGCCGGCATCGAGCGACAGCTTGCCCAGCGTCTGCTTGTCGGTCAGCGAATACGCCGCATGCACCTGCCGCCCGAGCCGGCTGAGCTGGCGCACGGTGACGCTCATGTAGACCTCGGCCGCGCCGCGGTCGATCGCCTTGGCGGCGAGGTGATGGCCTTCGTCGAAGATGTACAGCGTCTCGTCCGGCCGCGGCAGGATGACGCCTCCCCAGCCTTCGTCTTCTCCCGGCATGGTCAAGTCGGCCAGCACCAGGTCCTGGTTCGCCACGATGATCTCGGCATCATCCACCGCGCGGCGCGCGGCGAAGAACGGGCAGATCATGAACTGGCCGCACTTGCGCCCGGTGCAGCCGCCGGCGCTGGTGGTGATCATCGGCCGCAGCAGGTCGCTGACCGGTTCGGGCGCGATGTCCATGTCGCCGTTCCACTCGTTGCGGTCGAACGCGTCGCGCAGCCTGGCCAGCGCCTGCTTGTCGCGCGCCTGCGGCGGCTTGGTCCACAGCACCAAGTCGGCGTCGAAACCGGCCAGGCCCATCTGCGCGGTGTCGTTGATGCTGTTGGCGGCCATCATCAGGTTGCGCGGGCACAGATAGCGGCCGCGGCCTTTCGCCAGCGCCACCTTCGCCTCGATGCCGTTGAGCTGCAGATACAGCGGGATGTCGCGCTGCACCAGCTGTTCCTGCAGCGCCACGGTGGCGGTGGCGATCAGCAGCTTCTTTTTCTGGAAGCGCGCCACCTCCACCCCCGCGATCAGGTAGGCCATCGACTTGCCGGTGCCGGTCGGCGCCTCGATCACCGCCACGCCGCCGGTCTGGCCGAATGCCTTGGCCACCTCGGCGATCATCTTTCCCTGCGACGCGCGGGCGCGAAAGCCCGGCAAGCCGTCTTTCAGGCGTGCATAGGCGGCGCGGATGGCGTCTTTGGTGTTGTCGGCAAGCATGGTGAACCGGGACCTGTAGCGCGGTGAACGCAGCATCGCGACGGCGCAGATGCAGATATGCATGTCGCGCCGGTAGCGGCGGCGCCGCGCGCAAGGCGGCCAGTTTATCGGTATTGCGCGCGGGCTCGCATGGGGGCACGCTCAAGCCGGCTTTCGACGCCGATGGGCGCGGCACGGAAGCGTATGCTGGTCGACGGGCGTTGGCGAGTCTGGGCGGGGGAGCTCCAACGATGACGCACGCAGGTGCTGGTGGTTCGATGCCGTCCGAAGAACGTCCGCCGCCGAGCTGGCCGGGGCGGTTGATCACGGCGCATACGCCTGACGAAGTGGCGGCGGCCATCGCCGCACTGGCGCAGGCCAGCCCGGGCTGCGCCGGGGCATGCGTGACCTGGGGGCCGGCCGATCCCCAGCGCCGGCACCGCGCGCAGGCCATCGGCATGATCGACGCCGCCGACGAAGCCTGGCTGGCGGCAGCGGCGCGCTCGGCCGAACCGCAATGGCACGCGGATGGCCAGCGTGTCGCCGTCCGCCTGTGCGAGCAGCCCGAGCCCGCCTGCCTGCTCCTGCGCCTGCGGCCGGACACGGTGCGGGCCGGCTTTCTGGAGCAACTCGCGCCCTCGCTGCAACTGGCGGGCCAGCATCTGCAGCGGGCGCTGGAATGGGCCGGATTGCAGGATTCGCATCAGCAACTGGAACGCTCGGAAAACCTGCAGCGCGCACTGTTCGCGATCTCGGATCTGGCCGGCTCCGAGCGCGACATGCCGGCGATGCTGCGTGGCATCCACGCCATCGTCAGCACGCTGATGTACGCGGAGAATTTCTTCATCGTGCTGCTCAACGCCGAGCAGGACACCATCCGCTTCCTGTACTTCGTGGACGTCCAGGATTCGGCGCCGCCCGGCGGCTTCGACGACATGCCGCTGAGCGCGATCGAATACACCCTGACCTGGTACGTGATGCGCGACGGCAAGGCGCGCATGGGCAACGCGGAGGAGTTGCGCAGCCAGGTGCCCGGCCCGGTTGCCCTGGTCGGCACGGACAGCTACGACTGGCTCGGCGTGCCGATGCTGCGCGATGGCCAGACCGGCGGCGCGCTGGTGGTGCAGAGCTATCAGCAGAACATCGGCTTCACCGACGAGGACCTGGCGCTGCTGGAATTCGTCGGCAGCCACATCCTCACCGCGCTGGAACGCAAGCAGGGCAAGGAGGAGCTGGAGCAGCGCGTGCAGTTGCGCACGCTGCAGCTGGCCGAGGCCAATCGCGGCCTGCAGATGGAGATCCTGGAGCGGCAGCGCGCCGAACACCTGCAGGCGGCGCTGTTCCAGATCGCCGAGCTGGCCACCGCGGACATCGATCAGCATGCGTTCTACCAGCGCGTGCATGCGGCGGTCGGCGAACTGCTGAATGCGGAGAACTTCTTCATCGCGCTGCTCTCGGACGACCGCCAGCACCTGACGTTTCCCTATTCGGTGGATGCCGTGCTGCAGCCGCCGGCCGAGCGTCCGCTGGGCCGCGGCCTCAGCGAATACGTGTTGCGCCGGGGCACCGCGCTGCGCGCCGACAACGCCGACATCGAGGAGCTCGATCGCCTGGGCGAGATCGCGCCGGGGCGGATGGGTTCGCCGGCGATGTGCTGGCTGGGTGTGCCGCTGTTCGTGGGCGACGAGGTGATCGGGCTGGTCACCGTGCAGAGCTACCGCGCCACCGTGATCTACGGCCCGGCCGATCAGGAGCTGCTCACCTTCGTCGCCTCGCAGATCGCCAACAGCCTCACCCGGCGTCGCTCCGCCGCGCAGCTGAAACGCGCGTACGAGCAGCTAGAGCATCGCGTGGAGGAACGCACGCTGGCCCTGCGCAAGGAGATCATCGAGCGCGAGCGCGTGCAGGACCAGCTGCGCCACCAGGTCATGCACGATTCGCTGACGGGCCTGCCCAACCGCGGCTATCTTCGCGACCGCATCGACCGCGTGCTTGGCGCGATCCGGCGCGAGCCGCGGCAGCATTGCGCGTTGCTGTACCTGGACGTCGACCGTTTCAAGATCATCAACGACAGCCTCGGCCATCTGGCCGGCGACGACGTGCTGAAGGAGGTGGCGACGCGGCTGGCCGGCTGCGTGCGCCATCCCGACCTGGTGGCGCGATTGTCCGGCGACGAGTTCGCGATCCTGCTGGAGGACGTGGACCTGATGCCGGATCCCACCATCGTGGCGCAGCGCGTGATGGACGCGCTGCGCGCGCCGATGCTGGTTGCCGGCAAGGACCTGCAGGTGACCGCCAGCGTGGGCATCGCGGTGGGCGACGCGCATTACGAGGCGGCCGACGAGATGCTGCGCGATGCCGACATCGCGCTCTATCGCGCCAAGGAACTGGGGCGCAAGCGCTTCGAGATCTTCGACGAGACGCTGGCCAAGAGCGTGGTGGACGTGCTCGCGCTGGAGGGCGAGCTGCGCCAGGCGCTGCAGCTCGACCAGTTCGAGCCGTATTTCCAGCCGATCTGCGGGCTCGAAGACGGCTGCGTGGTCGGCTATGAGGCGCTGATCCGCTGGAACCATCCGCAGCGCGGCGTGCTGCGGCCGGGCGATTTCCTGAAGATCGCCGAGGACAGCGGGCTGATCGAGGCGATCGACTGGCGCATGTTCGAGCTGAGCTCCGAGCTGCTATTGCGGCATGGCCGCCACGACAGCTTCATGACCGTCAATGTCTCCGCGCTGCACCTGCGCCATGCGGATTTCGACGAGCGCCTGATCCGGCTGCTCGAACGCACCGGCCTGGCACCGTCGCGGCTGGTGGTCGAGGTGACCGAGGGCGCCTTGCTGGACAACCCCGAGCGCGTGCGCGCCACGCTGGACCGGCTGCGGCTGATCGGCGTGGGCGCGGCGCTGGACGATTTCGGCACCGGCTATTCGTCGCTCAGCTACCTGCACTCGCTGCCGCTGCGCATCCTGAAGATCGACCGCTCGTTCGTGCAGGAGCTGGACAAGGGCGCCAACACCAGCAGCACCACGGTGGTGGCGGCGATCCTTGCGCTGGCGCGCGCGCTCAACATCCAGGTGATCGCCGAAGGCATCGAGACCGACATCCAGTACGCCGCGCTGAAGGCGATGGGCTGCGAGATGGGCCAGGGTTACCTGCTCGGCCATCCCGCCCCGATGGCGCAGTGGCAGACGCCGCGCGCCATCGACGCCTAGCGGCTCAGCCCGCGCCGGCGATCTGGCGCAGCGCCTGTTCGAACGCCTCCGGCGGCTGCCCGCCGGAAACCAGATGCTGGCCGTTGATGATCGTGGCCGGCACCGAATGGATGCCGCGCGACATGAAGAACTGCTCCTGCGCGCGCACGTCATCGGCGAATTCGTCGCCTGCGAGGATTTGCTTTGCGCGTTCGGCATCCAGCCCGGCTTCCGCCGCCAGCCGCAGCAGGGTGGCGTGCGAACTCACATCCTCGCCATCGGTGAAATACGCCCGCAGCAGGATCTGCTTCAGCACGATGTGCCGCCCCTCGAGCTCGGCCCAGTGCAGCAGGCGGTGCGCATCGAAGGTGTTGTAGACGCGGCTGCGCCGATCCATGTTGAAGGTGAAACCCAGCGCCGCCCCGCGCTGGCGGATCGCCTCGCGGTTGGCGTCGATCTGTTCGGCGGAACTGCCGTACTTGCGCACCAGATGCTCGGTGGAATCCTCGCCCTCCGCCGCCATCTGCGGATTGAGCTCGAACGGCTGGAAGTGGATCTCCGCCGCGACCTCGCCATCCAGTTTCGCCAGCGCCTGCTGCAGCGAGGCGAGCCCGATCGCACACCACGGGCAGGAGACGTCGGAGACGAAGTCGATGCGCACAGGCGCGGGTGTGGCTGGCTTGGACATCGGTGAACCCTTGGACGGCGCAGTCGGGAACTGCAGATCAGCCCAACATGAGGTCGACCGCCGCTGCAATCAATCGACGATGCGGCTTTCAGCTGCCCGCGATGCTCAGCGCCACGGCCTCGGCCACCTTGATCCCGTCCACCGCCGCCGACAGGATGCCGCCGGCGTAGCCGGCGCCTTCGCCGGCGGGATAGAGGCCGCGGGTGTTGAGGCTTTGCAGGCTGTCGTCGCGCTTGATGCGCACGGGCGAGGAGGTACGCGTCTCGACGCCGGTGAAGACCGCATCGTGCATGGCGTAGCCGCGGATCTGCCGCTCGAAGGCGGGCAGCGCTTCGCGGATCGCGGCGATCGCGTAATCGGGCAGTGCGCTGTCGAGGCTGCCCAGCGTGACGCCGGGCTGGTAGGACGGCTGCACGTCGCCGAGTTCATGCGACGCGCGACCGGCGAGGAAGTCGCCGACCAGTTGCGCCGGCGCGCTGTAGTTCTCGCCGCCGAGGCTGAAGGCATGGCTCTCCAGCGCCCGTTGCAGGGCGATGCCGGCGAGCGGCCCCTCGCCGTACGGTGCGAAATCGGCCGGCTCGATGCCGACCACCACCGCCGCGTTGGCGTTGCGTTCGTTGCGCGAATACTGGCTCATGCCGTTGGTGACCAGCCGGCCCGGTTCGCTGGCGGCGGCGACCACGGTGCCGCCCGGACACATGCAGAAGCTGTAGACCGAGCGCCCCTGGCCGGCGTGCGAACCCTTGCAGTGATGCACCAGCTTGTAGTCGGCGGCGCCGAGGATCGGGTGGCCGGCCTGCGGGCCGAAGCGGGCGCGGTCGATCACCGATTGCGGATGCTCGATGCGGAAGCCGATCGAAAAGGGCTTTGCTTCCACGTAGACGCCGCGCGCATGCAGCATCTCGAAGCTGTCGCGCGCGCTGTGGCCGAGCGCCAGCACCACGTGGTCGGCGCGGATCTGTTCACCGCTGGCCAGGGTGACGCCGCGGATCTGCTGCCGGCCATCCGCTGCCGGCTCCAGCAGCAAATCGTCGATGCGCTGGCTGAAACGGATCTCGCCGCCCAGCGACTCGATCGTGGCGCGCATGTTTTCCACCATCGACACCAGCCGGAACGTGCCGATGTGCGGCTTGCTGACGTAGAGGATTTCCTCCGGGGCGCCGGCCTTCACGAATTCGGTGAGCACCTTGCGGCCGTGGTGCAGCGGATCGCGGATCTGGCTGTGCAGCTTGCCGTCGGAAAACGTGCCGGCGCCACCCTCGCCGAACTGCACGTTGGATTCGGGATGCAGGTTGCGCTTGCGCCACAGGTCCCAGGTGTCTTTCGTGCGCTCGCGCACTTCCTTGCCGCGGTCCAGGATGATCGGACGGAAACCCATCTGCGCCAGGATCAACCCGGCGAACAGGCCGCAGGGACCGAAGCCGACCACCAGCGGGCGATGGTCCAGCCGCGCCGGGGCCTTCGCCACGAAGTGGTAGTTGGTGTCCGGCGTGGGTTGCACGTGCGCGTCGCCGGCGAAGCGCCGCAGCAGTTCCGCTTCACGCGGAGTGTCGATGTCCAGCGCGTAGATCAGCACGATCGCGCCGCGCTTGCGCGCGTCGTAGCTGCGTTTGGCGACGGTGTAGCCCGCGAGGTCGGCCGCTTCGATATGCAGCCGCTTCAGGATCGCTGTCGTGAGCGCGGCCTCGCTGTGATCCAGCGGCAGCTTGAGGTCGGTCAGTCGCAACATGCAGGTCCGGGATCCGTCGACGTGATGAAGCCATCGAGGCGTGGCGCCACGAGGCTTGGCCGTTCATTGTCGAGGCGATCGCGCAGCGCTACAAGGCGACGGCGACGAGCTGCTTCCCGCGATGCCGGTTTTCCGGCGCGCGCCAGCGTTCCGGCAACTGACGCAGCGGGTCAGTTCAGGCCGCCAGCAGGGTCAGGAACTGTTCGCCCGTGGCATGCGGGTGCAGCAGGATGATCCGCGTGCGGTTGGCGTCGGTGTGCTTGCGCGCGGCCGCGAGACACAGCTCGCCGTCGGCGCTGGTCACGGCCAGTGGCGCGTTGCGCCGGCTGTCCCAGCGGCGGCGGCAGACCTGCCCGTGCTGGGGGCCGCCGGCGATGATGCATTCGAAGATGGGTGCCATGGCGAGTCACTCGAAGGTTGGGAAACCGTGGGGTCGAGTTTCATCAAGCAGGGCACGGGCCAAAAAAATCGCGCAAAAGTGGTGTGCGTCACACTTCCGGAGATGCGTCGCGGCTACCGCATCAAACCAGGGAGCGCTGGCGGCCGGGCCATGGCCGCCAGCGCAGCTGCTCAGGCGGCGCCGATGAAGTCGGTCTTGCCGATCTCGGTGCCCGCTTCGCGCAGGATGTTGTAGGCGGTGGTGCAGTGGAAGAACAGGTTCGGGATCACGAAGCCCAGCAGGTAGGCCTGGCCTTCGAACGTCGTCTCGCCGGTGCGCGTCTTGAGGACGATCGAGCGGCCTTCGCTGCCGTCGATCTGCTCGGGCTTGAACGTGTTGACGTACTCGATCGCACGCTCGATGCGTGAGTACACCTGTTCCAGCGTGGTCTCGTTGTCCTCGAACGACATCGGCTCGGCGCCGGCCAGGCGGGCGGTGCCGCGGGTGGCCATGTCGCAGGCGATCTGCACCTGCCTGACCAGCGGCAGCATGTCGGGGATCAGCCGGGTCTGCAGCAAGGTTTCGTCGCTGACGTTTTTCGATTTGGCATGCGCCTCGCCCTTCTTCAGCACGTGCGTGAGATTGCCGAGCGCGCGAACGAAGACGGGGACGGCAGCCTGGTACATGGACAGTGTCATGGGGTTTGCTCCGGTGGGACGTGGGGAATGGATTCTGCCGCGAGTTCATTGAAGGGCAGGGTGGCGACAGCGTCGGCGGGTGCCGCCGGCGCCTCGGCCGGCATCCGGCGCATCACGCGCACCGCGATCAGCGCGGCGGCGAACAGCAGCAACGCGGCCAGCACGAAGGCCGCGCCGGGCAGATGCCGCACCGGTGCGTGATCGCTGATGAACAAGGCGAAGATGTTGGCGAACAACGCCGGACCGAAGATGCCGGCGAGACTGGCCAGGCTGGTCAGCGCGCCCTGCAGCCGGCCCTGCTCATGCGCATCGACCTGGTGCGTCATCATCGATTGCGCCGGCGGCCCGGCCAGTCCACCGAGACTGAGGAACGGAATGCCGAGCAGGAATATCCATCCGATCGAGGCGAAACCGAAGAACACGTAGCCGACGATGCACAGCGTCAAGCCAGCCAGGATCATCCGCCGCTCGCCCAACTGCGGCATCAGCCGGCGCACCAGCACGGCCTGCACCAGTCCGCTGCACAGGCCTACCAGACCCAGCGTCAGGCCGACCGCCTGCGGTCCCCAGCCGTAGCGGTAGTCGGTGTACAGCACGTAGGTGGAGTTCAGCGAGAACTGCGCCAGGTTGATCAGGAAAAACACCGAAGCCAGGCCGAACACCTGCGGATAGCGCCGCAGCAGCACCACCGCGCCGAACGGATTGGCATGGCGCCAGTCGAAGCGGGCGCTGCGCTTCTCCTTCGGCAGCGACTCGGGCAGCACGAACCAGCCGTAGCAGAAGTTGATCAGCGACAGGCCGGCCGCGATCCAGAATGGCAGCCGGATATGCAGGTGGCCGAGAAACCCGCCCAGCGCCGGGCCGACGATGAAGCCGATGCCGAACGCGGCGCCGAGCGTGCCGAACGCGGCGGCGCGCTTCTCCTTCGGCACGATGTCGGCGATGTAGGCATTGGCCGTGGAAAAACTCGCGGCGCACACGCCGGACACGGCGCGGCCCACGAACAGCAGCCACAGCACCGGCGCCAGCGCCATCACGATGAAGTCGATGCCCAGGCCAAAGCTGGAGATCAGGATCACCGTGCGCCGCCCGAAGCGGTCCGACAGCGTGCCCTGCACCGGCGAGAACACGAACTGCATCAGCATGAACAGCGCGCCGAACCCGCCCGACCACACCGCGGCCTTGGCGATGCTGCCGCCGATCAGGTCCACGATCAGGTGCGGCAGGACCGGGATGATGATGCCGAACGCCAGCATGTCCAGCATCACGGTGACGAAGATGAAGGTGAGCGCGGCGCGGCGGTGCGGTGCAGCGGCTGACGGTGACTGATCCATGGGGCGCGGCGCAGAAAGGAAGCGTGCACGATAGCCGAACGGCGCCCGCGCAGCATGTGCGAGTTCGCCGATATCCAGGCGATCGGCGTGCCGCGAACAGGCCGCCGCGAACCCGGCGCGATACCATGGGCGATCCCCTCGCCAAGGAATTGCCATGTATCGACGCCTGCTCCCGTTGTGCCTGATCGTTGCGCTGGCCGGTTGCTCCTCCGGCCACGACGCGGCGCCGATGGCGCCCGTATCCAAGGAGGAGCTGGCACCCGCGCCGGCCGCCAGCAGCGCGCCCGCCACGGTGGCCAGCACGCCGGCGGCCGGTGAGGGCACGGCGATCGACCGTCGCCTGGCCGACTACGCCAGCGTCAAACTCACTGCCGACCTGTCCGGCTTCGACGCCAGGCAGAAGAAGATGATCGCCCTGCTAGTCGAGGCGGCCGACGGGATGAACGCGATCTACTGGCAGCAGGCGTGGGGCGACAAGGACGCACTGCTGCAGAAGATCGGCGACCCGGCCGCGCGCGAATTCGCCGAGCTCAACTACGGTCCGTGGGACCGGCTCGACAACGACAAGCCGTTCGTCGACGGCATCGGCGCGCGGCCGCCCGGCGCGCAGTTCTATCCGGCCGACATGAGCAAGGAGGAGTTCGAGCAGTCTTCGCTGAAGGACAAGACCGCGCTCTACACCTTGCTGCGTCGCGACGCGCAAGGGCAGCTGATCAGCGTGCCCTACCACGAGGCGTACAAGGCCGAATTGCAGAAAGCCGCCGGGCTGCTGCGGGATGCCGCCAAGCTGGCGCACGATGCCGGCTTCAGGAAATACCTGACGATGCGCGCCGATGCGTTGCTCAGCGACGACTACCAGCCCAGCGATTTCGCCTGGATGGCGATGAAGAAGAACCCGGTCGACATCGTGATCGGCCCGATCGAGACCTACGAAGACCAGTTGTTCGGCTACAAGGCGAGCTACGAATCGTACGTGCTGATCAAGGACCAGGCCTGGAGCAAGAAGCTGGCGCGCTTCGCCCAGTACCTGCCAGAACTTCAGCGCGGCCTGCCCGTGCCCGACAAGTACAAGGCGGAGAAGCCCGGCTCCGATGCCGACCTCAACGCCTACTTCGCGATCTACTACGGCGGCGACGCCAACGTCGGCGCCAAGACCATCGCGATCAACCTGCCCAACGACGAACAGGTGCAGCTGAAGAAGGGCACCCGCCGGTTGCAGCTGGAAAACGTGATGCAGGCGAAATTCGACCAGATCATGCTGCCGATCGCGAAGGAGCTGATCGCCGAGGACCAGCAGCGCAATCTCACCTTCGACGCGTTCTTCCAGAACACCATGTTCCACGAAGTGGCGCACGGCCTCGGCATCAAGAACACGCTGGACGGCAAGGGCACCGTGCGCAAGGCGCTGAAGGACCAGGCGTCCAGCTTCGAGGAAGGCAAGGCCGACATCCTCGGCCTGTACATGGTCAGCAAGCTGGC
>Ga0070714_100002011_pt1 | contig 14878 bp, 14 predicted proteins | sample LARL83metaG_FD_65450 | JGI IMG/M metagenome (GOLD analysis project Ga0070714, IMG submission 65450) | Corn, switchgrass and miscanthus rhizosphere microbial communities from Kellogg Biological Station, Michigan, USA - LAR L8-3 metaG | ecosystem: Host-associated > Plants > Roots > Rhizosphere ...
CGGGCGACCGAGCAACACCGTCGCCGGATCACACTGTTTCACGTCAACGAGAACTCGCGGCCTAACGACAACGCGGTCGAATGCGGCACGATTTTCTGCAATGGTCCATTCAACGCCACTGCCGCCTTGCACATATCCCCAGACGTCTACCGGGAGCTTGGATTGCGCCAACTCCGCGTAGTCGTCGACCCGCAATGGTTCCACGTCGGCGGCACCTCTCCCCGCTCCATCCACCGGCACGTTTTCGTGCTCGACGCCCGATTGGTACCCCGCCACGAGCAGCGCAGCGGGTTCCCCGGAACACGCCGCGTAGCCGGTGGCCAACCACTCCCCGTGCCGGTCAACAGGCAGTAACCTGCCACACCTGGTCACCAGTGGCGGTTTCCTACACCCTAGTTCAGCACAGCGTCACCGGCCTGAAGATGATGCCACGAAACTGTGCACCAAACCGGTCTAGACCAGATTTGGTAAAACCGCCCAACGGCATAAACCGCCGCGCCAAGGGGTTGACCGGCCACCCCCTGTGTGAAATTCTCCCGACGTCAGCCAGTCGCCGCGAATAAGGCAATCTTCGCCCTTATTCGAGTCGTTAAAGCCGGGGGGCTCATGAAGGGCTCAGTTGTGACCGACGCCGAGTCCCAGCTCGATGGGGACTGGGTGGACAGCGTCCTGCTCGCCGGTGCCGACGCCGACGCATGCCTGTGGTTCGACACCGCGATCGACCGCGCCGCGCTGCGCGCCCTCGTCGACGACCACCAGCGGACGTTCGCCGAGGCCGGTCTGAAGGCCGGCGGCACGATCGCGCTACGACTGCCGCCGTCGCTGACGTTCGTCGCGATGCTGCTGGCGGCCTGGCGGACCGGCGCTCAGGTCAGCCTGCTGGACCACCGCCTGACCGAGCACGAGGTCGAGCGCGCCCTGGACCGGGTGGCCGCGCAGTACGTCGTGACCGCCACCGAGGTCCGCGGCGGCCGCCTGCGCGGCTTCGCCGACGTGACGGCGACGACCGTGGCAGCGCGACCGGACGGCAAACCGGCCACCACAGCGCACTCGCTGATCCAGTTCAGTTCCGGATCGACGGGCGCGTCGAAGGTCATCGCGCGCACGGCGACCGATCTGATCACCGAACTGGACCGCTACGACCGGCTGGCCGAGTTTCCCGGTGCCGGCCACCGGATGGTCGTGCTCGCCTCGATGGTGCACGTGCTGGGTCTGGTCGGCGGACTGCTGAACGGCCTGCACTCCGGCGTGGAGCTCGTGTTCGCGGAAAGGCTCACGGCGGAAGGAATTCTGGCCGCGGTCGCGGCCGGCGAGAAGCCGACGACGGTGCTGGGTGTGCCGTTCCACGCCGAGCTGCTCACCGCGATCGCCGAAGTGCCGGCACTGCCACGGCTCCAGCGGATGATCGTGGCCGGCGAACTGGTGCGGCCGGGTGTGCCGGGCCGGTTCACCGAACGGTTCGGCGTGCCGCTGGGCACGATGTACGGAATGACCGAGGTCGGCGTGATCGCGACCGACCTGGACGGCTCGCTGTGGCCATCGGTCCGGCCGGTGGACGGCATCGAGGTACGGATCGACGGCGGTGAGCTGTCGCTGAAGATGCCGGCGTCGCCCTACATCGGACTGTCCGATCCGACGCGGTTCGCCGACGGCTGGCTGCGCACCAAGGACGCCGCGCGGTACGACTCCGACACCGGACTCGTCACGATCCTGGGCCGGCTGGACTCGCAGGTGTCCATCGGCGGCCTGAAGGTCGACCTGACCGAGGTCGAGCAGACGCTGGCCGCGATGCCGGAAGTCGCCGAAGTGGTCGTGGCCTTCGACGGCGAGATCGAGGCGTACCTGGCACTGAGAAACGACACGACGGCCGACGCGATCGAGCCGGCGATAGCCAGGGAACTGGCGCCGTTCAAGCGACCCCGCCGGCTGCACGTGCTCGATCACCTCCCGAGAACCGCCACCGGCAAGCTCGTGCGCAATCCCACGGCCCTCCGGGATGCCGCGGCCGGCGAACCGGCCTGAACGTCACGAATCCACCGTAGAGAACGTAGCGAACCCGGAAGGCAGACATCGAGATGGAAACAGAGATCCGCAAGTTCACCGTCGAGGCGCTGCGCCAGATGAACTACGACGTCACCGACGTCACCGACGAGACCCAACTGGGCCCGGCCGGCCTGGACCTGGAGTCGTTGGCGCTGGCCGACTTGGCCGTGCAGCTCGAGGACCAGTTCCACGTCAAGTTCAACGACGACGACATGGAAACCCTCGCGCTGATGACGTTGTCGGAGTTCTCGAAGACGCTGGCCGACCGGGTCGCGGCGGACACAGCGGTATGACCTCGTCTTTACCGGACCGCGCGGACGTTCTCGTGATGCTGGCCAGCTACGGCGACCGGAATCCGCAGGACGTCAACGAGGAACTCGGTTCGCTCGAGTTGACCTGGCTGGTCGCCCAGGCCGAGCAGCGGTATTCGGTGCTGCTCGACCTGGACGACGAGACGTTCGCCGGCATGGGCACGGTCACCGGCGCGGTGACCGTACTGCGCACCGCGATCGCCGAACAGCTGGGAATTGTCGAGGCGGGACATGGGTGATCATGCCTCGACACGCATGACCCGGGAACCCGTTGTGGTCTCGGGTCTTGCCGTGCGGTGTGCCGCGGGTTCCGGGGCGGACCTGTTGGCGCGCGCGTGTGCCGGCGATCCGGCGTTCGACGAGGTGAGCCGGTTCGACACGACGGGCCGGCGTACCCGGGTCGCGGCGACGCTGCCCGGCGATCCTAGCCTGGCGGCGGAACTGGTGTCGGTGATCGACATCGCGTGCGCCGACGCGTCATTGGACACCGCGCTCCGCGGCACGACTCCCCTGTTGTTGGCAGCGCACGCCGATCGCGACAACAGCGGCACGGCGACGGAGATCGCGCGTCGCACCGGATTGCCGACGCCGACCCGGGTCTACACGGCCGCGTGTGTCGCGGCGACGAGCGCGGTCGCGGACGCGGCGGCGATGATCGCGGCCGGCCGCGCGGAGCGGGTCGTGGTCGGGGCCGGGTATCTGGTCGAGCCGGGCACGTTCGCGTTGTTCGACGCGGGCCGGGCGCTGGCGAGGGACGGCCGGGTGCGGCCGTTCAGTGTGGGGCGACTCGGGATGGTGCTCGGGGACGCGGTGGCCGCGATCGTGGTGGAGTCGGCGCGGGCGGCGGACCGGCGTGGTGTGCCGGCGATGGCGCGCCTGGCCGGGTGGGGCCGGACCGGGGACGCGTTCCACGTGTGCCAGCCGCGGCCGGACGGCGTCGGCCTGGCCACAGCGATCGAGAAAGCCTTGGGCCGCGCGGGTGTGGCGCCGGCCGACGTGGGTTACGTGAACGCGAACGGCACCGGGACGGTGTTCAGCGACTGCGCCGAATCAGCCGCACTGCACCGCGCATTCGGGTCCGCGATCGCGGAAATCCCGGTCAGTTCCACGAAATCCGTGCACGGTCACGCACTGGAGGCCTCCGGCCTGATGGAGCTGGCGCTGACCGTGCTCGCGCTGCGCGCCGGCACGCTGCCGGTGAACGCCGGATTCGTCGAGCCGGACGCGTCGTGCCGTCTGGATCTGGTGCTCGAGGGACGACCGACGGACGCGCGGTACGCGCTGACCGTGAACGCCGCGTTCGGCGGCGCCAACACCGCGCTGCTGGTGGGTGCGCCGTGACGACCATGGACGTGCACGAGCTGACGATCCTGGCGCGGGCCGAGTGGCCGGCCGGACCGGACGACACACCCGAGACCATGCCGCGGATCGCGGGTTTCGTGGTGTCGGACTTCAACCCGCTGGTGGCCGAGGTCGCCGAGCGCTGCCTGCGCGCGCACCACGGCAGCGCGCCGGCCGACGCGAAGCGTGGCGCCACGACCGGTGTGGTGCTGGCCAGCCGCTGCGGGGACACGGCGACGCACGACGAGGTGCACGGCGCGTTGCGCGAGGGCCGGCGGGTGATGCCGCTGCTGTTCTTCCAGTCCAACCCGAACGCCGTCGTCGGTCATGTCACGGCGCGGTGGGGACTGGCGGGCCCGGTGGTGTGCACGAGCCCGCTGGGCGATCCGCTGGCCGACGGCATCGCCGTCGCCGAATTGCTCATCGAGGACGACGCCGCGACCGAGGTGTTGGTCATCGCGGCCGATCTGGCGCAGGACGACGGTCCGGACCGCGCGGTGGCGCTGCTGGTCGCCGGACCACGAGCGGAAGAAGGGTGAGGGTGTCGATGACCGCCAAGGGTGTCCGCGCGCAGCTCGCGGCCGATCCGGAGCTGGGTGCCGGGAACGTGCTGACCACGTTGGTGGCGCGCGGTTTCGGCCTGGACCGGCCGACGTTCACGTTCGACGTCGACATCGACGGGCTGATCCCGGCGTGGCGGGCGCTGACCGTGCGCGAACTGGACGAGCGGGTCCGGGCGCGGGCGGCCGCGCTGTACGCGCAGGGCATCCGGCGGCGCGACCCGGTCGCCGTCAGTGTCACGTCGGGCGCGGACCTCGTGTTGCTGTTCTTCGCGCTGACCCGAATCGGCGCGATCCCGGCGCTGCTCAACGTCAAGGTGCCGCCGGACCTGGCGGCCCTGTTCCTGACCCGGCTGCGCCCCGTCGCGCTGGTCGCTGATGGAAGCCGCCGCGCTTCCCTTGCCGGGCACGACATCGGTGTACCGCAGTTGATCGACAGCGAGGGCCTTGGCGGCGCGAACCCGGACGACGCTCCCCCGCCGTACCGTCATCACGCGGACGACGCCGTGGCGATCACGCATTCGTCGGGCACCACCGGCGTGCCGAAGGCCGTCGTGCACTCGCACGCGAGCATGTTCGCCGCCACCAGGTACAAGCTGCGGATGCCGGTCCCGTACGGCACCGACCGGATGGTGTCCGCGCTGCCCACGCCGCATCTCGCCACCGTGCTCGCGATCAACACCACGCTGGTCAACCAGGGCGAACTGGTGGTGCTGTCCAATCAGACCGGACCGGTGGTGCTGGACACCATCGAACGGTGGCAGCCCACAGGTGTCCTCGGTTTCGCGGCCACGTGGGCCGATCTGGCGCACCACGACCTGGCCGCCCGCGACTTCAGTTCGGTGGCGCTGTGGTGGAACACCGGTGACTGCGCACACGAGGCGCACATCCGGCGCCTGGTCGCGCTGGGCAATCGCACGGTGGCCACGTCCGAGGGCCGGACGACGGTGCCGGGGTCGATGTTCATCGACGGCATCGGCTCCAGCGAGATGGGCCACTCGCACTTCTACATCAAGCACACGCCCGAGACGAACCGGTACGGCCGGTGCGTCGGTCGCCCGCACGTGTTCGCCGAGGTCGCCGTGCTGGACCCGGACGGCAACGAACTGCCGGTCGGCGAAGTCGGCGAACTGGGCACGAAGTCGCCGACGCTGGCCAAGGGCTACTGGAACGACTCGGTCACCACGGCCCGTGTCTGGGTGGGCGGCTACTTCCACACCGGCGACCTGATGTACCGGGACGAGGACGGCTACTTCTACCACATGGACCGCATGGTCGACTCGGTCGACCTGGGCGACGGCAAGCGGCTCTACACCGCGATGTCCGAGGAACGCATCCTGGCGGCCTGCCCGGATGTGGTCGACTGCACGGTCAGCGCGGTCCGGCAGCCGGACGGTCGGGTCGTCACCGACGTCATGCTCGAACTGGCCACCGACGCGGTCCAGGACGGTTTGACCCCGCGGGTGCTCGCGGCGCTGGATCCGCATGTGGCGCAGACGGTTCGTGACGTGTCCGTCGTCGCGGACGACGCGATCCCGGTCGGCCCGACCGGCAAGGTCCGCAAGTTCCGGGTGCGCGAACTGCAGACACAGGGTGCCCGATGACCGTCGGCGCGACCATCACCGGCATCGGCTTCCTGACCGCGATGGGTAGGAAGGTCGACGACGTCTTCGACGCGCTGTGCGCCGGCCGGTCCGGCCTGAGCACTCCGCCCGATGGTCATCCGGTCGCCGGTTGGATGGAGATCGCCGGCATCGTGCCGGACATCGACCCGGGCGAGGTCATGCCGCGGACCGAGGCCAAGTCCGTGGACAAGTACGTGCTGCTGGCGATGGCGGCCGCCGACGACGCGCTCAACGACGCGCGGCTCGAGGTCGGCCGGGACGTCGACCCGGAGCGCACCGCTGTGCTGGTGTCCACCGGCGGCGGCGGTTTCGGCGTGTACGAGCAGTACGACCGCGCCCGCCTGGAGCGCGGCGCGAGCGCGGTCAGCCCGTACCTGTTGCCCGGCATCCTCTCCAACATGGCGACCGCGCGGATCGCCATGAAGTACGGCATCCGCGGCTACAGCGCGGCCCTGGTGATGGCGTGCGCCGCCGGCACACAGTCCATCGTGGAGGGTGTCCGGCTCATCAACGACGGCGAGGCCGACGTAGCGATCTGCGGCGCCGGCGAGGCGTCGCTGCTGGCCACGATCGGCGCCGGCTTCACCAACGCGCGGGTACTGGCGCGCGGCTGGGCCGATCCGACCGAGGCCAGCCGGCCGTTCGACAAGCGGCGCAACGGCATCGTGGTCAGCGAGGGCGCCTGTGTCGTGATCGTGGAGCGGACCGACTTCGCGACGGCACGAAACGCCGGCGGCTACGCCGACGTGATCGGCTGGGGATGCAGCACCGACGCCTACCACCCGACCAAGCCGCGCCCGGACGGTGAGGGCGCCATGGCGTCCATGCGCAAGGCGATCGCGCGGGCCGGCTGTGCGCCGTCCGATGTGGACTACGTGAACGCGCATGCGACCAGCACCACGATCGGCGACGTCGCCGAGGCGCTCGCGATCAACACCGTGTTCGGCCCGCACAGCCCGGCGGTCAGCTCGATCAAGTCGGTGACCGGGCACATGCTCGGCGCGTCCGGCGCGGTCGAGGCCGCCGCCACCGCGTTGTCGGTGAGCCGCGGCATCATGCCGCCGACGGCGAACCTGGACGACCCGGACCCGAAGTGCGACCTCAACCACGTGCGTGGCGCGGCGAAGGCGCGACGAGTCGAGATCGCGCTGTCCAACACGTTCGCGTTCGGCGGTCACAACATCGGCCTGTTGTTCGGCCCGGCCGGCACGGCGACGAAACGGTCACGGACATGAGGCCCGGCGTGACCATCACCGGGATCGGCGTCGTCACGCCGGTCGGCCGGAAGCTGGACGACATGTTCGACGCGCTGTGCACCGGCCGGTCCGGGCTGCGCGTGCCGCCGGACGGTCATCCGATCCACGGGTGGACCGACACGGCCGGGATCTCGCCGGACATCGATCCGCTGGAGGTGTTGCCGGCCACCGAGATCCGTTGCGTCGACCGGTTCGTCCTGCTGGCGATGGCGGCGGCGGACGACGCGATCACGGATGCGAAGCTGGAGGTCGGGCAGGACGTCGATCCGGAGCGGATCGCGGTCGTCGTGTCGACCGGGGCCGGCGGGTTCAAGACGTACGAGGACTACGCGCGGGACCGGGCCGACCGCGGCCGGCCGGCGGTGAGCCCGTACCTGTTGCCGGGCATGCTGTCCAACATGGCGGCCGCGCGGATCGCCATCAAGTACGGCATCCGCGGCTACAGTTCGGCCCCGGTGACGGCGTGCGCGGCGGGTGCGCACGCGGTGGCGGAGGCGATCCGGCTGATCCGCGCCGGGGACGCCGACGTGGTGATCTGCGGCGCCGGCGAGGCGTCGCTGCACCCGACGATCGCGGCGGCCTTCGCGAACGCGCGGGCGCTGGCCCGCAACTGGACCGACCCGACCCAGGCGAGCCGGCCGTTCGACAAACGGCGCAACGGTTTCGTGTTGGGCGACGGCGGTGGCGTCTTCGTGGTGGAGCGGTCCGACTTCGCCGACGCGCGCGGCGCGAGCGGCTACGCCGACCTGATCGGCTGGGGCGGCACCACGGACGCGTTCCACCCGACCAAGCCGCGGCCGGACGGTCAGGGCGCGGCCGGTTCGATGCGGCGGGCCGTCGCCGACGCGGGCCTCGACCCGTCCGATGTGGACTACGTGAACACCCACGGCACCAGCACGACGCTCGGTGACGTGGCCGAGACGGTCGCTATTCGCTCGGTGTTCGGCGAGCGGGTTCCGGCGGTCAGCTCGATCAAGGCGTTGACCGGGCACCTGTTGGGTGCGTCCGGTGTGGTGGAGGCAGCGGTGACGGCGCTGTCGGTGAGCCGGGGAATCCTGCCGCCGACGGCGAACCTGGACGACCCGGACCCGGCCTGCGATCTCGACCACGTACGCGGCACGCCACGGGTCGGCCCGGTGGCCGCTGCGCTGTCCAACACGTTCGCCTTCGGCGGACACAACATCACCCTCGCGTTCGGCCAACCGAGCACGAGGTCCACCAGGTCGGCGCACGCCACCAGCACCATCCAGACGCGAGATCAAAGAGGTTGAGAATGCACGTTCAAGGAATCGATCACGTCGAGTTCTACGTCGCGAACGCCGACGAGACGGCGGCGCGGCTGTGTGCCGCCTACGGCTTCCGCGTCCGGGGCCGGATCGGCCACGCCGACCACAAATCCGTGCTGATCCGACAGAACGACATCCGGCTGCTGCTCACCCAGGGACTGGCCGAGTCCCACCCGGCCACGGAGTTCGTGGCCAAGCACGGTGACGGCCCCGCGACGATCGCGCTGTCCACCGACGACCCGGACGGCGCGCTGACCGAGGCCGTGGCGGCGGGCGCGGTGCCGGTGTCGGCGAGCGCACCCTTGTCCGAGGTGTCGGCCACCAGCCGCGTGCGGATCACGGCGTTCGGCGACGTGGCGCACACGTTCGTGGAGCCCGGCGAGCTCGACGCCGTGCTCGTCCCGACGGATTCGGCCGACGACGACGAGGAGTCGTTGGAGCTGCTGGACGTGCTCGACCACATCGCGGTCTGCGTGCCCGACGGCGAGCTGATTCCGACGGTGCAGTACTACGAGAAGGTTCTCGGGTTCGCCCAGATCTTCGAGGAGTACATCGAGGTCGGCGTGCAGGCGATGAACTCGCGGGTCGTGCAGAGCCCCTCCGGCGGCGTGACGCTGACCATCCTGGAGCCGGACACGAACAAGATGCCCGGCCAGATCGACGATTTCATCCGGGCGCACAACGGCGCCGGCGTGCAGCACCTGGCGCTGCGCACCGACGAGATCGCCACGAGCATCCGGACGTTCGCCGAGCGCGGCGTGGGATTCCTGTCCACGCCGGGTAGTTACTACGACGAGTTGGCGGTGCGGTTGGGGCACATCGGCCTGCCGGTGGACACCCTCCGCGCGTTGAACATCTTGGTGGACCAGGACCACGAGGGCGAGCTGTTCCAGATCTTCGCCCAGTCCACCCACCCCCGCCGGACCTTCTTCTTCGAGGTCATCGAACGGCGCGGCGCGCTGACCTTCGGCAGCGCGAACATCAAGGCCCTGTACCAGGCAGTGGAACGCGAGCGGGCCAGGACCAGCCCAGATGCCGCCGTATCCCGTTGACGTGGAAGGAAGAACGTGACCGAGACCGCTCTGCACCCGACAATCGGGTTCACGCTGACCGACGAGGAGCGCGCACTGCTCCCGTCGGACAGCGACGTCGCGTGGTACGCCGAGCACGGCTGGTACCTGACGAAGAAGCTGTTCACCGACGAGGAGATGGACGCGATCGTCGAGGAGACCGAGCGGTTCTACGCCGGTGCCCGTGATCGCACGCTGCCGTTGCGCCCGCCGAACCTGGCGTACTGGAGCCCGGAGAAGGGCACGGTGCAGCGGCACAACGACTACATCATGTACGAGAGCGACACCGTCCGTAAGATCCTGTCCAAGCCGTTGCTGGGCGCGGTCGCCGCACGGCTGGCCGAGGCGGACGAGATCCGGGTGTGGCAGTCGACCCTGATCTACAAGCCGCCGCGACCGGACGAGCCGACCAACCAGGTGCCGTGGCACATGGACCGGCACTACTGGCAGACGTGCTCGTCGGAACGGATGCTCACGGCGTTCATCCCGTTCCACGACTGCGACGAGCAGATGGGCACGATCACCATGGTGGACGGCAGCCACCGGTGGGCCGAGGTGCCCGGTGACGACTCGACGCGACACTTCGCGCAGCGCGACGCTGAAGAACTGGAGGACCTGCTGGCCGAGAACGCGAAGTACAACAACGCCGAAGTGCACAAGATCCCGATGAACATTCCCAAGGGCCACATGAGTTTCCACCACTGCAAGACGTATCACGGCAGTGGCGCGAACACGTCGGACCGGCCGCGCCGCGCCGTGTCGCTGCACATGCAGGACGGCGCCAACTCCTACCGCCCGTTCATCAAGCCCAGCGGCGTGGGCGTGGCGTACAACCACGACGTGCTGGTACGCCGGGACGAGCGCGGGTATCCGGACTACGCCGACCCGACGTACTGCCCGGTGCTCTGGCGGCAGTAGGGGCGGTAGCACGGCACACCCGGCCCGGTCGCGTCACGGCGTGACCGGGCCGACACGTGTCGTGATCATGGTCGTGTTCGTGTTGCATAGGTCTAGTCCAATGGCTAGCCCGGGGCGGCGTGGGGGGATATCGACGTCGGCCCGGGTCGTGGCCGACGAGTCAGGTCATCGACGCCATGGCCACGCGCTGGGGCGTTCCGACCATCGAGGCTATCCATAGTGGACAGTACCGGTTCACCGAGCTGCACCGGGGCATCACCGGGATCAGCCGGAAGGTGCTCGTGCACACGCTGCGCGGTATGCAGCGGGACGGCTTCGTCGTGGGTCCGGTCAATGGCGAGTATCTACTCACCGATCTGGGGTTCGACCTCGCCGCACTGATCGCCGCGATCCGCATCTGGTCCGGTGATCGCCGGCTGGCGCCCGACCAGGTGATCGGGACGCTGTCGGCCCGGTGGCCGGTGCCGGCGATCGAGGCGATCGACGGCGGATACACACACTTCAACGAGTTGCACCGTCGCCTGGACGGCATCAGCCACAAGGTGCTGATCGATACGCTCCGGTCGTTGCAGGGCGACAGATTCGTGTACGGGCCACTGACCGGAGCGGACACCACCGAGTACCGGCTCACCGCTCTCGGCGGCGACATGCTCGGCGTCGTCCGCAGCATTCGGGGGTGGTCGGCGGACCGCTGGCCGGAACTGATCAGGGCACGGGCCGAATTCGACGAGCGCGTCGCCGCCGCCGCGACCAGCGACGACGGCTAGCGCACCACGGGCCGACTGCGGGTTTCCTTCAGGTACGTACTGTTGCTCGAACGGACCGAGCCCGCATGATGGAACAGGAACGATCAAGCGGGACGATCACGACGTCCGTCGCATCTGGAGCCGCACCCATGCCCGACGAGTACCTGTACCGAAGCACGTCCACGATCCCGTACTTCAGCACGGACGGCGAGACCTACCTGGCTCGAACCCCGTTGCGGGACATCAGAAAGTCGCTGCCGTTGCGCGTGTTGTCGCCGGCCGACCTCACGCACTGGCAGACGTATGGCTACGTCGTCGTCCCCGCGGCGATCTCGCCGGACGCGGCGGCGAACCTCCTGGACTTCGCGTGGGACTTCCAACACCTGGACCCGAACCGGCCGGACACCTGGTACGAGCCGCGCGAGTTCCGGTCGGACCTGGAGCGGGATCTCTACATCTACGGTTTCGTCGAGGCGTACCACCACCAGCTCATCTGGGACAGCCGCCAGACGCAACGTGTCTACGACGCGTTCGTCGACGTGTGGGACTGCGAGCAGTTGTGGACCACGCTGGACCGGCTGAACCTGAACCCGCCGAACGTGCGCAACCGCAGCCGGTCGCTGATCGGGCCGACCGACACCGGGTTCGACATCAACCTGCACTGGGACGTCGACACGACGCTCGGTGTGCTGCCGCAACGCGTGCAGGGCATCATCGCGCTGTCCGACACCGAGCCGGCACACGGTGGTTTCCGCTGCTGCCCCGAGCTGTTCCGGCAGTTCGACCCGTGGCGGGTGGCCCAGCCGGCGGACCGCGACCCGATCCGGCCGAACGTCGATCCGGCCGAGTTTCCGGTCGTACGGCCGGAACTCAAGGCGGGCGACCTGCTGATCTTCAACGGTCTGCTGGCGCACGGCGTCGCGCCCAACACGTCCGCCGACGGTGTCCGTGCGGTGCAGTACCTGGCGATGATGCCGGCGCTCGAGGAACACGCGGAACTGCGGCAGTCCCGGATCGACTCGTGGCGTGACCTGCGGACACCGGGCTGGAACAGCACGCTCGTCGGCGACGCCGACGAGCACGAGTCGCTGCGGTATCCGACGGCGACGCTCAACGACCTCGGCACGCGACTGCTCGGCCTCCAGGCGTGGTCGACGGCGGACCGGACAAGGGAACTCGCGTGGACAAGATCTGCCTGACCCTGCCCACGAACCGCGCGTGCACGGCCACGATCGCGGCGATCGGCGCGGAGGCCGCGTACGCCGCCGAACACTTCGACGTCGAGGTGCACCTGCTCGTCCTGGACTCCACCGATGGGCACGTGTTCGCCGAGCACGCCGTGGCTATCGACGCGCTGCGCGGCACACCGAACGTCGTGCCGTGGCACCTGGACGAAGCGGCGCAACGGAACTTCCTGCGCCGGATGATCGAGCACGCAGGCCTGGACAAGCCGGAACTCATGCTCGACCTCATGCTTCCGGCCGAGTTGTCCTACGGCGCCTGCACGAACCGCGCGTTCCTGCTCGCCGCCGCGCTGGGCTGCCGGTCGGTGCATCGCCGCGACTCGGACATCCGCTACCAGACCCACGACGGCGCCACCCTTTTCCCGATCCATCACGAACTCCGCGCCATTGGCCGGCGCGCGGCCGACGCGGTGGCGTTCGTGTCCGAGAGCATGCCGGTCGCCGGTGATCAGCCGATCGTACTGGTGGGTGGGTCGTTCGTCGGTGAACTGTCCGTGGACATCGGTGACATCGCACGTCGTGATCCCGATGCGTACCACGACATCGTGCGCCTGTGGGCGCCGAGCGAATGGAGCGACGAGCGGAAACGCGCCCTGGTCGCCGAATCCTTCACCGGAGCCGGCACGCGGACCTTCACGCAGGACCACGCACTGCTGACCGTCGTCGACCCGATGCGGGTGGACATGTGCAACATCGCGTTCCACCGGGTGCAAGAAGACGTCCCGCTGCTGCCCGCGATCGACACGGTCGGCAGCGACTACTTCCTGTTCCACGTCGTCGAGTCCGCCGGGCTGCCCGGCGTGCTGCACAACCGGGACATCGTGAACTTCTACACGCCGGAACGCCGCACGGATGACGGATTCGTCGCGTACCACGTCCGGTTGGTCAAGTTCTTCCTCTCGATGCGCTACCTCAACGTGATCTACGCGCGCATGGCCGACGCGGGACCGGCGTTGCTCGACGAGCGCCATCGCGTGCGGGCCGACGTGATCGCCGGGTTCGTCCGGGACAGCACCGATCTGGACCAGGGCGAGAACGTGGAACGGCTGGCCGTGCTCGACCGGGCGTATCGGCGACTCGGCGACCGGTACGCGTCGTTCGCCGACGTGCTGCGGGCACGGGCCGAGCGGCTGCTGGACGAGGCACGGCGGGACATGGCGGACTTCGCGTTGCTGATCGAGTCGTGGGATCGGCTGATGGGCGCGAGCCGCGTGACGGGCGTGCGGTAACCGATGCGGGAGAACGCACGCATGCGTGCCGCGCTCGCGGCCGCGTCGACGGACGAGATCGTGTTCGACCTGACCGGTGTCGAGGACCAGTACGACGCGCTGCTGCGCGAACTGCCCGACGTCCGCGTCCGGTTCGCGATGAAGGCCTGCCCGGTGGACGAGGTGCTGGCGCGGCTGGCGTACCTGGGTTCCGGGTTCGACGCGGCCAGCCCGCACGAGATCGCGCAGGCGCTGGAGACCGGTGTCCCGGTCGACAGGGTGCACTACGGCAACACCGTCAAGTCCGACCGGAACATCGCCGACGCGTACCGGCTCGGTGTCCGGGACTTCGCCACGGACAGCGTCGAGGACGTGCTGGCGATCGCCGCGCACGCCCCCGGCTCCCGCGTGTTCTGCCGACTGGCGACCACGGGCGCCGGGGCATTGTGGGGATTGACGGGCAAGAGCGGCTGTTCGGTGTCGGACGCGGTGATCGTGCTGGAAACGGCCCGCGCCATGGGCCTGCGACCGGCCGGGCTCTCGGTGCACGTCGGGTCGCAGCAGATGACGGCGGCGGCGTGGCGGGACGCCGTCGACCTGCTGGCCGGCGCGCTCGACGCGTTGAACCGGCGCGACATCATGCTGGACCACGTCAATCTCGGCGGCGGGCTGCCGGCGGCCGGTTATCTGGACCGGCGCGGCCGGGCGTTGGATCCGCCGATCGACAGCATCTTCGCGACGATCCGCGCGGGCATGCGTCAGCTGCTCGAGGTGTCCCGGTCGCCGTTGGATTTCGTCCTGGAGCCGGGCCGGCACATCGTGGCCGATCATGGCGCGATCCGCGCACACGTGTCGCGACTGTCCACACGGGAGCTGCTCAGCGGGCAGCGGCAGCGCTGGCTGTATCTGAGCTGCGGCAAGTTCAACGGCCTGTACGAGACCGACCAGCTCCGCTACCGGCTGGTGTTCCCGACCCGGCTCGACGCCGACCTCGTGCCGGCCGTCGTGGCCGGTCCCACATGCGACAGCGACGACGCGTTCGACCACGAGCACGGACTGGTGCAGGTGCCCGCCACGGCCGCGTCCGGCGACCCGGTGTGGATCCTGTCGTGCGGCGCGTACTCCGCGAGCTACGCCACGCACGGCTTCAACGGTTTCCCGCCGCTGCCGCACCGATTCGTCGGCGGCCGTCGACTGGCCGGAACGGCCGGCTAGATGGACATCCGGACCATCCACGCCGGCGACTGGAACGCCATCGCGGCACTGGAAG
>Ga0070714_100002017_pt1 | contig 14868 bp, 9 predicted proteins | sample LARL83metaG_FD_65450 | JGI IMG/M metagenome (GOLD analysis project Ga0070714, IMG submission 65450) | Corn, switchgrass and miscanthus rhizosphere microbial communities from Kellogg Biological Station, Michigan, USA - LAR L8-3 metaG | ecosystem: Host-associated > Plants > Roots > Rhizosphere ...
GCGCAGCCTCGCCGACACCAAGGCCGAGGCCGAGGAAGCCCCGGCCGCCAAGACCAAGGCGAAGAAGCCGAAGAAGCGGGTCGAAGGCCAGCGCGAAATGCTGCTGCCGATCGCGGGCAAGAAGGCCAAGGAAGAGGCGAAGAAAGCCGAAGAGCCGAAGAAGGCCGAAAAGCCGGTGCGCACCTCGGCGCGTACGAAAAAGGCAGGTTGATCCGCTCCGCTTCCGGAACCGTTGGACGATCCTGCCGGCCGGTGTGCGCGCGCCTATTTCAGGCTTGTGGCGATCGGCGAGATCATGCCGCTCACGGACGTGCCGATCGAGTTGACGGAGGCCAGGATCACGATGCTGATGCCGGTGGCAATCAGCGCGTATTCGATCGCGGTCGCGCCGGTCTGGTCGGCGATAAATCTCAAAACCAGCTGCCGCACTTGATACTCCTGTCCGACGTCTGGTGCGGGATAACCTCCTGCCGACGTGGTGGCAATCTACAGCAACATTGGTTGCCGGGTGATTGACCGCCGTGCTGAACAACGCGTTAAGTTCCTCAGCCCCTGGCGCCGGGCACGCGAGCCGAGGCGCAGTATCGCGACTGCATGGCAGAGTTTCCGGGACCTGCGCCCCCGTGCGCTTTACCGTCACCCCGAATGCTGGTCCAAATGACATCAGCCACAAGGCCGGGAGCATCATCGGCCGGGAGCGGGAGGACATCTCATGAAACTGGGCGCCGCGATTGCGGAAATCATGAAGCGCGAGGGCATCGACATTCTCTGCGGCTATCCGGTCAATCACCTGATCGAGTTCGCCGCCAACGCCGACATCCGCCCCGTGATGGTGCGCCAGGAGCGCATCGGGCTGCACATGGCGGACGCCATCTCCCGCGTCAGTTCCGGGCGCCGCATCGGCGCCTTCTGCATGCAGCATGGGCCGGGCGCCGAAAACGCCATGGGCGGGGTGGCGCAGTGTTTTGGCGAGTCCGTCCCCGTCCTGGTGCTGCCGATGGGATATGCGCGCCGGCTTGCCAACATCGAGCCGAACTTCAATTCCAGCCAGGCGATGAAGGCGTTTTCCAAATCCTCCGAGCCGATCATCGTCGCCAGCGAAGTCTGCAACATTTTTCGCCGCGCCTTCACCAAACTGAAGAACGGCCGCGGCGGCCCCGTGATCGTCGAGATCCCCGCCGACATGTGGAACGAGGAGGTGGCCGAGCCGCTCGACTACACGCCGGTGCTGCGCACGCGCTCCGCCGCCGATCCCGTCCATGTCAGGGAAGCCGCCGCGCTTCTGATCGCGGCCAAGCGTCCCGTGATCTATGCCGGCCAGGGCGTGCATTATGCAAAAGCCTGGCCGCAACTCAGACGGCTTGCCGAACGGCTCGCCATACCCGTCGTGACCAGCCTTGGCGGCAAATCCGCGTTTCCTGAAACGCATCCGCTGTCGCTCGGCTCCGGCGGCGTCGCGATGCCGCGCGCGGTGCCAAAATTCCTTGGCGAGGCCGATGTGATCTTTGGCATCGGCTGCTCCTTCACCGAGACGTCGTTTGCCGTCGCCATGCCAAAAGGCAAAACCATCATCCATTCGACGCTCGATCCGAACCACCTCAACAAGGACGTCGAGGCCAGGATCGGCCTCGTCGGCGATGCCGGCCTCGTGCTCGACGCACTGCTCGAGGAGATTGCAAGGCACGTCGCGGCCGACCGCGACGGCAGCGCGGTCGCCGCCGAGATCGCCGCCGTTCACAAGGAGTGGCTCGCCAAATGGTGGCCAAAACTCACCAGCAATGACGCCCCGCTCAATCCCTATCGCGTGCTGTGGGAGCTGCAGCACACCGTAGACCTGGACAACACCATCATCACCCATGACGCCGGCAGTCCGCGCGACCAGCTCTCCCCGTTCTGGAAATCGGTCACCCCGCTGTCCTATCTCGGCTGGGGCAAGACCACCCAGCTCGGCTACGGCCTTGGCCTTGCGATGGGCGCAAAGCTCGCGCATCCCGAAAAACTCTGCATCAATGTCTGGGGCGATGCGGCGATCGGCTTTACCGGGATGGATTTCGAGACCGCGGTGCGCGAGCGCATCCCGATCCTCTCCATCCTGCTGAACAATTTCTCGATGGCGATCGAGCTGAAGGTGATGCCGATCTCGACCGAAAAATATCGCGCGACCGACATCTCCGGCGACTATGCGGCGATGGCCCGCGCCTTCGGCGGCCATGGCGAGCGCATCACGACGCCTGAGGAGATCAAGCCGGCGATTTTGCGCGGCATTGAGAAAACCAAAGCGGGAATCCCGGTGCTGCTGGAGTTCATCACCTCGAAGGAGACCGAGGTCGCGCGGCCGGGGACATGACCCCGGCCGCCTCGACTGCTCCATCCCTCATTCCGCCTCCGGCACATCCTTCGTGCGGAAGCCAGCGGGACCGCGGCGGAACACGCCGTAGTCACTGGACTTCACGCCGGCCAAACCGTCGATGCCATTGCCAGCCAGGCCGAGCTTCAACAGTTCCCTGACGGCGGCGGCCCGGGTCGGCATGCGGTGCCTGAAACGAAAATCGTCAACGGCCGCAAGCTCCTCCGGCGACAGCATCACCTGCAATCGTTCACCACGGGTGTCGTTCATGGCCATTCTCTGGATCGGTTCCTTGGGCAAATTGAGTAGTTTACTCAACGCACTCACTTGGCGCTGGTTCCCTCGAATTCGCCCTTCACCTCAATTGAGCCAATTACGCAAGCAAAATCAAGTATTTACGCCTCGGCCGGAATGCGCTAAGGTCCGCAGCAATGGGGCCAGAAGGCGCGCTCACAATGGCGGACAAGATCGAAATCCCGCGGATCCCCAGGGATCCCAAGCCGCGACGTCCAAGCTACGACAACGTCGCCCGCAACATCGAGAAATGGGCCAACAGCGCTGGTCTGCAAAAACCCGGAAACGGGCTCGATGCGATGATCCCGCATCCTGCGTTCGACGGTGTTCGTGGTGCGACAGGCGGTGAATGAGATCGGACGGGACATCCCGAGATGGCCATCCATCGCCTCCTGCAGAACAGTCCTTTCGGGCCCGACGACATTGCGCGGCTGGTGACAGCATATGAGCAGACGCTCAAGACCCTTGGCTTGAAAGACCGCAGCGACCCGATCACCGAGCTCGTCGCCAGAAAGATCTTTGAGATCGGGCAGACCGGCATCCGCGACCCCACGCAGCTCGCGCAACTGGCGATCAGGGACCTCGGCGCGTCCACCGGATGACCGCCTGCCCGTTCGTGGTCCTATTCAGATGTCAAACAGCCACTCATCGTCATCGCCCGGCCTTTGACCGGGCGATGCAGTATTCCAGAGACGCCAGTGCTCGAGCCGAAAGGCCGCGGGGTCCTGGATCACCCGCTTTCGCGGATGATGACAGCGGTGATTGTGGCTGGCACCTTTTTCAAGCGCGACTACGTGTTCTCGCGGCGCGATACGCCCGAGTTTTGCGCTGGTCTTTGCCCTCCGAGATCAAGGAGGGCGCAGGGAATGCCGGGCGACGGCCTCGCCCATGGCCCGCCTGCAAAAAAGTAAGCAGGCGGCAGTTACCACAGGTCCAGCCGGATCATCCCGGCATTCCCTGCGCGATGGTTTTAACGCTTATGGCGCGCTCTCCCTGGGAACCGGGCTTTGTTGCTCCCATCGCCCGCGAGATCATCCTCTCGCGAACTTGGCCTCAGCGTCGGGAGGCCAGGACCACGCGCTTTTGCGTCCGCGTCGAGATCGTTCGTCTGCGCACGAGCGCCGCGACCCGACACGTCCACCGCATCCCGCGCCCCACGTTCGTGACGACCGCGAAGCGCCCCTCCAGGTGAGCGCGGGACGGGGCGGATCATATTTCTGATTAGGGGAAGACGTCAAGCACTATTTTCTGAAAATATGAACCCGTCTGCCCTGCGGCGGATTGGCGCGACGGACAGATCTGCGCATGGCGCGCCTGCGCAATGTGGCCCGTTCTTTGGCGAAGGTCCGGTTTGCGCCAAAAACGGCCGCTCGCCAATCTGCTCCGATCAGTAACGCGCCATGCTGCAGTCAAAGAACTAAGCCGCTGAGGCCGCAGGGCGCCGGGGCTGGCGACGGAGGGCGCAACCAATGCATCCTGCCTTGAGATCGTTGGGTTCGACACGCACGTCTTCCCCGATGTGGTGCTGGATCGCCCAGACTTTGCCAAGTACATGGCGTTCATGCGCGAGCTGCAACACTGTTCCAAGATAGAAGTTTTCGTATTTGATACCTGCTTCTTCTAGGAGAAAGTGCCATCGGTCGTTGAGGCAACCCCACCGGCGTCGACATCTTCGCGCGCGATCGGTATTGAGAATTGAAAAATCGCGCCGCGCGGCTGGGCGTTTGCAGCCCACAAACGACCGCCATGCGCTGCGACGATTGACCGGCATATCGATAGTCCCATGCCGAGACCACTTGTCTTAGTCGAATAGAAGGCATCGAACACGCGTTCCACGTCTGCCGGCCCAAGGCCGGGCCCCGAATCCTGAACCGCCAGCGTCACGGCGCCGATCTCGACCTCCCCGGTGCTTATGACCAATTCCCTCGGCCTTTCGCAGGCGCTCATTGCCTCGATGGCATTCACGACCAGGTTCAGCACGACCTGCTGCAACTGAACACGATCTCCTTTGATCAGAGGCAAGCTGTTCGCAAGCTGCGTCTGAAGCAGAACGCCATTCTTGGTCGCTTCAGCACGGATCAAATCGCCGATTTCGCGAACGGCCTCATTGATATCAAGAATTTCGTTGCGCGGCGCCGATTTCTTGATGAGGTTGCGAATCCCGATGATGATGTTGCCGGCACGACCGGCATCGTTGATGATTTGCTCGAGCGAATCGCGAACCGTTTCCAGATCTGGAGGTTCTTTGGCAAGCCAGCCCAGAGCGGCATTGGCGTTCGTGTCCATCGCGGCGAGGGGCTGGCCGATCTCATGGGCGATCGTCGCCGTGAACTGGCCCATCGTGGCGACGCGGTTCGCGTGCGCAAGCCCTACCTGCATCTCGCGTAAGGTCTGCTCGGCGCGCTTGCGCTCGGTTAGATCGAGCACGAACGCGACGCCCTCGTCGCCGTCCTCGCTGAAGCTGGCACCGCCGACGAGCACGGGCACCCGGCTGCCGTCCTTCCGGAAATAGTCCTTCTCATACGGCTGCACGCGTCCGGTCTGCTTGAGCTCGGGCGTCCACCGTTGGTCGTGGCGAGCGAGCCATTCCGGCGGCGTTATCGCCCGCCAAGAAAGCCGACCGGAGACGAGATCATCTCGATCATATCCTAGCGTTCCGAGGAAGGCGTCGTTCGCGTCGGTGATCCGACCTTCAAACTTCCAAATGAAGATACCGATGATGTTTGCGTCGATCAGGCGCCGGATGCGCGCCTCCCGCTCCCGCAATGTTGCTTCGGCTCGCCGCCGCTCATTGTTTTCTTGCTGCAGTTCAGTGAAGAGCCGGGCGTTCTCGAGTGAGATCACCGCTTGCGCTGCCAGCACTTCGAGCACGGCGACGCGCTGCGAGGTGAACGTTCCCGGCGCCAGGCTGTTTTCCAGATAGAGCACGCCGATGCAGCTGGCTTGCTTCATGAGAGGCAGACACAGGACGGAGCGAATCTCACGTCTCACCAGATACTCGTCCGCCGCAAACGGGTTGGCCCTGCGGGCATCATCGACAAGCACGCTCTCGCGTGCGTGCAGGACGTGCCGAACCACGGAGATCGGACCATCCCAGAGCGTGAGGCCGTGTTGCCCAAGCCCCACGTCGACGTGATCGCCGCGAACCAAGGCCTCGGCCTCGATCCGTGGTTCTTCGTTGCGCATCATGATGAGCAGCCCGTGATCGGCGCCGGCATGTTTGACGACGAGTTCCATCAGCTTTTGGGTCAGCGCGCTAGGGACGATTTCCCGCGAAATCGCGTGCGAGGCTCCGATCACCGAGCCCATATCAAGGCGGTCAAGAGGTGTGTCGATGCTCGTCAGGAGCGAAGAGTCGGCCTTCTCCTCGGCCAGGGAGGGCTGGACCTGATCGAGCTGGGCCGTCTTGCCGCGGGCGCCCCATTGCAGGTAGCACAACTGCGCTTGGCGCAAATGCGCGTCCGCATTCGTTACAAGCCCCCGCTGCAAGTAGAACCGCGCCGCCAGCTCGCAAGCAAGCGCCTCGGTCCCTGCGAATCCGTAAGCATGGGCGGAACGGATCGCCTCCTCGTAATCCTGAATGGCCGCGAGGTGCCGTTTCTCGATCCGCGCCTTCTCGGCCGAGATCAGGCGGAAGCGGGCCGTGAAATTCTCCGGACAGCTCCTAGACCAGCGCTCGAACCGCCGCGCTTCCTCGCCAATCTCACGGGAAAAATCCTCCTGCTGCGCGGCCGAGGCCGTCTCGTACAGTGCTGCCAGGGTGAGCGCGCGATAGAAGTGGCAGCTCGCTTCCGCCGGCATCGCGGCGAACGCGCTCTGCATCTCGAGCGCATGCGATCCCTGTTCCAGCGCCTCGGCGTAATGCCCAAAGTGGAACGCCGCAGCCTGCTTCAGCACTCTGAAATAGCCGTGATTCCAGGCCGGCTTCGGCCAGCGTTCGAGGCTGGCAGACTCGCTGAAACCGGCATCGTCAAAGGATGCGGGCGCACTGGTCTGCCCCTTCATGCAGGCGATGAATTGTCGGGCGATCCCGATGCTTTCGTTCAGCGCGTCGTTATGGCTCTGCTTGGCAAAATTGGAAAATCTTTGGAACGTCGCAAACGCCTGATCGAGCGTCGCACCGGTCTCCAGCTCAAGAAACGTTCTCGCCAGAGCGGCGTACCCGGCCGTCAGCAGGTCACCAGCATCCAAGCAGGCCTTGAACGCGTCCTCGAGATGAGCGACGGAGCTGACAATGTGACGTCGCCAATGATTAACGAAGTAGCCATGGCGAAGCAGCGCCGTGCCGCGCTCCCGCTCGTCTCGGCAGCGCTCGGCCAGATGGACCGAAAGCTCCGAGACCGCGCAAGCGGTCGAGACGTCGCCCATGCCGACCAGCATGATGGCATAGCAGCTGTAAGGCCCGCTGGAGGCAGCGATGTTGCCATTCCGCAGCGAGGCCTCGACGCCGCGCAACGCCAGCAAGGGAAAATATCGCGGCTGGCCGCCATAGGCGGCCGAGAGCGACTCGGCCAGCACGTTGATGGTCATGCGGGCGACCGGATCTGTCGCCATCGGCTCGTCTACGATGCTGCCGATGTCCCGACCGGAGAGCGCGGCGGCAACGCTTCCCATGGCTTGCTTCGTAGCCGCCGCGATATCGGGGTCCGCTTCCGGCATCGACATCCCAAGCATCCGCAAGGCCTCCAGGGCCGCGGTCACGGCATCGGCGTAGTGACCGGCGAACTGGCACATCCTCAAGCGAACGCGCTGGACCCGCGCACGGTCGAGATTCGACTTGGCGCGCGTCAGCAGCATATCGAGCAGTTCGCCGCACGCCTGAAACTGGGCCGTCAAATACTCGCATTCGGCCTGATCGAGGAATTGTGAGAAAGTCTCGTCAGCATCCGCGGTCCAGGCATCTGCCGGCACCAGGCGAGCGGCTTGCCGAAAGTAGTTTGAAGCCGCGCCAAAGGCGCCTGCCGCCTTGGCCTTGCGTCCCGACAGAACATTGAGTGAGCGCAAACGCTCGATCTCGGTTTTGTCGGTGATCAATGCCGCTCCGGCATTCAGCTGATTGGCAACCTCGAACCGGCGCTCGGACAGGCCGCGATCAGATAGCCGTGCGGCCATGATGCGGCCGATCCGAAGATGCATAGCGGCGCGCTCATCTTCGGCGAGGGTCGAATAGCTTGCCTCCTGGATGCGGTCGTGGGTGAACCTATAGGCGCCGTTCATCCGCACGAGGAAGCCTTCGCGCTCCGCCTCCAAAAGGTCGCGGTCGACCGCGGCCCGGCCAAGCACCATAATCGTCGTGTCCACGTCCGCGGCATTGCCGAGGCAGGCGAACTGTCTGATCGCGTCCTGAGCAGGGGCCGTAAGCCGTTTGAGCTTGGTAACCAACAGGTCTGCGGCGTTGTCTGAGAGCCCTTTGCGACGGATCTGCTCGATGTTCCAAGTCCATGCGCCCGCTTCGCGGTCGAACCTCAACAGGTTTTCCTTGGCCATCTCGGTCAGGAACTGGATGGCAAAGAACGGATTGCCCCCGGTTTTCTCATGGACAAGTTGCGCCAGTGGCGCGCTGCGATTCCGATCGCAAAGGACGCAATCGGCCACGAGGTGGTTGAGATCGTCGGCGGAGAGTGGCGCAAGGGTTAGCTCGCGGATGTTCGTCCCGGTGTTGCGTATCGCTTCGAGCGTTTTCTGCAACGGATGGGCAGGGCCGACCTCATTTTCACGGTAGGCGCCGACCAGGAGGAGATGCCCGATATCGGGGCGTGTCACCACATATTCCAGGAATTGCATGGTCGCCGCGTCCAACCATTGCAGGTCGTCGAGGAACAGCACCAACGGATGCTGCTGTTGCGCGAAGACAGCCAGAAAGTGCCCCAGCACCGCGTGGAAGCGATTCTTCGCCTCCTGCGGCGGGAGCTCAGGAACGACCGGCTGGCGCCCAATCAGGTCCTCGATCTCCGGGACCAAGTCGGCGATCAGGCGGCCGTTCGCTCCGACCGCTTGAACGACCTGCGCCCGCCAAGAGTCAAGTTCGGCGGCGGACCGCGGCAGGATCTGACGCATCAGGCTCTGGAAGGCCTGGGCCAGGACCGCATAGGGAATGTCGCGTTGGCGCTGGTCGAACTTGCCGGACGCAAACAGACCGCGCGGCGGCACGATGACCCGGTGCAGTTCGTTGACGACCGACGATTTTCCGATTCCGGAATAGCCGCCGACCAGCACGAGCTCCAACGCGCCGTGCTCCATCACGCGCTGGAACGCATCGAGCAGCTCCGCGATCTCCCAGTCTCGCCCATAGAGTTTCTCTGGGATCCGCAGCCGGTCGGAAAGATCTGCGGTGCCGAGTGCAAACGGTTCGATGCGTCCCCACGCCTCCCACTCCGCCAGGCAGCGCCTGAAATCCGCCTCGACACCGGAAGCGGATTGATAGCGGTCCTCGGCGGCCTTTGCCATGAGCTTCATGAGAATCGCAGATACGGGCTCGGGAATCGGCACGGGGCCGATCGGCGGCCGCGGTTGTCGCGCGATGTGGCAGTGAATCCAGTCCATCGGATCGGCTGCCGTGAACGGAAGCTGGCCCGTGAGCGCCATGTAGAGCGTGACGCCGAGCGAATAGAGGTCGCTGCGGGAATCGACAGAGCGATTCATGCGCCCGGTTTGCTCCGGCGCCATGTAGGCGAGAGTCCCGGCAATCGTCTCGGGTGGCCCCGGTTCCTGATGCTCCCTGGGCAACATGGACGCTATGCCAAACCCGGTCAGGTGGACGGTGCCAGCGGTCATATCGACGATCACGTTGGCCGGCTTGATGTCCTTGTGAATGAGACCCCGCTCGTGCAATTGGCCGACCCCACTCGCGAGAGCGACTGCGAGTCGCAGGAACTGCGTCAGCGTCAACTGCCCGGCCACATTTTGCAGAGGCTCGCCTCCTTGATCCTCGAGCGTAAGGATGGTGCGAGCCTCGCGCCGCGACAAGGCAAGGGGACGCAGGGCGAAGGCCGAGTCAAGAACGGGCCGCAGTTCATATTCGTGTTCAAGTCGCCGCAGCACACCGGGAGCCGGATTTTCGGAGACTGGCGCGAGGGTCAGGACGAAGGAGGCGCCTTCATTGGGGCGCTCACGGCAGAGCATGAGATCGCAATCCCGATGCAGTATCCTGACGCTATCCTTGCCGTTGACTCTCACGAGACCACCACTGCTCGCTCGGGGTCGTGGAGCGAGATTGCAGCTGCAGCGTGCGCGAAAGACATGGCAAACGCCACTGCCGGACTTGGGAAGGTCCTTTTCCAATCAAAGCGACGCATCCATGTGAGCCGCCGGGGCGAATCGCTGCGGCGAACCACGCGCGCGCCGCAACTTGGCTAACGTGCCGCCTTGCCTGGACAATAATTGCTCGAATGGCCTGCAATGAAAGAGGATCATCACCCTAACATCAGCTGGTCGACGCTCGAAACCCGAAAACAGAAGCGGACTAAAAAAGGTAGCTGGATCGGACGATCATCGACATCCGTGGAAATACGGGCCAAAATGGTCGACTAACAACCCCGTTACGCCTTTGCAAAGCACGAAGTAGCCCGCTCGATTGCATCTGCTTGAGTTGGGGGGCTCCGAACCTGAAATTTTCGCTCTGTCCATGATGAGCCAACGAGAGCCAATGAGAGCAAAACAGATCCGACGTGATCAAGGAGTGGCCGCTTGCGCCCAATAACAGCCCCGACCGCGGGTTGCGGTTTCATTCATAACGGCGCGCCCTGGCGCTTGCCCTCGGCATCTGCTGCTCGCCAGGCTGGACCGGACTAGATTGGCGCGCGTATTTGAGCGCCTGGCATCAGGTCGATCAGGCCAAGATCCACCAGTGTGCGGTGGAATCTGCGTTTGCGCTCCGAAGCCGACGCAAAGTAGGTTTCCCCGCAATCGTCGAGCAGGCTGGCGCGGGTCGCAAATATCGGGTCGAGCGGGAGGCCTGCGCGTTGCAACGCCACGGTTCCGAGAAAGGCGATGTCGAGATCCGCACCTCGTCCGGAGCTGAAATGCTCGGGAGAGACATTCAACGCCTCCATCGCATAAAACGTTCGGAACGCACGCCGCGCATCATGCGCGAGTTTGAGCTGTCGATCGATTCGTCTCGTCAATACGGGTTGGTGATCCCCGTAGTGCAGAACGAGAATGGGTCGCCCGGAAAACTCCCGCTCCAGCTTCGACCTGAGCTTTTGCCAGGTCGAGGCCGTCTCGACGAGTCGCGTGTAGTATTCGGCGTATCCGGGATCGGGGAGACTGGCTGCAGCAAACGCACGCTCGCTCTCGAACTGTCCAGGCGAGACAAGCCGCCGATCATGCGGGCCGTGATTGAAGTTGGTCAGCACATATAGAAATCGAGGTGCTGGGTCATCACGAATGCTGTTTTTGTAGAGATCGATGACCGCTTCCAGAAGCACTGCGTCCGAGTTCGTCGCTTCGAAACGCCTGATGTCGAAAGGCGGCGGAAAGTCGTCGATGAAAATGCGTTCATCCATGCCGATCGAACTGTAAAACTCATCATAGTTGAGAAAATTGCGACGGCAGCTCGACGCAAGCATCGTCCTGTAGCCGAGCGACGTCAACGAACGGGTCAGGCTGCTGTGAAATCGGCCTGCGCCCTTCTTGAAGAGATGGTAGGCAGCTGAACCGAAGCTTGCACTTGAAAGACCGGTGAGCAGGCTGAATTCAGACTGCCACGAACCGCCACCGAAGATGTCCACGTTAAGGCAGCCGTATTGACCGTCTGCGGGTGACAGGAATGCCTCAACGATCGGCTCAACGGGCAATCCAAAAATGCGCGGGTCGAAGACCGATTCGTGCTGGATGACGATGATGTCCGGCGAATAGCTGGAACGAGCGGGCATCGCCTCCTTCAGCGGCAGCGGCTCGGCTGCGATATCACTCAGGGTCAGGCGGCCGAACTGCTGCCAGGACGCGGGGTCAATGAGCGAGGCCATGAAGGTCGAGTAAAAGCATCGCGGATGGGTCAGCATCAGCCGCGATGACCCTGCGCCCTTCACTGCGAAGGAGGTTGCGAAGCCAATCAGTGCAAGGCTGAACAAGAGAAATCGAGACTCGATGGAAACCGGAGATCCACCGGCGTAGAGCAGAACCGTAGCCGAAGCAAAAACAAGCAAGAGGCTTCCCACCAGGACACCCAACATCATGCGTGGGTATTGCAACACGAAAAAACGAACCGTGCCTGCGAACACGAGCGGCAAATCGGAAACCGTCAGTTTGAGGGCGCTATGATCAAATTTGACGATCGATACGCCGGTAATTGCGACGGACAGCATGCCGGACAGCAGAATCGCTCTCTCGAAATCCGCAACGAAAATCAGCAACAAGGCGGCGTTGAAGAACAGCGCGGCGACTGCGAACAGAAGGCGTTCGGCGCTGCGTTCCGACAGCACGACAACGCCGATGGCCCCCACAATCGCCAAAGTCAAAATCATCAGGGTAAGATGCCCGCAAAATTCGACTTCTTCAATCGGGCTCGAGGGCTTCCGAGCAGTATGCAGGTGCGGCGTCGGTCAACACGACTGCGTCATAAGACCTCATCGTGAGGAGCGCGCTCTTGCGCGCGTCTGCGGACGATGCTTCGCATCGCTCGGCGAACCATGAGGCCCCGATGCGGATTTCCGCGCCTCATCGTTCGAGACGCTTGCTAAAGCAAGCGCCTCAGGACGAGGGGATACAGTCGTTTCCGATGCAGTAGAATTAACCAGGCTGCGGTGTCGCCGCACCGCGAAGTCACCGGATGCCGAGCAGGATGAGCGACCATCAGCGCTCGCCGGTCCGTCCCACAATTCCGCCGTGAAAGCCTCTATCCGCAACAGGCACACGTCCGGATCGCGCATGACGCAGGCCGGAAAACTACGGGCAACGCACATTCTTTAGAAAAAGCTAGTGACTTGGCTCCCAAATGCGGCAGCAGGGCCCTCATGGAAGAACCCGCCGTGGCAAGCCATTGTCGTTTCGAACGCTTTCGTCGTCTGCTTTGGGATTTTCGCCGCGCGCGCCACGGCAATATGGCTGTGATCTTTGCGCTTGCCGCGATCCCTGTCATCGGAGCGATCGGAGCTGCGGTTGACCTGTCAAAGGCCAACGACGTCAAGACAACCCTCCAAAACTCGTTGGATGCCGCAGTCCTGGCTGGCGTGACGCAGTCCACATCCAATCAAATCTCGACCGCGACGGCACTGTTCAACGGCGATTTCGTCGCAAGGTTCGGCAATAGCGCAACCGTCTCGTTTACCCAGAACGCCGATGGCTCGCTCTCCGGCACAGCCAATTCGAACGTATCGATGTCGTTCATGTCGGTGCTCGGCGTGTCCTCGATGGCAGTCAATGCGGCGGCGACGGCCAAAGCTGGCGCTCAGCCAACGAGCCCGGTCTGCATCCTGCTCGTCAACACGCTGGCCGCGCAGGCGCTGCTGGTCAATTCCGGAGGCAAACTCAATGCTCCGACCTGCGAGATCCACGTCCTCTCCACACAGAGCCCGGCCGCGATCTTCAACGACTCACCGAACGTGAAGCGGATCTGCATCAAGGGCTCGACCATCATCAAGAACGGCGGCGCCAATCCACCTGCAGTCACGAGCTGCGCTACGATCGGAGATCCTTTCGCAGGAAATCTTCCGACGGTGAGCGCCGGCTCGTGCATCTACCAGAGCCCGTTGAGCGGCAACGTGACGCTGGACCCCGGGACCTATTGCGGCGGCGTCAATTTCAACGGCTCTGGAACACTGACCCTCAATCCCGGGCTTTATGTGATCAAGAATGGCGCCTGGAACATCAATTCGGGCTGGACCGTCAGCGGCAGCGGCGTGACGTTCTACTTCGCCGACCAGGGCTCGTACATCCAGTTCAACAGCAATGTCACTGCAAATCTGTCTGCGCCGACGTCCGGCACCTATGCAAACATCCTTTTTTTCGAGCCAACGGGCTTGAGCACCAGCAATCTCGTGTTCGACGGGACGAACGGGTCGAGCTTCACGGGATTGATCTATCTGCCGAGCCGGGACGTCACGATCAATTCGACCTCGACCGTGTCCAGCAATGCCGTGACCATGGTATTCTCGACCTTGATTCTGGACCAGACCAACTGGACCATAGGACCCGGCGCGCTTTCGATGTCGGCTGCAAGCGGGACCGCAGGCGCTGCCCATCTATCGAAGTAGTGACTTGTGGCGCCCGCAGTCGCCCCGCTACATGGGATCGAACGCGCGGATCGGCGGCAGGTTGCCATTGAAACGCTCCACCTCGACAGTCGTGAGCTGACCGGTGCATCCCTGCGCGAAGGACGAGGTGCCGACGTCGCGCGTCAGCACATTCGGATTGCCGTGAACGCAGAGCGGAGTCTCCTCCTCCGGATCGACAGGGTCGTACCAGGCCCCGGTGGGTAGCTGCACGATTCCGGGAGCGATGGCCTCGGTGACATGTACCGCGGCGAGACAGGCGCCGCGCGCGTTGAACAGGCGGATGATGTCGCCGTCGGCGATGCCGCGGGCCTTGGCGTCAGCGGGGTTCATGCGCGCAACCTCGCGGCCGCGATGTTTTGCCTCGGTCGAATGTCCGCCAAAATCGAGCTGGCTGTGCAGGCGCGTCGCCGGCTGATTGGCGACGAGGTAGAGCGGCGCGGCGTCGCTCGGGACATCGGTTTTCTCCAGCCAGAGCGGATGGCCGGGGCAGTCGGCATCGCCATGGCCTGCGATCTTCGCCGAAAAGATCTCGATGCGCCCGCTCGGCGTCGGAAGCGGATACGCGACCGGATCCTCGCGGAAACGGCGCACGGTCCCGCCATCGTCGGGGTGCTGCGGCACGGTCAGGCTGCCGGCCGCCCAGAACTCCTCGAAGCTCGGTGCAGCGAGGCCGCTTGCAGCGAGCGAGGCGCGGGTCGGCTCGTAGAGACGGGCCAGCCATTGCCGTGCCGTGCGGCCTTCGGTGAAGGGCTCGCGGGCGCCGAGACGATCGGCGAGATCGGCAAAGATCTCGTAGTCGTCGCGCGCGAGGCCGAACGGCTCGGCGATCCTGTGCATGGCGACCATCAGCGGGTCGTTGGTGGAATAGCCGATGTCCTCGCGCTCGAGCGTCATCGTGCAGGGCAGCACGATGTCGGCATGCCGGGCCGTGGCGGTCCAGGCGAGCTCGTGAACGACCAGCGTGTCGAGCCGGGCAAAAGCCTGGCGCAGGCGGCCCAGATCCTGATGGTGATG
>Ga0070714_100002018_pt1 | contig 14862 bp, 22 predicted proteins | sample LARL83metaG_FD_65450 | JGI IMG/M metagenome (GOLD analysis project Ga0070714, IMG submission 65450) | Corn, switchgrass and miscanthus rhizosphere microbial communities from Kellogg Biological Station, Michigan, USA - LAR L8-3 metaG | ecosystem: Host-associated > Plants > Roots > Rhizosphere ...
AGTTCTTCGTCCTCGACTTCCTCCTCTTCCGGCTCTTCCTCGTCTAGCCACTCGGCAACGTGGGTCTGCCAGTTCCCGTTATACTTCTCACGGGAGGTTATGATGGCGACGCGGCAGTCCTCGCCCGGAACGAACTTGGACCCGATCTTGGTGATCGGGACGCCGAGGTTGGACTCGTTGTCGTCGTCGTAGATGGTCTTGGTCTTAAGCAGCCGGATGGTCAGACCGAAGTACTCGAAGAACGGACCCCACTTGAACTTGGCGTTCCCGGTGAGCGTCAGGTTCTCCCAGACGTCTAGCCCGTTGTACTCCGCGGTGTCGCCAGTGTTGCCGTCGGCGATCCACAGCACCTTGAGCATCCGGGCGCCGCTGCTGTTCTCGGTCCACCAGACGTTCTTGACGTACCCGAGCAGGTAGGTGTCCTTCGGCGGCTGCTCGCCCTCGTACTTCTCGTAGTCGCGGCGCTCCTTGTCGTACTCGACCTCATCGAGTTCGTCGGGCAGCTCGTCATCGTCAATGCGGAGCTTGGGCACTGCTCGCCTCCTCTATTTCTGCATTCGTCAACCATCGATAGAGGGCCGACCGGACAAGCCGGCTTCCCTCCTCTTGCGGCGGAGCCTGGCTCTCGCTTACCTTGAAGTAGGCTCCACCCGCGTCTTTAAGTATACCCGGTAGCGGCCACGGATACTGGGTTTCGTCGACAACACGTTCGCCCGGATGAGGGCCGCCGTCCGTCACGATTATGAACTGCTCGGCCACGTTACCGACCAGCAGCGACATCGGTCGTCTTGTCCGCAATGTCGATGAGCGCCGTGATCATCTTGTCGACCCGCCCTCGCTCGTGAAGGAGATCCGCTCGCACTGTATGCATGTCTTCCGAGCCCTGGTAGTGCCGAAGAAGAGCGTCGAGCAATGCGCGAGCAACATCGTTGGCCAGCGTGATTGTCGGCTTCGTCTGGGAAATCGGATCGACATTCTCCCAGTAGGTGTAACTACCCTCCTGGTTAACTTGCAGGATCATACGTTCTTCGTGGCTGTGCTTCAGGACGACGGCGATCGCTATCTGGTCGCTCGCGAAAGCGAAGCTGTCATTTATCAGGACCTTCAGCTCGCTCAACCGGGGAACCCCCTTCCGCATTAGCCTGGTCGGCGGCTTCCTTCACGGCGTCAAGCTGCCGGAAGAATGACTCCGGAAGCGGCTTTCCCTCAGCCATGTCGATCAGGTACTGCGGGTCGCTGATTGGCTGGCGCGTCCGCTCGTCGAACAGGCCAACCTCCACATACTTCAGCCCTAGCGCGCGGAGCCGCTTCTTGGTCGCCTCGATGTTAACCGTCACCTGGTTGAGGAGTGCGTTCTTCTCGCCCTCAAGCACGGATAGCCTCCTTCAGTGTTGCGATCATTTGGACCAGGTACATCCCGCCGCCCATCGGCCCCTCGGTCACCTGCTCACTCCAGGTGATCTTCACCGGCTCGCGGGCGTCGATCTCGGTGCCCTCCGGGGCCATGTCGTACAGGCATACCCGTGCGGCGGTCTCCAGCTCGTCGATCTGAAAGGCATCGAATGTTGACGCCTTGATCGGAAAGATCAGGGAGAACTGACTCTCTGGCAGTAGAGCGACGCACGGACCGAACACCGGCAGTACGGTCTCACTCATCGTCATCCTCCTCGTCCCATTCTCCTGCCGTCTCGAGACCCTGGGCCTCCTGGATAGCGGTGATCATCTCGAACATAGCATCGTAGTCGCCGTCCTTGACGTCCCAGTAGCGGCCCAGGGCGTTGAAACGGTCCTTGGGCGCGACGTACTGCTCGTAGGGCTGGGCCAGGGCGCGACGGACGGTCTCGCCGGCCTTGTTCTCCGTCACCTGGTAGAACAGGTTGACGTCGGTCTGGGCCCTGACGTAATTGCATACCTCATAGCCCTGGCCGGTGATCGCGGGAAGGACGATGTCCTCGCCGTCCGTGTTCTCCTTGTACATCTCCGTGCAGATGAAGATGACGTTGTAGGGCGCATCGATGAACGAGTCAACGAAGCGCTTGAACATATTTTGCCATTTCTGGTGATCCTGAATGGCGGGTATGTCCAGGTCACGGCTGCTGTTGTCCGCGTTGATCTTCTTCAGGATCCAGCGGAGCATCAGCACTTGCATCTTGGTTAGGGAGTCAAGGATGATCCAGTCCTCCGCGCCGAAGTGCTCGTCGGCGTACTTCTTCGCGGCGACCACGTGCTCCCAGGTCGGGGTGCGCAGGAGCTTCGCCTGGCTTCCTGCCACCTTGGCGGCGACCGCGCCCTTCTCTGTGCTGATGAAGGTGGCGTTCGGAGCACCGCCCGCGAGCACGGTCTTGCCGTGGCCCGAAGGCCCGTAGAGGAGGATGTTGATGGACTCCCTGAAGGCGGAAAGATCCTCCAGCTCAATGGTTACCTCGTCGGCCTCCAGCGCCTTGGGGTTCTCCCGGTCTGTCGTCGATGTGCGGCGTCCCTTACGCCGGCCCACTCCCGTCGCCATTGTCATCTCCCTTACTGTCATACTCCGGATCACATTTGTGGCAATGGCTTAGCGCTGCGCCGGCCTTGCGCAGGAAACGGATGGTGTCTATCAGGCCAGGGCTGTAGACTCCATCCCTCAGGTTGTTCGCATGCTTTGCGGCCTCGCGGCACGGGTCACACAGCATGTCGTCTTCCGTTGCCTCCAGCGGGCACGGGCCGCTCATAGGGCAGATGTTCATTTCGCATTGGCACTTGATGACGTTCACGGGCGGCATATCCAGCTTAATCACCCGAACGAAATCGGTGCGCTCTTCCATTATGGTCATCCGTCGCTCGACTTCCGGTAGCGATCGTAGGGGTCGAGCTGCAGGAATGTCGAGCGCTTCATAGCCGCGATCGCCCGCTCACTCCCTCGCTCGTGAAGGGTACATAGCCCCCAGAATTCGCAGAAGTTAGGACACTGCTTTGTCGGGGACTTTGTGACCGGGATGATGCCGTCACGCATGGCATTCATAACCGCGATCTCATCGGCCATCCGGTCCAGCTGTGACTTGACTTCGCTCGGGGCGCGCTCCACTAGCTGGCGGACGAACATGGGGACGGGCTGGCGCTTACTTACCTTGCCGTCCTGGTTGAGGGAGAGACCCTCCGCATTGGTGGGTCGGTCATCCGGCATCGACTTCCGTAGGAAGTTGTACATGACTCCGGCAATGTTCTCGTCCGGTCTGAGGACGCCGCGAGCGCGGAGCAGCTGGGTAGCGACGGAGAAGTAGGAGCCGCCCTGGTCGTCGAGCTCCAGGTAAGCCGTGCTGATCTGGGAGGCGGTCTTATGCTCCATGAGGTAGACCAGGCCATCATCCAGATCACGGTACACGCCGTCAAAGGTGGACCAGAAGCGGCCGATCGGCTTGCCCTTGCGGGTGATCTTGATCCGGAACGGAGTCTCGGTGTAGATAACATTCCAGCTCGGGTCCCTGCCATACTTCTCGACATACGCCTCTAGCATGGCGACGCCGAGTTCGCCAGCGTCCTCGTACTTGGGCTCGTCGTACCACTCGCTGTCCCGCTCGGCCATGGCGGCCCGGATGTAACGGACCTCCTCGCCGTGCCACTTGGCGAAGGTCTCCGCCGGATGTGGCCCGCGCTTCTTCCCGTTCAGATACCAGGCAGCTAGGGCCTCGTGAACGCCAATCCCGAACCAGAGGGCATCCGGGGCCTCACCCTTCTTGGATAGCCCTTCCCGGTAGCGCCACCACCAGGCCTGGGGGCACCGCTTGAACTGGGTTCGCTCGCTGGTTGTCAAGATCGGTAGCTGGTCAGCCATTCTTCGGCTCCGCCGAGATCGAGCTGACCTTGATCCCACGGACGTAGACCCTGTCTCTTACGTCGCCATTGTAATTTAGGATCGGGTCTACGATCTGCTCGACTTTCAGGAGAGTCGTTGCATAAGAACAGGTCGTACTGATTTCGAATTCCAGCACGACCTTCGCCTTTACGCTTTCGATCATCGGCACCGCGTTGCCTCCTCGGGGGTTGGATCCCGACCGGGAGAGGCCGGCTGCGATCGGAGCAGACCGCCTCTCGGGTATACGTTCGTCGCATTCCGGTCGGGACTGCTGGCCTAGTCCACAGTGACTACCTACTGATCTCCTGCATACTCCGAGAGCAGGGCGTTCGGCGGTGTACGGACCAGGCCAGCGCTTCTAGTATACCGCGTCGTCGGCTCGCGCGGTACCCTTTCTATTAAATTGGAGGGTACTCGGTTAGGCTGCCGCTCAGGCCATTTGTGTCGGCTATGAACCCTGCAGTAGTCCTGCCCGTTACCGCGTACGTCTGGCGGGGCATAGCCTGGTTCGGTGGGGAGACCTCCAGGCTAAACCAGCACGCGCGCACCTTCCGAGTACCCAGGGGGAGAGGCGAGACTCGAACTCGCAACACAGATCGCCCGCGCCAGAGGACAACGGGTTACGGGCAATCCCCTCTACCATTTGAGTTACCCTCCCGCGCTATTGAGTTGTTATACGGCCGGACGGCGCGAGCGACGGGGGTTGCAGGCACTAACTACAACCAGCGTGCTCTAGTGCTGCGCCGTCCGGCGGTGGGAGAGGCAGGGTTCAAACCTGCAATTGCGTGGGCCGCAACCCCGCGCTGCCGCGTATGTCAATTCCGCCACTCTCCCGCGCTATTCAGTTGTTAGGTGTGGACGACGGGAGGGAATCGAACCCTCAACCCTGCCGTTCTCGCCGCCCACTGGGATCCCACGGCTCGTGGAGGACTTGGGATTTGGTCCCTGCCGGAAGCACGGCTCTCGCATGCTGTCCTCCTGGAGCTCGGCTGGCCTAAATCACCGAACTGCTTCATCCGTAGCTGGGGTCGGACTTGAACCGACAACCTCCGATCACAGGCGGTTACGCATTCGGCCGATTGCGACTGCCACACGGTACTCTTCTTCTGAGCTACCCAGCTGGGACCGGTGGAGGATAGCGAGGACGCTATATCCATTTGCAGTGAGTAGAAGGAAGCTGCCTCATAGCCTCCACCGGAGTCTCTGTTTAGTTGTATAGTATGGCAGGGCATCTCCGCCCGTGTGTTTCAGAGATGCCCTCCGTAGCGGGGGTGGGATTCGAACCCACGATCTCGTCCTTATGAGGGACACGAGGACAACCGAGCTCCTCTACCCCGCTCCGCCCCTCCCCGGCATGCCCGGCCTGGTCGCGGCCGGGGAGGGTGGGCCGCTGCTAAGCGGAGCGCGGCCCGTTAGCCTCTGCCTGCGACCGGGTCAGAATCGCGGCAGAGGGGCTGGTTAGTCGTAGTGGTTCTGGATCAGGAAGTCAGCCCAGTCGGCCGGCTGAACGTGCGCTATGTCGACGTTGGAGGGGTAGGGGAGTTTGCTGTCCCGGTAGGCGACTGCGGCGGCTGAGGAGCATACGACATGACCGGGTGCAACAAGCCCCTTCCACTTCTCTGCCCACAGGTCAGGGAGGTGGAGATCCCGCACGGCGTCTTCCCCGATAGCGCGCCAGTCGTACGGAACTCCAAGTAGTCCTGCCATAGTGTTCGCAACTTTGAGACGAACATCGGAACTAATGACCTCGCGCTCGTTGCTGATCGTGTACTGCGACTCGATGTACGATGTTGCGTCGACCCATCCGACGCCGCCCGGCCGACCCTCAATGCCCCACCAGCGGCCGGTCTCGTCCTGGTGGTGCAGAACGGCGACGTGGTTGACGAGGTCGTCCTCGTGGATCAGGCTTGCCCCAAAACGAATCCACTCACCGGCTTCTCCGTTCGTGCGAACGCACATCACCAGGCCTGTGGAAGGAACCCGTACGCTCATATCAGTGACCCTTCAAGTTTGGCGTCGGGCCGGTCCCGCCCCGAGGTCTGTGAACCATACGGGACCGACCCGACTTCTCCTGCCCGGTACTCGCAGAACCCCTCGAAACTGCGACCCATCGAGCCGGAGGTCTTTATGTGGACAGCGACCGGGGACACCAGGTGCCTGATGTAACCGAGAAGACTGGCGGCCGAACGGTGTCCGCCTTGCTCCTGGTATTTCTCTGGCTTCGCGTTGTCCCCGGCCACTGCTTACTCCCTGCCTCATGGGCGGAAACTGGTTAGAATCCGGCAGGGAGGCTGTGACCGCTCTCCTGTGGCCCACTACGCTAGGCGCGTGCTCTGCCGGGGAGAGCGGCTGCCTAGAAGGGGGCTTCCTTGCTTTCCGTCGCCTTAGCGCGCCGCGTGGCGGGCTTCCTGGCGACGGGACGGTCAGCCGCACGCGGGGCCGGACGACCCGCAGCCGCGCCGGTCTTGCGCGCCGGAGCAGCAGCGGCCTTGGCCGGGGCAGCCTTGGCCTTGGCGGTCGGCTTCGCCGGGGCGGGCGCAGCGGCTGGCTTGGTGGCCTTGGCCGGCTTGGCGGGGGCCTCCTTCACCGCCTTGGGCTTCGGGGTCTTGGCCGCCTTGGCGGCGTTGCGCCGCGCCTCGCGCTGGTCCTTGCAGAACTGGGACTTCTGGAACTCCATGCGAAGCGTGCCCGCAAGGGCAACGAGGCGGATCGGGTCCATCTCGTCCAGCGGAGCGACCTCCTGCTCCAGCCAGGCGGCGAAGTCCTCCATCGTCGGGGTGATGGGCTTCTCGGCGTAGATGCGGTAGTCCTTCTCCGGTTCCTCGGCCGGCTCTGCCTCGTCCTCGGGCTCGTCCTCCTCATCTTCGTCCTCTTCGTCCACCTCCTCGTCTTCCTCGTCCTCGTCGGCCTCGTCCTCTTCGACTTCTGCCTCGTCCTCGGCGTCCTCGTCGACTTCGGCCTCGTCCTCGAGCTCTTCGAGCTCTTCCTCCAGCTCCTCCGGCTCAGGCTCAGGGGCCGGCTTGGCCTTGGCTCGGGTCGGCCGCTTGGCGGCAGTGCGGGTTGCCATTGGAATTGCCTCCGATGTAATGGGTGATATAGGTCGTACAGGTCTTGGTCTTGCTGGGGTGGGTCTTGCAGCGGCCTTACCATTGGGTACCCGCTTACTATACCGTGAAGCGGGCTCGCGCGCTAGTCGAGCGGGACGATTCTCCTCGGTTATTTCGTAACTGTCCCGGCGAGCACGCCGGATCATCACGCAGGTCACTTGCTTGTAGTTGCTCGGGTCTGGATAGTATACCTCGCTCGTGAACTTGAAGTGATCGGCGAGCTTTAGGATCGCCGCGTCGACCCGCCCGGGAGCCCACCCGTACGTGGTGGAGAGGTACTCGATGGCCGCCTTACGGGTGAGGCCGGCTACCGGCGCGCGGTTAGCGCGGACGCCGCTTCTCTCGGAGACGCTGACAAGATCGCCGCCCGCTGCTCCTCGGTATTTTCTGCCATCCACTGGTCGACGCTCCCTATACTGAACAGACGGTGAACCATGACGTTGTGTATACGGCTCACGCGGTGAATGCGACTGACAACCTGGAATTCCTGGCTCTCCGTCCAGGTAGGATCGAGCAGGACCATGTCATCACAGCACTTGTCGAGCGTGATCGCCTCACCGCCCGCAACGGTGTTGATGAGGCAGACAGGGATCTTGTCCTTCGGGTTATTGAAACTCTGGACAACCAGGGCGCGGTCCCGGTCGCTTGTCTTCCCCGTGATCTCGAACGGGTGGTACCCAAACTCTCGGTACAGTAGCTCGGCGAGCAGCTCGATTACCTGGGTGAAGTTGCTAGCGATAACAACCTTCCCGTCATAGCCCTCCCGCTCGCGCATGAACTGAAGGACCCAATCCAGCTTATTGCTGGGCATGGTCGGCTCGAACTCAAGTTCGTTGTACAGATATCCCTTGCCATTAAGAAGCATGTATTTTTCTACCGACTCCAGCTTCCCGGTAGAGACAGCGAACTGACGCAGCCGCGTGATCTCCGCGAGCACGCCGGTGGCCGTGAGGGTACCACCTTTGATGTGCGCCATGGCCATGCGCTCCATCGCCTGGTACGCCTTGAGCTGCTGACCTTCCATTGGAAGCCAGATCCCGACGAGTCCATCCGGATTGTCAGGCGGCGGAGCTCCGGTGTAGGTGATGTCGGGAAGGTCGGGCGCGGCGGTCTTCTTGTCTCTCTGCAGGAAGTATGGGCGGAGAGCCGCCTTGAACCGCTCCTCGTCGAGCGGCCGGGGAACCTTCTTCCCCTCGGCAATAACCATTCCGTACTTGCCCTCGGTCACGCCGAAGTGGGTGCCAGCGAAATTCCAGAAGCTGGTGAATACGTCCGGACGGCACCAGTTAAGCTGGCCCCATGTCTTCGTCAAGTTGGAGCGCGAGGGCGTCCCACTGAGCGAGAGGGCGAGCCCTCCCGGAACGACGTTCTTCCGTATGTTCATCGCCCCGAAGCGGACCTGGGTGATCGCCTTGCTGCTCGTGTTCTTCGTGCTGGCGAGTGCCCGATGGCTCTCGTCCATCACCACGGCGCCCCACTTGATCTTGTGTAGCTCAGGCCATTCCGGATCGGGGATGTAGTTGTGCTGATGCTTGTCGAAGCTCATCTCGCCGCTGAGGCATAGCTCACGCTTGTCCGGGTCCTTGAGGCGGCAGACTTCGATCTTCTTGGCCCGAACCATTTCCGTGTTGACGATCAGCATCTTACGGATCATCGGGCCGACGGGGAACTCGCTGAACGCCTGGATCACCTGCTCGCGCTCGGCGCGGGTTCCCTGGGCTACGAATGGGACAATAGCGGTCCAGCGGTTGGCTTCGGCTGCCCATACAGCACGCGTGGCCGTTCGCGGGCAGGTAACCAGGATCGTCCGAGCGTCGCTCTCAATCAGGGCGGCGAGGGTCTGAAGCGTCTTCCCGAGACCGGGCTCATCACCCAGGATGGCCTGGCCGGCCCCAACGAGCCAGGCCGCGCCGACCTCCTGGTAGTGACGGCTCATAATTGCCGCGTGAAGTTTCGGAGCCTCAATCGGAATTCTAGAAAAGACAAGAGACACATTTCCAGATCGGATCTTGTCCATTTCAGAGTTCAGCTTGAGTGCTGCCCGGGCCCAGTCGCTAAGCGGCTTCAGGACTTCCAGCTCGTCACCGAATACACCGCGGAATGTGTAGCAGGTGTCCAGGGTGAGCGGGTAACTCCAGTACTGGAACTTCTTGTCCTTGTAGACCGGCTTGGCACCGGGGATGCCCCGCGCCCTATCTCGGCCGGCCCCATTGGCGTACTCGATGTCGGCCAGGATATTCCGGCCGTCCGTGGTGATTGTCGCTCTCATTCTGACTCGACCAGATCAATCTCTATCGCAGGACCTGTCGCGGGCATGAGCAAGTGCCAGTACCAGCCACATGCCCAGCCGGAATGCGGCTCCTTTGGGCTGCACATAGATCCAGCATGGTACCCGCTATGGACTACCATGCAGACCCATCCAGATGTTGTCTTCACGACTTCCGCCTCATGGGCATGCCGAATCCAAGCTTGTGCACAACTCGCTTCCCGAAGTCGGTACGCCAGTCATACGCGAGCCGGTAGGCGGCCTCCCTGTTCTGGGGGTCAGCCCGGAGCTTTCCCGCTATATCCTCCAGCTCTCTGGCCATCTTCTCGAGTTCGTGCGCAGCGGTGAGCACCCTTTCGATGTCACCCCTCTTAAAGCTCGGGTCTGCCATCATCCCCACATTCCATTCTGCGTCCACGGCGGGATGTATCCAGGAATGCGTCCGCGGAGCGGGAGGTGGTGGATGGTGCCCTTCCAGCAGGACCCACGCGGCCACATAGTCATCCGCAGGCACTTCCAGTAGCCGAACTCAAATTGGCCCTGACGGTCCTGATAGACGTTGCCGCCTGTCGTGATGACCGCATAGCCTCGCTTACCGTCCATAGGGCTAAGTTTACTCCATTCGTATCGGTACGGCTAGGGGCGGGCTCGAAGTCGCCGGGGAACCTTTCTCTGCAGGTAGTCCAGTGGCATATATTACCACCCGGTGCGTGCCACTGGACGTGCGTTCCGTTCTCGTCCAATCGAAACGCGCCGTGTCTGTGATCCGGCGTCCGGAAGGCAAACCAGTGATCGTTTCCGCCAACACTAAGCACCCGGTCTAGAGCGAAGCCCAGCTTTCGCTCGTAGAACCGGGTGCGTCGTGCGCTCAGGGGCTGAGATCCCAAAGCTAGATTCCATTCCCAAGGACGCCAGGCCGCGCAGCACCGTCAGCCGTCTGGAAAGGAGGCAGGAACTTCACGTTGGAGCTCTCCTTCTGGGCATCCTGGTAGGCGGCCTGAAGGACCGTTGTCTGGTCCTGTCGAATGGCATCTTCCCAGCACTGACCGCAGGCAATGTCGCCCAGTCGCCGACGGCTTGTGTGCTCCCGCGCGTCGCACATAAGCTTTGCCCTTTTAGCCAGATGGTGCTTCTTGGTGAAGTGGTCCGGCTCCCAGCCGACATCCAGGGGCTTCTTGCCTGCCTTTTTCCGCTGCTTGGCGCGGTGCTTGGTGATGATGGTAACGGCCCGCTCGACAGAGAGCCGCCCCTCCTTCACCGCATCGATCGACTTATCAGAGAGCTCCAAGAGCGAGAGGTAGCGCCCGATGGTGGTCTCCGACAACCCGAGGCGCTTGGCAATCATTGCCTGGCTCATCCCGGCCTCGTCGCGCAGCCGACCATACGCCTTAGCCCGCTCCACCGCCGACAGGTGCTCCTTGTGCAGGTCGGTAACGAGCCCGGTAATCAGAGCGCGCAGAGCACGGTCTTCTCCGTCTTCCGGGTAGCGTACGGTACAGGGAATCTCCTCGTCTTCGCTCGTGACTGAGACCCAGCGCCGGTAACCGTCCTCCAGCATGTAGTGGTCTTCCCCGTGCTCCGGAGCGGGAATCACGAGTAGGGGAGAGAGCAGCTCATCCTCGCTGATAGACCTGGCGAGCGCTGACACGTCGCCGGCCTCGAAGCGCGGGTTGTGTGGGTTGGGGTGGATGTTCTTCTTGGGGATGCTGATTACTTTGTGGTCCACTTGCTCTCCTCGGGACGGAGCGGTTACTCGGTAGGGATCTGCCTCTTCCAGATCTCGTGTGGATTGTTAACATAGGGGGTTGGCTTCATGTAGCGATCCCAGAGACCCTGGGCCATCTCGGACTGGAACACAATACCCCAGTTGGTCTGGCCCTCCGCCGTAGTATACTCTACGATCCGGACTACCGGGCCGATAATCGCGTAACTGGGTTCGTCTTCCGGGTCGATGCCGTTGTTGGCAATCAGGTCGTCAATGACGGCCTTGTCAGTTATTGTTGCCATCGCTCGCCTCCGGCTCCCGGCTCGCGCCCCGCAGCCATTCGAGGGAGGAAGGGGTAAGCGCCCAGCCGTGCGGAGTCTGCACGATATCGACCTCATGAACCTCACCAACCCCCAGAACCCCCGGCTGGGACAGTACGCTATCCAGCGCCTTCATAGCTGCGCCGACCACGTTGATCGGGTCTTCCTCCAGGCTTCCCCGGTCAACCTCGATCGTGGCGAACTTTTCGCCGTTGCAGATCGTCATTGCCACGCAGAACGGACTCGGAGCGACCATCCGAATGTCAGTCACGGATATCACCGCGCGAGCCGGGCAGCGAGCTAGCAATCGGAATGACCATCTGCGCTCCTCGGGCATCCCAGGCGTACCGCATGAGCATGATGGTGCCCTCGTTAATAAGATTGCGGTACGGCTGGGCTTCCAGCCATTCTTCGAATGTCACACCTTTGCCTTTCTGTGCCTTGCACGAAACAGCTTCTGGCCCTTCCGCTGAACGCGGGCGGAACGAGAGCCGCACCAGTGGCAGCGGAATCCATCGACCGGACCCCATCGCTCAGGACGGCTGAAATGCGGGATGTAACGCCAGTGGAGTTTCAAGGCCATTCGACTTCTTCTTTCTGGCCACAAAGGCCGTCATGTCTTCGTTCCTGTCATTACGGTCGAGGAACTCGTCGATGCAGTCATCGCACCACGTCACATTACCGAATATCAGAACTCCGTGTCCGCACAGCGGGCATTTCATCTGCTCTCCTCACTAGCCGTTCAGGGGCACCCAGGGGAAGACCAGTAGACCCCTGGGTGCCGCTCAGCGGCCAGCTAGCTGGCCCTGCTCCGCGGACGACTCGGTGTCGGCGCACCGGCCGGCCGAGACCGACGGCGCTGGGAAGCCATCGACATGAACCCGGCCCCGTACTTCTGACGACAGTCCGGACCTCGGCTGAATGCCCGGCTGGTCTCGTCAGTCAGGCTACGGTTGCACTTGTCGCACTGGCCGATCTCCTGGCCATAGCGCCACGCCGCCTCCTCCGGGTTGAGAGCGATCGCCGCCAGCACCTCGGAGATCCGATTCCGATCTCGGATGCTGATGTCCGGCTTCCCGCCGACCACCATCTTCAGGAAGGTTCGCCCGGCCCACTTGCCCTCGGTTGGCTTGTCCACCCGGTAGAAGTCGTAGTCCCTGCCGTCTCGACCGGGGATGGCATAGTGCCCTTCGGTCACGTTGGCGTAGGCCACCCCGGCCGGCTCCTTGACGATCGGGTGCACCAGGAGGAGCTCGGCGATCTTCGCGCTCGCGATACTCCGGGCCATCTGCGTGTTCGCCGGGAGCGGGTCCATGCCACGCTCCACTCGCAGGTCGTTGATGTAGTTGATCTGCTTCGGGCTAGCCAGATTGATGGCCGGCGCTTCCTCGCCGAAAACCTGCTCTCGGCTGAGCACCGTCTCCGTCGGGCTTTCTGCCTGCGCTCCGAAGCCGTAGCAGGCCCGGACCTCCGCCGCTGTCGCGTGCTCGTGATCACCCAGGATCCCGTGTCTGTTTCCGCATCTCATGGTATGCAGCCCTTCTCGTCGCCTCCGACTGGAACCATTATACCTCGGCCGACGCGGTACGCGCTACCCCGCCGACGGGGTCTCCTCGGCCCGTAGCTCGTCGATAAGCGCCGTAACGGCTCCGTCCGTCCACGGGTAGCGGGCGTCCGCCGTCCACCCGTCCATAACGCGGACGCTGCTGTTATTCCGGCGGCTCGCGGCCTTAAGAGCGCAGGCACGCGCCGCGTCGGGCGTCTTGTGCTTGTGGGCGCAGTTAAGGACCTCGCGGGTGTTGTTCTTCTTCCGGAATATGGCGTTCTTCCAGCCCGCCTCCGGCGTGTACCAGCCATCGTCCTCGGCCGCCCAGTCCGTGGTGACGGTGATCTCCGGCCCCTGGATAAGCTGGCCCTCAGGATCGCTATCGATGGCGTTGAACTGGTCCTCAACCTCGGCGTGAGCCTGTCGGCCCTCCTCTACCTCACGAGCGACGACGGTGTCCCGGGACTTTGGAGTGATCTTGATTTCGACGTCCTGGTGCTTCCGGCGGAAGCTGCCCATGGCGGCCTCGTTCTTCCGCTGCTCAGACCAGGCCGCCTCCCGCGCTGCAGCTCCGATAGCGTGCAGGTCACTGGATGATCTGATCGCCTGCTCCAGCTCCTCGGCGCGCTCCTCGGCTATGCGGCGTGCGGCCTGTGCCTGTTTTCCGTACTCGTTAGCCAGCCTCCGTTCTGTCTTTAGCTGCTTCCGGCTCGTGACGACCACCGGCCGGCTCTTCTTCCCGCTCGGGTTGAACTTGCTCACTTGGTAGCCTCCATCTCTTCTGGGCTCAGGGAGAATAGCTCCTTGAGATCAAACGCGGCCTGCTGGGCGCGCTCGGCCGCCGCGTAGGCTTCCGCGCGATCACCCCGGAAGGCAGCGTTCATCGCCTGGCGGGTCTCCGACCTCACCCGCGCTGCCGCCTTGCTCACCTGATCCGCAGTCAGCTCCGACAGTTTCATCGTTATCCTTTGCTGGGGGTTCGATCTCGATGGTCCCGATTATGTGCTTAGCCCAGATTCCGGCCAGCGTCTGGTCTGCGTAACCGTCCCAGAAACCACGACAGGCCGCCGGGCCAAACGCGGGATGGTCTCCATAGGGAAGGGTCTTGTGACAGGTGAGGAGTGAGCCGCTCTCGACGTTGCCCCGGATAATCTCCTCAAGCTGTCCTTCTCTCAGGTACATCAGGTTGCCCTTGCGAAAGATGCAGGTAGAGCACTTCTCGCTCAGGACGCGGACGAGCCCGGTGACATCGTCAATGATGTCACCGGGCTCTTTCCTTCTAGTCACCGACAGCCCTACGGTCGGCGCTCCCCGCCCGGGCGGATCCGTTCAGGTCGGCGCTCTCGGCGTGCCTTGCGCCGCGCCGGTAGGCGTCCGCATTGAACTTCCGCTCGGGAATCTTCCGCATACGGACCTTCTTCTGCTTTGCATCTGAGATGACGGGCTCGGGGGCGGGCTGGAACAGGTCCGGGTTGTCCTCCCGGAACAGGGCATCGACCGCGCCGAACGTACTGGCCAGAACCAGGGTCTGGCCGGTGTCCCGGCTCTTCTCGAGCAGGAACAGCCGACGGTTGATCGTGTCAACGTAGCCGTCGGCTGCGGACTGCCGATAGGTCTGCGTCCCGTTCGCGGCGATCTTCTGGGGCTGCTCTCCACGGTCCTTGCATGCCTTATAGTAGGCGCGCTTGTATATCCCGCCGACATACGTGGACGGCTTCCACCCCTCGTCCTTGCGGTAGTAGGGCACCTTCATGCCGGCCGGCGGCATGGTGCCATCGTACTCGCCCCAGTACATCGAGTTGTACTTCTTCCAGCTGTACATTTCGGCGATCTGGAGCCAGTTGTAGCCGGAGTTGTGAAGTCGGTAGCAGTTGTCCTCCAGCGACTCGTTCCGGTCGATCTTGGGCAGGAGGATCCCCAGCATGTGGAGACGGACGGAGGTGTACAGCAGATTGAAGTACCGGACGTCTGACTCGAAGCCGTACACCTTGGCGTTCCAGGAACCATCGGTCCAGGAGGTGTACTTACGGATCTTGCAGCGGCAGTGCTTCGCCAGGGCGCCCATCATCCAGTCGGTGTAGCCGGA
>Ga0070714_100002019_pt1 | contig 14861 bp, 15 predicted proteins | sample LARL83metaG_FD_65450 | JGI IMG/M metagenome (GOLD analysis project Ga0070714, IMG submission 65450) | Corn, switchgrass and miscanthus rhizosphere microbial communities from Kellogg Biological Station, Michigan, USA - LAR L8-3 metaG | ecosystem: Host-associated > Plants > Roots > Rhizosphere ...
GACAGCTCGTCGCCGTTCTCGCGCGAGAACACCTTGACGTCGATGATCTTGCCTTTTTCGCCGTGCGGAACTTTGAGCGAGGTGTCGCGAACTTCGCGCGATTTCTCGCCGAAGATCGCGCGCAGCAGGCGCTCTTCCGCCGTCAGCTCCGTCTCGCCCTTCGGCGTGACCTTACCGACGAGAATGTCTTCCGGACGAACCTCGGCGCCGATGCGGATGATGCCGCGCTCGTCGAGATCCTTGAGCGAATCCTCGCCCACGTTCGGAATGTCGCGCGTGATCTCTTCAGGTCCGAGTTTGGTGTCGCGCGCTTCGCACTCGTATTCTTCGATGTGAATCGAGGTGAAGCGATCGTCTTTCACCATGCGCTCGCTGATGAGGATCGCGTCTTCGTAGTTGTAGCCTTCCCACGGCATGAACGCGACCAGCACGTTTTGACCCAGCGCGAGTTCGCCTTCGTCCGACGAGGGGCCGTCCGCGAGAATCTGTCCCGCGACGACGCGTTCGCCGAGTTCGACGATGGGGCGCTGGTTGATGCACGTGCCCGCGTTGCTGCGGGTGAACTTGAGCAGGTCGAACGTGCGCTCCGTGCCGTCTTCCACTTTGAGGACGATCGACTTGGAGTCGACGTGCACGACTTCGCCGGCGATGTCGGAGACCACGAGGCTTCCCGAGTCCTTCGCCGAGCGGTACTCCATGCCGGTGCCGACGATCGGCGCCTGCGGCTGAAGCAGCGGCACGGCCTGACGCTGCATGTTCGCGCCCATCAGTGCGCGGTTTGCGTCGTCGTGCTCGAGGAACGGGATGAGCGCCGTCGCGACCGAGACGATCTGTTTGGGCGAAACGTCCATCAGCTGCACGCGTGCGGCCGGCTCTTCGATGTACTCTTCCGCGTAACGGCAGACGACTGAGTCGGACGTGATGCGTCCGTTCTCGTCGACCGGCGTATTCGCCTGAGCGACGATGTACTCGTCTTCGCGATCCGCGGTGAGGTACACGATTTCATCGGTGACGTGGCCGTCGCGCACGACGCGGTACGGCGTCTCGATGAAGCCGAACTTATTGACGCGCGCGTAGGTCGCCAGCGAACCGATGAGACCGATGTTCGGGCCTTCCGGCGTTTCGATCGGGCAGATGCGGCCGTAGTGCGAGTGGTGGACGTCGCGGACTTCGAAGCCCGCGCGTTCGCGCGAAAGACCGCCCGGCCCAAGCGCCGAGAGACGGCGTTTGTGCGTGAGTTCGGCCAGCGAGTTGGTCTGGTCCATGAACTGCGAGAGCTGCGAGGACCCGAAGAACTCTTTGATCGCCGCGACGACCGGACGGATGTTGATCAGCGCCTGCGGCGTGACCGTCTCGATGTCCTGAACCGTCATGCGCTCGCGCACGACGCGCTCGAGGCGAAGCAGACCGACGCGGAACTGATTCTGCAGCAATTCGCCGACCGAACGGATACGGCGGTTGCCCAAATGGTCGATGTCGTCTTTCGGAATGACGTTCGTCGCCACTTTGATGAGGCGGCGGATCACCGCGATCATGTCTTCGCGCGTGAGGCAGCGCTTCTCGATGTCCGGCATCGTCAAATCGGCATCGGCGTACTCGTCGATCAGCACCGTCGGCTGGTCGGCGCGCGCCTCGACGTCCGGATTCTCGATGCGGTACTGGAACTTCGCGTTGAGCTTGTAGCGGCCGACGCCCGCGAGATCGTAACGCTTGTCGTCGAAGAACAGCGACTCGAGCAGTTTCTCGGCGTTCTCCGCGTTTTCGGGTTCGCCGGGACGCAGCTTCTTGTAGATCTCTTTGAGCGCGTCTTCACGCGTCTTGATGTCTTTGTCTTTTTCGATCGAGTTGCGGATCAGCGGCGACTCGTCGAAGAGCGCGAGAATGGCTTCGTCGCTCTCCCAGTTGAAGCCGAGATCCGGCCGCGAAAGCGCGCGAACGAACGTCGACACGTAAATCTTGCGATTCTTGTCGATGCGAACGCCGATCGTACCTTCGGTCTCGTCGTTCTTGGTGCCGTTGTCGGTCTCGAACTCGATCCAGGCGCCGCGGTTCGGAATAATCGTGGCGTTGTAGACCGGGCGGTTGTTCGTGTCGACGTCCTGGTTGTAGTAGACGCCGGGCGAACGCACGAGCTGACTGACGATGACGCGCTCGGCACCATTAATCATAAATGTGCCGTTTTTGGTCATCAGAGGGAAGTCGCCCATGAAGATTTCTTGGTCCGGGATGCCCTTGATTTCGCCGGACTCGGCCGTGATCAGACGGACGCGCACGCGAAGCGGCGCGCTGTAGGTCATGTCTCGCTCGCGGCACTCCTCGACGGAGTACTTGGGCTCGCCGAGGCTGTGATCGCCGAACTCGAGGACCAGGTTACCGGTGAAGTCCTTGATCGGCGAGATGGACGAGAAGGCTTCCGCCAGGCCCTCGGTCTTGAACCACTCGAAGCTGGCCTTCTGCAGCTCGATGAGGTTGGGAACCTCCAGGACGTGCGGAATCTTCGCGAACGAGTACCGCTCGCGCTTGGGGCCGGGATCCGGGGGCTGCTCGATCGTGAACGCGCCGGTCGGCATCGGGAAGGTGCTCGGCTGGACGGTTCCAGCCGCGCCATTCCCGGCCGTCTGGCCGGCGGCGCGTTTCGACTTGCTCTTGGACCCCGCGGAGCTCTTCGCAGGGGACTTAGGAGCCGTCGTTTTCGCCATTAGTTTTTTTCTCTCTCACCCAGAATGGAAGTTGCGCGCACTATGCCTAGCGGGCACGCGAAAAAGAACGAGAGGTCCTCTGCTGGGTGCGAGGGACTCGTTCTTCTTTAATATATGCCTTATCGGGCGCTGGGCATAGGCGACTAGTATAGCACCGGCCCCGGGGCCGTGCAACCCTAGCGCGAGGGGAGCGAAACGCGGATACGGACCTTGCCCCGGTCGCCCCGGATAGCGGCGCCGATCATGAGGCCGGCCATGCTGACCACCGGTAAAACGGAGAGCCAAAGGGCGATAACCTGCGTAACATAGGGATGCGCGAACGTGGAGGTAATCATACTCGTCTCTTATAACTCGCGCGCACCGCTCTTGGATGCACGCCTTGGTGGTCGGCCCTACCTCAAGATTGTAGCGATCGCAACCGGCCGTTCAAGAGACTAAAGCACTGCGCGGAAATAAGCCGGCGATAGTTCTAAGTAAAGCGCGCGTTAACCGGCATCGAGGCGACAATGTCGTGCACGATCTGCGCGGCCGGCCGCACTTCACGCAATAAACCGACCGATTGCCCGGCGTAGATCTTCTCCTTCGGATCGAACTGCGCGCGCGCCGAATCGTTTTTCAACAGATCGTCTTCGCGTCCGGTCCACTGCTCCAAAAACGGCGTGCGCAGCGCTCGCCCGCCGAACTCGTGCGGCCACGCTTTGCCGGCCACGCGATCGTAAACGCGCGTATAGATCGTTTGCGTTTCGTCGCTCGATTGAATGCGCTCGCGCGCGGCCTGCGTGTTGCGGGCTTCTTGCGCCAGCAGAAACGGCGTGCCGATCCATGCGCCGGCGGCGCCCGCTGCAAGCACTGCTGCAAGCCCGCGCCCCGTCGCGATGCCGCCCGCGGCAATTACCGGCTTGTCCGTCATATCGAGCACGATCTGCAGCAGCGGAAGCGTTCCGACCGACGAGCCCGTATGGCCGCCCGCTTCCGTGCCTTGGGCGACGAGAATGTCGGCGCCCGCGTCGAGCGCCGTTTGCGCTCGCGCGCGGCTCTGCACTTGCGATGCGAGCAGAATGCCGGCATCGTGCACGCGCTTGGCGTACGGTGCCGGATCGCCGAACGAAATGCTGATGAGCTTCGGTTTTGCGGCAATCGCCATGTCCAGCAGATGCGGACTGCGCTCGAGCACCCACGCGACCAAACCGATGCCGAAGGGCACGGCCGGCGTCTGGTGCAGAATCGCGACTTGCTCTGCGATCTGCGGTTCGGTTTCGTCTTCGTCGAATCCGAGCATGCCGAACGCACCCGCTTGACTAACGGCGCGCGCTAAAGCGCCGCCCGCCTGAGGCGTCATCGGTGCGTTCACAATCGGGATCCGTATCCCGAGCAATTCCGTGAGTGCTTTCACGCTTCGTCATCCTAGCCCGTCGAAGGGCGTTGACGAAGCATTATTCGGCGGGGGTGAGGACCCTGCGAGGCGTCGCGAAGCTCGCGAGGCCGACGATTGCCGGACGCGGCGGAGCGGGTTTGCGTTTGCGGCGCATGTTCTCGAATACGCGCGCGCCGAACATGATCGTGAAGAGTGCGATGAACGGAACGAGCGCAATATAAAATGCCGCGCTTTGTACGGCGTAGGAATGCCCTTGCATGTCGCGCCAGAGTGTATCACAGCGCGCATCCATTGGCTAGCACTTCCAACGGCACGCTTGCACACCCAGCGCCTTGCCACGTTTGTCGCACGCATGCGCTGTGGCAAGATCGTTCCTATGAATACTGGCATGAACGACGGCCACAACGATTACAAGCGAGCCAAAGAACCGAAAACACCGGTGGCCGGCCCGTACGGACATCCAATCCACCCGATGCTCGTTACGGTGCCCATCGGCGCATGGATGTCGAGCGTCGCGTTCGACTTGATCGGCCCCGCGAGTGAAGACGAATGGGCCTATGCGCTAGGCGCTAAGCGCTTGATCGATATCGGCTTGATTACTGCAACCGGCGCCGCCATGTTCGGTTTGCTGGACTTTTTGCAGATTCCGCCGCGTACGCGCGCGTGGTATACCGGCCTTGCGCATATGGGAATGAACGGCGTCGCGCTCGGCATGTTCGCATTGAACAGCGCGAGCCGCGGACGCACGATCCGCGAGCGCGCGCCGGGTCCCCCGGTGACGTGGTATCAGCGCAGCATGTCTATCGTCACCGCCATGTCGCTGCTCGTTTCCGGATGGATCGGCGGGTCGCTCACCTACCACTACGGCGTTCGCGTCGCCGACGAAGATCATCAAAAAGAGACCGGCTACACCGGCGTGGACAACGAAGCCTGGACTCAGGCGTTCATGGAGAACCTCCGATAACCGGATAGGAGGATCCGCACAAACGTTAAGCTGGTCGATTGATTGCGCCGACGCGGAGGCACTCTCTCGCGCGCGAAGGGAAATCGTCGAAGAGCTTCGCCGGTCGAGCACCGATCCGGCGACGCTCTTTGATTTGGAGATCGTGCTGGGCGAAATGTTCGCCGCTCAGGTGGAGCGCGGACACCTGGCGCTCGCGGTCACGCTGGAGCGCCGGGGGCGCAGCCCCTCGATTCACATCTACGCACAGGGCAAGCCCCTGGAACGGGTGCCCCAGAATCCGCTGCGGGCGCAGATATTGACCAACACGCGGGTGCCGATGTCGCTCGAATCCAGTGACCAGGGTTCGCACATCTGCTTGCGGCTGCTCCTGCGCCACGAACAGCCGCTGCGGCGCGTCAAAGTGCGCTTCGAAACTTCAAAGTTTTCGTTAAGTTACTGAGGCGCGTTTCAGGTGGCATTTGCCCGGGGAAATGGGTGCAAATAAATGGAGGGTCCCCCAGCGGTTGAAATGGTCTATCGATTCCGCTGACGCCTATTCCGTAGCCAAAGTGAGACGCGCCGTCGTCGAGGCACTGCGTTCGATGACGACGGATAAAGCCGACCTCTTCACCGTCGAGACTGTCTTGGGGGAGCTTCTCGGGGCGGAGATGGAGCGCGGCCATCTGGCTCTGGTAATAACCGTCGAACGGGGCGTCGGCGGGCCATCCGTGCATCTCTATACGCAAGGCCGTCCCGGCGTCTCTTCGACCCAGGGCGAGCTGCGAGGCGCCATCCTTCAGGGAACGCGTGTTCCGATGTCCATTGAGGTGAGCGCCCAAGGCACGCACATCTGCATTCGCGTGCCGATGGATTACGAGATGAGCGCGAACGTGGACTTATGGAGGGTCGCCGCGCAACTGGCGCGCGACCGCATTAAAACAGTAAAGGAACGCTTAGACGCCTAACTAGCCGGCATGTCTCGATTGGCCGGCTTTTTCGTTCGCTTTTTCGAGTACGCAATACCCGACCCGTATATTTTCGCGGTCGGGTTGACGCTCATCACGGCGATCCTCGCGTTCGTATTCGCGCCGCATCACGGCCTGGGCGAGGTCCTGTCCGCCTGGTACAAGGGCATCTTCGAGCCCGGCAATCTCGGCTTCGCGCTGCAGATGATCCTCATACTCGTAACGGGCTACGCCCTTGCCAACAGCGCTCCGGTCGCCCGCGGGCTGCAATGGCTCGCAGCGCGTCCCCGCTCGCCCAAGGGCGCTGTTTCGCTCACGTTCGTGGTCTCGGCAATTGCGTGCTGGCTGAACTGGGGATTCGGCCTGGTCGTGGCGGCGCTGCTCGCGCGCGAAATCGCACGACGCATGCGCATCGATTTCGGATGGCTCGTCGCCGCGGCGTATAGCGGTTTCTTGATCTGGGCCAGCGGCATCTCCAGCTCGATCGCGCTCGCGCAAGCGTCGCCCGGCAACAAACTCAACATCGTCCAGCAGTTTACCGGCCACAGCCTGCCGATCGGAACGACGATCTTCACGGCATTCAACCTCATCCCGTGCGCCGTACTGCTCATCGTTCTACCGTTCATCTTCCGCGCACTAGAACCGGCCGACGTGGTCACAGGCAACGTTTCAGCGTTGGGTCATCGTGAGGTATCGAACGACCGCGACGTAGGAGCGGCGCCGAGCAACGTCGAGGCGATGCACGGCACGCTCGCCGGCGCCCTCGAGAACGCGTGGATTCTCAACGTCATCTTCGCGGCGGCCGGTCTGGGATACATCGTGTGGACGTGGCGCAGCGCCGGATTTTATCTCGACATCAACGCCGTCATCTTCATCTTCTTCTGTGCCGGTTTGCTGCTGCACTGGACGCCGATTCGCTACGTGCAGGCGGTCAACGGCGCGGCGCGCGTGACGGGCCCGCTGATCATTCAATATCCGATCTACTTCGGCATCATGGGCATCATGACTGCAACGGGGCTGGCCGGCGTCATCGCGCAGTGGTTCGTCGCATTCGCCACGGCGCAAACGCTCCCGTTTTGGAGCTATCTCAGCTCGATCGTCATCAGCCTGTTCGTTCCCAGCGGCGGCGGCCATTGGGCGGTGCAAGGCCCGTTTGCCGTTCCCGCCGCGGTCAAACTGCACGCATCGCTGCCGGCAACGGCGATGGGCGTTGCGATTGGCGAAGAGGTTGCGAATATGGTTCAGCCCTTCTGGGCGCTTCCCGTCCTCGCGATCGCCGGCGTCGGTTTGCGCCGCGTGATGGCGTTCACCGTCGTCAGCTTCGTCATCGCATTCGTCGTTTTCAGCCTATCGCTGCTGTTTTTGGTGTAAGTCGCAGAACCAGAATCCGTCGCGGTAGACCCGTTCGCCCGTTTCGATCGCGAGCGGCACGTTGAAGATCGGTCCGGCATAAGCGAACGTGTGGAACTCGCCGTTCTCGCCGCACGGGTCCACACTGGGCGGCAGAGACTCCAAGAAGGCTCTATCGATATCGCGCCCGAGCACGCTTTCGTCCAAATGCTGCTCGCTCACGCAGCAGACGCGCGACGAAAAACCCAGCCCGATGAACTCTTCCATCAGCGCGCGCGTATCGCAGTTCCAAAGCGGAAAAATCGCGCGCATGCCGATCTCGGTCAGATTGCCTTCACGCCACGCGCGCAAATCCTCCAGGAAGATGTCGCCGAACGCGACGGTAAGCACGCCCTGTTCCTTATACGACAGCATGCGCTCCGCCATCTTGAGCGTGTACTCTTCGTTCGAGCTGCGCTCGCTGACGAAGACCTTGTCGAGCGGCAACCCGATGGAGCGTGCCTGCAGCTCGGAGAGCGCAAGACTCACGCCGTGCATGGAAACGCGCTGATAATGCTCGTTGTAGGTGGTGAGCAGCGCCACCACGTCGTAGCGATCGCTGCGCAGCAGACGATAAAGCGCGAGCGCGGAGTCTTTGCCGCCGCTCCAGCAGAACAGCACCTTTTCCTTCACGATGCCCGCTATACCGCGTCGTGCAGAATAACGCCTAGTGCGTAGCGCTCTCCGCTGCGAATCTCGCTCACGCCATGCCGGAAGACGGTGCGATAGTAGCCGCTCTTTCCGCGCACCGGGCGGTAGCGATTGGGGATGACGATGCACTCTCCTTGCTCCGGTTCGATGACGATCGGGCGGCTCTGCGCCCGCGGCCGCTGCTCGACCAAGACAAACTCCCCGCCTTCGTACTCCTCGCCGCGAGCGCTCAAGAAATACGTGGCTTGAAACGGAAAGGCCATCTCGCCGTACGTGTCTTGATGCAGGCAGTTGAAGTCACCGGCCTTGTACCGCAACAGCAGCGCAGTCGGACGCGTCTGTCCGTGCTCTGCACATTGCAGCAGATACTGCTGCATCGCGGCAGGATAGCGCTGCGCGACACCTAGCAGCTCGTTCCAGTAATTTGCCACGGGCGCGAGATCGCGATAGAGCAGCTGGCGCAGCTGCGCAACCACATCGGGCAGGGGATACGCGAAATACTTATACTCACCGCTGCCAAAATTATGACGCTCCATCACCACTTGGGAACGAAAGAGCGAGTCGTCGCCGTACATGCGCCGCAGCGTTTCGCACTGAGCAATAGTCAGTGCCGCAGGTATTCTCGCGTAGCCCTTCTCCAATAATTCTTCTCGTACGTTCATCCTGGCGCCCATGGGTGTGATACTGCCCGAATCGCGCACGGGGCACTATCCGGAAATTGTTTTCTTACTTACCGCGGGCCGTTAAGGCGCTGCTCCTCGTTCTTGTGCTTTTCCCGTGCGGCTGCGCTTCTCAGGTTCAAGCGATCGCGTTCCACGCCCCGTCGCACCGATACGTGGACTACGTTTTCATTCCGCATCCTGACGATGAGATCGAGGGGTGGGCGGCGTTTCAGAGCGATCGCCGCGCGTATCCGCTGTTCATCGTTCTCACGCGCGGCGAAGCAACCGTGTTCTGTGACGTCGCGAACTACGCCGCCGGCTGGCAGCCGTTCTTTGAAGAGCTGCCGGCTATTCCGGTTCCCCGGGTACGCCGCAGCGGGCTATGCGCACAGGCACGGATAGATTCGTTCAACGCGTTCATGGACGCCATGGCCGCGGTCGATCCCGAACACGACGACGCCATCGGGCGCGATCTGCCCCGAACCGGGCGAGCACCGTCGCCGCCGCCGGGATGCCGGGTAAGAAGCACGCAATTCCGGCTGTGGATCGGCGCGCACCACGCACGCTTGGTCCTCGACGCCGGTGACGGCTCTCTGCGTCCCTGCCACATTCCATGGGCTCTTCAGGTTGCTCGCAACCTGCTGCGGCTTTTGCCCGTACGTTCGGAAGGCAACGCTATCGGCGACGGTTATTACGGTCCTCGCGCAAGATGCGGCGCAGCCGCGTACACGAATTCGGATCATTACGCCGTCTACGAAGCGATGCGCGAGATGAAATTAGGCGTCGCCGGCAAGCAGTGGCAGCTCGTTTGCGCCGATGACTCTCCATCGGTATACCGCGTGCTGCCGGGCTCGATCCGCGATTTCGCGTTCCCATCCATCACCGGAGAGATCGAAAGGCATTATGGGTGGCTGAGCGTGAGTCGCGTTCCGGCCGATCCCTATTGCTGCTACCCGTTTCAGTATGCGCCGCAGGAATACTTCGCCGTCACGCCGTCCTAGCGAAGCCGCAGTTCCATGAACGTCGGACAGGCATAGTCTACCTCTCCGTACGGTTTGGATTCCACAAAACCGAGCGAGCGATACAGCCGGTAGGCCGCCTTCATCCGCTCGGCATGCGTATCCAGCACGATGCGCTCGCAGCCGCGCTCGCGAGCGTAGGCAATCGCGGCCTGCGCGAGCGCTCGCGCCGCACCCTTGCCGCGATGCGCCGGCTGGACGTACATCCGCTGGAGAACGGCAGTGCCGGCGGCCGCGCTCGAAACGCCCGCGCACCCCGCATAGTCGTTACCGGACCGCGCGAGAAACGCCGCATCGAACGCCGGCTCTCCCGAATGCCGCAGTTCGGGCGGCAGAGCGTTCTCGTACTCCTCGAGCAGTTCGCGCAAAGCAGAGAACGCCGCCGGCGTCTCTACGCGCTCGACGATCACGGCGGAGTCACTGCTTGAGAACATGGCCCCCGCCCAAACCGTTCAGCACGAACTGCACCGCGAGCGCGGCAAGAATGATGCCCAGCACGCGCGTGACGACATGAATGCCGGTCGTTCCGATCAGATGCTGATACTTCGCCGCGCCGCGCATGAAGAGCCAGGTTATGAGCAGCGCTACCGCGCAGGCCGCAAATACCGTGAGCAGCCGCACGCCGTCGTTGTGCGCGAGGTTCACGAGCAGCATGACGGTCGCAATGGTACCGGGCCCGGCGATCATCGGGATCGCAAGGGGAAAGACCGCGGGATTTTCGGTCGTTGCCGCTTCGCGTTCTTCCTCTTCCGTGCGCTTTGCGCCGGTCGGCCGCGCGAAGAGCATGTCGATGGCGATGAGGAAGAGCAAGATGCCGCCGGCGATAAGGAACGCCGAAAGCGTGATGCCCAAATAGTTGAGCAGCGGCCGGCCGATGACGCCCATCACCAGCATGACGATGCCGGCGACGATCACCGCTTGGTCGACGATCTTGCCCCGGCGTTCGGGCGGCAGTGCCACCGTCGCGGCGAGCGTGAGCGGAATCATCCCGATGGGATCGATGATGGTGAATGCCGTCGCGAACGACGTGAGCGCAAACTTCAGATCCACGAAGCTACGGTAACCGCTCGCGGCCGTGCGGCGAGGTCAGATCCAGCTGCGGGCCGATCGGCACGATGCGCGTGGGATTGATCTCTTCGTGCGTGAAGTAATAGTGCCGCTTGATGTGATCGAAGTCGACCGTTTCGGCTACGCCGTCGTACTGGTACAGGTCGCGCACGTATCCCCATAGATTCGGGTAGTCCACGATGCGCCGCAGATTGCATTTGAAATGCCCGTGATACACGGCGTCGAAGCGGATGAGCGTCATGAAGGCCCGCCAATCGGTCTCGACCGGCCACGGCGCAACGAGATAGCGGCGCTCGGCGAGGCGTTCTTCCATTTTGTCGAGCGTTTCGAAAACGCGATACGCGGCATGCTCGTAGGCGCGCTGCGACGTCGCGAACCCAGCCTTATAGACGCCGTTGTTCAGCGTCTCGTAGATCCACTCGTTGAGCGTTTCGATCTCGTCGCGATGTTTTGCCGGATACAGGTCGAGCGCGCCGCCGTCTCCCAGCGCATCGAACTCCGTCTCGAACATACGCATGATGTCGTCGTCGGAGTTGCTGACAATGGTCTTGGTGCGCGTATCCCACAGCACGGGAACCGTCACTCGCCCGCGGTAGCCGGGCTCGGTGGCGAAATACGCTTCGCTCAGGAACGCCCACCCGTTGATGGGATCGTGCGAGTAGCCGGCGCCGTCGCGAAACGCCCAGCCGCGCTCGTCGCGCACCGGATCGACGACGGTCATGCCGATGGCGCTCTCCAAACGCTTGAGTTTGCGCACCACTACGGTGCGGCTGGCCCACGGGCACGCGAGCGAAACGTAGAGATGGTAGCGGCCGGGCTCCACCGGGAACTCGGCGCTGCCATCCGCACGGATCCAGCGCCGGAAGGCGTCTTCCTGGCGCTCGAACTGGCCGTCTACCTCTTCGTCTGGGAACTGCGCTCTTGCCACTGCGGTGATTCTACTTCACCGCGATGGGCCGCGCCTTCGGCAGGCTGCTCGCCCACGAGCCTGCGCGCGTCTTCGAGCGAGAGTTCTTTGAGATAGCGGCCGGTACCGGGCTCTTGCTTCTTGCCTTCGCGCAGCGGGCCGACGTCGTACGGCACAAAGCCCGCATCCTCGATGAGCTGCGCGATTTTCTTTTTCATGAGCGGAAAATCGCCGGCGTAGAAGATCACCAGACCCTGGCCGGACTTCTCCCAGAGCGTCTCGTCGCGCAGCGTGTTGAACGCCTTGATCACTTTCGCGCCTTCGAGTTTACGGGCGACCTCTTCGCTCGAGGACGTGTTCTCTGAAAACTTCTCGACGTTCATGTGTTCGTCGACGAACGGATTCGTCGTGTCGATCACGGTCTCGCCGTCGAACCGCCCGATCTGCTTGTGCGCCTCCTCGATTTGCGTCCACGGAGGCGAGAACAGCACGATTTCGGAGAGTGAAACTGCCTCATACGGCGTAACGGCGCGCGAGCCGTTGCCGCACTCTTGTGCCAAACGCTCGAGCTTCTGCTGGTCGTGCGAGAAACTGAAAAGGATCTTGTGACCTTTGCGCGCCCACAAGCGGCCAAGCGTCGAGCCGATGTCCCCCGAACCTACAATGCCGATATTCATGTGGGAATTCTTCCCCGAATCAGCCTCCGTTCAGATCGAGAATGACCTCGGTTGCTAATGCGATGACGAAGCCGCAAGCGAGCGCGGACGTCATGAGCGCGTTGATTCCCGTGCGCCGCAGCACGCTCCAAAGCTCGCCGATGACGAAGACCAGCGCTCCGATGGCCGTCGCCAAAAACAGCACGGAAAGGACCGGCGAATGAAACGCGTACCCGATGACCGTGCCCAAAAACGTCGGTCCGCCCGCAACGACCCCCGCCAGTCCGAGAATGCGCCAGCGAGGCACCACGCGCCCGGCGAGCGGTGCGGCGATGCCGAAGCCCTCGGTCGCGTTGTGCAGGCCGAACCCGACGATCAGCCCGATCGCGATCGCGGTGGCGCCCGACGCGGCGGATGCGCCGATGGCCAGGCCTTCCGCGAAATTATGCGCGCCGATGCCGATCGCGATGACGGCTGCAAGCACGTACGGATCGTGCGCTTGGGCCGCCGCACGCTTCGACATGCGCATCGCGAGCGCACCCAAACCCACAAGGCCCAGGAACAAGCCGCCGACGTACGCGACGGCAAGCCAAATTGCATCGGCCGGCGAGCCGCCCGTTCCATGCCACACTTGCACCGCGTGAACGAGCGGCGAGGTCGCGTTCCCCGCGATCTCCACCACCAGATACACGAGAATGCCGATCGCGATCGCATTTAATGCGCCGATCGCCTGCGGCGGGACGCCGCGCATGCGCGCGATCGGCAGGCCCAGCAGAATCGTGAAGCCTGCAATGGCGCCCAGCACGATCGTCCATCCGAAGGAGAGCGGTCCGCGTTTCGCGCTGCCGAAGCTGGGAAGCATCGAGCGCATCGTGCTGTTCATCGCAGCGCCGCGATCCGGCGTGCCTTCGTAATGAATCGTCGTCACCAGGCCGTCGGGCATGCCCTGCGAGTCTTCCGTGTGATCGATCACGTGGCAATGCACGAGCCAGTTTCCGGGCTTCTGATCGGCGTCCACGATGACGTCCGCGCGTTGTCCGGGCCCCAGCAGGACGGTGTCTTCGACGTCGCCCTTCGGCACGGGCTGCGCGTCGCGAAAGATCACGTGCTGATAATGCCCGTGCGTGTGCATCGTGTGAAAGCTCTCGCCGGAGATGTTGATCCACCGGATACGCACGCGCTGCCCCTTGCGCACCGTAATGGGCGCGGTGGCCGGATACTCCTTGCCGTTTATCGTGAAATGATTTTCGCTCAGGCTTTGAATCGCCCACGACGAAAGAATCTCGACGTCGTCGCGATCCGCGCGTTCCTGCGGCAGCGGATGCGCGGGCAGCACGAGAATCGCGCCGTACAGGCCGCTGTTGATCATCTCCTCGTTGTCGTGCGTGTGGTAGATGAACGTGCCGGGCTCGTTCGCGGTGAACTCATAGCGGTAGCTGCCGCCCTTCATCACCATCGGCTGCGAGATGCCGGCGACGCCGTCCATGTCGACCGGAATGCCGTGGATGCCGTGCATGTGCAGCGTGTCGGGAACGTTCTGTTCGTTGCGATAGTCGATGACGACGCGATCGCCTTGGTGCACGACGAGCGTGGGCCCCGGTACGACGCCGTTGTAGGTCTTCGCCATCACGGTGAGCCCGGGCTGAAGGCTCCACGGCGCGTCGCGCTCGACCAGGTGGAACGTCCGCGTGCCGCCCTGGACCTGCGGCACGGCGGCGAAGGTGCCGTCGTCGCGTTTCACCAGCCGCGATTCGCCGGGAAACGGCGTAGCGGCGGGAATCGCTCCGCGCATCGGCTGCATTCCCACGGTCGAGGGATTGACGCCCGCGGTCGTCTCGTCGGTGTCGGCGGCCGCCCAGAGCGGGCACGCTGCCAGCAGCACGAAGGCTGCGACAAAAACATAGGCGAGGCGAACGAGCGACTTTGGCACGCCTAACGGTTCCGCGCGTTCCTCGATTCGCCTGCGAGGCCCGTTTGCTTATTGCCGCGCCGGGTTCGGGAACACCTAAAAGGTCATGGCAAACTCTAGCAAGCAACCGCAAACCGTCGTTATCACCGGCGCGTCGGGCGGCATCGGACGCGCCGCAGTACGCGAATTCGCCAAGCACGGCGCCCGCTTGGCACTCCTGGCGCGCGGCGAGCAAGGCCTCGAGGCTGCCCGCCGCGAGGCCGAGGACCTGGGCGCGCAGGCCATCGCCATTCCCACGGACGTCGCGAATTACGACGACGTGGAACGCGCCGCGCAGCGCGCGGAAAACGAGCTCGGCCCCATCGACGTGTGGGTGAACGTCGCGTTCACCAACGTCTTCTCCGAATTTTGGGACGTAACACCCGACGAATGGCGGCGTCTGACCGACGTCACGTACTTAGGCTACGTGTGGGGCACGATGGCCGCGATGAAGCGCATGCGCCCGCGCGATCGCGGAACGATCGTGCAGGTGGGCTCGGCGCTTTGCTACCGCAGCATTCCGCTGCAGTCGCCGTACTGCGGCGCCAAGTCCGCGATTCGGGGTTTCACCGACTCGAT
>Ga0070714_100002021_pt1 | contig 14860 bp, 8 predicted proteins | sample LARL83metaG_FD_65450 | JGI IMG/M metagenome (GOLD analysis project Ga0070714, IMG submission 65450) | Corn, switchgrass and miscanthus rhizosphere microbial communities from Kellogg Biological Station, Michigan, USA - LAR L8-3 metaG | ecosystem: Host-associated > Plants > Roots > Rhizosphere ...
AGCGGGATCGGCAACGCGTACTCGGATGAGATTCTGCATCGCGCGCGGATGTCGCCCGTGAGGTTGACGCGACGTCTCACGCCCGACGAGATCCGCACGCTGTATGACGCGACGCGGACGACGCTCGTCGAATGGACCGATCGCCTGCGCGCCGAGACCGGCGAAAGATTTCCGGAGAAGGTGACGGCCTTTCGCGACGCCATGGCCGTGCACGGCCGGTATGGCCAGCCCTGTCCGGTCTGCGGCTCACCGGTGCAGCGGATTCGTTATGCGGACAACGAGACGAACTACTGCCCCACGTGCCAGACGGAGGGCAAGCTGTTGGCGGATCGTGGCCTTTCTCGGCTGCTGAAGGAGGACTGGCCTCGCTCGTTGGATGAATTGGAGGAGATTCGGAACCGCTGACGCTCAGGCCCTTTCGACCAATTCATCGGCCGTGACCTGCATCCGGCCCTCGCAAACCACCACTGATTTGCCCCCGCACCTCACGGACGTGATACGGCCTGCCTTCTTGTCGACCTCGACTTCGAGGATGCTCGGCCTGCCCATCTCGAAGCCCTGCTCGACGATCCAGCGGAGGGTGCCGTCGAAGCGGGGATCACGTGCGGCGAGATATCCCCCCAGGCCGACTGCCGCGCTGCCGGTCGCGGGATCCTCGGGAACGCCGATGAGTGGCGCGAACATGCGCGAGCGGACGTCCGACGTCGGACGTTCCGGATCCAACGCGAATACCATCACCATGTTGGTGACATAACCGCGGAGCGTCTCCTCGAGGAGATCGGGACGCGCGCGGGCGCGCGCGACGGCCCGTTTATCGCGCAGCGGAACGAACAGAAAGGGCGTACCACAGGAGATGGCCTCGGCGGGCATGTCGCTCCCGACGAGGTCATCTGTCGTCAACGAGAGCATGGCCGCCAGCTTTTCCGGTCGTGGTGGAGGTGCGAGCACTTCGGGCAACTTGGCGACGGTGAGCTGTGCGAAGGCGGGTTTGCCATCGACCGAGCGGACGGTTACGGGCACGGGCCCGACACCCTCCTCGAGGACGATGTGCGTTTCGTCACCGGTCAGCTCGACCGCGCCAATCGTCGCGAGCACGTGGGCGGTGCCGATCGTCGGGTGTCCCGCAAACGCCAGCTCCCCGCCAGGGGTAAAGATTCGTACACGGAAGGTATTCTTCGGATTCGTGGGCGGGAGCACGAAAGTCGTTTCCGAGTAGTTGAACTCTCGTGCGATCTGTGGCATAAGCTCAGGAGCAATCCCCGACGCATCGGGAAAGACCGCGAGCTGATTGCCGCCGAACACGTGATCGGTGAAGACATCGGTGGTGAAATACCGAGGGTGCATCGTGGTGTCGGTGACTGGTGGTCGGTGGTGCGTGATCTCGAAAGGGCAATTGCATTCGAAATCGCAATCCAACACTGCTCAGCAGTAACCTAAGGTCGGCGCGGTTCGCGCCGGTAAGCTTTTCGTTATTTCTCGCCGCGAGCGGCAACGCGAAGTGCGCGCGGCGTGTACCAATTCGGTTGTCGCGTACCAGGTAGCAGTGCAGCACATGGCGAACTGGGTCGAGTCGGTTTTCGCGTTTCTGTTCAAGTACCGGCCAGCGGTTTTCGAGAGGGGGGACTTCACCTTTGGGTCTCCCACCTCGGTGATCGTATTGCTCATCGCGGGCGCGCTCGTCGGAGTGCCTGCCATCCTCACGTACGCCGCCGTCCGCGGCAAGAGCACACGACGCGATCGCTGGATTCTCGGCACCCTGCGCGGACTGGCGATCCTGCTGCTCGTCTTCTGTCTCTTCCGTCCGATGCTGCTGCTGTCGGCGGCCGTGCCGCAGCGGAACTACGTCGGCGTGCTCATCGACGACTCACGGAGCATGCAGATCGCCGACGTGGATGCCGGTGACGCACGCCCGCAGACACGCGCGGACGTCGTGCGACATCTCGTCGCGGGTCCCGACAGCTCGATTCGCAAGGCGCTCGGCGATCGATTCCTCGTGCGCTATTATCGCTTCTCCTCCGCAACGCAGCGTATCGCGAGCGCGGACGACGTGACGTTCGGCGGCACCAGCACACGCGTTGGTGATGCCATCGAGCACGTACGACAGGAGCTGGAATCGGTGCCCCTGTCCGGGCTCGTCGTCTTCACCGATGGAGCCGACAACGCCCGTACGCCGTTAGGCGATGAGCTGCTGTCGCTGCGCGCGCGCTCGGTACCGGTGTTCACGGTCGGCATCGGACGTGATCGGTTCGACAAGGACATCGAGATCCGGCGCGTCGAAACGGCGCGCACCGCCCTCAAGGGAAGCGCGATCATCGCCGACGTTCTCGTTCGGCAACGGGGCTATGGGGGCCAGAAGGTGCCGCTCACGGTCGAAGACGCCGGGCGCGTCATCGCGTCGCAGGACGTCACCCTGCCGTCAGACGGCGACCTGGCGCCTGTGCGCGTGCACGTCGCGCTCAACGAGCCAGGCCCGCGCTCGCTGACCTTCAAGATCGCCGCGCAGCCGGGCGAGCAAGTGACACAGAACAATGCGCAACAGGCGCTCGTCATCGTGCGCGACCGGCGCGAGAAGATTCTCTACGTCGAAGGCGAACCGCGGTCGGAAATGGCGTTCCTCCGCCGTGCCATCGCCAGCGATTCCAATCTCCAGCTGGTGACGCTGCAGCGGACAGCCGAGAACACCTTCCAGCGCTTCGATGTGGACAATGGCGAGGAGCTGGCGGGGGGCTTCCCGAAGACGCGCGAGGAGCTCTTCCGATATCGTGGCATCGTGCTCGGCAGCGTCGACGCGAGCCTCTTCACACGTGATCAGCTGCAGATGTTGGCCGACTTCGTCAGCGTGCGAGGCGGCGGCCTGTTATTGTTAGGCGGCCGACACGCCTTCGGGGAAGGCGGCTACGCGGACACGCCGCTCGCGCCGGTGATGCCAGTCGTCATCGGCGGCGAAGCCGTGCCCGATTCGCTCACCTTCCTGGCCGACATCAAGCCAGAGCTCACACCGGCGGGCGCAGCGAACGCGGCGACGCAGATTGCCGGCGGTGAGCAGCAGTCGATGGACCGCTGGAAGACGCTGCCGCAAGTGACGAGTGTGAACTTCATCCGCGGGCTCAAGCCCGGCGCGGTGGTGCTCGTGAACGGTGTGGTGCCGAGCGACGGTCGCACGGAGTCCGCTCCGGTAGCCGTTAGGCGCTACGAGCAGCCGGTCCTGTGTTATCAACGCTTCGGCAAGGGGCTGTCCATCGCGCTCCCGGTCCAGGACACGCGGCTCTGGCAGATGGACCCGACCACGCCAGTAGACGATCAGACGTTCGTCACGTTCTGGCGGCAGCTGCTCCGCTGGCTCACGAGCGACGTGCCGAACCAGATCAGCGTGACGTCGCCGGCCGATGTCGTGGCCGAGCGGGATCCCATTTCGCTCACCGCGGAAGTGGCGGACAGCGGCTTCGTGATGCGGAACGATACCCACGTGGTGGCGCATCTTACCGCGCCCTCGGGGGCGAGCCGCGATATCCCGATGGAATGGGCGGTCGATCGCGACGGCGAGTATCGCGCGACCTTCACCCCTGACGAGTCGGGCAACTATGGGGTGGTCGCCGAGGTCGTGGATCCGAATGCGCGCCAGACTACCCCGAAGTCGAAGGCGGCGTCGGCGGCGGACAGCTCACGGGGCCGTGAGAGCGACCCGATGTACGTTCAGGTGAATCCCGCGTCCCAGGCATCGCGCGAATTCGTGGACGCGGAGATGCGTGCGTCGCTGTTGCAGCGCATCTCGCGCGAGACGGGCGGGAAGTTCTATACACCGACCACGGTGAGCTCGCTGCCAGAAGACATCGCCCTGAGCAAGCGCGGCGTAACGGTCGTGAATCAGATGGATTTGTGGGACATGCCTTTCATCTTCCTGATGCTCGTTGGACTGGTCTGCGCGGAGTGGGCATACCGGAAGAAGAGGGGACTCGTATGAGGGGCGTGTGGCGCGTGGCGCGTCGTGCGTGGCGCGTGATGTGTGGTGCGCAGTGCGCGCTCTTCGCGTCTTTGCTGTTCGCGCCACGCGCCACGCTTCACGCACAACGCACACATCTCCTCATCGTATCAGGTTTGGGCGGCGAGCCGCAGTACAGCGAACAGTTTCGCAATCTTGGAACAACGCTCGTCGATGCGGCGCGCAAGCGATACGGCATGTCCGACTCGGATGTCGTCTATCTCGCGGAAGAGGGCGTCAAGGATCCGCGTATCGCGGGCGTCTCGACCAAGGTCAACGTCGAAGCCGCGCTGACGCGGTTCGCGAAGCGCGCGGCGCCTGGCGATCAGGTGGTGGTGGTGCTCATCGGTCACGGAAGCGGCTCGGCCGAAGATTCGAAGATCAGCCTCCCCGGTCCGGACATGTCCGCGCGCGACTTCGCGCGCGACTTCGGGTCGTTCGCTCACCAGCAAGTGGCGTTCGTCGACTTGACGAGTGCCAGTGGCGACATGCTGCCGGTGCTGTCGGCTCCGAATCGCGTCGTGATCACGGCCACGAAAAGCAGCTTCGAGCGGAACGAGTCGGTATTCGCCAAGCACTTCGTCACGGCCCTCAGCAGCGACGGCGCCGACGTGGACAAGGATGGACGCGTCTCGCTCCTGGAGGCGTTTCGTTACGCGGTCACGGAGACGAAGCGCTACTACGACGATCAGGGGCGACTGCAGACGGAGCATGCCCAGCTCGATGACACGGGCGACAAGAAGGGGACCGCCGACATCGATCTCCGCGTTGCCGCGGGGGGCGAGGGTGCGATCGCTCGGCGCATGTTTCTCGGCGGCAGCACGTACGCGTCCGCGGCCGGCGCGAACGATCCGCGACTCGGTGCGCTGTACAAGGATCGCTTCGCGCTGGAGGGACGCATCGAGGAGTTGAAGAAGCGCAAAGCGTCGTTGACAGCCGACGCATACGACGACGCGCTCGAAAACCTGCTGGTGGAGCTGGCGATGAAGTCGAAGGAGATTCGAGCGCTGGAGGGCCGGTCATGATGCGCGTGGCGCGTGGTGCGTGGCGCGGGGCGCGCTTGTCATCCCGAGGAGCGAAGCGACGAGGGATCTGCTTTTCCGCAGTTCTCACGATCATTCTGGCGTCAAGCGCTGCTGGACAGGCCATCGACGACGCGACGCAGATGCTTCGCTCAGGCAAGTACACCGAGGCGGCCGCCTCGTTCGCGAAGATTTCGCCGTCCGACGAGGATTGGGTCACGGCGCAGAAGGGACTCGTACGGTCCCTCGTCGGCGTCGGGAAGTACGACGAAGCCGAGAGTGCGGCGCGGCGAGCGACGTCGGGCGCAAAGGGCGCCGAGCTCTGGAACACGCTCGGCGAGGTGCTGCACACGCGCGGCAAGAATGCGGATGCCGAGCAGGCCTTTCTGCACTCCGGCACCGCGCACGCATCGGACAGCTTAACGGCGGCGCTGAATCTTGCGATCCTGCACTACGAGCGTGGCGATCGCGACCGATCGATGCAGGAGTTCGATCGGTTCATCGACGTGTACAACAAGTCGGGCGGCGCGTCGTTGAGCGCCGGCGATCTCACGGCGGTCGCGATCGCATGTCGTTACCTCGGTGCAACCAACCCGCAGCTCTTCAAGGACGCGCTCAAAGCCTTCGATCAAGCGATCAAGGAGGGCGACGACACGCCAGAAGCGGACGACGCGCGCATCGCGCTCGGCCAGCTCTTCCTCGAGAAGTACAACAGCGCCGACGCGCAATCGACGTTCGAGGAGATCCTGAGCACCAATCCGAACGACGCGCGCGCGCTGCTCGGCGCTGCCCAGCGACGTGTGTTCGATGGCGCTCCGGGTGCGGATTCACTGGTGGCTCACGCGCTGAAGGTGAATCCGAGCTTTGCCCCGGCGCACGTCTTTGCCGCCGAGCTGCATCTGGATCTCGAAGAGTATGCGGACGCGCAGCGCGAGATCGATCGCGCGCTGCAGATCGACTCCGCGCTACCGGAGGCGCTCGCCGTCCGCGCGGCGATCCGATATCTCGTCGGGGACGCGTCCGGATTCGACGCGGCAAAACGGCAGGCGTTGGCGGTGAATGCACGCGACGCCCAGCTGTACAACACCCTGGCGGAGCTGTCGGCGCGCGTCAGGCAATACCGAGAAGCGGCCGACTTCGCTCGTCAGGCGGTGGCGCTGGACTCCAAGAGCTGGCGCGGCTACGGCTTGTTAGGCATGAACGAACTGCGTCTCGGCCAGATCGCTGCCGGCCAGAAGGATCTGGAGACATCGTTCAAGGGCGATCCGTACAACGTGTGGATCAAGAACACGCTCGACCTTCTGGACACCTTCAAGAACTACGACGAGATCAAGACCGATCACTTCGTGTTCATGATCGAGAAGGACGAATCGGCGGTGCTCGAGCCATACATCGCCGAGCTGGGCGAGCAGGCGTACGCGCGCTTCGCGTCGACATATCACTACATGCCCCCGCCGCCAATCCGGATCGAGGTCTACCGCAGTCACGCGGATTTCTCGGTGCGGACGGTCGGTCTCGCGGGACTCGGCGCGTTGGGCGTGAGCTTCGGTACGACGCTCGCCTTCGACTCCCCCGCGGCGAAGGATGCGGGCCCCTTCAACTGGGGCTCGACGGTGTGGCACGAGCTCGCCCATACCTTCACGTTAGGCTCGACGGACCATCGCATACCACGCTGGCTATCCGAAGGATTATCGGTCTATGAGGAGCATCGCGCGCGGACGGGGTGGGGCTTCGACGTCACGCCGCAGTTCCTCGACGCGTTTCGTAAGGGAAAGCTCGTGGCCGTCAGCCGGATGAACGACGGATTCATGCATCCGGCATATCCCGAGCAGGTAATGTTCTCGTATTACCAGGCGTCGCTCGTCTGCGATCTCATCGCGCGTGACTATGGCGAGAACGCGATCTATCAGATGTTGCAGGCGTACAAGGCAGGGAAGCCGACGGACGAGGTCTTCAAGAGCGTCTTGAAGACCGATCTCCCGGTCTTCGACAAGAAGTTCGACGCCTACATACGCGAGCGCTTCGCGGCGCCACTCGCCGGTCTGGATCAGTATCACGCGGTGATGGTCGACGCGCGCAAGCGCTTCGCTGCGGGTCAGCTCGACGAAGCAGCGACCGGGTTCGAGCGCGCGCAGAAGCTCTTTCCACAGTATGGAGGCGACGACAGCCCGACCTGGTATCTCGCGCAGATCTACCTCAAGCGAGGGGACACACGCCATGCGGCGGACGAGCTGAAACTGCTCGTCGCGTCCAACGAGGCGAATTATCAGGCGCAGATTGCTCTGGCCGACGCGCTGCAGAAGCTGGGTGACCCGAAGGGTGCGGCAGCGTCGCTGGCGGGAGCGATTTATATCAATCCGTTCGAGCTTCCCCTGCATCAACGGCTGGCCGAGCTGGCGACCGCGTCCGGCGATCCCAAGATGGTGATTCGGGAGCGCCGTGCCGTGGTTGCGCTGTCGCCCGTCGATCGCCCCGAGGCGCTCTATCAGCTCGCCGTGGCGTACCGTGAGGCGGGCGATCGAGAAGCAGCCCGGCACACGGTCCTGCGGGCATTGGAGGACGCGCCCAACTTCGAGAAGGCGCAGCTGCTGCTGCTGGAGATCCATAACGAGCGCGCGTCCCAGCAGGGAGGAAAGAACCCATGATGGAGCAGAGCGTCGAGAGCAGGACGCGGAGAATCGCGACCGGATGGCAGTCGGTGATCGCTCTTATCACCCTCTGCGCTCTACCCTCTGCCCTCTGCCAGCCGTTGTACGCCCAGCGGTTCGACCGCTATTTCGGCGATCCTAACGAGTACTACGTGCCGCCGGCGTTCCATGGGAACGCGAAGTACGATGGGCGGTTCACCTTTGCGCGCATCAAGTACCGCGGCTACGCGCACTTTACGGAGGAGGGCCCGGGCTGGTCGCACGACTACCCGCGCTCGGACGTTCATTTCATGAAGATCATGCGCGAGCTGACGGCGCTGCGGCCATTCGTGCAGCGCGGGGACATCGTCGGCGGGAACATCTTCGCGCTCGACGACCCCGAGCTCATGAAGTACCCGATTGCGTACTTCTCGGAGCCGGGCGGCTGGTCACCTAACGACAAAGAGGTCGCCGGCTTCCGGAATTATCTCCTCAAGGGTGGCTTCGTCATCTTCGACGACTTCGGCGAGATGCGCGGTTTCGACACCGGCGACTGGCTCAACACCGTCACACAAATGCAGCGGGTGCTGCCGGGTTGCCAGTTCGTTCGGCTCGAGGCGAGTCATCCGATCTTTCACTCCTTCTACGACATCAGTCTCGATGTGATCAACCGCACGTATCGAGGAATTCCGGTGTACTACGGGATCTACGAGAACAACGATCCGAAGCGCCGGTTGATCGCGATTCTGAATTACAACAACGACATCGGCGAGTACTGGGAGTTTTCGGATGAAGGTTTCGATCCGGTCGCGCTCACGAACGAGGCGTACAAGTTGGGAGTGAACTATCTGATGTACGCGTTGACGCACTGAAAGAGGGGCTAGGGGATAGGGGCTAGGGGCTAGGGCCGTCGCATTAGTGGCGCCCTTGCTCAGTGGCCCGATCCCCAAGCCCTAGCCCCTAAACCCTAGTCCCTAGACCCTTGGCTACAGCAACTGAACCTCGCGCAGAACTCGTCTCAGATGACCTCGATCTCGCTCGTCGCCTGAAGACCGGACATGACGCGATCATCGCCGAGCTCCGCAAGCTGATCGTCGGTCAGCAAGACGTCATCGAGCTCGTGCTGCTGTCGCTGTTCACGGGCGGCAATAGCCTCATCGTCGGCGTGCCGGGCCTCGCCAAGACGCTGCTCATTCACACGATGGCGCAGGTGCTGGATCTGAAATTCTCTCGAATTCAGTTCACGCCAGACCTCATGCCGTCGGACATCACGGGCACGGAGATCATCCAGGAAGACGCTGAGACGGGTCGTCGTCATCTCATGTTCACCCCCGGACCGATCTTCGCGAACATCATTCTCGCCGACGAGATCAACCGCACGCCGCCGAAGACGCAATCGGCCCTGCTCGAGGCCATGCAGGAGCATCGTGTCACGGTGCAGGGGCGGAGCTACACGCTCCAGGAGCCCTTCTTCGTCTTCGCGACGCAGAACCCAATCGAGCTCGAGGGAACCTATCCGCTTCCCGAGGCGCAGCTCGACCGGTTCATGTTCGAGATCGTCATCGACTATCTGAGTGAAGATCAGGAGATCGAAGTCGTCCAGTCGACGACGTCGATCCAGAACTACCGATTCCAACACGCGGTGAATGGCGCGGATATCATCGCTTTTCAGCAGCTCGTGCGCCGCGTGCCGGTCGCCGACGCGGTCGCTCGTTATGCGGTGAACATCGCGCGGATGAGCCGGCCCGGTCCGTCGTCACCGGAGATCATCAAGAAGTATGTCTCCTACGGCGCCAGTGTCCGCGCGCCGCAGCACCTCATCCTCGGCGGCAAGGCGCGCGCGCTGATGCACGGGCGCACGCACGTGAGCTTCGAGGACATTCGTGCGTTGGCCAAGCCCATTCTTCGCCATCGCGTGTTGACCAACTTCCACGCGGAGTCGGAGCGCGTGACGTCCGACATGGTCACCGACGAGTTGCTCAAGTCCGTGCCGATGCCGCGCTCTGGCATGTAACCCTCTATCCTCTGCCCGCGTGACCTCTCTCCAGCCCACTGCTCCTACTCGGCTCATCGATCCCGTCGTGCTCGCCCGGATCGGTGACCTGGAGCTCGTCGCGCGAATGGTCGTCGAGGGCGTCATCAACGGGCTGCATCGCTCACCGCATCTCGGCTCGTCAATGGATTTCGCGGAGCATCGCGCGTACATGCCTGGCGACGATATCCGTCGCATCGACTGGAAACTATTCGCGCGAAGCGACCGACATTACATCAAGGAGTTCGAGGCGGACACCAATACGAACTTCACCGTGCTCGTGGACACGTCGCCGTCGATGCGCTATGGAGCGTCGTCGGAGGGGAACGGTTCGCTGAGCAAGCTGGATTACGCGCGCTATCTCGCGGCGTGCCTCACGTATCTCGCGAGCACGCAGCGCGATCGCGTCGGCCTCGTGACGTTCGACTGGGAGATCCGCGATTACGTTCCGCCGTCGGCGAAGCACCTGAACGTCGTATTGCACACGCTCGACCGACTGGGCGGCGCACCGCCGCTCGCGATTCCGCGTTCGCCGAACGATCCGCGCGCCAGGCCGCCCGCGCTCGCCGCACTGACGCGCCGCATCGGCGAGTCGTTCCGCCGCCGCGCAATCGTCCTGCTGATCTCGGACTTTTACGAGGAGCCATCGGCAGTGCTCGACGCGCTCGCCTACCTCCGCGGTAAGGGGAACGACGTCATCGTCTTTCACGTCCTCGACCGCCGCGAGCTCGAGTTTCCATTTACAGACAGCGCGAACTTCGTGGACCTCGAGACCGGCGAGCGCATGCCGGTAATTCCGGATTATCTCCGGGCGCAATACCGCACGCTCGTCTCCGAGCACATCGCGACGTTGGGTCGTGTGCTCGGAGAGAATCGTGTGGATTACGCCATGTTCGATACGAGCAAGCCGCTGGACCACGCGTTGTTCAGGTTCCTGTCTGCCCGCGAACGAATGAAGCAAGCCCGGCATCTATGAGGGGCTAGTCGTGTCCTTTCTCGCTCCGCTCTTCTTCGCTGGCCTGACGGCGCTCGCCATCCCCGTGGTGATTCATCTCATCAATCGGGAGCGGAAGGAGGTCGTGCAGTTTCCGTCGTTGATGTTTCTGCAGCGCATTCCGTATCGGTCGGTGCGACGCCAGAAGCTGCGGCACATCTTTCTGCTCGCGCTGCGCTGCCTGGCGCTGGCGATTGTCGTCATGGCGTTCGCGCGACCCTTTGTTCGACGGCGAGCGTCCGCTACTGGCGCGGGCGTCGGCGCCCGCGAGCTCGTCGTCCTCGTCGATCGCTCGTACAGCATGGGCGCCGGCGATCACTGGTCTCGCGCGCAGACCGCGGCGCGCCGCGCCGTCGCCAACCTTCGGCCCACCGATCGCGCGACGATCATCGGCTTCGACAACGCCGCCGCCGCGCTGACGCCGCCCACGCAGGATGTCGCGGTGCTCGATGCCTCAATTGCTGCGCTCCATCCAGGGTCCGAAGGCACGCGCTACGCGCCACCGCTCAAGCTCGCGTCCCAGATCCTGGCGGGATCGAACCTGCCGCGACGCGACGTCGTGCTGATCTCCGATTTCCAGCGTCGGGGTTGGGCAACGCGCGACGAAATCGCCTTCCCGCCGGGTACGACAATCACGAACGTGGACGTGGCCGCGGGAGATTCGACGATGGCAGATGCCGCCGTCGCCGACGTAACGGTCTCGCGCAGTGAGGGCGAACGTGATCGCGCGACGATCGCCGCCCGCCTCACGAATACCGGCGTCAAGCCGATCGACAATGTGGACGTCTCGCTGGAGCTCAACGGACGTGTCGCCGACAGCAAGCGAGCCAGCATCCCTGCGCACGGCGCGACGCAGGTGCGCTTTGCTTCGGTAGCGATTCCAAGCGGCACGTCCGCGGGCGTCGTTCGATTCGCTGGCGCATCGGCGACCGGGCGGGCGAACGAGCTCGCCGCCGACGATCGCTACTATTTCACGATCTCGCCCGAGGCCGGCGTCTCGTTGCTCCTCGTCGAGCCATCCGCACCGCGCACGAACGAAGGCCTGTATCTGACGCGGGCGCTCGCCATCGGTGATCGGCCGTCATTCCGCGTGGACGTGCGCAAGACCGGAGGTCTCGCACCGGCCGACCTCGACGGCCGTTCGCTCATCATCTTCGACGAGGTCCCCCCGCCCTTGGGCGAGGGTGCGCGACGGCTTCGTGAATTTCTCGACAATGGGGGCGGCGTGCTGGTCGTCGCTGGTGATCAATTGCCGGCGAACGCGTGGGCCGGCGAATGGAGCGCGGCGCTGCCGGGGACCATCGGGTCGGTCATCGATCGTTCCGGTGACGCCGGCGGGACGCTCGCCTGGATCGACTACGATCATCCGGTGTTCGATGTCTTCAACGCGCCACGCTCCGGCGATTTCGCGACGGCGCGATTCCTTCGCTACCGTCGCCTAACGGTCAGGGCCGACACGGGGCGCCGCACCGGCGGCATTGCCGATACGGCATCTGGCGCGCACGTGCTGGCCCGTTTCGACGACGGCGCTCCGGCGCTCGTCGAGCAGCGCGTCGGTCGCGGGAAAGTCCTGGTCTGGGCGTCTACACTCGACAACTACTGGAACGATCTCGCACTGCAGCCGGTCTTCCTTCCCTTCGTCCATCAAGTCGCGAAGTATGCCGGGCGCTACAGCGGTGCCCGCGGCTGGTTTACCGCGGGCGAAGTGCTCGATCTCTCACGCCACGCCGAGCTCACGAGCGCGATGCGCAAGGATGTGCCGGTGGTTGTCGAAGCGCCGTCCGGCGCGAAGACGCGGCTCGCGAGCGCTGAGGAGGGTCTCATACCTCTGCACGAGCAGGGCTTCTACGAGATCCGCCCTGATGGCGCGGCGCGGGGCATGGGCCAGCGCGTCGCCGTCAATCTCGACCCAGCCGAAGCGAATCTTGCACGAATAGACCCCGAGGAGCTGAAGGCCTCGGTGCTGGCGTCGGCTGGTTCCACTGTCGGCGGCGTGGCCGTGAGCGACGCGCCGAGCCGTGAGGACACCGAGCGTCGTCAAACAATCTGGTGGTATCTGCTCGCGCTCGCCGGCGTCCTGCTGGCGACGGAGACGTTGATGTCGAATCGATTGTCGAGAAGGAATGCGTAGTAGTGGCTGGTGATTGGTGATTGGTGATTGGTGAGTTCGGGCTAGTCGGCGCTCCGCGCCGGCAATCCTTCACCAGCCACCAGCCACCAACCACCAGCCACCAGAGAGGAGAGTGACCATGGAATCGACGCTCCCCGATGGTGTCCGCCTAACGAAGGTGGTACATGGCGTCCGCGACCGCTGGCGGCTCAAGCGGGCGCTGCGCGGCGCGAGCATCGTGCTCGCCGCGGCGTTCGTACTCCTCGCCGGTTCGGCGGTCGTCCTCGACCGGATGCACTACGGCCACACGGCGGTAGTCGTGACGCGAATCGTCGTGCTCCTCGTCGTCGCGCTGCTCGCCGTCGTGCTCATCGTGCCGCCGTATCTACCGAAGCGACGGCCGAGCGATCGACGCGTTGCCCTCTATCTCGAGGAGCACGCGCCGTCGCTCGACGCTGCCGTGCTCACCGCGGTCGAGCTGCAGGAGGCGCCGCCGTCGGGGGCGCCCGCGGATGGCGACGCTCTCCGTGCTCGGCGGCCGGTCTCGGGCACACTCCTCACGCACGTGACACGCACGGCTCTGGATGCGGTGCACCAGATCGACGACGGCCGGCACCTCGACGAACGCGAACTGCACGTCAGCGCCGGCATTCTCGCCGGCGTCATCGGCGTCGCCCTGCTGGTGACGCTGCTCGGTCCGTCCACACTGCGCCATGGAATGGGGCTCATGCTCGTGCCCTGGGACCGCGAGGCCGCCCCGACGGCGTACGCGATCCTCGCCGAGCCGGGGAACGTCACGATCGCGCGTGGTGGCGACCTCCTCATCGCTGCTCGGCTACGCGGCTTCCAATCGGATGCGGTGGATTTGCTCGTCAGGCAGCGCGACTCGACGAACTGGCAGCGCCTGACGATGGCGCTGGACAGCGTCGGCAAGTTCGCCGGGCGCTATACGTTCCGACTGTTCGACATCGCTGCGCCCATGGAGTACGTCGTCGAGTCCAACGGCATTCGGTCGCCGGCATACCGCATCGACGTTGCCGACGTTCCGTACACCAAGAGGCTTGGGCTCGAGTATCGCTTCCCGGCGTATACGGGCATGGCGCCGCAGGCCGTCGACGAGGGCGGTGACATCGCCGCCATCAAGGGCACGCAGGTACGTGTGCGCGTGACGACGACGGTACCGGCGCGCGGCGGACGACTCATCGTCGAACGCGGTGAGCGCAGCGACACGATCGGTCTCACGCCGAATACCGATGGCACGCTCGGCGGCACGTTGCGCGTCGATACGCCAGGGTTTTACAAGGTGGAGCTCGCGGCGCAGGACGGCCGGATCTTCCCCGGCTCCCTCGACTATACCATCGACGCGCTTCCCGATCGTCCACCGACGATCATCTTCACGAAGCCGGGGCGCGATGAGAAAGTACTCAATATCGATGAGGTCTACGCCGAGGTCCAAGCAGATGATGATTACGGCGTCCAGAAGATGGAGCTCGTCTACTCGGTGAACGGCGGCCCGGAGAAGACCGAGCCGCTATACGCGGCGACGCGGCGCACGCCGCAGATGACCGCGGGGCACACCTTCTCACTGGAAGATTTCAAGCTTCAGCCAGGCGATGTGGTGTCGTACTACGCCCGCGCGACGGACAACGATGCTGTGAGCGGCGCGAAGACGGCGACCACGGACATCTACTTCCTCACCGTGCGCCCTTTCGCGCAGGAGTACAAGCAGGAGCAGGCCGGTGGCGGCGGGGGTGGCGGCGGCAACGACGACGCCGGCCAGCTGTCCGAGCAGGAGCGGCAGATAATCGCCGGCACGTTCAACACCCTCCGCGACAAGTCGCAGAAGCAACAGAAGGAGCTTCAGGAAGATCTCTCGACACTGCGGGTGTCGCAGCAGAAGCTGCGCGGCCAGACGGAGGAGCTCGCGCGGCGCATCGTCGATCGCGGCATTGCCGCGCGCGACAGCAACTTTGCGCGGCTCGCGGAGATCCTGAATAAGACGACGCCGATCATGGACACTGCGGAGAAGCACCTTGCCGACGGCAACGCGCAGCCGGCGCTTGCGCCGGAGCAGCGCGCGCTGCAGCAGCTGCAGC
>Ga0070714_100002024_pt1 | contig 14844 bp, 23 predicted proteins | sample LARL83metaG_FD_65450 | JGI IMG/M metagenome (GOLD analysis project Ga0070714, IMG submission 65450) | Corn, switchgrass and miscanthus rhizosphere microbial communities from Kellogg Biological Station, Michigan, USA - LAR L8-3 metaG | ecosystem: Host-associated > Plants > Roots > Rhizosphere ...
CCGACCGGAGTGTTTGATACTCTCGAAGGTTATGAACCGCTTGATGAAGTTCGCGGCGAAGAGGTAGAGCGTCAAGCACAGTCACTCGCGCGAAAAGAAGGCAACCTACTACTCCAAGCGGACGTGTGGGAAGAACGCCTCGTCGAACGCATAGCGACTCACCTGCCGACCGACCATGACCTGTCGTACATTCAACTCTTATGGCAGGAAGCGAAGAAGTGCGGTGAGCGTTACACAACGCAACGCAACGATGAAGAAGTCGCTATGGCGACGCAGAGTGACCTGCACTACTGCGCCGAGACCCGCAACTTCAACTTCAAGGTCGCGCGCCAAGCGAACGATACCTTCATGCGTAAGGTGATTGCGCTGACTGAGATTCAACGCAAGAACTTCCATGTGCCGACGTTGCACTATAATGGACTTGGAGATTCGATTCAAGGCACGGCGAATTACGACAACCAACGTTGGGACGTCGACCGCGCCGCTATCGACCAAGCCGAAGCCGCGACCGAACTGCATGTCAGCAACATCGAACTAGGACTCGTCAACTACGACGAGGTCTTCGTGAATCTCATGCCGGGTAATCACGGCAAGATTCAACCGAAGTCACCGGACCCGCATCATCAGAATTGGGAGACCGTCATCGGTCGCTCGCTGAAGTGGGCCTTCCGCGATAATCCTAGAGTACACTTCAATATCACCGACGAGTGGTATCAGGTTGTCGAAGTCCTCGGCAACAGGTTCCTTCTGACGCACGGCCATTCCATTCCAGGCGGCGGCAGTCTTGATGGTATCACGAATGCCCTGCGTAAGTGGGCGGACATTCTTCCGCCGTTCGACTACGCAATCATGGGTCACTTCCATAGGCTCGCGCGCCTGCCGCTTCCCAAGGCTCACGGAAGTAACAAGCATAGGACGCTGTACCTCAATGGCACGGCAGTCCTAGGTGACACGTTCATCGAGCAGTACGGAGCGTCGCACACGAACCTATGGTGGCTCCTGTTCGTCAACCCGCGCCGTATCACGGCTGAGTACGCCGTAGAACTGTACGACTAGTGAAGCACCACCTCTACAACACGCTCGTCAAGGCCGTGACGTATCCAATCGACCTCCTAATCACCGTCGCATGGTCGGCCTACTATGCAGTCGCAGGATTGGTTCACTAACAGGATGGACTTGACAGACCCACGCAATCCGAAGTATAATCCCGCTATGAAGCCTTATGACGCCTATAAGTTGGCCGCTATTGCTCACGGAGCGGTAGGTCAGAAGCGCGCGGATGGAGTGACGCCGTACATTCTCCATCCTATGCGTGTTGCCAACTTGACAGACCACTTCGACCGGACGCATGAACTGAAGTCGCCTTCAGTTCAAGTGGCCTTCGACCGCCAAGTCGCCGCGTATCTTCACGACGTCTTAGAGGACACTAAGTTAACGCGCGCGGACTTGCTGAATTTTGGCGTGTCGCATGAGCAGTTGGATATTGTCGAACGGCTGACTAAGCCGGATGATGGACCTGCGCCTCAATCATACTATCAACGAATCAGCGAAAGCGATTCAGCGATGGTTGTGAAGTGCGCCGACCGTTGTGCTAACCTAGAAGACGCGCTCAAGGAACTGCTCGTCGAGGAGCCTCAGACCCCGCGCCGTTGGGCGAAGTACGTCGACAAGACGTACAACGATGTTCTGCCCCTGTATCACCTGTATCCGGGATTGCGTTCAGAGTTGATGACGCGTTTGGAGCAAATAGCAGACGCGCTTCCCGCCTCATTAGAGCGCCGAGCGGCAGTCGTTGAGAGGCAGAGGCAATCAGCGAAGTTATCCTAGTGTGTCTTGGCGGTCAAGTCAAAGACCGTCAAGGCCACTACGTCACCTGTGAATACATGGTAGGCTATCCGCGCGGCTGGCTCGAAGACCTAAAACGTATACTTGAGGAAGAAAACGAGCAAGGGTTTCCTTGCCCGGTATGTAGTAAGCGGTTCCTCAAGGTACGGGTGAAGAAGAGTCTAGTGAACACTTAGGACCCGGTGCGTTATACCGGGTCCTTTTTTCATGCCATGACGCTTGCGAGAGTAGCGAGTGACGCTTTGTAGTAATGCTTGGTTAAGGTATCGACCTTCTCCCACCCAAGGATTTTCGCCACCTTTACCGAATCAGCGTTGCGTTCGTTCAGGAGAATCGACGCGCATGACGCTCGCAACAAGTGAGGATGGCACTTGACCGACAAGCCTGCGTTTAGACCCGCCTGTTTCAGAATGATGCGGAACTTCTTTTCGTACACAGGGAAGGGCCATTCGATTTGTGCGAATGCGCTCAGTGCGGTCGCGTTGAGGGGTACGTCGCGCCACTTACGCCCCTTGCCGAAGATTGCGAGGTACGTTACCCCCTCTCGGGTCTGTAGGTCCTCACGTTTGAGGTTGAAGAACTCATGTATCCGAAGACCCGTGTGTCCAAGCAGGCTTATAGCGAGCCCCGACGAACTGTCGAGTCTAGTGGCTTCTGTGATAAGGGACACTAGTTCTACAGAATTCAATGCTTTTGGGTCTTTACTTTCCTCTTTGGCCTGTGGTATGTTACCGAGCGAGGCCCCTAAAAACTCAGCGAATCCACGTAAGCGCGTCAGTAAGACGTTAGAGGTAGGTGCATGGTCATACCCACGCAGGAAAGTCTTTACCGTTCGTTCGGTGAGCGCCTGATGCGACCGAGCGAACTGAGTCAGGGTAGACTCGTAGTTCTTCAAGGTGCGTTCAGTCACTCGCTTGTCCAAGCGCAGGTAGTCTAGGTATGCTCGAATCTCTTGTTTCATATCGTCATTATACTATACCAAATATGGAAAGTCAAGTACGTCTAACAGAAGGACTTAACCGCCCAGGTGGGAAGGACGGCTATATGTCGAACATGACCCTGAAGAAAACGCTCGACCTTACGCTTAAGTTGATTCTCGCGCTCCTTGCTGAGCCGAGAGCGAATGCGCGTATGCTTGCCTCGTCGTTAGGCATGAGCGAAGCATGGGTCAATAAGATGACGGGCGACCTCCGTGGTGCGGGGCTGAACGTCGCTTACGACCGAAACAAGGGAGAATACAACGTCGGGCTTTCGGATGACCTGAAGCGAAGCCTTGACAACTATGCTCGTCGCCTGCGAAAAGTCGTGCATGAGGCGAAACTGTATCAACCTGCTACGCGGGTCGTGCCGTCACTCGAACGCTACGACATTCGTCAGTTCGCTGACTACATGGGAACCTCTCAACCGAATGTCTACAACATGATTTCCGGTTGGAAGGGTCAGCATCTTCCGGCAGGGTGGGTCGCATACCAAATCACCGCAGGCGGTAAGTGGTTCATTCAGAAGATGATAATGACTAAGAGCGGCAAGCCGACCATCCTTCCGCAGAACGTGAAGGAAGCCTACACCTACAAGATTGGCGACGGTAAGCCAATGCAGGGGAACGTGGACGGCGTCGACATACCTCTGTGCAGACACAAAGGATGCGACACGGACGGCGGTAAGCCTGGTCGACAACTCGCCAAGGGACTCTGCACGTTCCACTACTACCAAGCGCGACGTCATCCCGAGCGATTCCCCGAACTCAAGACAGCGTCGCGCTGAAACAAAGCCCTGGTCGTTAATGACCAGGGCTTCTTTTTTAGTGTTCACTAGTAATAAAGTCAGGCAGTGGTTTGCCGACTTGTAATCCGCGACGTCGTCGTAGCATTCGTTGAGCCTTGACGAATATAGGGTTGTATTCGTCCGTGAACACCTCGCGCCCCGAACGCTTATCACGCTTCAATGCGTACAAGATGATAGGAACCGGACGGTCAATGAACATGTCGCACCGAGCGCATCGTCGTGTGACGACAATGACTATCTTACCGACATTGTTGACCGTGAGTTCCGAACAGTTTTCAATGACGTTAATAATGTTCGTGTGGTAACATACCGAGCGACTTAAGTGATACTGCGCCCACCTCCGTAGGACCCATGAGGGACACGTACCGTACTTAGCGGTCGCTCGTTCAGGCAAACCAGGACGAGCGCACGTTCCCGCATTCGACGTCACCTTGCGTTGAAAGTGAGCGCACGTATCACATGACTTCGCTAGGGTAATGTCATCGCTCATGCGGCGTTGATATACTCTTTCAGTTCGTCGAGGCTGATTGTTTCAGGCGGATAGAATCCTTGGCGTTCGAAGAACGTCCAATACGGAGTATCGTCTATGCCTGCTTGTGAGCGACCTTCAGGCGTGTCTGGAAATATGTCCGCACCTATGAACCTACCGAACATACGCCGAGTTCCTTTAGGGTCAACAGCACGGATACGTCGTAGGGCACGAAGTACGGCCTGGCGATTGTCTTTAGCCTCAGCAGTCTGAATACGCATGACTGCTTTACGATTGTCGAAACGCAATGCAACAACAACATTAGGGTAGGAGAAGACCGAGAAGATATGGTCTTCGAGATACTGTGTTTCCAAGTGAGTATTTGTCTTTCTCTAGGCGTGTGGGGCCTGCGAGAATGACCGGACGTTTGTCAAGTCTATTCTGTTTATCGACATTCTATCTTCACAACTTTAGCAGAATCTTCACACTTGACAAAAAGAACTGTGGCATGGTAGTATGGCCTCGGTGACCCGTCAGGTTCGTGTGCGAAGCGATTCCGCCTGACGGGTCTCTTTGTATTTTGCAAATACTTCGAGCGATTGCCAGCAAAAATCGCCTGCGCTGATGGAGCGCGGGAGTGCCTTTTTCAAAAATACTTGGCCGAGTTGCCAGGAAAAATCGCTTGCGCTGATAGCGCGCCAACGTAGCCCGATGCGCCCGCCGCGCGCCGCGCCGCGCGCGCCCGCGCGGACGCGCGTTCCCTACCTTCCCGGTAGGGAATGTCGACAACGTCGCCGCTTGGTAAACTACGCAACCGCTTGGACCGCCAAGAAGGTGACACCTCTTTAGTGCTCACTAGAGGGCGACCGAAGCACCTTCCGGCGCGCGTCGAACTGCCTCTAAAAGTTCCCACTTGACAAGCGCCCCGCGCTTGCAGTAGAATCGCGCGCATCGCGCGCCTGCGCGTTCCTTCCTTGGCGAAGTCCGAACGCGCTCACAGTTTCCGTTTGACAAGCGCGCCGCGCTTTGGTACTATACCTAAGACTGCGGTCGACGCGGTCGCGTTTCGCACACGCTCATTCGGCACACGAAAGGAATCGAACGCATGAAGGTCCCCGCATACCAAGCGAAGTCCGTCTTCGTTACGTCAACGTCGACCGAACTTCTCGCGCTTCCGAAACCGTACCAAGCGCCTGCCGTCGCACTCGCTCACGCCTGGCAAGACGCCTTCGACTACTTCTCACACGCACTGTTCGCAAAAGTCTTCGGTCAGCCGTTACCGCACCTCGTCTTGAATATGTCGCGCAAGCGCGGCGCACTCGCGTACTTCCAAGCGAATGTTTGGAAGGACCACAAGGGCGAGAATCATTCGGAGATTAGCATTAATCCCGAAGCGAACTCTGCGCGCGACGAGCGTGACGTTCTGTCGACGCTCGTTCACGAAATGGCGCACTTCCTCGACCATTTGGATGGAACGTCTTGCAAGGGCGGATACCACGGTAAGTCGTGGTTCCGTATCATGGCGCAACTAGGTCTTCAAGGTCGCGCGCTTTCGTCTTCGATGCAGAAGGTCACGCATGACATAATCGAAGACGGTCCTTTCGCGATTGCATTCGCTAACATGCCGTCGACTATCGGAATGCCCTTTCAGGCCGCATACGGAACGCGGGGCGTCGCGCCGCGCAAGCCTACTGCAATGGGAATGCGCGCGCGTCATCAGTGCCCTGTGTGTCAGGAGATTGCGCGCGGTCGCTTCTCCGCGAACTTCGTGTGCGGGCAGTGTAATGAACCCATGCACGTTATAGACGCAGTGCCCGCAGGATACAAACCCCGCAAGGGCGTCCAAACGGGAACGTCTTCGACGAAAGGAACAGGCGTCTAGTGGACACCCTAGGCATTATGCGCGCCGTTGCGCGTCAACGTCGCGCACGGCGCATCTATCGGACACACTGCGCGCGCTTGCGCCACCTCACCCAAGAACTTAACGGAGTGAAGATATATGCAACCGAATGACGCACTCGACGAAGCGATAAAAGACCAGGAAGCGATTCACGGACAGGCGACGCTAGTCGGAATCTTATCGTACCTCGCGAGTGATACTTCGAACTACGAAGAAGAGACAGGCGACTGCGAAGGGTTCGGCATGTGGGCTTGTCTGTTTGAGTTCAACGAGAACGAACGCGCGCGCATTGCTAACGCGACAGGCGACACACTCACGAACGGATTCGTTTCGTACTTCGTAGATGACGCGGGCTTTAAGACGGTCGGCGACCGCGACGACTTCGACCGCTTTGCAGTTCAAGTCGAAGTGCGCGACGATGAAGACGAAGCAATGACGCGCAAAGAAGGCGTCGCTTCGATTCTGTTCGACTTCGAACGCGAAGACGGTCGCGTGTTAACGGAAGACGAAGCGAACGAACTCGCGCAACGAATCACCGATTATCTTGAAGGTGAGAACTAATGCGAATCGTCCGTGACCCTTCGGACGGTTCGACTTACGAAGTTGACGAGACTTTGCGATACAAAGTGCGGACCTTGGGCGACCAGGGTCCGCGCGCCCTTCCCGCCCTTCTCCAAGTGGACACTAGACGCGCAAAGCCCCGTAGAATAAGGGAAAGATTACAGAAGGAATCGGGCAGACTCTAACAGAATTGTCCTGGCAGGCCAGGACAAAAATGACCCTGGCGAGCACACGAAAGGAATCGCACGAGAATGACTGACTTAATCGCCAAGATGGTAAGCGTCGCCGAAGCACTCGCACTGCTTCAGACTGCTAACCCAATGGCAGAAGACGAAACGGGATTCTCGAACGCAGACATAAACGTCGGCGCGCATCTTGCGCGAATCGTCGCGAGCAATCCTGAGAACGAAGAGAACGTCCAAGCACTCGCCGCGCTTCTCCGCAAGTATCGTCGACAAGTCGAAGCGATGACGAACGCAGACACAGTCGCCGCAATCGTCGCACTTGCGAAGGGCAAGAATCTTTCGACCGATGCGCGCGCGGCGGCACGTTGGACGGTTGTCGCGCGGCCTAACGTTCATCCGCAATACGGCGCGCAAGTTCTCTTCTCGTTTCAATACAACGAAGCGATTGCGTTCGCACTCAAGCAACATGGCGGGAAGGCGTTCTTTCAAGACGGCGGATTCCTGTGGGCAGTGCGCGCCGACAAAGTCGCCGATGCAGTCGCCGCGATGAAGCATGAAGGCGCGACCGTAGTCGGTTCGTGTGAACTGCCCGAAGGTGTCGCGCCTGCCGCGAAGACGAACGTCATTCGCGGAAACGTCATCGGAAAAGAAGTTCACCTCGCGTTCGACTATAACGTCGAGTTCGTTAAGTGTATCAAAGACCTGCCGCGTCGCAGAATGGCGAAGTGGGAAACGAAGACTTGGGCAGTTCCCGTCGCCGACCTCGCGATAGTCTGCGAAGCGTTAGAGCATGTCGGCGCGAACGTCGACGAACTGCGCGCACTGTCGCCGCAAGTGCCCGACCTCGTCGCGCCTGTCATCGTCGAACCTGAAGTCCAAGTGGACACTAAGTACCTGGCGAGTGCGTTCCCGCATCAGAAGGAAGGCGTCGAGTTCTTGTGTCAGTCGCTCGCCGCGATTCGCAATGCAGTCGGATACGGCGGAGCGAGTGTGCGCGGTCTAATCCTGGGCGACGACATGGGCTTGGGCAAGACATACCAAACAATCGTCGCCGCGCATTCGCTCGCGCAACCTGGCGAGCGAATCCTTGTCGTCTGCCCTGCGTCGCTCAAACTCAATTGGACGCGCGAGATTGTTAAATGGTTGGGCGACGATGCCGGAACCGTCAACATCGTGAACGGTAAAGCGTTCGACTATAACGCGCGATGGAACGTCATAAATTACGACATTCTCGCGAAGCATTACGACACGCTCGAACGTGCGGGCTTTGCGATTCTGATTTGCGATGAAGCACACGCTATCAAAAATCGCGAATCGAATCGCTCGCGTCTGATTGTTGGCGGTAAGAAGGTTCCGCTTCCGCAGGTTCCCACGGAGAAGGACCCGCGCACGAAAGCGCCGCGCGACATTCAAGGTCTAGCGTCGCTCGCGACTCGTCGCGTCTTCATGCTCACGGGAACGCCAATCACGAACCGCGTTCGTGACCTGTTCAATCTCCTGAAGGCGACAGGCCATCCGCTTGGCAAGACATGGTTTCAGTTCGGGCAACGGTATTGCGCGCCGACAGTGAATCAGTTCGGCACCGTATACAACGGTTCGAGCAACATCGAAGAACTTCGCCGCCGCGTCGACCCGGTCTTCATTCAACGCAAAAAGGAAGACTTCGCAGACGTTCTCTCGCTTCCCGGCAAGGGTCGCACTTGGAACGCGGTCGAGGTGGATATATCACTCTACCTCGCGATTATGGATGAATATGCGGAGAAGCGTCGCCTGGGACTTCTCACTTCGACGCAACATCATCTTGCGCTAATCACGGAAGCGCGCAATGCGGCGGCAGTCGCGAAAGTTCCCGCGACCGTCGACCTCGTGAACGACATGGTCGAAGGCGGAGAAAAGGTTATCGTCTTCACCAATTGGACGCGGTCGCTCGAACTTCTCGAAAAGCAGTTCGGCGCGCAGTGCGTGGTATTTCACGGCGGAATGTCCGCGACACAAAAAGATAACGCAGTGACGGCATTCCAAACGAACGACAACGTTCGCATATTCGTCGCGAACTTGAAGGCGGGCGGTGTAGGCTTGAACCTAACGGCCGCGACGCAAGTCGTCTTCAACGACTTGACTTGGACCCCGGCCGACCACAGACAAGGCGAGGACCGTTCGAATCGCATCGGACAAAAGCGATTCGTTACCGCGACCTACGTTCTCGCGGCAGGTACGTTCGACGAAGACCTCGCGGTCATGCTCAAAGATAAACTCGACACGATTAACACGTTCGAGAACACAGACGAGGACCTGTTCCCGATGCTCCTAGAGCGCCTGGCGCAAGCGCCACGGAACGCGAGCGTTCGCAACATCATAAAGCGTGGCGGGAACCGTTCGCGCCTAGGGCGCGCTTCCTAAAAACCTAGTGAACACTAAGGACACAAGTCACAGAAGGAACATGTCGACCACACGCTAACAGAATAGCATCGCACTTCCGCCGATACAATCGGTAGAAAAGGAATCGCATAACATGACTGATACGCAAGATACCACACAAGAGACAGGCGACCCGTCGCGCGCTCGCGCGTTCGCGAAGTTCATCGTCGAAACATACGGAGACAGTGCGGACCTCGACGAGATAAGCGAAACGACATATAGCGAAACGTCATTCGAATACGGGAATGAAGAGTATCGCGTTTTGACTGACGAGGAAGCAGACGAGGCAGTGAAGAGTGAAATTCGAGAACTCGTTTGGGCTTTCAATCCTGAGTTTATCTCAGGGCACACGAAGCACGGTCTTTCGACAGACGCGCAGAAGTCGCTTAAGTTAGCACAAGAGAAACTTTGCGAAGGCGCAAATGACCTCGTCTTAAATCTAATTGAAGACTTCGACCACTTCGTAGATGACGCAGTTTCGACCGACGGTCGCGGACACTTCCTTTCGGGTTATGATGGCGACGAGAACGAAGTCGAACTCGACGGCACCTACTACTTCATCTATCGCACGAACTGAGGCAGACGTGAACACTTCATTTAGAATCACAAGCGCGCACGGCACCACACGCTTCGGAAACCTGACGACTGCCGCGAACTACGCGCGAGAATCCGCAATCGAAACGAACGACAACGTTTGCCTAGAAGTCATTGTGTGCGGCGCAGTCGTCGCCGCGCACATATTCTAAAGTCGTCGCACACGCGACAGAATGGAATCGCACATGCAATACACCGTAACAAAATCCATCGTCCAAATCATCGGCGGCATTTGGTGGCCTATGGGCGCACTGTGCGCGACGCAATTAGAACTTACGGCGCATGACCTAGAGAACGCGCGCGACCTCGAAGGGAACCTAACGCGCGAATCAGTCGAACAGTGGGTTGCTACACATTCAGGCGACTTCAGTTCCGTAAAAGACTTTCGCGCGGACTTGCATGACGACAAAACAAATTCAGAAGTCGTCTTCGAATGGGAGCGTGAAGATTCGGAAGTCGACTTTATAACTTGCATGTTCGGAGAGGAAGACTAATGCGTTACTTAATCGACGCGCACACGAATGACGGAAACGCGGTCGCACATTTCACAGTGACCGATGAAGACCCGGCCCAATCGGTTCACGTTTATCTCTACCGTTCAAGCAAAGGCGGAGAACTCACACTGACGATTAGCGCGACGGACAATCACGAAGCGATAAACGTGAACGTCGAAAGCGTTCGTCTTGGTGAATCACCGCAACGAATCAGAATCGAACCTGTGACTTCGCGATTACGAAAAGCAGTTTCGTTCTGAACCTACTTTGCGATGCAAAGTGAGTCGGGTCTAGTGGACACTTCAGACAACGGCAGGGCGGGCGCGCTCCAAGCGCCTGCCTCGCACGAAACCCAATAGATACAAGGGTAAAGAGGCAGAAGGAATCGAGCACAGTCTAACAGAATGTCCTGTGTAGGACACAGGACAAAACGAAAGGGAATCGCGATGCTCTACCATGTCGAAGTCGGAATGCCCAAGACGCTCGCACTGCCGCACGGCACCCTCTCGCTCGCGTATTCGCACCATGCGCGCACTGCCGCCGCGTTCGACCGCTACGGTGACGTTAGCGAGTTCCTTCCGGCAACGCTCGACACACGGGAAGCCCAGGTTATCGAAGTCGAAACAGACGACATGGGCCACACTGTCAAAGTAGTATATCGCTTGGATTATGACGATGAAGTCGACATGGTCCTCGCAGTCGCAGTCGACGGACGCGCGTTCGTCAAAACAATGTGGTTGAACTTGAAGAATGATTCGCACTGCACACTCGACCGCGCACGTTACGCGGTCGCATAAGGGAGAATCGAAAACATGAAACGCACGAAGGAAGAACTCCAAGCGCGCAAGGCCGCGAAGCAGGAACATATCGCACTCGCATCGCGCGCAATCGAAGCGAAAGACTTCGCAACGTTCAAGTATCATGTGGGCATCGCGCAAGAGAACGGCATGTCGAAAGGTGACGCAGAGTTTTGGATTCTCGCGAACTTGGACAAGTTCCCAAAAATCGACCGTTACGGTCGCGACCAAGTCGCGCGCGCCATTCGCAAGTCGCTCGTCGACTTCGGATACGCGAACCTGACAATCGAGAAGGTTCGCGCCGATGTTGACGCACTCGTCGCGAATCCGAACTTCGACTTCGGACAAGAAGGCTTCGACGTTATCACCGGGTTCGTGAAGTCGCAACTAAAAGAAGCGAACCTGATTTAAGCACTCGCGTTAGAAAAGGAATCGCAAACATGTTCACTCGCATCGCAAAATACTTCTCGCACAAGCGCGCAGTGCGCGTCGAGCGAGACAATCAATTGGTTGCGGACTATCTCCGCATTTGCTACCCGAATCGCTAAACGCGAAAGGAATCGAAACAAGATGACTAAGCAAGAAGTTATCAAGAAACTGTGCGCGCTCGTTGAGTCTGTGAATCGCGCAGGCGTTGTCGCCGCACCGTGGCAAGTCGCGAGCGACTGCTTCTGTTCGGATGACCCCACTTCGCGTCTTTCGTTTCAGTTCAACGAAAGCGTTATAACGTTTATCGAGAACGCGACGCGCGATGCAATCGGTAAAGCAAACAAGTTCAAATCTTGTCGCGTGTGTGGAACGAAAACGCTCGACACTATTTGCGATGACTGCGCGGTCGAACTCGACGTTATCAAAAAGCCCGGCACGTCGCAAATCGAAAAGGACGTTCTCGACGCGACCTACCGTTCGACTATCAAGTCGAAAATCGACATTCTTCGGACCTGCCGCGAAACTTCGAATCACGGTCTTGGTGATATGAACCGAACGCTAAACGCGCTCGTCGACAGTGGCAACGTTATCGCGACGACAGACGCGCGCGGATACACAACGTATCGCGTGAGAGTGTTCGCATGACACTTCACGCTTACGCAGTCACAGACGGAACACTCACTTGGACGATATACGCGCGGTCGCTCCAGAGTGCCGTCGCCACCCTCAAAGCGCGCGGATATACGGTCGGAGGTGAAGTAACATGTGCGAGTGTCAGACATGCAAGCATGTCCAATCATGCACCCTCGAACGTTTGGAGATAACGTACCGGGGCGCGCAGTACGTAGTAGAACGCGCGGAAGCGATTCTCTACTGCGCGGCGAACTATCCCTTCATGCGTGAACAGTATCTCGCTAACGTCTAGTGAACACTAGACTAGAAAAGGAATCGCAAATGAATAAGAACTATCAAGTAGTAGTCAGCAAAGAAACTCCATCGCGAACGGACGTTCAAGTCTATGTAGGTCCGAATGACGAGCGTGGTATTCTCCATGATTACGTTCGCGTGACAGGTGGCGGACTTGACTTCCAAAAGCAACCCCGGCCTTTCGAAGTGTCCTGGTCATCCATCGGCAGTGTCGACATTGAGACTGCGTTCGACTTCTCCCATGCAGTGACCGACTGCGCGACGTTCGCACAAGTCGCGAACATCGGTGCAATTGTCAACAGTATCGGTGAATATGCAGTCGCGTTCTTCAAGTCGCGCGGATACGAGGTCGACGTTCGATGACACAAGCGAAGAACTATCAAGCGAAGCGATTCGCAGGACAACTAAACACACTCCATCGCGAGCGTTTCAACGTTCGGTATATGTTGACGAGCGACGAGATTCGCGCAGTGCGTGAACTCGCGCAAGCGAAAGGCGCGAAGACGTTCGATGATTGTAACGTGATACTAATGAGCGACCATTCGGCAGTCGAGTGGAACTCGTCGCTCGATAGGTGGGTGCATAATGACGGCACCCATTGGAAGGACGCGCGCAGTCGGGCATTCTTGGAGCGCCAAGGGCCCTAGAATCGACGTAAGCGCCGCGCGCCCTGTCAGACTACCCCACCCACGCAGAAGCCCCGTAAACACGGGGCTTTCGTGCGTCTGTCCCACGCTAAGGAATTCTGTTAGACAGGCAGGAAAACGAGAAAGGGTGGCCCGAATTGCATGGCAATGCAATTCGGAATCATCCGAAAGCATCGAAGGAGACTGATGAAATGGCCTGGCAAACGACAAACACTCGACCGATGACCTTCGACTCGGAACTCGCGCACGGTTTCTCGCACACAATCAGCGTTATGTGCGAAGTGACAGACTGCGGCGAGATTCTGGAAGCGTTCGGCGAGAAGTCAGTGAAGGGCGCGACGGAATACGCGAAGGCGCAAGGTTGGACGAAAGTTCGCGGACACAACGTCTGCCCGAATCACAAGAACTCATAACGAACTCGCACACGAAAGGAATCGCAATGTCGACGCATCGTCCTAATCACAAGTGCGAGTGTGGGAATACACTCTTCGACAAAAAGACATTCGACTTTGTCGACGGCGCACTCGTGAACGTCTGTCTGTGGGAATGCACGAACTGTCTTCGCACACTTCCGCGAATCTCGCGCAAGCGTCGCTCGAATCGTATGCGCGCCCTCGACGCTTACGACACACTCAAAGCACAGTGGCAAGAAGTCGACGAAGAACTTCTCGCACTCGTCGACGCAGGCGCAATCAAGTACGGCGCAAAGATTCTTCACGGTTCGCTCGACAACTATCATTTGGGAAAACTGATTCGCAGTGAGAAGCCTCTAACGAATTGGGAACTAGACTATCACACGCAAGGCGCGAGCGAAGAACTCGCAAAAGCAAAAGCGTTCATCGCACAAGTGAAAGGAACGAACTAGAATGTATTACGTCATGCAGTCGTTCGGAAGTGGAACTTGGTACTGTGTGCGCGCCACCAAGAAACTTAGCGTCGCAAGTAAAGCAGTAGTAAAGCGAACTGCGCCACTCCATCTACCGCGTCGCATCATCGAAGCGGACCCCGGCGCATATACTCCGCAAGCGACCTATACACTTGGCGGACTCGACAACGTCATCCAACCATGCGAAGCCTGCTACATACCTTTCGGCGGAACTCGCCACTACTGCGAAAAAGCAATCACCGGAAAAGCCTAGAGTTCACTTAAAGCACACGTTAGGAAAGGAATCGAAACCACATGATTCACTCACTTGTCAACGAAGCGAAGATGCGTCTTGCCAAATCGGTGCGCGACGCGAGTCAGAAGGAACGCGATGACATGTTCAAGATTATCGCGCGAATCGAATCACTGCAAGCGCGCAGTGCGAAAGGAACGAAGTAGCATGTCGAGAGTTTACTTCGCTTGCGTCGACTGCACGACTTCCGTCTTCGCGAATAGCGAAGGCGTAGTCCAAGGTCACGCGGGCCACAAGGTCCTGTCAAAAGAACTCGAACACGCACCTATCACAAACGGTTCGCAAGTATCAGACGTTACCGGAAAGTCCGTCGCATCGCTTATCATCGCGAACGCAACAGACGACAAGGACGAACAGAACGCAATCGGACTCTTCGCGAACTACCTTACGAACACGAACCCAGGTTATCGCTATAGCGACGGCGCGCGCGAAGCAGTGCGCGTTTTCAAGGCACGCGGAATCGCGGCAGTGAATGAAAGATTGGTGAGAACGTGAGAACACGCACTGACTTGATTAACACACTCGTCGCCGTCTGTCTTGAAGATGACCCCACTTCGAACGTAGTCGAAGTGCGCGATTACTTCACTGCGATGACCGAAGACGAACTGCGCCAAG
>Ga0070714_100002026_pt1 | contig 14841 bp, 16 predicted proteins | sample LARL83metaG_FD_65450 | JGI IMG/M metagenome (GOLD analysis project Ga0070714, IMG submission 65450) | Corn, switchgrass and miscanthus rhizosphere microbial communities from Kellogg Biological Station, Michigan, USA - LAR L8-3 metaG | ecosystem: Host-associated > Plants > Roots > Rhizosphere ...
GGAATCGCCAGAATGTCAGGCTCGATCGATACGATGTTCGCATGTAGAGCTGCTCGGCTGCTGTCACCTGGGAGGAGGGCTGGGAATGGACAATCACGGGTCATCGCGTCCCGGCCCGCTGCCGAAGGTTGCGGCCGATCCGGACACGGAGTGGGCGGAATACGTGGCGTGGCTGGACCGGGAGGCCGCCGCCGGCCGCGAGCCTGAGCCATGGCCAGGCGAAGAAGCAGAGCCGTGGGATCCGGAGCCGTACGATCCGGAGCCAAGGGACCCGGACCTCGACGGCCAGGCTCCCGGTGGGCCAGGGCGGCCGTTGTTCGCCGAGGGCGGCGCGGCCGACGTGATGTCGCCTTCCCCGTTCCTGGCGGCGCTGACCGAGCACGCCATCGCCGATGTGCACCGCTTGTCAGATAACGAGCTGGTCGGGGTGCTGCGCGCCTCCCTCCGCCTGGTGGCGCGCGAGCAGTACAAGCAAGTGCTGGCCGCCGCCGAGTTCGGGCGCCGCCGACAGGCCGCGTTCGCGGGCGCGCTGGCGCGGGGGGTGCCGGCCGGGTGTGCGGCGGGCGGTTTCCCCGGCGAGGAACTAGCCGCCGAGTTGACCGTTACCCGCGCCGAGGCGGGGCATCTCATCGACGACGCTCTCGACCTGACCAGCCGGCTGCCCCATACCCTGGCTGGGATGGCCGCCGGGTTGGTCGACGCTGACCGGGCCGGGTGGATCGCCTTCTACACCCGCAGCCTCACCCTGGCCGATGCCGCCTGGGCGGATGAGGTCCTGGCCGGGGAGGCCCCGGAACTGCGGGCCGACCAACTAGCCCGCAAGGCCGCCGCCCTGGAGATGAAGCTCAACCCCGCGGCGGTCGCCGCCCGCAAGGAGCACGCCAGACGGAGCGAGCAGCGGGTCGAGGCCCGCCGGGAGGCATCGGGCAACGCGAGCCTGGCCGGGCGGGAACTAGACACCGCCGACGTGCTGGCCTCCAAGGCCCACATCGACGCGATCGCCGCCAAGCTCCGTGCCTCCGGCCTGGTCGACGGCCCCCTCGACCGGCTCCGCGCCCTCGCCCTGACCGACCTGACCCAGGGCCGGAACCCCCTCGACCGGATCAAGCCAGCCCCCGCCCCGGCCCGCGACCCATCCCCGGCCTCACCCGCCGCCCCTTCTCCTGCTGCCCCGCCTCCCGCTTCTCTCGACGCCCCGCCTGTCGCTGACCCGTCCGAGCGTGCGGGCCGCCCTGCCGGCCCGGGCAACTGGCCAACCGGGAATCCCGCCGGCCCGGCCCCGCTGCCGGCCCTAATCAACCTCATCGTGCCGGCCGGGACGCTGCTCGGCTGGTCCGCCGCGCCCGCCCAGGCCGGGGCCTGGGGCCTGCTCGACCGGGACGAGACCCGGGCCGTCGCCACCGCCGCGGCCGCGCACCCGGCCACTCGCTGGTGCGTGACGCTGACCGGCCAGGACGGCACCGCGCTGGCCCATGGCTGCGCTCGCGGATCTCATCCCCGGCTGCTCAGCGACCCGGAACCTCAGCCGCCGCCAGCACCACCACCGCAGGCATCACCACCCCTGGGGCCACCAGCAGCACCGTCTGCACAGGTGGCCGAGTTGCTGCGCCGCCTGGAGATAACGTTCACACCCGTTGCCAGGAGCTCCCGCGACCCCACGCCCGCCGAAGGCGGCTACGTCCCCAGTCGCAAACTCAAGCACCTGGTCCGCGCCCGCACCGCGACCTGCGATGCCCCCGGCTGTCACAACCCGGCCGCCACTGCGGACCTCGACCACACGGTGCCCTGGCCCGACGGCCCGACCAGCCAATCCAACCTCGCTCCGCGGTGCCGGACGCACCATCGCGCCAAGCAGGCACCCGACTGGACGGTAGAGCAAGCCGCACCAGGCGTCGCCCGCTGGACCCTGCCCTCCGGCCGCGCCCACGAGACCACGCCAACCCGGTACGACGCCTAAGCTGCAGGGGGCAGCTACGGGGGCCGGGACTTGCCGGTAACGTACGCAGAGTGGCGAGCATATTCGTGACGGGATCGTCGGACGGGATCGGCCAGGAGACCGCGCGCCAGCTGGTGACGGGCGGCCACCGGGTGGTGCTGCACGCCCGCGATCAAGGGCGCGCCGCTGACGCCGCCGCGGCGGTGCCCGGGGCGGCCGGAGTCGCGGTCGGCGACCTGTCGGTTGTCGCCGGCATGCGGCAGGCGGCCGAGTCGGCAAGCGCCCTCGGCCCGTACGACGCGGTGATCCACAACGCGGGCGTCGGGAGCGCGGCCGTGCGGCATCCAACGGCCGATGGCCTTGAGCGGATCTTCGCGGTCAACGTGCTCGGGCCCTACCTGCTCACGGCGCTGATGCCGCTGCCGCCGCGGCTGGTGTACCTCAGCTCCGGCCTGGAGGCAGCCGGCCAGGTGCACCTGGACGACCTGCAGTGGGAGCGCCGGCCCTGGAACGGCATGCAGGCCTACTGTGACTCCAAGCTCCATGACGTGCTGCTGGCGTTCGCCGTCGCGCGGCGCTACCCGTCGCTCCGCGGCAACGCGGTTGACCCCGGCTGGATCAAGACCAAGCTGGGCGGCCGGGGCGCGACGGATGAGCTTCCCGTCGGCGCGGAAACCCAGGTCTGGCTGGCCACGAGCGACGACGCGGACGCTGACGTCACCGGCCGCTTTTTCAAGTGGCGCCGTGACCTGCGCGCCAACCCGTCCGCCTACGACACTGACTTGCAGGAGGCCCTGCTCGCCGCCTGCGTGACGCTCACCGGGGTCGCGCTACCCGACTGACTCGCCCGCCGCCCGAGCGTGGGCACTGGCAAGATGCGACACCCGGCGAGCCGGCCGGGACGACCGCGGCGTGCCTATAGTACGAACGTGACCGCAGACCCCGCCGACGCTGTCGTTGACCTCACCCGGCAGCTGGTCGCGTTCGACTCGGTCAACCCGGGCCTCGTGCCCGGGGCCGTGGGCGAGAGAGCGGTCGCGCGGTTCGTGGCGGACCGGCTGTCCGGTTCCGGTTTCGAGGTCCAGCTGGTGCGCGCACCGTCCGACCCGCGCCGGATGAGCGTGATCGCGGTGCGAACGGGCGGTCGGCCCGGGCGCACCGTGCTGCTGAACGGGCACCTGGACACCGTCGGCGTCGACGGCATGGCCGAGCCGTTCACCGCCAGGATCGACGGTGACCGGATGCTCGGCCGCGGCACCAGCGACATGAAAGGCGGGGTCGCCGGGCTCATCATCGCCGCGGAGCAGCTGGCGGTGGCCGGGGCACCCGGCCGGCTCGTGCTTGCGCTGGTCGCCGACGAGGAGGACGCGAGCCTGGGCGCCACGGCGGTCATCCGGGCCCTGCGCGACAACAGCGATAACAGCGGCGCCGGCGGCCTGCGGCCGGACGTCTGCCTCGTCGCCGAGCCGACCTGGCTCAACCTGGCCGTCGCCCACCGCGGCTACGCGGTGGTCAAGGTCGGCCTGCGCGGGCGGGCGGCCCATTCGTCGCAGCCGGAGCACGGCGTCGACGCGCTCGCGCCGCTCGGCGCCCTGCTCGTCGCGGTCGCGGAGCGGGATCGCGGCTTGCGGCAGGCGCCCCCGCATCCGCTGCTGGCTCACGGGTCACTGATGTCGACCGTCGCGCACGGCGGCAGCGCGCCGTTCACGGTCGCGGCGCGGGCCGAGGCGCTGATCGAGCGGCGCACGCTCCCGGGGGAGGACGCCACGGCGGCGCTTTCGGAGGTCCGCGACCTGGTCGGCACCGTGGCCGCGGGGGTACCGGGGCTTGACTCGACGGTGGAACTCGTGCTCGCCCGCGACGCCTGGCAGGCCGACGCCAGCGGGCCCGCGGCCGAGCTCATGGACCTGCTCGCGGCCGAGTTGCCCGCCGCGCAGGCCGCACCGCCCGCCCGGGCCGGCGCGCCCTACTGGACGGAATCGGCGCTGTGGCAAGCGGCCGGCATCCCCGCGGTCGTGTGCGGTCCGGCCGGCGGCGGGCTGCACGCCGCCGACGAATGGGTCGACCTGGCGCAGTTGCGGCGCTTCCCGGTGGCGGTCGCCGGCGCGGTCGGCCGCTTCCTGGCGGGGTAAGCCTCGTGACGCGCCCCGCTTACGATCCACGGGACCCGCTCGGCCTGGCGGCTGACGCGCCCTTGCTTGACGGCTGGCTGCGGTTCAGTGCCGCCGTCGCCGCGGGCGCCATGACGCCGTTCACGATCCCCGGCCACAAGCAGCGCACCCACCCGGCGGGCGACGTGGTGCGCGGTGACGTGCCGCTGTACGCGGGCCTTGACACGATGAAGCAGGACGGCGGGCTGCTAGCGATCGCCGAGCAGCGGGCGGCGGCCGCCTGGGGCGTGGACTGGGGCCGGCTGTCGGTCGGCGGCGCGACGCACGCCAACCAGGCCGCCGTGCTCGCCCTCGGCCAGCCCGGGCAGGCCGTCGTCATCACCCGTACCCTCCACCGCTCGCTGCTGCTCGGCCTCGTCATGGCCGGGCTGCGGCCCGTGTGGGTCCGGCCGGAAATAGACGCGGTCACGGGACTGCCCGGCGCCGTGCCCGTAACCGCCGTCCAGGCCGCGCTCGCCGCGCACCCCGGCGCGTGCGGCGTGGTACTCGGCGACCCGTCCTACGCCGGCACCCGCTCCGACGTCGCGGCCCATGCGGCGGCCGCGCACGCGGCCGGCGTGCCGCTCGTCGTGGACGCCGCCTGGGCGGCCCATTTCGGGTTCTCGCCGGCGGTGCCGCCGCACGCGCTCGCCCTCGGGGCCGACGCCCTCATCATCAGCGCGCACAAGACGCTGCCCGCGTGGAGCCAGGGCGCGCTGCTGCTGGCCCGCACGCGGCGGTCCGGCGGCCTGCTCGACCACGGACGGCTTGAGCGCGGCTTCGACGCCACCCACACCACCAGCCCGGCCGGGGCGATCCTCGCCAGCACGGACGCCGCCCGAGCGCTGCTGCAGCACCACGGGGCCGGCCTGATCGCCCGGCTTGTCGACCTGGTGCGCGGCGCCCGCGAGCGGCTCGCCGCCGTCCCCGGGCTCGCCGTCATGAACGGCCGCCCAGACGGCCACCCGGCCGGGCCGCTGCACGTCGACCCGGCCAAGCTGGTCGTGCTGCTCGCCGGCACGGGCGCGCACGGGCACGCCGTCGAGGCGGAACTGCTCGTCGCGGGCATGCCACTGGAAATGGCCGACCGTGACGTCCTGGTCCCCATGGTGACACTCTCTGACGACGAGTCCTCCGTGACCCGCCTGGTCGACGCCCTGGCGGCCGCCATCGGCAAGCACCGCGGCGAACCGCGCGCGATCGCCACCGCCGCCGCCTGGACGGTCGAGCCGGTCACCGCGACCGACCCCCGCAGCGCCTTCTTCGCCCGCCATGAGACCGTGACCGCGGCCGCCGCCGTCGGCCGGGTGAGTGTCGAGCTGATCGCGCCCTACCCGCCGGGCGTCCCCGTCCTCGCTCCCGGTGAGGTGATCTCCGCGGCCGCGCTCGGCGCGCTCCAAGCCGCGCTCGCCGACGGCGCCCGGATCGCGTACGCGGCCGACCCCACCCTGGCCACCGTCCAGGTTCTCTCGTTAGCGCGCCCGCCGTCGAGCGGGCTGGTAACTCGGGCAGGTGGCAGACCGCCTCGACGTTGTTACCGTCCGGGTCGCGGACGAACGCGCCGTAGTACGTCTCGTGGTACTCCGGCCACAGCCGGGGCTCGTGCAGCACCGCGGCGCCGGCCGCGACCGCCGCGTCGAAGAACGCCCGCACGGCCGCCCGGCTCGGCGCGGTGAACGAGATGTGCGACTCACGGAAGCCGTCACCCGTCTCCTGCGCGCTGATCCAGAAGTCCGGCCGGTCCGGCGTCCCGTAGCCGATCGCGACGCCGAAGTCCATGACGCGCTGCCCGCCGAGCGGCTCGAGCGCCACGTCGTAGAAAGCCGCGCTCGCGGCCAGGTCCGCACACTGAATGCCCACGTGGTCAAGCACACGGCCATTCTGGCACCGGCCCTAGCCGGCCGGCGTGCTCACTCGGGAAAAGCGGAGCCCTGCTGCCGCGCGGAGTCAAGGAGCTCCAGCCCCCGGCGCGCCTCCCTCGCCCACCACACGGGCCGGTGCCAGGTGATCGCCGGCACCAGGCCGGAGCCGCACAACGGGTAGTACAGCACGCCGGCGGAAAAGACGCGCAGCCCATGCAGGGTGAGCCGGAGCGCGTAATCGGCCCGGCGGTAGCAGATGACCGGCTGGCCGGCCGGGCTGTCGCATGCGCGCGCAGGCATTGGCGTCCCCCAGTTCAGCGACGTATATCGGCGAGATGAAGGTCACATTAAGCCGGCGTTTCCGCCCGTGCAGCAAAACCGTCCCGCTCAGCGGAACGCGGCGCCGGCGAGACCCATCTACGGCGCCGGTCAAGTAGCGGGTTTCGCTGCGACCGCTGGCCTCGCCGGCATGTCGATTGCGCAATCGACCACGCTCTAACATGGTGAATTGCGCAGTCGACACGGTCTGCTTCGCCCGCCAGCCCGCCAGCGACAATTACCTGACCGGCGCTCTAAGCATCGGCTGCGATCCCGCCCTCGGCGGCCTCCCGCTCGCCGTCGAGCGCGGCGATCTCGGACCGCGCGGCGGCGCACTCCGAGGTGAGACGGCGCAGCGTCGCGGCGGCCGCCGCCCGGCTGGCGACCCGGGCAGTGAAGTCGTCCTTGGCCGCCGACAGCGCCTGCCGGGCCACGGCCAGCTGCCGCTCCGCGCCGGCCAGCGCCGCCTCGAGCGGGGGCTGCCGCTGCCGCCACTCCCTGCCCGCGCGGAAACCGGTGGCCAGCTGGGCGAACGGGCCCGGCCTGGCCCGCGCGTGCGCGGCCACGGCCCGCGAGGCCGCGGCATGCCGCCCGGCGGCGAACCGCAGCGCCCGCTCGCCGTCCACCCGGTGCCTGGCGGCGACGCGCAGCGCCTTGTCGGCCGCCGCGATCGCTGTGTAAGCCTCGGCGGCACCATGCTGCAGGCCCGCGAGCCGGGCGCGAGCCGCGTCAGCGCTCCCCGTGCCGCCGGAGTCCCGCGAGGGGCGGGCGTGTCTCGCGCATGCGGCGAGGTCCCCGTCTTCCGCGCACGCGGCGCGGTCCCCGTGTTCCGCGCACGCGGCGCGGTCCCCGTGTTCCGCGCACGCGGCGCGGTCCCCGTGTTCCGCGCACGCGGGGCGGTCACCGTCATCGTCGTGCATAGTGGGCCGCACCTCACGCTCTTTTTGTGATGAATGACTCACTGAGAGCAACGGTCTGCGGCGTCGCCCGGTTCGATCGCCGCCAAGCCGGGACAAACCAGAAGATACGGAACGGGATCAGCCGCTTCCGTTCGGGATGACGCTGGCGTGACCGGCGGACGGCGGTGCGCCGTGCCTAGCCCGCGTCCGCCTGGAACGCGCCGCTGAGCTGGCGCATCGCGTCGTCGAGCAGGACGCCGAGGTCGGCGGCCGGGTGGTCGAGCCAGTGCTCGTAGGCGGCGACAGAGACGCCGAGGACCGCGTGCGCGATCGCCTGCGGCGCCAGTTCCCCGGGGCGGCGGCCCGTGCGGTCGGCGACGAACTCGGCGACTACCTCGCGCCAGGCGGTGAACCGCAGCGTAGAGTGCGCGAAGAGCGCGGGCACTCGCAGGATCAGCTCCATCCGGCGCCGGTGCAGCGGCACCTGCGCGGGCTCGACCCGGTTGAAGTCGATGAGCGCGATCCTGATCGCGTCCATCAGCGGTACCTCAGGCGGGCACGCCTTAAGCCGGACTCGCATCCGGTCGAGCTCGTCCTCGAACTCGCCCCACGGGATGTCGTTCTTCGACGGGAAGTAACGGAAGAACGTGCGTCGCCCGATGCCCGCCGCCGCCGCGATCTCGTCCACAGTGGTCGCCTCGAACCCCTGCGCGGCGAACAGGGCGAACGCGCTCTGCTCAAGTTCCTCGCGCGAGGTTATCCGGCGCCGGCCGGGATGCCCGCTGCCTGCGCCGTTGCCGGCGAGGCGGCGCTCCGCCGACCCGGGCCGCGACGCCGTTGTCGGCACTGCCATCACCATCCTCGGGGGACTTCATTCTACGCCAGCGGGGCGGGGACGAGTGGTGACAATCCGTGAGGTTCTTGATTTCGGCACATGGTGCCGCTTAGGCTCGCCTCAACAGTTCCTGGCACTTGGTGCCACTAATGCACTGCACGGAGGATCCCATGCCTGAAGTCATTATTGGGCCCGAGGCGGAGACCGAAGCCCTGACCAGCGACGAGCTCCTCGTCGAGGAGGTCTCGATCGACGGCATGTGCGGCGTCTACTAAACCCGGCCGCTTGAGCGCAACCGTGGCCGGACCAGTCTCCTTCGACCTCGACCGCGCCTGGCAGGTCGACCCGCGGGTGTCGATGCGGCCCGAGCCGTTCGGGGCGCTGCTGTACCACTTCGGCACGAGGCGGCTGTCGTTCCTCAAGAACCAGACGGTGCTGGCGGTGGTCAGGTCGCTGGCCGACCACCCCAGTGCCCGTTCCGCCTGTCTCGCGTGCGGCGTATCCGAGGCTGAGCTCCCCGCCTACGCCCGCGCGCTCGGCGCCCTCGCCGACTCCACGATGATCTCCGAACGGGAGCTCGCATGACTCTCGCGCCTGACCGGGCCGCTAGCGGCCCCGCGACCTCGCCCGGCAAGCTCACCGACCTGTTCCAGCTCGGCCTCGACGCGCCGATCTGCCTGACCTGGGAGCTCACCTACGCCTGCAACCTGTCGTGCGTGCACTGCCTGTCGTCGTCCGGGCGACGCGACCCGCGCGAGCTGAGCACCGCGGAGTGCAAGGCGGTCATCGACACCCTCGAGCGCATGCAGGTGTTCTACGTCAACATCGGCGGCGGCGAGCCCACGGTCCGCCCCGACTTCTGGGAACTGGTCGACTACGCGACCGCCCACCACGTCGGGGTGAAGTTCTCCACCAACGGCGTGAAGCTGGACGCCGCGGCGGCCGTGCGGCTGGCCGCCTCCGACTACGTGGACGTGCAGATCTCGCTCGACGGCGCGACCCGTGAGGTGAACGACGCGGTCCGCGGGCCCGGGTCGTACGACACCGCGATGCGCGCGATGGGCAACCTGCGCGACGCGGGGTTCACCGGCTTCAAGCTGTCCGTCGTGATGACGCGGCAGAACATCCCGCAGATCGACGCGTTCAAGGCGATCGCCGACGAGTACGGCGCGCAGCTCCGGCTGACCAGGCTGCGGCCGTCCGGGCGCGGCGCGGACGTGTGGGACGAACTGCACCCGCTGCCGTCGCAGCAGAAAGAGCTGTATGACTGGCTCGTGGCGCACGGCGAGCAGGTGCTGACCGGCGACTCCTTCTTCCACCTGTCGGCGTTCGGCGGTGCCCTGCCCGGGCTGAACCTGTGCGGGGCCGGCCGGGTGGTCTGCCTCATCGACCCGGTGGGCGACGTGTACGCGTGCCCGTTCGCGATCCACGAGAACTTCCTGGCCGGGAACGTGCGGGACGCCGGGGGCTTTGAGGGCGTGTGGAAGACGTCGGCGCTGTTCGCCGACCTGCGCAAGCCGGACACCGGCGGCGCGTGCAAGTCGTGCGGCTTTTACGACTCCTGCCGCGGCGGCTGCATGGCGGCGAAGTTCTTCACCGGCCTGCCGCTTGACGGGCCGGACCCGGAGTGCGTGCAGGGCTACGGTGAGGCGGCGCTCGCTTCGGTGTCTTCCTCGTCGGTTGCCGCCCCGCGCCCGTCGGTCGACCACTCGCACCGCACCGCACCCTCGCGGCCGCGCGCTGGCGGTGCGGTCCCGGTGACGATCGCCCGGCGGCGGCCGCCGTCGCACGACTGCGACGAGAGCCCCCTGGCCGGCTTCACCGCCGGGGCGGAATCCGCGTCCGGGTGCTGCTAGCCCGCCGCGCCCGGAAGTGAGCGCGATCCCCGCGGAAGGGGCACGCGGCGGTGAAGCGGGTACCGCGGCAAACGCCGTCCATGGCGACCGCGACCTCGCGCCGGCGGGCATGCGCCTGCAGGCCGACCCCGGCACCCGGCTCGTCGCGGGCGGGTCCGTTCTTGTCGGCGGGTCGCCGGTCCGGGTGCTGCGGCTGACGCCAGCCGGGGCGCGGCAGGTGGCGGCCTGGTTCGCCGGGGCGCCGGTGCCGGACGGGGCCGGCGCTCGCTCACTGGCCCGGCGCTTGCTCGACGCGGGCATCGCGCATCCAGACCCCGGGGCGTCCGGCTCCGCCGCGTCCGGCTCCGTCTCGCCCGCCGACGTCACCGTCGTCATCCCGGTGCGGGACCGGCACGCGGAGCTCGACCGCTGCCTGGCCGGCCTGCGCGACGCTGACCTGGGTGACCTGCCGCACGTGATCGTCGTCGACGACGCGTCCGCCGACCCGGGAGCCATCGAGCGCATCGCGGCGTCCCACGGGGCGGACGTCATCCACCGGCCGGTCAACGGCGGCCCGGGCGCCGCCCGCAACACCGGGCTCGCCGCGGCGCGGACCGGGTTCGTCGCGTTCCTCGACTCCGACTGCGTGCCCGCGCCCGGCTGGCTGGCCGGCCTGCTGCCGCACTTCGCTGACCCGGCCGTCGGCGCGGTGGCGCCTCGCATCGTGCCGCACCAGGCGGGCAGCGGCTGGCTGGCCAGGTACGAGGGCGCCAGTTCCACCCTCGACATGGGCGCCCGGCCGTCGGCCGTCCGCCCCGGCGCCCGCGTCCCCTACGTGCCGGGCGCCGCCCTCGTGGTCCGCACGGCCGCCGCGGGCGAGGGGTTCAGTGACGCCATGCACGTGGGGGAGGACGTCGACTTCGTCTGGCGGACGGGCGCGGCGGGCTGGCGGGTGCGCTACGAGCCGGGCGCGGTCATGGGCCACGACCACCGGGTCACCTTCCGCGCCTGGTTCGCCCGCCGCGCCGACTACGGCACGTCCGCCGCCGCTCTTGAGCGGCTCCACCCCGGTGCGGTCCGCCCGCTGTACGCCTCCTGGTGGACGGCCGGCGCGTGGACGGCGGCGCTCGCCCGGCGCCCGGTCACGGCCGCCGCGCTCACCGCCGCCGCGACCGCCCTGCTGGCCCGCCGCCTGTCCCGCGTCACCGGCGAGCGCTGGCCGGTTCCCATTGCTACAGATAACAGCAAGAAACGCCGTGGCGCGGAACTGCCCGCGGAAGGCCCGGCGGCCTGGGCGCTGGCGGTGCGGCTAGCCGGCGGCGGCACCCTCGCCTCCGCCCGCCCTCTCGGCAGTGCCCTGTCCCGCACCTGGTGGCCCGTCGCGATCCCCGCCGCGCTGGCCCTGAGGAAGCTGCGCGTTCCGGTCGCTGCGCTCATCCTCCTCCCGCCGCTGCTCGACTGGGCCGACCGCAGGCCGCCGCTCGACCCGGCCCGCTACGTCGCCGCCCGGCTGCTCGACGACGCCGCCTACAGCCTCGGCGTCTGGCAGGGCTGCCTCGCCCGCCGCACCGCCCGCCCGCTGCTCCCGCTGATCGGCGGCAGGCGCCAGCCCGGTTCGGGCTGACCAGGCAGGGGAGGTCACGGCACTCGGGACGGGGGTTCGGACGGCCAACCGGCGGGCGGACCCGGCGGCCATGGCTGTCCCGGCGGCGGTCCCGGCGGCCGGCGTCGCTTTGACCTCATGACCACGATCAGCGCGAGGGCGCCAGACGCGAGACATGCGATAGCCACCTCGGCGGCGTCGGTAACGGTCTGCCTGTGGGCGGTGGCCGCGCTCGCGTTTTCCAGGCCCGGCGAGCGCGGGCCGAATGCGGCGGCTAGCTGCGCGTAGGTAAGGCGTGCCACTTGGATGTAGCGCGGGTCTGACTGCCTATAGATCTCAAGCGTGCCGAAAATGTGGGAGTAGCTGTCCCAGACGATTTTCTCGGTGTGCTGCGCGTCCCCCTGGTCGTTGCCGGCCGGGCCGGTGCTGTACGACAAGATAATCAGCCCGTTGGCTGGAAATTCGCTCCCGTAGTCCACGGTCATGTGGACGCCCTGGTACCCGGCCGCCTTCAGCGCTGCTGTAGTGCGCACTTCCGCGTCCAGGGTGGCCGAGCAGCCGGCGACGGCGAGGACGAGTACCAGCAGCCACGCGGCCGAGATCGCGATGCGCCGGGTCCGCTTTCCCCGGCGGAGCAGAGAGATGCCGTGAGTCACCATGAGCCACCTGATGGCGCGATACCGAGAACACATGATTTACCACATTTGGACGACGGCCAGCCAACCCTGAGGCGCCGGACGCCGGCGGCCCGTGATGAGATGGACGTGACGCCGCGGCGGCCGAAGCCAGCGGCGCGAACGCCAGCGGAGGGCGACCATGGACGTGCGGCGGACGCACCGCTATGACCTGACCATGAACTGGACGGGCAACCGGGGCAGCGGCACGAGCGGCTACCGTGACTACGGCCGGGACCACGTGATCAGTGCGGACGGCAGGCCGGAGCTCGCGGGCAGCTCCGACCCGGCGTTCCGCGGCGACAAGACCCGGTGGAACCCCGAGCTTGAGCTGGTCGCCGCCCTGTCCCAGTGCCACATGCTCAGCTACCTGCACGTCTGCGCGACCGCCGGCGTCGTGGTCACCGGCTACGCGGACGCGCCCTACGGCCTCATGGCGGAGACGACGGACGGCGGCGGTCACTTCACCGAGGTGGTGCTCCGGCCGCACGTCACGGTCGCGGAGCCCGCCATGGCCGACGCCGCGCAGGCACTGCACGAGGAAGCCAGCGAGAAGTGCTTCATCGCCAGCTCGGTGAACTTCCCCGTGCGCCACGAGCCGACGGTGTCGGAGGCCTAGCCGGTGAGATGGCCGCCAGGGTCATCGCCAGAACGCGGGAGGCTAAACCCGTCACCGCGCCGTGGCCCGCCGGCGGCGGGGGAGCGGGCCGTCGCGCCGCCACTTCGACCCGGCCCGCGCCGGCAGGGCCAGCGCGATGAGCAGCCCGGCCGCGCTCAGCAGCAGGCCGAGCATCAGTCCCGCCCGCTCGCCGTACCCTTTCCGCTCGGTCAGCCAGGCCCCGGCCGCCGCGGAGACCAGCCAGGCGAACAGCAGGTACAGCGCGAGCACGCCGATCGTCCCGTTCCCGCTCACTGACTGCCTCCCAGGTACGCTTCGCGGACCCGGGGGTCGCCGCGCAGCACGGCGGTCGCCCCGTCGAGCACCACCCGGCCCGTCTCGAGCACGTAGCCGCGCGACGCGGCGTCAAGGGCGCGGTGCGCGTTCTGCTCGACCAGCAAGATCGCGACACCCGAGCGGTGGATCTCGCCGATCGTCTGGTAGATGCGCTGCACGCCGATCGGCGCGATGCCGAGCGACGGCTCGTCGAGCAGCAGCAGCCGGGGCCTGGCCATCAGCGCGCGGCCGATGGCGAGCATCTGCTGCTCCCCGCCCGACATCGTGCCCGCTTTCTGCCCTGACCGTTCCTCCAGGCGGGGGAAGAGGGCGAACACCCTCTGCATGTCCTCGGCGATGGTGGCCTTGTGCTGCCGGGAGGAACGCGGCCGCCGGTAGGCGCCCAGGTCGAGGTTCTCCCGCACCGTCATCCGGGGGAAACAGCGCCGTCCCTCGGGTGACAAGGCGATGCCCCTGGTGACGATCTGGTCCGCGGGCACCGCGGTGATGTCCTCGCCCGCGAAGGTGATCGTCCCGGCGACGGCGGGGGTCAGGCCGCAGATGGCGCGCAGCGTCGTGGACTTGCCCGCCCCGTTCGACCCGATCAGCGTCACCACCTCGCCCTCGCCGACCGTCAGGGACACGCCCGCCACGGCCTCGATGGCGCCGTACCTGGCGCGCGCGCCGGACACCTCAAGCAGGGCCACCGGTGTCCGCCTTCCCCAGGTAGGCCTCGATCACCGCGGGGTCGGCGCGGACCACGGCCGGCGTGCCCTCCGCGATCTTGCGGCCGTAGTCGAGCACGGTGACCCGCTCGGACACGTCCATGACCACCTTCATGTCGTGCTCGATCAGCAAGATCGCCAGGTCCAGGTCGTCGCGCAGCCGGCGGATGAACGCGGCGAGCCGCGCCGACTCGTTCGGGTTCATCCCGGCGGTCGGCTCATCGAGCAGCAGCAGCGACGGGCCGGTCGCCAGGGCCCGGGCGATCTCCACCCGCCGCTGGTCACCGTAGGGGAGCTGGGTAGCGAGCCGGTCGAAGTCGGCCGGGCGGACGCCGACGTAGCCCAGGAGCTCACGGGCGCGCTCCCGGGCGGCCCGCTCCTCGGCGCCGACCCACGGCGGCCGCAGCACCGCGCCGAGAATCCCGGCCCGCATCCGGGCGTGCCGGCCGATCATCACGTTCTCCACCGACGTCATCCCGCCGAACAACCGGATGTTCTGGAAGGTGCGCGCCACGCCCCGCGCGGTGATGACGTCCGGCCTGGCCCTGGTGATGACCCGGCCGTCCAGCGTGATCCGCCCGGACGTTGGCCGGATCAGGCCGGTGAGCATGTTGAACAGGGTGGTCTTGCCCGCGCCGTTCGGCCCGATCAGCGAGACGATCGACCTGGCCGGCACCTCGAACGTCACGTCACTGACCGCGGTGAGGCCGCCGAACCGCTTGGTGACGCGGCCCGCGACCAGGACCGGCGGGGCCGCGATGAGGCCCGCGCTCATGCCGTGCCCTCTGGCCCCGGGCCATCGAGTTCCGGCAACTGCGCGTCTTCGGCGGGGATCGCGGCGGTCAGCTCGAGCTGGCGCCGCCGTTCTGGCAGCAGCCCCTGCGGCCGCAGCACCATCGTGATGACGAGCAGGAAGCCGAAGATGCCGAACTCGACCTGGGTCAGCTGGAAGTTAAGGCCGAACGCGGCGGGCAGGTTGTTCAGCACGTCGGGAATCAGCCAGTTGTTGATGAAGCCGAGCAGCAGCCCGCCGGCCACGGCACCCCAGATCGACCCGAGCCCGCCGATGA
>Ga0070714_100002027_pt1 | contig 14836 bp, 8 predicted proteins | sample LARL83metaG_FD_65450 | JGI IMG/M metagenome (GOLD analysis project Ga0070714, IMG submission 65450) | Corn, switchgrass and miscanthus rhizosphere microbial communities from Kellogg Biological Station, Michigan, USA - LAR L8-3 metaG | ecosystem: Host-associated > Plants > Roots > Rhizosphere ...
CCCCCCCATCAAGAAAAGAAGGGAAACAACCGATGTCGCTGGCGGAGGTCTTCGAGCAGGTCATGGGCCCGGACGCCCCGGTGGAATTCGCGGCATATGACGGATCGCGCGCGGGGCCGCCGGATTCCCCGGTGAAGCTCACCGTCCGCTCACCGGTCGCGGTCGCCTACCTGGCGCAGGCGCCCGGCGCGCTGGGCTTGTGCAGGGCGTACGTGTCCGGCCACCTGGACGTGGACGGCGACATGTACGAGGCCCTCGCGCGGATGGTGAGCGCGCAGCGGCTGGACGTCGGCCTCGCCGAGAAGATCCGCCTGCTGCAGTCGCTTGGCGGCCCGAAACTCCTGCTGAACCGCATTCCGCCACCACCGCAGGAGGTGCTCCAGCACCGCCGCTGGCTCGTCGGCCGCCGGCACACCAAGGGCCGCGACGCGAAGGCGATCTCGCACCACTACGACGTGTCCAACACGTTCTACGAGTGGGTGCTCGGCCCGACGATGGCGTATACCTGCGCCTGCTACCCGACCGCTGACGCCACGCTGGAAGAGGCGCAGGTCAACAAGTTCGACCTGGTCGCGCGCAAGCTCGGGCTGCGCGAGGGTATGCGGCTGCTCGACGTCGGCTGCGGCTGGGGCGGCATGGTCCGGCATGCGGCGCGGGAATACGGCGTCAAGGCGATCGGCGTCACGCTGTCCGCCCAGCAGGCCGCGTGGGGCCAGGCCGCCATCGAGCGCGAAGGCCTGGACAAGCTCGCCGAAATCCGGCACCTCGACTACCGCGACGTCCCCGAGACGGGCTTCGACGCGGTCAGCTCGATCGGGCTCACCGAGCACATCGGCCAGAAGAACGTGCCGGCGTACTTCGCGTTCCTTTACAGCAAGCTCAAGCCCGGCGCGCGGCTGCTCAACCACTGCATCACCAGGCCGGACAACCTCGTGCCCGCGCACCGTACGAAGGGTTTCATCAACCGGTACGTGTTCCCGGACGGCGAGCTCGAGGGCCCCGGCTACCTGGTCTCGCAGATGCACGACGCCGGCTTCGAGGTCAGGCACGAGGAGAACCTGCGCGAGCACTACGCGAAGACGCTCGCCGCCTGGTCCGCGAACCTGGACAATAACTGGGACGCGGCGGTCAAGGAGGTCACCGAGGGCACCGCGCGGGTGTGGCGGCTTTACATGGCCGGTTCACGGCTGGGTTTTGACCGGAACCAGATCCAGTTGCACCAGGTGCTCGGCGTGCGGCTGCACGCGGACGGGAAGTCGGACATGCCGCTGCGGCCGGACTGGGAGCAGTCCCGCCGCGAGCTCACCCATTAACCCTTGCGGCACGGCGTTGATCGCGCCCGCGGCGAACATCGTGGCGGTGACGTGCGCTGGGCTGTCTGTGATGCGCAGCGCAGGCACCCCGCTCGCCGCGGTCGCGAGCGTGCTCAGCGAGCGCTGACCCGGCTGGGCCGGCGCGTGCGGGCTCGCCGGGTCGCCGTCCGGCCCGGCCACCATGAGTACGTCGGCTTCGGCCGCGGCGAGGGCTATGGCCTGCGCGAACAGCACCGGCTGGCGCAGCTGCCCGGCGAGCAGGCCGGCGATGTCCGCGTCGGGCGCGAGCGGTTCGCCGGTGATCGTCGAGATCACCGTGCGCCGCGGCGGCCCGATCGGGATCGCCGCAAGCACGGCGCGCAGTGGCGCGGTGCAGCCGGCCAGCGCGGGGGAGTGCACCGCGGTGCTGACCTTGAGCACGTCGACCGCGACGCCGCTCTCGATGCCGAGCCTCGCGAGATTTCTGATGCCGTGGCCAGGCCCGGCGACCAGGTGCGACGTGGCCGTCTCGCAGGCGGCGAGGTGCACGCCGTTCGCCGTGCAGAGCCGGCGCACCAGGTCGAGGTCGGCGACGACCCTGGCCATCGCGGCGGGCCGGTTCGCGCAGCCGCGCAGTACCTGGCCGCGCGAGGCGGCGAGCCTGGCCGCCTCCGCGGGCGGCAGGCAGCCAGCCCAGACCAGGGCCGCTATCTCGCCGGCGCTGTATCCCACGCCGGCGCGGACCGTGACGTTCAGCGTGTCCAGCGCGCGAATCCCGTGGAGCGCCGCGCTCAGCACCGCGCCGTGCTCCGCGGGCGTGCCGGCCAGGCCGGGAAACACGAGCACGACACGGCCTCGCGCACCGATCCCGACCCCGATCCCAGGGCTTATCGTCAGCGGCGCGACCGGTCCGTTCTTGAGCAGTTGGGCGGCGCGCCGGGCCTGGACGGACAGCTCTCCCGGACCAGCGGCGGCGAAGGCGACGCGCAGCGGCGCTCCGTTATCCGCTGCGTGTCGTGCCGCGGCGGCCATGTGCGTGGCGAGGTCCCGGACTTCCGGGTCCGTGCGGCCGGTCGCGCTGGCCGCGATTACGTCAAGCGTCCCCGCGACCGCGCCAGGCGCCGCACCGCACAAGGCGAACACCACCGGGTTGCTTGCGTTTCGTGCCGCGCCCTGCGGGGTTCCGGATTGGACCGGGATGCGTATCGGCAGAGTGCTTGCAGGTGCTGTGTGGCGCCCGTGTACTGAAGTGGTTAGCTCGTGGGTTTGGGTCGACTCGGCGGCGTGGGCGGCACGGGGCGCCGGTGCGGCGTGTGCTGGCGGGCCCGGGCGGGGCGGGGATGCGGCAGCCACAGGGTCAGCGGGGCGGCGCCGCCGGCCATGGTGGCCGCCGCGATCGGACTCGCGCCGGAGCACGAGGTGGACCGCGCCGTCCGTCGCGTGGCCGAAGATGCCGAGCGAGTTCACGGCGGCGAGCCTCGGCCCGTCCGGCCACGGTTCCGGGCCGGCCGGCAGGCGGAGCCGGGCGGCGCCGGATTCGATCAGCGGGTGCGGATGCGGGCATCCGGTGCCAGGCGGGATCGTCCCGGCGACCATGGCCGCGACGGTCTTGATCAGGCTCGCGACCCCGGACGCCGCCCGGCTGTGTCCGATGCAGGCCGACACCGCGCCGAGCGGTGCCCGGGCGGCGCCGTCGTGCCGCAGCCGGGCAAGCGTGGCGAGTTCCTCGCCGTCGGCGGCCGCGGTGCCGGCGCCGTGCCCTTCGACCAGGCCGATATCGGCGGGCTCGGTTCCGGCCTGGTCATACGCCCGAAGCGGTGTGTATGGCCGGGCCGTGCCGTTTGGTGCTGGCGCGGTGACCCACCCGGCGATCTCCGCGTAGACCGGACGGCGGGACACCCGGGCGTCGGCTGACCGCATGAGGACGACGACGCCACAGCCGTCGCCTGGCAAGAACCCCACCGGCTCGGAGTCATAGACCAGCATCCGCTCGACGCCGACCAGGCCAGATGCCGCCTGCCGGGTCAGCCAGCCCGAGTCGATTCCGAGTTCGGCCCCGCCGGCGACCACGATGTCGAGGTCCCCCCGGCGGAGCGCGTCGCAGGCGGCGGCGACCGCATGCAGCGAACTGAGTGACGCCGCGGCGGGGAGGTCAAGCGTGCTGGCGATGCCGAGTGCTTCGCGCACGGATTCGGCGACTCCCGGGGCGGAACTCGCGACGATCAGGTCCGTCCTCGGCAGGACGGTCCTGGGCAGGGCGGTCCTCGGCGGGGCGGCACTGGGCAGGGCGGCATCCGCGAGCGCCAGCGCGGCGGTCTCCGCCGCAAGCTTGCGGAGGGGGCCATGGTCGTCGGGGCCGTCCGCTCCCCAGCCATCGAGCAGCGCGGCCCGTGGCATGACGCCCGGCAGGCCCGGGACCGGCCGGAACATCCGGCGGCCGGTAAGGGTCAGCTCGTGGAGTTCGGCAAGATCACGGGCGCCAGGGAACTGGCACGCTATCCCCACGATCGCGATGCCCTCGCCGCGCACCTCCCGACCTTCCATTGCTCCTCTGTAACGGAAATTGCTGAATAGAACCCCGTATTGTGGTGATGGAGGCCGGCTCCGAAAGCGGGGAGAGGGGCCCGCTGCCGACTGCCCGACCCTATTGACGCCGCATACCGCCGTCAAGGGCTATGGCGAGACGTCATGTTTTCTCCATCGGCCATCAATGTGGCGGATTGCCCCATCGTGGAAGATTAACCCCGCCTCCGGGGGTCCGATCACCACGCGCACGCTCGTCGCCGCTTGGGGTGCAACGGTGCCCGGACGTGAGGGATAGGTCGTTATGATATTTCCCGCAGAAGGGGCGAGCTGATCATAAAGTTCGCACTGGCGCGGTTACAGGCGATGGGAATGTCCCACACCACGGCGATGCGCATCAGGGCCTTGACGTCCGGGTCATGCGGCTGCGGGCGCATCGGGTCGGTGAAGAACACCAGCAGGTCCAGCTTCCCGGCCGCGATCAGCGCGCCGATCTGCTGGTCGCCGCCGAGCGGACCGCTCTGAAAACAGGTGACGTCCAAGCCGAGCTTGTCGTTGAGCAGCCGGCCGGTGGTGCCAGTCGCGTACAGTACGTGATCAGACAGCAGCTCACGGTTGTAATCCGCCCATTCCAGCAGGTCCTGCTTCTTGTGGTCGTGGGCGACGAGCGCGATCCGGCGGTTCTGGGCCATGACCTCAGCTTGCCGTGGGCATATTGCCAGGCTGGGACGAGAGCGTTATCGCCGCGTGTATATCCAGCAGCACCGGTATCGCGGCGGCGGTATACTACGTGCATGCGTTGCGCTCGCCTGCTTCTTACCTAGCCGCGCCGACCTACCGTCGTTGGCGCGGCTGCCCCTCGTGTCGAGGGGCATTTTTGTTGGGGCCACAGTCGTTGCAGGCGCGAAACAGTGAGGACATCATGACAGCGGCAGAGGGCGCCGAACAGGCGCAGCGTTATGACCCCCGCGAGACCGAGGAGAAGTGGCAGGCTCGCTGGGCGGAGCTGGACCAGTTCCGTGCCAGCGAGGATCCGGACGACTCGCGGGAGCGCTACTACCTCTGCGACATGTTCCCGTACCCATCGGGCGACCTGCACATGGGTCATGCCGAGGCGTTCGCGATCGGTGACGCGCTAGCCAGGTACCAGTTCCTGCGCGGCAAGGATGTGCTGCACCCGATCGGGTGGGATGCCTTCGGCCTGCCGGCCGAGAACGCGGCGATCAGGAACAACACCCACCCGGCCGACTGGACTTACACGAACATCGAGACGCAGGCGGCCTCGTTCCGGCGGTACGCGACGTCGTTCGACTGGTCGCGGCGGCTGGCCACCTGTGACCCGGAGTACTACCACTGGAACCAGTGGCTGTTCCTGCGGTTCTACGAGCGCGGGCTGGCCTATCGCCGGGACGGGTACGTGAACTGGTGCCCGGTGGACCAGACCGTGCTGGCCAACGAACAGGTCATCAACGGTCATTGCGAGCGGTGCGGCGCCGAGGTCGTGCGCCGGATGCTGAACCAGTGGTACTTCAAGATCACCGAGTACGCTGACCGCCTGCTGGACGACGCCGCGGCGCTGGAAGCCACGTGGCCGGAGCGCGTGCTGACCATGCAGCGCAACTGGATCGGACGGTCCACCGGCGCCGAGGTCTCGTTCGAGATCGAAGGCGGGGATTCGCCGGTGATCGTTTACACCACCCGGCCGGACACGCTGTACGGTGCGACGTTCTTCGTGGTCGCGGCGGACTCGCCGCTGGCCGGTGAGCTGTGCGCTGCTGACCGCCGCGACGAACTGGCCGCGTACATCTCCCAGGTCCAGAAGCTGACCGACATCGAGCGGCAGTCCACCGAGCGCGAGAAGACCGGCGTTTTCCTGGGCGTCCACGCCGTCAACCCGGTGAACGGGGAACGGATCCCGGTGTGGGCGGCCGACTACGTGCTGCCCGATTACGGTACCGGCGCGATCATGGCGGTGCCCGCGCACGACCAGCGCGACCTGGACTTCGCTCGTAAATTTGAGCTGCCGGTGCGCGTCGTGGTCGCTACCGGCCTGCCCGACCCCGGCGAGACCGGTGTGGCCACCCCCGGCGACGGGGAGCTGGTCAACTCCGGGCCGCTGAACGGGCTGTCCAAGGCCGACGCGATCGCCCAGATCGTCTCCATCCTGGCCGATCGCGGCCTGGGGAAGGCCGCGGTCAACTACCGGCTGCGGGACTGGCTGCTGTCCCGGCAGCGGTTCTGGGGCACGCCGATCCCCATCGTGCACTGTCCTGGCTGCGGCGAGGTCCCGGTGCCCGACTCCGAGCTGCCGGTGGTGCTGCCGGACCTGCGCGGTCAGGACCTGGTGCCGCACGGCGTGTCGCCGCTGGCGGCGGCCACGGACTGGGTAAATGTGCCGTGCCCGAAGTGCGGGGAGCCCGCCAAGCGAGACACCGACACCATGGACACGTTCGTGGACTCGTCGTGGTACATGTTCCGGTACTGCTCGCCTTCGTTCCGTGGCGGTCCGTTCGACGAGGACGAGGTCCGGCGGTGGATGCCGGTCGACATGTACGTCGGCGGCGTCGAGCACGCCATCCTGCACCTGCTGTACAGCCGGTTCTTCACCAAGGTGCTGTACGACATGGGGATGATCGAGTTCACCGAGCCATTCACCCGGCTGATGAATCAGGGCCAGGTGATCAACCAGGGCAAGGCGATGTCCAAGTCTCTGGGGAACGGGGTGAACCTGGGGGAGCAGATCGAGCGGTTCGGCGTCGACGCGGTGCGGCTGACCATGATCTTCGCCTCACCGCCCGAGGACGATATCGACTGGGCCGACATGAACCCGGACGCGATGGTCAAGTTCCTGGCCAGGGTGCACCGGATCGCGAGCGACGTCGCGGGCGCTCCGGCCGGAACCGGTTCCGGGGCCGGAGCCGGAACCGGTTCCGGGGATGCGGAGCTGCGGAAGTTCACGCACCGGACCATCGACGAGGTAACGCGCCAGGTGGACGCGTATCACCTGAACGTCGCGGTCGCCCGGCTGATGGAGCTGGTGAGCGCCACGCGGAAGGCGATCGACAGCGGACCCGGCGTGGGCGACCCGGCGGTCCGCGAGGCGGCCGAGGCGCTGGTCGTCATGGTGTCGCTGTTCGCTCCCTACACGGCAGAGGAATCCTGGGAGCTGCTGGGCCATCCGGCTTCGGTGGGCCGGGCCGCCTGGCCCGTCGCTTCGGCCGAGCTGCTGGCGCTGGAGAAGGTCACCTGCGTGGTGCAGGTCAACGGCAAGGTGCGCGACAAGCTGGAAGTCTCGCCGTCGATCGGGGAAGAGGAGCTGCGCGAGCTGGCCGTCGCCCAGCCGGGCGTGGTCAGGGCGCTGGGTGACCTGCGCATCAACCGCGTCATCGTGCGGGCTCCGAAGCTGGTCAATATCGTCGCTGCCTGAGCCACCCGGCGGGGGACACGGGAACCTCAGTCGCCTCCTGCCCCGCTCCGTGATTTCGCGACCTCCTGGCTGAGCGCTGGCGGGATCGGTCGGCCGGTGCTGGCCTGCCAATCGATCTGCTCGAGTATCGGTCCCTGTGTGTCCTCCCCCTTCGGCATTGCCTGGGACTGTTGCTCCAGGGCCTTGGTTGCCGCGGTCTGGGGGAGATCGGCGACTCGTTCGTTGATGAACGACGGTCCGGCGACCAGGTTGTAGGGCTGGAGGTCGGCAGAGGTGAGCTGGGAGGCTTGGTCTTTGTTCTGGAACAGGGCGTACAACGGCCGGGCGTTCTGGTCATATGACGAGAGGGCGGGTAGCCCGAGGATCAGCTCCATGGTCCGGATGACACTGGCCTGATCGTAGCGCTGGTGGCCGATGTACCCGCCGAACTCGCCGTTGGCCGACACATGCTTGGTGTAGGGGCTGGCTACCAGGAGGACGTTGCGATGCCCGTCGACGTGGTCGACGCCGTCTTGTGAGTCGTCCTCGACGACAAACACGGCCGTCGAGGACCAGTAAGAGGAGTGCGACAGGGCAGAGATGATCTCGCCCAGCGCGGCGTCGTTCTGGGCAACTTCTGCCCGCGGCGTGAACGTGGCCGACAGGCCGCTGGTGTGGTCCTCGGGCAGCACCATGTAGTTGAAGCTGGCCAGGCCGTGGCCGTTGGCCGGGCCCGCCGTCGCCGGGCTGCCATCAGCGTTGAGGCCGATGTCCGTCAGGAACTCAGCCGCCCCCAGCCTGTCGTCCACGGTCAGGTTGGCGTCGCCGTTGATCGCGTTGGGGTAGCTGAGATCGCTGTAGGAGTAAATGGGGAAGTTGCCGACCGAAAGAACGGCGTTGATCACTGCGCATCCGGCGGGAGGACTCGCCCCGGTGCACGGAACCGATGAAGAGCCCGTGTAGACGGGCCCGGTGTACTTCGCGCCGTTGGGTCCGAGGAAGGGGCTGCACGGACTGCTTACCGGCAAGCCGTTGCCGTCGGGCGTGACAGCCCCGTAGAACTCGCCGTAGTTGCGGAGCGTGAAGGAGCCACCGGACTGAGTCTGCTTGGCGAGGGCGCTCTGGAACAGGCTGCAGCGCTCGGGCTCGGCGACGGGGGCGAGGAAATCCGTGCCCCGATTGCGGCCCGAATAGTTGAGGCGCCACGCCTTCTCGATCCAGTCGGTCACGTTCGCGGACGTCGTCCACCAGTGACCCTGTACGCTCGCCTCGCCGTCCGAGAAGAAGTTGTCGCTTGACGCGAACTGACCGACGATCGCGTGACCTTGCGGGGTGGCAGCGGCCAGGTACTGATAGGCCGGGTCGGCGTTGACATCGTTCCGGGTCTTGCCGAGATCCCCATAGACCTGGTCGTAGGTGCGGTTCTCTCGCACGATATACACGACGTGCTTGATCGGCGACTGGCCGGCCTCGGCGGCGCCCGGTACGGGGTTGTCCGGGCTGCGGAACTCGGCCCCTGACCGCTCGATGGCCCGGGCAACGAAGGCACTGTCCGTGGCGAGGCGCTCGCTGAGGTGCCCGGCGCCGTCTCCGCCCTGATGGGGGCCGGCAACCCAGAAGCGGCTGAGGAGCGACGGCATGTTGCCCTTGTCGTTGTAGTTGAGCCCTGGGAGCTGCACCTGCGGGTCTGGCGTCTGGGGGAACGTCGAGTTGGGTAGCAGCGAACCGGACCCGCCGAGCCTCGCGGCGAACGGAACAGGATACGGATCGGACGGGTCATCGGCCGGATAACGGCTGCCGAGACCCTTGGCGGAGACGGCGAGCACGCCATGGTCGAGGGGGTTGACGGCGACCGCCGTCGGGTACCAGCCGGCTGGCACGTAGCCGGCGGCGTGCCACCCCGAGGCGTCCCGGTCGAGCACCGCGACGGCGTCGTCACCTGCCAGCGCGACGTAGGCGCGCGAGTTTCCGTCGTACGCGACCGCGTCCGGGGCCGAGCCGGTGGCCTCTCCGGGCGCCCCGTGGAGGGTGAGGTTGACGGCTGGGGCGAGCGTGCCGTCCGCGTTCACGCCGACGATGGAGACCTGGTCGCTGTTGGCGTCCGCCACCATGACCTCCCGGCCGTCGGGGCTGACGGCGAGGCCGGTGGGATGGTCACCGACGGTAGCGGCCGGGCCTTTGATCCAGTTGCCGGCGCCGTCGGAGTCGGCGGTGATGAGCTGGCCAGTGCCCTCGGCGGTGATATATGCCCGCGCATGGCTGGTAGCCGGGTCAGTCGCCGTGGCCACGGCATAGAGGTAGGACGGGTCGATGTCGTTGGGTGCCGGCGGTTTGACGAAGTTGAGGATGTTCGTGCTGTGCGGGACGATGGTCGGCGTCCCGAACGCGACGGCCATCTTGGCTGTCGTGAGATTGCCGGCTCCGTCAGTTGATACGGCGTTCAGGGCGCGTCCGTACTCGGTCGTCACGAGGACCGTGCCGTCGGCACCCACCGCCAAGCCGCGATCGTATGCGGCGCTGGCGCCGGTGAAGCCGGATGTGCTGGCCGGAGGCGCCTGGGAGGGCAGGTCGACGGTTGCCGCGTAGGTGAGCCGGCAGTCAGAGCCGACGTTGAACTGGTACACCGCATCGGTGCCGCCGCTCGTCGCGTACAGCCGGGTGCCATCGTGGCTGTACCCGAGCCCGATGCCCATGAAGTTCTGCGTCGGCTTGCGGTTGACGGTGACGAACTGAGTCGCCCCCGTGACGAGGTTGACGGCCGTAACGCCCTCGTCCGGCTGGGTGCCCGCAGGGTTGACCTTCGGCACTGCCGGGACCGGCTGGCCGTTGCCCCAGCCCTCGTCGCTGCTCGCCGCACACCTGCCGTCCGGCGCGACGGCCAGTCCCAGGGAGAAGTCGCCGAGGTTGTACTGGATCCCGGCCGGTCGCACATACCGGCCGTCAGGCAGTACGGTGGCCGCGTGCGGGAACGCAGCCGCGACGGCTCCGCTGCCGCCGCCGGCCGCGCTAGCGATCTGGGGTGCCCAGGACGCACTGGCCAGCGCACACAGCGACACCGCGATAGCGCCCGCGAGCCAGCGGAGGCGCACCTTACCGAAGAACGTCATGGCAGTGCGCTCCTTCGCGATGAAGATGAAATGAGCGATCGCGGGAAACCAAATCCATCGCCAGACCCGACCGTACATGCCGTCAGAAAGACAGGCCATAGATCGGGGCGAGTGTTTATCGCGAAGCTACTTACCGGTGGAGACGCGGGTCACCTGGCGTTCACGAGGCCGATCCGGCGGAGGCGGACGCGTCCGGAATCCGGACGCCTCCGCGCTCCCCGACCTGAAATCAGCTACGCAGCTCCTGGGCGCCGCGGGCGCTCAGACGCGGCGGAGCACGGCGACGACACGGCCCAGGATCGTGGCCTCGTCACCGAGGATGGGCGTGTACGCCGGGTTGTGCGGGATCAGCCAGACGTGCCCGTCGCTCCGCTTGAACGTCTTCACCGTCGCCTCGCCGTCGAGCATCGCCGCGACGATGTCCCCGTTCTCGGCTACCGGCTGCTGCCGGACCACGACCCAGTCCCCGTCCGCGATGGCGGCGTTGATCATCGAGTCGCCGGCCACCTTCAGCAGGAACAGCGTGCCCTCGCCGACCAGTTGCCGCGGCAGCGGGAAGATGTCCTCCACGGATTGCTCGGCGAGGATCGGGCCGCCGGCCGCTATCCGCCCGACCAGCGGGACGTAGATCGTCTCCTGGGATGTGATGTCCATCCACGCGGCGTCCGTGGCTTCGGCGGCCGCGGCGGCGGCGGGCGCCTCCTCGGCCTTCTCGCCCGGGCGGACCGGCTGGTGACCCGGCAGGCGCACCTCCACGGTCCGTGGGCGGCCCACGTCCCGGTGCAGGTAACCCTTCCGCTGGAGCGTGCTGAGCTGGTACGAGACGCTCGAGGTGCTGGTCAGCCCGACCGCCTCCCCGATCTCGCGCATCGACGGCGGGTAGCCGCGCTTCTGCACGGAATCGCGGATTACCTGGAGGACCTTGCGCTGGCGCCAGGTGAGGACATGGTCCGGATCCGGCTTGTCCGGGGTCTCCAGGATCACCGGCGGGGCGGTCCCCTTGGGCTTGCGACCAGGGCGACCCTTCGGTCTTGGCACGTCAGGCAGCTGATCGCCCGTCTTGCCGATAATGCCGTCTTCCATTGTGGTTTCCCTCCTTTGATGACCATCCGTGTTCGTGTTCTTGCGTGCTGAGTAAGAGCGTAGCGGTTCTCAGTCAAAACCCCAAACATCTGTTCGACGTGTCGCGAAAATGTCAGACCCTCGCGGTACAACAAGGATGTGACAGTATCGGTCGAACAGGCATACGATCGAACGGGGGTACTATCGAACACGCCTGTTACCGAAAGCGGTTTTGACAAGGAGGGTCACCATGGTAGCGGCTTTGTCGCGGACGGTGGCGGCACAACGACAGTTGGGGCCGCAACCAGCAACGATGCCGGATGCGCCGCCGCGGCCCCGGCTGAGGCTGGTGCCGCCAGCCGTGCCGCCGGCCGGACCGGCGCCGGCGGCTGCGCGTCCGGCACCTGCGGAGGCGACACCAGCGCTGGCGGAGCCACCGCTCAGGCTGACCGCACGCGGGCGGAAGGTCGTCGCCACTCTGGCCGCGCTGCTGGTCACGGCGTTCCTGGTAGTGGTGTCGCTGGTGACAGGGGCCGGGCCGGCGGCGCAAGCGACCAATCACGCGGTATCCCGGGCGGCCGCCGAGAAAGGCCTGGCACGGGTGACGGTCCGTCCGGGCGAGAGCCTCTGGTCGGTGGCCGAAGCGGCCGATCCGGACGCCGACACGCGGGTGGTCGTCCACGAGATCATCGAACTGAACGGGCTGAGCGGAATGGTGGTCAACCCCGGCGAACGGCTCCTGGTGCCGCGCGGGTGACCGTCCCCGGATCGACCCTACGTTCGTTGCGCTGTGCTCGGGTGCGCACCGGATCACTCCGTGCCGCCACGCACCGGCCCGCCAGATCCGGCCCAGCACGCCCACGACACGCCGGCGCGCCGCCGGGCCGCAAACCGGCCCAGCGCGCTCACGACACGCCGGCGCGCCGCCGGACTTTGCTGCTCCGTCGCGAGATTCAGTTGAACACGCCCGCCCGGCTTGCTTAGTCGTAGTCCGGTGGTCTACCGTAACCACAACATCTAGTACTTACAGCGATGTGTTTTTTCCACAAGTTGTGTTCGCCGGTAAACTGATAGAGAGGGGTGATCGCGTGCACTGCCCGTTCTGCCGGCATCCTGACAGCCGGGTTATCGACAGCCGGACCGCCGATGACGGCGCAGCCATCCGGCGCAGGCGATCATGCCCGGAGTGCGGCCGGCGGTTCACCACCCAGGAGACGGTAATCCTGATGGTGGCCAAGCGCAGCGGGGTCACCGAGCCGTTCAATCGCGAGAAGATCGTTCACGGCGTGCAGCGAGCGTGCCAAGGCCGGCCGGTCAACGAGGACAAGCTGGCCATCTTGGCCCAGCAGGTCGAGGAGCAGATCCGGGCCCGCGGTCTGGCCGAAGTCCCGTCCCACGAAGTGGGACTGGCCATCCTGGAGCCGCTGCGAGAGCTTGACGAGGTCGCCTACCTGAGGTTCGCCTCCGTATACCGAGGTTTCGAGTCGCTAGCCGACTTTGAGGATGAGATCGCCGCCCTGCGTCAGGCCTCCCGGCCGGACACGCTCGACGGGCCCGCGCGCCCAGAGGCTCGACCCGAGGCCGAGCCCAAGGCTCGACCCGAGGCCGAGCCCGAGCCGCACGCCGCACGCCCGATGCGCCCGATGCGCCCGGGGCAGAAAGCAGATATGTAACCAAGATGGCCTTGTGGGCCTGGGAGGAACCCAACCAGGGTTCCGGAAGGGGGAACGATGACGGAGACGGCGAACAGCGACGCGACGCAGGCCCAGGGACAGGCCCAGGGACAGGGTCACGGACAGGCCCAGGGACACGGTCAGGGACAGAAGGCCAGAGCAGCCACGGCAAAGAAGCGCACGGGCCTGAAGATGCGGCGGATCAACACCACTGCCGGCGTGCACCCTTACGACCAGGTCACCTGGGAGCGCCGGGACGTCGTGATGACGAACTGGCGGGACGGCTCGGTCAACTTCGAGCAGCGCGGCGTGGAGTTCCCCGACTTCTGGTCGATCAACGCCACCAACATCGTGACCACCAAGTACTTCCGGGGTGCCGTGGGCTCGCCGCAGCGCGAGTTCAGCCTCAAGCAGCTCGTCGACAGGGTCACTAGCACCTACGAGAAGGCCGGCAAAGAGCACGGCTACTTCGCCTCAGACGAGGACGCCGAGATCTTCGGCCACGAGCTGCGCTACGCGCTGATCCACCAGATCTTCAGTTTCAACTCCCCGGTCTGGTTCAACGTCGGCACCACCTCCCCCCAGCAGGTGTCCGCCTGCCAGCCGTACGACGCCCTGGTGAGCACCCCCGCTGGCCTTGTCCCCATCGGCAAGCTGGTGGAAGATAACGCCGTCGGCTCTAAGGTCTACGATGCGCACGGCGTGACACGGATTCTCGCCACGAAGGCAAACGGCGTGAAGCCGGTGTTGCGGCTGCACACGAAGGCTGGTTATGCGCTGGACGTGACCGCGGATCACCTGGTCTGGCGGGCCACCGCGGCCGACCGCGACAGCGGCGGCTTCGTGGCCGCGGGTGAGCTCAAGCCGGGCGACCAGCTTCAGTGGCACCGGCGCGACAGCCACGGCGAGGATGAGATCCTCCGTCGGGAGATCGCCGAAGCCGCGCTCGCGGGCTGGCTCCAGTCCGATGGCTTCGTCGGCCAGTACGAGGGGACTAACCGTCCGCTCACCATCGAGGCGATGACCGTCACCGCCGCCGAGCTAGCGTGGGTGACGGAGGCGCTCGACGTAGTCTTCGCTGGCGTGCACCGGCATGAGAGGCACGTCGCTACCGAGGACGAGAGCCTGGACTGCACGCGTACCCGCCTGTACGGCGAGGGATTGCGGGGCTTCGTCGAGCGCTGGAACCTGCTGGCCCGCGGCACCGAGATGACGGTTCCGGAGAGCCTGTACACGGCTCCGCTGCCGGTCGTGGCGGCCTATCTGCGGAGCATCTTCCAGGCGGAGGGCTTCGTCTCGGCCCGTACCGCATCCACGGTCGTGGAAGTGGACATGATCTCCGAGGCATTGATCAAGGGCATGCAGAAGCTGCTGCTCCGGTTCGGCATCTACTCCAGCGTCGGGTTCAAGTCCGACAAGCGAGCTGACCGGCACGGTTGCTGGACGCTCCGTATCCAGCCGGCTGGCGACCGCCGCATCTTCGCGGACAGCATTGGCTTCATCGACCCGGTCAATGCGGACAAGCTGGAGCGGAGCTTCGACCTGCCTGGGCTTCCCGCGACAGACACGAAGCGCCTGGAGATCGACTGGATCGAGGATCTGGGCGCGCTGGAGGTCTACGATATTCAGACCGAAAGCGGCGAGTACCTGTCGGGCAACCTCCGAGTCCACAACTGCTTCATCCTCTCCGTCGACGACACGATGGACTCGATCCTCGAGTGGTACCGCGAGGAGGGACTGATCTTCAAGGGCGGTTCGGGCGCCGGCGTCAAC
>Ga0070714_100002028_pt1 | contig 14834 bp, 13 predicted proteins | sample LARL83metaG_FD_65450 | JGI IMG/M metagenome (GOLD analysis project Ga0070714, IMG submission 65450) | Corn, switchgrass and miscanthus rhizosphere microbial communities from Kellogg Biological Station, Michigan, USA - LAR L8-3 metaG | ecosystem: Host-associated > Plants > Roots > Rhizosphere ...
GGCGGTGCCGGAGGATCCGGTCACCTTGTTCCTGCGCTGGCTCGAGGCGGCCATCCAGGCGGGCGTGCCGGCCCCGCAGGCCATGACCCTGGCCACCGCGGACGAAAGCGGGCAGCCCTCGTCTCGCGTGCTGATCTGCAAGGACGTGGACGGCGAGGGCCGCTGGTACTTCGCCTCAAGCACGGCCAGCGGCAAGGGCCGGGACCTGGCCGTCAACCCGGGCGCGGCCCTGTCGTTCTGGTGGCCTCAGCAGGGACGCCAGATCCGCGTCCGCGGCGCGGCCGTCCCGGCGGATGAACGGGCCAGCGCCGCCGACTTCCTGGCCCGGCCGCCCGCTTCCCGGGCCGAGGGGCTCGTCGGCCACCAGTCCGAGCCGCTCGGTGACCAGGCTGAGCTCGACCGGGCCTTCCGCGCGGCGCACGCCCAGGTCCTCGCTGACCCTGGCCTGGTGGCTCCGGCCTGGGCGCTCTACACGCTGACGGCCGACCAGGTCGAGTTCTGGCAGGGCAGCCCTGAGCGGCGGCACATCCGGCTGCGCTACCAGCGCGCCGGGACCGCCTGGAGCCGCCAGTTGCTATGGCCCTGAACCCGCGTTTACCGGGGGTTTCACGGAGCTGTAATTCCGCTATGTTGTCTCAATGTGACTACCGGGCCGGTTACACGCATCGATGAGCAGATCCTGGCCATCTGGGGCGCCCTGCGGGTCAACCCGAGCCTCGACGCCCGCTGGGCCATGCAGGTCATCGACCGGCTCCTCGACGAGCGCCCGCGCCCTGGCCAGGGCCCGCCAGTGGCAGCGCCCGGGCCTTCGGCCGTTCCGCCGCCAACGGTGGCCCCGCCGGCCGTGACATCGCCGGGCCTCGTTCCCGGGTCACCAGGCCAGCAGGCCATCCTGGCCAGCGTCATCCGCGCCCTCCTGGCCGGCGAGCCCGGATAGAGCGATGTCACGCTGCCTCATCGTGCCGCCCGGGACAGGCTGGACGGCCTGGAAGAGAATTCTCATGTGACCACGAGAGCCTCAGGGCCCGCCGGAGCCGGCCCGGCCAAGCGGGGGCGGGCCGTCGTGCTCTCCGGCACGGGCCGGTTCGCCGACGCCTGGCATCCGTTCGCCAGGACGTCAGCGCGGCTGGCCGCCGTCCTGCGGGAGCAGGGGTTCGACCCCGAGATCGCCGGCCCTGACGAGCGGATGGCGGACCTGGGCGACGCCCGGCTGGTGGTGGTCAACATCGGCGCGCCGTCGGCGCCTGACCCGGAGCGGGACGCGGCCGGGCGCCAGGGCCTGCTGAGCTACCTGGGGCGCGGCGGCCTGCTGCTGGTCATGCACGTCTCGTCGACGAGCCTGCCGGCCGTCCCCGAGTGGAAATCGATCGTCGGCGGGATCTGGGTCCGCGGCACCACCATGCATCCCGACTACGGGCTGGCCCGCGTCCACGTCTACCCGGACCGGCACCCGGTCGTCGCGGCGGCCCGGGACTTCGAGCTCTACGACGAGCGCTACAGCTACCTGGACGTCGCGCCCGGCGTGGTCCCGCTGGCCACGCACTGGCACGACGGGATCGAGCATCCCCTGCTGTGGGCGTGGAGCTACCCGCCGGGCGAGAAGTGCCCCGGGGCCACCAGCGCCCGGATCATCTACGACGCCCTCGGCCATGACGAACGGTCCTACGACTCCCCCGAGCACTGCGAGATCATCGCCCGGGCTGCCCGCTGGCTGGTCGCGGACCTAGGCGAGTAGCCCGCTGCTTGACCGTCTCAACTGCGTAAGTCATTCTGTGGGAATGCGCTTTCCAGATCAGGCAAATGGCACGCCGAATGGGCAGCGCCTGGTCGCGGCTTTCGCTATGCGGCCGGAGCTGCCGCCGCGCCTGTTCGGGCCCGCGGAGCTCGCGCGGATCCGGGCGCTCGCCGACATCGACGAGACCGCACCGGTCACCGACTTCCAAGCCGCCGGCCCGGGCCGGCTGGCCCGCCTCGACATCTTGATCACCGGCTGGGGATCGCCGCGCATCGGCGCCCGCGAACTGGACGCCATGCCGCGGCTGCGCGCCATCGTGCACGCGGGCGGGACGGTCAAGGGGCACGTGTCACGCGACGCCTGGGACCGCGGCCTCCTGGTCACCACGGCGGCCGACGCGAACGCGCTGCCCGTGGCCGAGTACACGCTGGCCGCGATCCTGCTGGCCGGCAAGGGGGTGCCCGCGCTGGCCGCCGCCTACGCCCGCGACCCGGCCGCCACCGGCGCCGACTGCCTGGAGATCGGCAACTACCGCCGGACCGTCGGGATCATCGCCGCGTCCCGGGTCGGGCGGCGGGTCATCGGCCTGCTCGGGCAGTTCGACTTCCGCGTGCTGCTCTACGATCCGCACCTGCCGCCCGGTGATCCGGTTCTCGATCAGGCCGAACGGGTCGGGCTCGACGACCTCTTCCGCCGCAGCTCGATCGTGAGCATCCACGCGCCGCTGCTGCCCGCGACCGCCGGCCTGGTCGGGCGGGAGCAGATCGCCCTGATGAGCCCGGGTTCGGTCATCATCAACACCGCGCGGGCGCCGATCGTGGACCAGGATGCCCTGACCGAAGCGGTCCGCGCGGGCCGGGTGCGCGCGGTCCTCGACGTCACAGGACCTGAGCCGCTGCCGGCCGGTCATCCGCTCAGGGACCTGCCCGGGGTCATCCTCACCCCGCACGTGGCCGGCGCCCTCGGCAACGAGCTCAGGCGGCTGGGGGAAAGCGCTACCCGGGAGGTCGAGCTGTTCGCGGGCGGCCGCCCGGCCGAGCACGCGGTCAGCGCGGACGCCCTTGAAGCCATGGCCTAGCAGGCCTTTCTGGCTCGGCCGGGGCCGGCCGCGGCAGATCGCGCGAGACCGGCCCCTTGACAGGATGCAAGCCCCGGATCTAGCCTGCGGGAAACTTGGGAAAGCGCATTCCAAACGTCGTGAAACGAGGAGGTTCGCCGATGGTCCCGGTCACCGCCGTGCTCCGCGAGTACGACGCCCCGGCCTACATCGACGGTGACTTCGAGCCGGGTGCCTCGGACTGGATCCCCGTGCTGGACAAGGCGGCGGGCATCCCCATCGGCCGCTACGCCGACAGCTCAGCCGACCAGGTGGCGCGGGCAGTGGCGGCGGCCCGGCGGGCGCAGCCGGGCTGGGCCGGGACCGACGCCCCGCGCCGCAGCGCGATCCTGCGGGCCTTCGCCCGCGAGCTCGAGGCCCGCCACGACGAGCTGATCACCCTGCTCATCCGGGAGACCGGCGGCACGGCGGCCAAGGCCGAGGAGGAGCTGGGCCAGTCGGTCACCCAGCTGCTGAACTCGGCCACCCAGCTGGCCGAGAACGCCGGGGACATCCTGCCGCCGTACAAGGCGGGCAAGCTCTCCCTGTCCCGCGCCGTCCCGCTCGGGGTCATCGGTCTCATCGTGCCGTGGAACTACCCGATGAGCCTGGCCATGCGCGCACTGGCCCCCGGCCTGGCCTACGGGAACGCGGTGGTGCTCAAGCCGGCCGAGCTGACGCCGATCGCCGGCGGCCAGGTCCTGGCCGAGGCGGCGCGGGCGGCCGGCCTGCCCGCGGGTGTCTTCAACGTGGTGCCAGGCGACGGGGCGGGGACGGGTCAGGCGCTGGTCCGCCAGCCCGGGCTCGACCTGATCCACTTCACCGGCTCGTTCGAGGTGGGGCGGCAGATCACCCGCCTCGCGGCCGAGTCGCTGACCCCGGTGGTCACCGAGCTCGGCGGCGACAACGCGTTCGTCGTGCTCGACGACGCGGACATCGACCGGGCCGCGAGCTGCGCCGTCTGGGCCTCGCTGTGGTACCAGGGGCAGACGTGCATCACGGCGGGCCGGCATATCGTCATGCGCGCCGCCGCACCGGCCTTCACCGAGGCAGTTACCGAACGGGTCAGGCATCTCCTGGTCGGTGATCCCCTCCGCGCGGACGTGGACCTCGGCCCGGTCATCAGCGAGCAGCAGCTGCGTCGCTTCCACGACGGCCTGGTGCTGCCGTCGGTCGCGGCCGGAGCCAGGGTCACGGCCGGCGGCACGCACGACGGCCTGTTCTACGCCCCGGCCGTGCTGACCGGGGTCACCCCGGACATGCCGGTGTTCACCGAGGAGATCTTCGGACCGGTCCTGCCGGTCACCGTGGTCGACTCCGAGGCCGACGCCCTCGAACTGGTCAACCGGCACCGGACGCTGATGAACTCCGTGTTCACCGGCGATCCGATGCGCGGCCTGGCCTTCGCCGGACGTGTCGCCGCCAGCGAGGTGCACGTCAACGACGGCTACGCCCGGCACGGAGGCGAGGGCCAGCAGGCCGCCTTCACCAAACGGCAGTGGATCGGGATGCAGACCGCACCCGTGACGTATCCGGCGTGGGCCGAAGCACGCCGCTTATCCCCCATCCAAAGGAGTTATTCATGGCGAGAAGACCAGGAAGACCCGCGCCGAGAACCGCCGCCGCAGCGGCCGCCACCCTGACCGCCGCGACGCTGGCCCTGGCCGGGTGCAGCAGCTCGGGCTCGTCGAGCTCGGCCAGTTCGTCCGGCTCCCATCAGGTCGTCCACCTGACGATCACGGACTGGGACAACGGGATGCAGACGGTGGTCGGCACCTGGAACAAGGCCCACCCCGGCATCCAGGTCCAGCTGATCAAGCCCTCGGGCACCGGCTACACCCTGTACAACAAGCTGATCACCGACAACCGGGCCGGGACCAACCCGGACATCTCCGAGATCGAGTACCAGGCGCTGCCCGAGATGGTGGCCAACAAGGTGATCGTCCCGCTGGACAGGTACCTGCCCGGGCTCGCCGCCAAATACAGCAGCGCGGCTTTGGACCAGGTGCGGTTCCAGGGCGCCATCTACGGCGTCCCGCAGAACATCTGCCCGATGGTGTTCTTCTACCGCCAGGACGTCTTCAGCAAGCTCGGCCTCAAGGCCCCTGCCACCTGGGACCAGTACGCGGCCGACGCGGCCGCGATCCACAAGGCCAACCCGAAGCAGTACCTGGGCAACTTCGACGCGGCCGACCCCGAGTGGTTCGCCGGTCTTGCCCAGCAGGCGGGAGCCAACTGGTGGACCACCAGCGGGGACAAGTGGACCGTCGCGATCAACGACGCGGCCACGCAGAAGGTGGCGGCCTACTGGCAGGGCCTGGTGAACAAGGGCGTCATCAGCCCGGAGCCGAGCTTCTCCACCCAGTGGAACACCGACATGAACAAGGGCACGATGGTGGGCTGGGTCTCCGCGCAGTGGGCCCCGAACCAGCTGCCGACGATCGCGCCGAGCACGGCGGGTAAGTGGCAGGCCGCGGCGCTGCCCGCGTGGACCGCGGGTGACCAGGCCGTAGGCACCTGGGGCGGCGAGGCCGAGGTGGTCACCGCCAACTCCAAGCACCCAGCTGAGGCCGCGCAGTTCGTGCAGTGGATGAACAGCACCACCCAGGGCCTGAACCTGCTGATCAAGAACGTCGACGCCTTCCCGGCCGCCACGTTCGCCCAGGCGCTGCCCGCCCTGTCCAGCCCGCCGGCCTTCATGTCCGACCAGCCGGATTACTACGCCCTGATGAAGACCATCGCGCAGAACGTCCGCGGCTTCCAGATCTGGGGCCCGAACGCCTCCGTCACCTTCAGCAGCTACTCCGACGCCTTCGCCTCGGCCCTGCAGAACCACACCTCGTTCGCCCAGGCGCTGAACAAGGTCCAGACCACGACGGTCAACGACATGCAGAAGTCCGGCTTCCAGGTGGCTGGCTAGTCATGGCGAAACGCCGGCCCCGGCTGCTGCCCGTGTTGCTGGTTACCCCGGCGCTCGTGCTGCTGGTCCTGTTCATCGCGGCCCCGGCGGGCTACGCGCTGTACCTCAGCCTGATGAAGGTGCGGGTCAGCGGCGGCCTGCTCGGCACCACGACCACGCAGGTCTTCGCCGGGGCCGGCAACTACGTGGCCACCTTCACCGACCCCGAGTTCTGGCACAGCCTCGGCCGGATGCTGCTCGTCGCGGTCATCGGCGTGCCCGCCACCGTCATCCTGGCCACGCTGTTCGCGCTGTGCCTGGACGCCAACCGGGCCCGGCTGACCACCGTGACCCGGCTGGCCATCTTCCTGCCCTACGCCGTCCCCGGGGTGATCGCCTCGCTGCTGTGGGGCTTCCTCTACCTGCCCGCCACCAGCCCGATCGGCGGCGACGCCATCAACTACTTCGGCGGGCGGACCATCTTCTTCACCGTCGCCAACGTGGCCGTCTGGGGCGTGGTCGGTTTCAACACGGTGGTCCTGTACACGGCGCTGCGCGCGCTGCCGCGGGACACCTGCGAGGCGGCCCAGATCGACGGGGCCAGCGAGGCGCAGATCGCGCTGCGGATCAAGCTCCCGCTGATCGCGCCCGCGATCGCGATGATCTCCCTGTTCAGCGTCATCGGCGCCATGCAGCTGTTCAACGAGCCGACGGCGCTGCGGCCGCTGGCCAACGCGATCACCTCGACCTGGGTCCCGCTGATGCGGGTCTACTCGGACGCGTTCGTGAACAACGACATCTACGGGGGCGCCGCCAGCGCGTTCACCCTGCTGGTGATGACGGTCGCGGCGACGGTCGGAGTCCGGGTACTCGCGAACCGGTTCGTCCGGAGGGAGCGCGGATGACGGCCACCGGCACGATCACACCGGGGACCGCGGCGCCGCGCGCCGCGGTGGAACCCCGCCGCCACACGCGGCGGCGAGCGAACACGGGACCCACCGTCGTTCTTCTTATCGGGGCCCTTTACTGCGTGCTACCCGCGCTGTGGATCCTCGTCGCGGCGACCAAATCCAACGCCGAGCTCTTCTCCACCGCGCCTTACCTGCCGTCCTTCCACGGGGCGTTCTGGTCCAACATCAGCGGCGTGATCCGCTACAACCACGGGATCTTCCTGCGCTGGGCGCTGAACTCGGTGATCTACGCGGTCGGCGGCGGCATCGCCTCCACCGCGATCGCCGGGGCGGCCGGCTACGCGCTGGGCAAGTACGACTTCTACGGCAGCCGGGTGATCTTCCGGGTCATCGTGGCCGCCGTGCTGCTGCCGCAGATCCTGCTGGCGGTGCCGCAGTACCTCCTGCTGGCCAAGTTCGGCCTGACCAACACCTACGCCAGCGTGATCCTGCCCCAGCTGGTCAGCCCGTTCGCGATCTACCTGTGCAAGATCTACGCCGAGGCGTCGGTCCCGGACGAGATCATGGAGGCGGCTCGCATCGACGGCTCGAGCGAGCTGCGGATCTTCACCTCGGTCGGCTCCCGGCTGATGCTGCCCGCCCTGGCCACCGTGCTGCTGCTCCAGTTCATCGGGATCTGGAACAACTTCCTGCTGCCCTTCGTCATGCTCAGCAGCAACAGCCTGTACCCGCTGACCCTCGGCCTCTACGGGATGATCATGCCGACCGGCGGTCAGCCCAACGAGTACTCGCTGGTAGTCGCGGGTGTGTTCCTGTCCATCGTGCCGCTGGCCGCGCTGTTCCTATCGCTCCAGCGGTTCTGGCGCATCGACCTGATCTCCGGCGGGCTGAAGGCCTAGGGGCGGCGTGCTCTCCCTGACGATGGGGTGGGTGGGAATGGTGCGCCGCCGCAGCTCGGCCTTCGGGGCGGTGGCCCGGTAGATGGCGTCCGTGGCCACCTCGTCCAGCGGGACGTGCACCGTGGTCAGCTGGGGGACGATATCGGTCAGCGTCTTGATGTCGTCGAACCCCGCCACCGAGATGTCCCCGGGCACGGCGAGCCCGCGCGCCCGCAGGCCCGCCAGGATGCCCAGGGCCAGGTCGTCGGTGACGGCGAAGATCAGCTCAGTGTCCGCCAGGACCGCCTCGTCCAGGCTCTCGATGAGCTTGCGCGATCCGTCCCGGGTGAATTCCGGGTGGAAGACGCGGTCCTCGGGCTGCCGGACGCCCGCTTCGGCCAGGCCGGCGATGAATCCCTCTACCCGCTGCCGCATGGCCAGCAGCGGGGTGCCACTGCCCACGATCAGGCAGCGCCGGTAGCCCAGCTCGGCCAGTCGGCCCGCCAGCTTCCTGGCCCCCTCGTGGTTGTCGAACGCGACCTGCTCGAACGGCAGGTCAGACCGGCTGATCAGCACCACGCGCCCGCCCGCGGCCTCGTACCGGCGCAGCTCGTCCACCAGCGCGGTGTAGGAGGGCGGGTCGACATAGCCGGTGCCGGCCAAGATGATGGCCCGCGGCCGGTGGCCGCGCACCTCCCGGACCAGCTCGAGCTCCCTGGCCACCGAGCGGTCGGTCACCGCGATCGTCACCCCGAGGCCGACGTGCTGCGCCTGGCGCAGGATCGATGCGGCCATCTCCGAGAAGTATGCGTCCGAGATCGCGCTGATGACCAGGGCGATGGTGCGTGAGGTGCCGCGGGCGACGGCCTGGGCCGACAAGTTGGGCGTGTACCCGAGTTCCCGCGCGGCGGTCAGGACCCGCTGCCGGTAGACCTCGTTCACCTGCCGGGCGCTGCCGTTCAGCACCCGGGACGCGGTCGGTTGCGAGACGCCCGCTCGCCGGGCCACATCCCCGAGCGTGACGGCCCGGCGCGGCTTGCCGTCGCCCTGCGTGTCCGTCACGTGAGCAGGATATCCCGCGGCCTGCGGCGCAGGCCGTCCGGGATTCCTGTCCACATGAGAGGCGCGCTCATCATGGTGCGGCGAGCTCTCATCTTCCAGCGAACTACCAGGTATTTAACAATTAAAACGCTCGCCGAGCTCCGCGTAATAGCGAGCACGAAGATCGTAGCGATCCCGCGAAGGGAGGAGATTATGGCAAAGCGTCGCTGGCGTCGCCCACAGTGGCGGGCACGGAACGTACGCACGCACTGCTGACCTGACAGGCCTCGGTGTCCGAGCGGTTCTCTTCAGGTTGCCGTTCGGGCACCAGGCGCCTCCATCCAGCCTACTTCCCTGAAAAGCAGAGGATCGCCATGGCCACCGCGGCGCAGAGCCAGATAATCGCGCTTGAGCCACATGCAGTATACCGTCAGACAAATGCCGGGCTGACGATGCTGTTCGACCGGACCAAGGGTGTCATGTACGAGCTGAACGAATCAGCTTCGGCGGTAATAACTATTCTGAGCACCGGCCCGCAGAGCTGGGATGAGATCATCGCGGAGCTGCTTAATCAGTTCGATGCTCCCCGAGAAGAGATCGAGACGGACGTGCGCACCTTCGTCGATGAATTCACGGAGGCCGGGCTCCTCAAGGCCGACGACTGAAATAGGGCCAGCTATGCAGCACGAGGCGATCCTGATCCAGCCCGAGCAGTACCAGCTCCCCGAGTATCCCATGCCGATACTGGTACAGCTGGGACTTACCTACCGCTGCAATCTGAAATGCAGCCACTGCTACGCGCTCTACCGGCGCAGCCGGGATGAATTCACCCTCGCCGAGATCGAGGACCTAGCTGACCAGTTGCTCAAGTCGGGCAGCAGCAGCCTGGTCTATTCACACGGCGAGAACATGATCCGGCGTGATTTCCACGAGGCAGCCGCGATCTTCCGGGATCGCGATTTTTACCAGACGCTGATGCTGAATGGCTTCTACGTGCGGACCCCCGCGGCGGCTCGGCGGCTCGTAGACGCGGGCATCGACCGGACAATGGTATCAATCGATAGCGTCAATCCGGCGACACACGACAAGGTAAGGGGCAAGCAAGGAGCATTCGGCGTCGCGCTACGCGCTCTGCGCCTGCTCAAGGACGCCGGGATTCCTACCGTGGGGTTCTCGACCACCATCGACACACACAACTACGATCAGGTATCGCGAATCGCTGAATTCGCTCATGAAACCGGCGTGGACGCGGTGAGTTTCATGCAGAATCGCTATAATCTCACTAGCGTGTTCGATCGCTCGGTCTGGCCCGGCTATGAAGCAATCTGCCGTGAACTGTACGAGCTGACTCTCGGCTTCCAGGGGAAGCTAGACGTCTACACCCATGACCCCTTCATGCTCACCGTGCTCGACGACCGCCTGGTCGACGCGGCGGCACGGGCCGCCTTCATAGGGTCCAACCTGTGCAATGTGGGTACGAGCATGGTCTCTATTGACCCGGTCGGCAACGTATCGGGCTGTAATTTCATCGAAGAGAGCATCGGTAATGTCCGGGAGGAGGCATTCCAGCAGATCTGGGATCGTCTGGTGGCTCGCTACTCCGACCGGGCCCACCCGCCGGGCGGCCCGTGCACATCCTGCTCAGCGGCCGGGCCTTGCATGGGCGGCTGCAAGGCGTTTCACTACAACGGCAAGTACGACGAGCGCTGCGGCGCCCAGCGGTTCGTCGAACACGCGCCGCATGGTCTCGGTACCGCGGAGCGCTCGATCCCGGTGAATGACCCTGGTCGACCAGCCGGAGTATTCATCGGGCTTCCCCGGATGAAGTCCGGCCCGAGCGAGGTTCCCTCGTGAGAGTTCTTTTCGTCAACCCGCACTACACGCACGATCCGCGCACCCTGCTGCTTCATCCGCCGCTGGCCTACGGTTACATGGCCGTGTCATTGAAGGCTGCGGGACATGACGTGGTCCACGTCGACCTGCCGTTCGAGGGAAATCATCCGTCCGTCCTGGCCGCCCGCCTCGATGACCTGCGGCCTGATCTAGTTGGCGTCACCTCGGTTGCCCAGAGTTACTGCCACGCGCTGCGGATCGCGGCAGCTGTCCGCGCCTGGAATCCGACGATCCCGGTCGTCTTCGGCGGCCCGCACGTCTCGTTCATAGCCCGGGAATGCCTGGAGCGGCACCCTGACGTCGACTACGTGCTGCTCTTCGACGCGGAGGACAGCATCACGCAACTGGCCAGCGCGCTAGAGTCGAAGGCCGCCCCGAGCGATCTGAAAAAGATACCCGGACTCGCGTTCCGTGACGGCAATGGCGTTCGCGTCACCGCGCCTGCTCCGCCCGAAATGCAGCTGGACCGGTACGGCCAGCCTGATCGCGGCATCTTCAATCTGAAGGACTATCTGGCTTACGACTACGAGACCGTCGTCATGACGGCCCGGGGCTGCCCCAGCCGCTGCACGTTCTGTTCTACGACCGTGGCCGGCCGGGAAGCTCGGTGGAACAGCCCCGCGCATGTGGCAGATGAAATCGAGACGGTTCTCAACCTGGGCTTCAGCTCGATTTTCTTCGGCGATGACACCTTCTCGGGGAATCCTCGCCGGGCCATCGCGATCTGCGAGGAAATCCGCCGGCGCGGGATCCGGGTGCCGTGGACCAGCAACATGCGGGCGCAGGATGCCCGTCCCCAGGTGCTGGAGGCGATGGTGGGAGCTGGCGCCTACCGGGTGTTCGTCGGTTTCGAATCCGTGCAGGAGACAACGCTCCGGCTGGTAAAGAAGGGCACTTCGCCGGCCAGGCTTTACAAGACGGCGGGCCGGATCATGGCGGCCGGCCTGGAACTGCACGCGTCGTTCATCGTGGGGGCGCCTGGCGACACACCCGACAGGCTGGCCGCGACCCTGGACTTCATCCGCCTGGTCAACCCCACCGTGGCGACCTTCAACGTCATGGAGCCCCGGCCAGGCACGGACGTCTACCTGCATCCGGAAAAATACGGCATCACCATCCCGGATCAGTACTGGTACGAGAAGACAACCTGGCTGGATCTCCCGGTTGCCCATACGGAAGAGATGTCCCAGGAAGAAATCCGGTACTGGGTCAGCCGCAGCTACGACGAATTCTGCCATCCCGATTTCCGTGCTGATGAGGAACTCGACCGGCTGGGACCAGTCCGGCAGCAGTGGCACGATGCAGCCGAGAGCGTGCAACGGCATCTCCCGCTCGTGGAGGCTACGCCGTGACCGAGCGGCTGCGGGTCGCCCTGGTAGGAGCCGGTCTCGCCGCTAGGTCGCACGCGCTGGACATCGTGACGGACGACAGCCTGGAACTGGCCGGCGTCGCTGGCGGGAACTCGTCCTCCGCGAGCGACCTGGCCGGCCTGTTCGGCGGCGTGGTGTACCCCGATCTCGAGGCACTCCTCAGCGACCCTGCTGTCGACGGAGTGATCGTCGCCGTGCCGCCGTCGGCCGTGTTCGACGTCCTGGACCGCGTGGCCGAGGCCGGAACGCCATGCCTGGCAGAGAAGCCGGTCGCGACGTGCCAGGAACAGCTGAGCCGCCTCGAGCGGCTCGTCCGCTGCGAGGCGCCCGTCGCCGCCCCGTTTAACCGGCGTTACCAGCCTCACGTCCGGTACGCGGCGTCGGCGATGGCCGCCCTCGGCGAGATCGCGGTGATCCAGGCCAGCTGGTCAGGCCCGTTCCGGGCGCGGTTCGGGGAAGACAGCGGTACGTACCGGGCGAGAGCGCGCCGCCGTGAGGGAGTCGTCACCGACAGCGGAGCCCATGCCCTTGACGCGGTTTCACTTCTTCTCGGCGGGATGACCGCGATCAGCGTGCGGACCGCCGCGCTGGCCTGTAACGATCGCGGAGCCGACGTCGAGGGCCGGTTCACCTTCGATTCCGGCGGCGTCGCCGTCGAAGTCTCGCTAGCCGACACTCCGGCCGGCCCAGGCTGCGGCGAATGGCAGATCCGGGTGCGCGGGAGCAATGCGTGCCTGTGCGTAGACGAGCATGAATGCGTCGTCCAGAGCCAAGACGGTGGTGGCCGTCAGGTCACGGCCGCGGGAACGATGGACCGTCCCGTATCCGATCTGCGCGCCCTGATCTCGCGTGAGAAGCCGGCTGGCACCGCGCTCGGTGAGCTCCTCGCCGTCAGCGGGCTCGTGTCCGCCGTCTACGACATGGCACTGCCGGGATCACCGCACTGGCTCAGGCCTCGGGGCAAGGCCCTGGGCCGGCTGAACGGCGCTTGCTGACCTTCAGGCTGATACCGGAGCGAAAGGAGATGACCATGCGGCTCCCTCAGTTCGGGAATGCGGGCCGGCCGGCCTGCATCGGGCGGTGCCGCCCCACGGATGCCGTACGGCTCGACGGCACCGGACTCGCGGTCGTGCGGGTCGAGGAATTCTTCACCGAGGTCAGCGCCCACGCTCTCAGCGCATACCTGGCCAGTGACCTGGAATATGAGCGCGACGAGATCGACGATCAGAAACGGGCTAACCGGGCCGTACGGATCGGAGACCTGCCCGGTTCTCCCCTTAAGGTGCACCGGGAGCCCGATCCTCTCGCCGAGGCGGCGCTGAACGTCTTCGCCGGCCCGTGGTTCGTCCGCCAGCTCGAGGCATGGCTAGGCACCTCGCTGAGGGTCTTGCGGCCGATGACGCCATACCGGCTGGATCCAGGAGATTACATCAGCCCGCATGATGACCGGGCCGCGCCCGAGTTCCGCCTGTCCGTCTCGTGCAGTCTCACCCCCGCCGAGGCCGGCAGCAAGGGCGGTGAGACGGTCGTGGGACTCGTGGACAAAGTGGAGGAGTACGAGCATCCAGACTTCTTCTTCCCGCTGAAGAGGTGGTCCCTCAAGCCCAGCGCGCACGTGCTGATGCCTGTGTTCAACTCAGTGCTGCTTATTACCCTCACCGATAGCTACGCCCACGCGGTACGCGAAGTTGCCTGTGCTCCTCGGTACTCGGTTACCACGTTGTACGGCGACAGGCAGACAGCCTGATGCGGCCCGGTTCGGCTGCGCTCGGGTCGGCGGAGTTGCTGACCGGCGAAGAACAGCGCCAGTGGCATGAAGACGGCTACCTGCACATCCGGGGCGCGATACCCCGTGACCAGGTTTCGGATGTCGCCAGCGCGCTCACCAGGCTGCAGGAGAAATTCGCCGATAAGCTTACCGACAAGGCCTTCTGGTCCGACGTTTTTGATGCCGGAAATAATCAGGATCTCAGCATCGCCAGGGGAATAAAATGGATTCCGCGTATCGCCAGGCTATTTGACCATCCTGGCGTGTTCGGGAAAATCCTCGGCACCATGGGGCCGTATATCCAGGTTCTCGGCTCAGAGCTTTTCTTCCGGTATCCATCAGCCAAGCCGCTAGTCGATTTTCATACCGACGTCGGACCCTCGCTGCGGAATGCCGTTCCGGCCGGAGGCCGGCAGATCCAGATCAAAGCTCAGTTTTTCCTGACCGATACCCTTGAACGCGATCACGGCAATTTCACCATAGTGCCCGGGTCACACCGGATGAGCTTTCCCGGGAAAATCCGGTACCAGGACGTCGATCAACCGGTGCAGATCCTGGCCGGAGCCGGGGATGTGGTGCTGTTTCCGCTGTCGCTGGGCCACGGCGTGGCCCCCAACGAGGGCGGGATGAGGATGAGCGTGATCGTCCGGTACGGCCAGTTGTTCTGCCGGCCGGTTGACTTCTGGACCACTCCGGACGCCGGGCTGCTGGACCAGTTCACGCCCCGGCAGCGGCGCCTGCTCGGCGATCTCGGCGACCACAGCCAGCCAGCCGACTTCTACGGAGCGAAGCCGGATCACCTGCCCCTCATGTACGGAGACGAATGGTCGGGCACGACGGAGGCACAGGCCGACTTCGCCCTGGCCCAGGCGGCCCAGCAGGCCTACGAGGACCGCTAGGGATTGTCACATGGCTATCAGGATTCTCGGCATCAATCTCACCAGGACGAGCGACGGCATTCCCCTGGATGACGGGGCCGCCGTACTCTGCGAGGGGGGAGTCCCCACCGTCGCCATCGCCGAGGAGCGGCTCACCCGCCGCAAGCATGCCGGCGGCGTCGGCAACGCGATCCGTTACTGCCTGCGCGCTCGTGGCCTCTCACTCAGGGACATCGACCTTATCGCGGTCAGCACCTGCTGCGACACCGCTTGCCAGCTTTCTTTCGCCCTCGCCGTGCTCGAAGCCGAGGGCCTCAGCCCTCGCGCGGAGCAGATCTATCCTGTCGCCTCGCATCACCTTTCGC
>Ga0070714_100002029_pt1 | contig 14833 bp, 12 predicted proteins | sample LARL83metaG_FD_65450 | JGI IMG/M metagenome (GOLD analysis project Ga0070714, IMG submission 65450) | Corn, switchgrass and miscanthus rhizosphere microbial communities from Kellogg Biological Station, Michigan, USA - LAR L8-3 metaG | ecosystem: Host-associated > Plants > Roots > Rhizosphere ...
ATTGGCAACGAAGTACGAGGAACTTTGGTTATCTCTTGTACATTGGGATTATGAAGAATTGGAACTAATGTGTCGAGCAATTCACCAAAAAATATGTACGAGTTATTCAATCCAGTAAATACAAATTTATCCCCTTGACAAATTTATAGAGTTTCCCCCTATCGGTAATTGCACGGGCTTGATTGTAACAGCTCTATCTTAGCGGATACATTGCAAAGCCTAACTGCCTTATTTTTCATTTTGGACTCGTAACAACTATGAGATAACACGATTTCAGATCAGTAACTTTGCAGAAAAAGCACTTTTTGTAATATGTTCGTCGAATGTATCGCGTAGTCCTTATCACAATAGTCATCATTATAATCCATCATATCGGCATAACGTGACAACCAATAATGATAAAAATAATAAGAAAAAAATTTTGGTAGTAGATGATGAACCGGATATCTGTATGACCCTAATGGAAGTATTAGAGAGTAATGGATTTAATGTTGATACATTCGTTTATCCTACTCTAGCGGTGGAGAATTTCAAAAGCAACATATATGATCTGTTAATTCTGGATATCAAAATGCCAGTGATGAATGGCTTTCAATTATATGCACAGATGAAGAAAATAGATCTCAATATCAAGGCCCTTTTTCTGACGGCTCTAACTGACTTGCAGGAATATGACGCATTTAAAATGGAAGTTTTTCCTAAAGGAGGTGAAAGACACTTATTCGAAAGCCAGTTGAAAATGAAAAGATTTTAGAAAGAATAAATTCAATAATGTAGCTCTATATAAATGCGGATCTGAAAGTAAATGATTTTTTATTATTACTCCCAAAGGCACCTCAAAGGCACCACCGAAGCTCTAACAAGACATCATCAAAAAAACTTTACAAACTTATAAGAAGTGTAATACAAATCTGTAGTATTTTGTAGTTATAGGTGTTAATTTCTGTTCAAAGTAGTATGTACTCTTAGGTCTGTACACATGTTCCTTATAACATATTCCACATTCATAGGGGCATGACAAAGATATTTGCTGAGAATGTTGGAACTAAATCAATTAGTTCTATGATGTTTTCTCCTGCCGATGAACATATGCACGAGCATCAAAATCAAAGAGAGCCAATTGAAACGTCGCCAAATACCGTTGAGGTTTGTCGAATTTGTAATACCAGTAATACTATCATAGTTGATCCACAAACTAACGAGACACTATGTAGCTCCTGTGGCATGGTTCTCCGTGATAGGCCAGAGTCATTAGCTCCTGAATGGGTAACATACTCAGGAGATGATATTGAGAGCAAGACGAGAACAGGACTGCCTACTTCTTTGGCGTTTCACGACATGGGTCTTTCAACATTTATTTCCTACTCGAATGTGGACGCAAACGGTGTTGCAATAAGCTCGGAACAGGCGGCCAAAATACAGAGAATGAGACGCTGGAACAAGATTTCGAGTAATAACAGAAGCCATCATAGAAATTTGAAAAATGCTTTTGCTATCTTAAACTGTATAAAAGATAAACTCTCGCTAAGCGAAGCGATTTTGGAAAAATCCGCATATAACTATCGTAAGGCTTTGGACAAACGAATTATTAAAGGAAGATCCATTCGTGCGATGGTAGTAGCATCTGTTTATGCTGCGTGCAGAGAATTGAATGTCCCAAGAACACTTGATGAGTTAGCAGAGACTGCTAATGCAGACTCCATATTTGCTGGTAAGTGTTACAGGTTGCTTATGAGACAACTAAAACTTCATTTTCAGGTACTCGATGCCAATGCGTATCTTGCCAAGATAGTCAATAAGGCTAACGTAAGCGAAAAGGCCTATAGGAGAGCACTTCAGATGCTTTCGACAATCAAGGACAATCCTGTATCATTTGGCAAAGATCCTAAGGCTCTTGCTGTTGCTGCGTTATACGCCTCCTGCCTAAAGGAAGGCGAAAAGGTTAGCCAAACTCAAATTGCCAACGCCGGCGACACGAGTATCGTGACGTTGAGAAAAAGATTCCAAGACGTTAGGAGGATCTTCCCATGATAAATTCTTGTTGAAGGATACAAGACTAGGATACAAGACTAGGATACAAGACTAGGATACAAGATCATAGGTATGGACAATTTCCGGTAGGAGGGACGTTTGCAGAATCGATTCTAGTTCTTCTACACTTCATTCAACACAACAGTCTGTGTTGATGCAGTGGTTCTGATAAGTAACTAACATCCATTTTCATGATTAATAATCGATTTCGTTGTAAATGCATCCAGTACCATAATCTAATCCCAGGGTTAGTTTCATCTTCTGCTTGAAATACAAATTAATCCTTTTTTTACTTTGATAGTCAATCTTTCAGCTCTATCAGTTGTTATTTTTCCAACTGCGAAGACATATCGACTTTACCGTATATGATGACAAGATGACAAGGAAAGTTCATCACTGTTCCCCAGAACTAAATGTTTTATAAACCTCATATCTAAGCCCAAAAATACCTGCTAAAATAGAGACGACCTTATTTTGATGATCCATTGTAATCGTGTCCGTGAAAAACGGAGGGAAGGCCAAACACATAATCAATTAAGATAAACGTCTTTTGAAGGCAAACTAAATCCAAATGTTGCTCCTTTTCCGTCGTTGTTATTCTCTCCCCATATCTTTCCACCATGAGCTTCAACAATGTTTTTTGAAATGAATAATCCCAGACCGGTACCCTCAGACATGGTAGCGAACATTGAGAAGAGTCTTGGTAATATTTCTGGATGTATGCCAATGCCTGTATCTTTTACAGCAAGAATAACTTCGTCTTCCTTTTTTGTTACTGATATAGATACTACGCCCTCATTGGTGAATTTAATGGCATTAGTCAATAGATTCGATATAATCTGATTTATCCTGTTTTTGTCTGCGTATACAAAAATATCTTCAGGGGCACTGTCATGTCCACTTTGTATTCTTTTTTTCTCCTCTTTCTTGAACTCGAATAATAGCCTCGTATTCCCATGACTTTTCTCAATCTGTGTTCTATGATCCTCGATAATGTCTAACACTACATCATTCAAGTTGAAATCTGCTTTCTTTAATGTTAATGATTGCTCACCCATCTTTGTAATATCTAAAATATCAGAGACGAGCCTTTCTAATCTTGTGGCGTTACGAACCAATATTTCAAATCGCTCTTTTGTAAGTGTAATTTCATTTTTGTTTGCTTCCATAAACTCATATTCTAATAATTCTAGTGTTCCTAAAATAGGCATTATGGGAGATCTCAGTTCATGAGCAGCTATACTAATAAACTCTTTCTGCTTATCATATTTAGTGATTAAATCTTTATTTATTTCTTCAAGATGGCTAATGGATTCCCTTAGATGTATTGTGGTTGCTTTGAGTTGTCCGTTTGATTCTGATAATGATTCATGCCTAGCTGTATTATCTTGTCCATGGTTATTATTGGATTTTTCATACAATGAGATACCAACTGCCTATGTTACACTGGACAAAAAATGATATAAAGCTAATACTTAATCATTTAAACTTCAATATATAAGCTATCTATGAGCCCTTTCCAGATGGGGCCTCGTCAGCCAACATTCTAATCTCCTCTGGCGTTGGTTCGGTTTCCCTCTCAAATTTGGCACTAACTAGTCCACTTGGAGCAGCCACGTATAAGGAACTCCCATCATAATTATTGATATATGATTTTGGAATATAGTAGTGACGTACTCGTGCTACTCCCTCTCTGACCACAATATATTCATTTCCTACTAGTTCGACATCTCCTATATCTACCTGATCAGTTGTTTTCACACGTTTGTGGATTATCTCTTCCCATGGAATGGCAAGTATCTCGCCAGATTGCTCCGTTTGAAGATTAACTCCTGGTTCCTTTGCCATAAATGGGATACCATGTAAAAATTGTGGATATGTAGAGTCTATCTTACGCTTCTGTTCCATATACTGTTGAGTTTGAAATTCCGATTCAGTTGGTGGACTATCTCTTTCATAAATATCTTTTATCTCATCCTTAGTAAGTGATGTACGTATGTTTTCACCATCAAATCCTTGGACATAATATTTTGGAATAAAATAGCGTTTCTTATGTATGGCACCTTCTTTTACCTCAATATAACTAGGAGCTATACTTTCTACTTTACCCATATCGTGCTCATCGCTTGATTTTACTTTTCTATCAATAATTTTATCCCATGGCATAGCTACTGAATCGGGAGGTGTTGTGGATGCTACTGTTGCTCCTGACGTGCTCACATAAGTAGGGATATTAGTCTCAAAATCTGGATATTGTTTTGTTACTGCTGTTTTTCTCTGCGCATAATCTGGGGTTTCAAACGTTGCTGCAGGTGGTGCCTTTTCTCCTTCAAATCTTGACCTAACTTCATCTTTTCTAAGTGAGACCCATAGATGATCACCGTCGTATCCTTGTATATAATATTTTGGTATATAATAGTACTTCTTACCTACAGTTCCCTCTTTGGTTTGGATATAGTCTCGAGTGACACTTTGAATCTTGCCTAAATCTTTATCATCACTAGACTTTACTTTCTTATCAATCACTTTATCCCAAGATATAATATCGGTCATGGTCATCTAAGGTACTTCACAACATGTAATTTATAAGTTATATTTTGACTTACGAACAAATATGTAAAAGGATTAGCATTGACAAAATGACGTCTTAAGCATTAAAATACAATGTTTTTCATTGATATATTAGCATATACTATATGGCAAGCGAGAATAATAAAGCAGGACCTACCACGTTGTGGAAAACACTGAAAGGCAAGAATGTAAGGACTAGCGATGGGAAAGAAATAGGTGAAATTAAGGATGTATCGGAAAACTACTTACATGTAGAAAAAGGAACATTGCACAAAGAGAAATTATGGATACCAAAATATGTTGCTGATGCTTTTGATGGTAAGACGCTATGGCTTTTGATGGAAGAAGAAGAATTACGTAGAAAATATCAATATGGTAAAGAGCCGCCTTCGGGAGAGCAATACGCAAAAGACTTTGAAAATTTTAAGGGAACACCATACGGACAAAATGCTAATTATACAGCAGATTTTAACGAAAATATTCGAATTGTTGAAAACTACAAGAATATCAGGGATTTAAAATAAAGTAGGTAGGTACTCCAATACACGTCACCGACACAAATTATCAATATTGGGCTCCAGCGAAGGTGGACTTCTTATCCTTTAAATAGACATGTATAAGATTATGCTATGGTACAAGCTGCTGTTTTTCATTTATGACGTGCGAATACCTCGTGATTTCAGAATTCTTACATCGGTAAGAATTTGCCACCTTTGATAGAGTATTTTATTAGAAAGCTATTCCGCTTGGCGATGTAAGAACATATAATTAGTGAAGCCAACTCTATTGAAATTAGCTATACCACTGCTGCTTTGTTTCAATAGTTAAAGTGCTAGTCAAAACCATATAGTCCTTCACCACTCTGCTTGATTTCCACCTGATGCAGCCTCTTGCTATTTTGCTATTGTTTAATATACATCAAGTTCGTGGCTTGATCATATCCTAAATCGGACATTGGTATTACTTTGAAACCATTATCATGAAGATACTTCATCTCTGATGCAAATAAGCTTACGTCCGTGCTAGAAGGGTCCAGGCTATTATCTATAATGTGGTACGCAACTATTGGAATAGCATCTACCACTCCTTTTTTATTGTTAAAGTTTATTCCACTGTTTACATCTTGTACGAACTTCTGAAAGATTATCTGATCGTTGTGAAGGTAGCTTCTATCCCAAGCGTTATGACTTTGCTCTCTTATTGAATACCTATTTGCATAGTTCAGCCGACCACTGTTGTCATATGTTCTACAATCGTTCTGCTTACTATTAGAATATCCGTCACAATGCAAAAACATTAAATTAGCAAATCCATCGTCTGCGAATTGATAGTATTTAGATATTTCATTAATTACTATTGGGTTATTCCAAACATCGCCGAATTTTGCGGCAAAGATGGTAGGTGAATTAATCCCATGACTCTCCAAACATTGCTTAGAATCCGCAACCTGAAAATTCAACGCAACAGAAGACAAATTATTTAAATCTACAGGAGCTATGCCCTTTGACTCTATATCCTGGCCGTCTGCTTGTAATGCTAATATATCATCCCATTTCAGATGAAATTGTGGGTTTCGATCGTTTACATAACTACATGTAATAAAGAAGCTCGCTTTAAAACCGTATTGATCTAGAATTGGTTTAGCTATAGTAAACTGGCTCTTTTTAGTATCACCGAATGTTAGAATTACAGCTTTATCCGTATTATTAGAAGGAGCATTCGTGGGATTGGCCCGTAAATGATGAGTTGGAGTTGATGGCGAAGGACCAGAATTTAGCGATGTTGACTTGATAGGATGATGTGATATCGGTTTACTTAATGCAATATCGACAACAGATCTACTTGTTATAATGATAACGGTGAAAGTGACGATGATAAATATAATGATAGCCAATTTGTGAAAATTCTCACTTTTCAAACCGTCTCATTAAACTGTGACGATCGGATGCTATAATCCTTATATCGACATGTATTACAATAAATCGTATTCCAACTTGATATTATTTACATTTAGGTATTTTTCTTGAAGTTTGTAAAATTGTTTTATGAAAAACTAACAGAATTTGTATAGTACAATCGTCTAACTGAACCCGATTGGAACAGCTGAATGCCATGTCTAGGGAATCCCATATATTCACACTCTTTAAAACGATATTCAAAGACTACTACTAAGAATTTGATAAGATTATCATGTCCAAGATAAGGTAAGACTCTCTCAAGATAGGGGGCAGTTGTGATTTTATTCTATTTTATTGGATAATTCCAAATTTGAAATTGGATACTGATTCGGGAATAATGAGTGGCCATTGTCAAAATTACAAACATGTACCTAATATACCAAAATCTCTGCCGTTGTCCTACTATCTCTTCCTAGCTTAAAACTCTTGCCACCTTGATACTAATATATTCGATATAGGCCTAGAGACTGATTGATGAGTAATATCAAGTCATCCGAAGAAAATACAGAGTCGCCATCTACATATGGAAATGAAGCATATAAAGAGTACAGAAAAACGAAAAAGAAAGATGAAAAACAAGAACAAAACAAGGTGAAATAAAACAAATGGTACTCAATACCCTTTGGACAATAATACTGGTCATAGTGGCAATAATTATAATAGTACTACTCCTGAAATTTCTATTCGCGATTTTCATGGTAGTACCTGCTGACCTACATGAGCACATACAAACCTTGAACTTCATCATTAGTGATTTCAGAATAAACAGTTAGAATTGCAGACTCATTTTATTTTTTTATATTATTGTTATATCAATAATCTTGAAACTTTTAATCCCAATGCACGATAAGGAAAAAAACCAATATTAATTGAGGATTATGTAGATCCATTTGAGCCCTGCAGCTGTGGTAACATCAGAAGCAAATGTTGGGTAGCAAATATCTGAGTAGACATTCCTAAGTAGTTGAGATGTCATAGTCATTGACATCCGGCTAACTCTGAGATACTTCGGGACAATATTACTATTTTGAGCTCCCACTTGAGGAACTAGCGCCCGCAGTAGTTATACTGCTACTTCTTTTCCCCGGATTTGCTGGAATACCATGTGTGGGACGGGTTATTAGTGGAGTATTTGAAGGCGCTGTAATACTCGTTGTAGAACTAGATGACGGTGGCGGCGTTGTAGCAGCAGCTGTTGTCGTAGATATGAACGTAGGTATTGATTGAGAGACATAGATAAGACCTAACACCGACAATATTGATCTATATCGTAGTAAAGATGGCTTCATAGTTTAAAGAATCCTATACAGAATGACAATGGAGTCTTGCACTTACTGCAAGTAGATTTTGCCTTTCCTTTTTATATTACTATTTAACGACTTGTGTTCATTATCTTATTTAATAGAAATATATGATTGTTCTAAGAAATGGTATAGAAAAGATTTTTACTCACAAAATAATATCAAATCTGATAATGTAATTACTGGGATTGTTTCAATCCATTATCTACTCCTACTGCTAATACTACTTCTCCCTCGACGGCTAGTACAGGAACAATGATATGGTTTATAACAATCAAATCCTATTTTACTTTTCGTATTCATATGTTCTGTCTCTCCATCGTACTCTTTTGGGTTGACCAAAAGTTAAGAATAATGGAACTATGTTAGCGATATACACAGATATTAGAAGTAAAGCTGCTGGGAATGTCAGTAGAGAATAAATTGCACTGATATTATATTTTTTGAGATCTTTAAGGGCTGTTGCTATTATTATCATGAGGCATGAAGAAATATTTAGAATTAGAATGAATGAAGATAGAAGATGGTTAAAGTTCATCTCACCTACTGTTGCCGTATAAGAAGATATGGAGTATGGAACAATCAGAAACGGAAGTATTGCCAAAAAGAATAAACTTAGAAGGTTTACAAATACTCTAACCTTACTCATTGGAAGGAATGTTCTTCCCATTCCATGCAAAAGCGATAAGAAATCTCTAGACCAAAGAGCTGAATAAAATTTATTCATTCTTGCAATTTTCAATTTGAATCCTACTCTCTTAATATGCTGACCTAACTCGACATCTTCTTTTATTGCTCCCCGGACAGAGTGAAACCCGCCCACTCGATCTAATACTTTCCTATCCATGGTATAGAAACTTCCAACTAGATATGCTGCATTTGACCCAGTATTATTTACTGCAACTGGATTTTGGTCCAAAATAATAGAAAAGAAGTCCCACAATGGCATAATAACCTTTGACCAGAAATCTGTTAGTTCTATTTTCGCATGACCTGTCAGGACATCCAGATTTTGATCGTGTAAAAATGAAATTGCATATAAGATAGCATCATTATTAAAAAAACAAGTATCAGCATCAGTAAATAGAAGTATTTTCCCCTGAGCATGAAGGTATCCTTGATGGCTAGCCCACGTTTTTCCTGTCCAACCGTCTGGTTTACTACTCAAGGATATTACCTTCAACTTGTTAGATGTGTCCCTAGCATTCTCTTTTATCTTATTCATTATCCGTAAGGTGTTATCTGTAGAACTATCATCAATAGCTAATACTTCGAAATTTGGATAGTTTTGATTGAGTATGGATAACAAACACTTTTTGATATTCTTTTCCTCGTTTCTTGCGGGTATGATGATACTTACGAAGGGAAGGGAAATATTCGATAAATGGCCAGAACCATTAGAGGGTCCAAAGACATTCTCGACCGATTGTTGGACCCTAGAAGATGAAGACACTGAAACGGCTTTAAACTGTGCAATCCTTAATCTGCGGTCAATTGTGGGTACTCTATAATTAGACCTAAATGACAGAATAAAAATGGCTATCCAAGAGAAGTTTATGGCAATAACAAAAATAGACAACGAGAGTAAGAATAAGGAAAAATCTATGCCTGCATCCATTTCTGATCACTTGAAATATTATTGCTCAAAATCGAATATAACACGAGTATTAGATTCTTTGAATTTACTTTTCTATAATCTTAAAATAATCTGTTGTTGTATTAACTTAAGCGTGTGCTGTTATTCAATAATCTGTCGGTTCAGGCACCTATGACGTAACTTCAACGATCTCGTCTCTCTCGCACGCTCTTACCGTTATGGCAATGTACATATTATCTTGGAGTTCGTCAAAAGGAAGGATTAGGACAAAAGAGGAACAACTTCACCTTAAGATCATAGACATTACTGGATACTCTTTAGCTGCACGATTTGTTAGAATACTTGAAAGTCACCTAAGATCACCACAATAATCTTGTGAGAATGTATAACTGATTTATTATATGTAATGCAATGCCTGGATATGTCAGTCACACAAAGTGTTCTTTTGTGGTACAAGAGAGGTTTCAGTTTGAGGTGTACAACAATATGAAAGCGTTAGTTTACCATGGCCCAATGGATGTTAGAATAGACGACAAGCCTAAACCAAAAATCCAACATGAAGAGGACATTATATTAAATGTTACCAAGACTGCAATTTGCGGCTCCGACCTACATCTTTATCATGGGAGTGTGGAAGGTATGGAGCCAGGTCAAACCCTAGGTCATGAGTTTATGGGGATTGTTGAAGAAGTTGGCGCCGAAGTTCACGAGGTTAAACAAGGTGATAGAGTCGTTGTTCCCTTTAACATTAATTGCGGACGATGTTGGTATTGTCGTCATCAACTGTGGTCACAATGTGATAGATCAAATCCAAAAGGCGAAGTTGGAGCCGCATATGGTTATACTCAGCTCATGGGAGGATATGATGGTGGACAAGCCGAATTTGTACGAGTACCATATGCTAATACAGGACCACTTAAAGTGCCGGACTCGTTAGATGATGAACAGGTGTTATTTCTTAGTGATATCATACCTACTGGTTACTTCGGCGCAGACATTGCAAATATACAACCAGGAGATGATGTTGCTGTTTTTGGTGCTGGGCCAGTGGGTTACTTTGCTGTAATGTGTTCCTTTCTTAGAGGAGCGGCCAGGGTCTTTTCTGTAGATCATTGGCCTGCTCGGTTAGAAAAGACAAAGTCATTAGGAGCTGAGACAATTAACTTTGATGAAGAAGGAGATGATCCTGCAAAGAAGATAAAAGAGCTAACCAAAGGAAAAGGATCTATATGTATAGATGCAGTTGGTTATGAAGCAGTAGGACATTCTGGCCATGGACATGATCATAGGGGTATCTCTAATCCTGCATATGAACCCGCAAATCCACTTCAAGTCATTACATGGATAACTCAAGCTGCAAGAAAATATTCAACAGTTTCTATTCCTGGTGTATACGGTACAGCATATGATAAATTCCCCCTTGGTCAATTATTTCAGCGTGAGCTACAGATTAAGATGGGGCAATGTCCTGTTAAACTTTACAATGAACAGCTTCTTCACCTTATTGAATGCGGACGTATAAACCCAACACCACTTATTAGCCATACAATGAAACTTGATGACGCTCCAAAGGCATACGAGATGTTTAATAAAAAAGAAAATGTAACCAAGGTAGTTTTAAAACCTTGAGTAAGACATGTCGGTAAATCATCAAAATGACTCTCAAGCAACAAACAATTCAGTAAACCAGTTGCCAGCAGACGAACCAGTGGGTGAATTGGAGCCTGTCGCTTACTTTAACGGCGCTATGCCAACCGGTGTGACGGTGTCTCATCAAGGGCGCATTTTTGTCAACTTTCCAAAGTGGGGAGATGGAGTTGCCTTCAGCGTTGCCGAAATCCGAGACGGCCAAACTGTCGCCTATCCAGATGAAGCGATAAATCAAAGCGACTCAAATGATCTATCGGCTGCACTCGTGTCGGTGCAATCGGTTGTTGTCGATCCACTAGACCGTCTGTGGATTCTCGACACCGGCAGCCCATTATTCCAGCCAAGTACGGTGGGCCTAAGGCGATATGTGTAGATCTGACAACGGACAAGGTTGTCAGAAAGATTCTCTTCCCGCACGACGTAGCTCTACCAACAACATACCTCAACGACTTGCTTTTTGATCTACGACGCAACAAAGAAGGCGTTGTGTTCATCACTGACTCGTCGCAAAATGGACCTAACAGAATCATCGTCTTGGATATAGCGTCCGGTGAGAGCTGGCGACGACTTCATGACCATCCCTCGACGAAGGCAGAAGAATTACATACCTTTCTTCCTATTGTTGAAGGACGACCGTTCCTAGAGCATCAACCTAACGGATCGGTTAAGCAGGGCGCTAGTATGGGCGCCGACGGAATTGCCATTAGCTCAAACGGCGAGTATCTATATTATTGCCCCTGGCAGCCGAAAGCTCTATAGCGTGGACACTCGCTCGCTTGTCGACCTGTCACTCGACGACCAAAAAGTAGCCTCCACAGTAAAGGGGGAAGGTGACCGTGGTGGCGCCTCAGACGGCCTTGAGTCTGATGCAGCAGGATACATCTACTCGACCAACTATGAGCATAACGCGATCCTTCGCCGACGACCTGATAGAGAATGGGAGACGTTGGTACACGACCCTCGCCTTTTATGGCCGGACACACTTTCGCTCGCAGCTGACGGCTATCTGTATGTGACAGCCAATCAATTGCATCGCCAGGCCCGCTTTCATAAAGGTCACGATCTACGTCACAAACCTTATACTCTATTCCGTGTTCGCACTAATGCACAGCCTGTCCTTCTACGATAACACATTCTCAGGATAAATCTATGCCACTATTCGGGAAAAAAGTCTAAACAAACAAATACTTAAATAGCAAATTTCGAAAGTTCTTTCGAGAGATTAATCATCTTATCCATATCTCTTCCTATTGGTACAAAATTATAACCAAAAATTATATGATTTACTCCCATATCTCGTACCAGTCGTATGTCACTTCCTATTTCGTCGATAGTACCAGTTAACGGAAGCCTATTTTTATCATTTTTCGGTGACTGATTTTCTTCAACAGTAGGATATGTCAGTAATATAGTTTGGAAGTTATCTGAATTCTTATTCGATTGATTTGTGTATCGCTTAATGGTGTTTATACTATTCTCGACATCTCTCAAAGGACCATGAACCACACCTAGCCAGCCATTAAGATCCTGTTTTACTATTCTTAAAAATGTATTAGAACTGAAGCCTCCAAGATAAATTGGAATATGCGGTTTTTGAAATGGTTTAGGGCCAATCTTTGAAGCCGGAATATCGTAGTATTTTCCTTTAAATTCTACAATATCATCAGTCCATATCTTCTTCAATACTTGAAGAAATTCAAGCGCTCTTTCTCCTCTGTTCATGAATGGAATATTGGAAGCCTGATATTCATCTTTTGACCAGCCGACGCCAAGTCCACATATTACTCTTCCTTGCGATAAAACATCCAACGTAGCGAGTCTTTTTGCAAGCATTATAGGAGTATAGTAGAACATGTCTACTACTGATGTTCCTAATGCAATATTGCTTGTATTAGCGGCTACATGTACCAAAACATCCAGAGGATCCAAAACATTTTGGTACTCTATTGGAAGGCTTCCATCAGGAGTTCCACTATACGGTGATTGTGGGTTTAACGGCCAAAGAATTCTTGTGATAGTCCATACCGAATCAAAACCTTCTTTTTCAGCTTGAGATGCGGTCTGAAGTACGTTCTCTCTTGTTGCCTGCGGACCAAGATTCGGTAAGGTGATGCCGACCTTCATACGGAACTTAGAGTAAAGATTCTTTATAAAAAGTTCTACCTTTAATCGCGACGGCTAAGACAAATGAATTTTGATCATGGAAGACAAAGCGATGTTGGAATACATGGAACTGGTAATAAAATAATATAGCCGAAGATTATTTAGCCTCATGAACGGTCCTTGGAAACCTTGCGTTCAGGAGAAATGGGAGGTCTACAACACTATGTTGTTTGTCAGGTAGATAAGAGATAAACCTTGTCTTAATAATTTCCATATATAGACTCGTATCCTAGGTGGGCAGGGACGAACACATACGTTTTTAGATGACCGGCACCAGTAGAAGCTTGTTACCATATTTACAACTCATTTTTCCGTAGCCTATATAATAACATGGACCGCAGTTAGGAATTATGGCTGCAAGAAGTATGTGGAAAGGGAGCATAAGCTTCGGTTTGGTCAACATCCCCGTGAAGGTTTATTTAGCTACTGAGGATAGAGAGTTTTCTTTTAATCAGCTTTGCCCGAACGGCCACAGAATCCAATGCAAAAGATGGTGTCCAGTAGAAGAAAAAGAAATAGGCTTCAATGAAATAAAGAAAGGATATGAAGTGTCAAAAGACAGCTATATTGCTATTGAAAAAAAAGATATAGATAATATTAAACTCAAAACTACAAACACTATAGATGTTAAAGAGTTTATAGAAGCAAAAGATTTTGATCCAATCCTAATTGAAAGAAGCTATTATGTTGCACCAGATACTAAACGTGGTGCCGTTGATAAGGCTTACTCACTTTTGGTGAGGGTACTTAGCGAAACTAACAAAATAGCAGTTGGGAAAGTTATATTCAAGGATAAAGAACATGTAGTTGCACTTAGACCATATCAAAGAGGTATTATAATGCATATGTTGCATTATTTAGATGAAATAAGACCGGTAGATGAAATTGAAGAAATGGCCAATATCCAGAAGGCAGGCGCAGATAATAAGGAAGAAATATCCCTTGGTAAGTTGTTGGTACAAAATCTTTCGGCCAAGCATTTTGATATGAGCAAGTATTCTGACTCATACGCACAAGAATTAAAGAATCTTATAGACGCCAAGGCCAAGGGGACGACCTATAATAAACCAGTTGCGGTTGAAAAAGAGAATCCCAAAGATTTGGTAGCCGCCTTAAAAGCCAGTCTTCAGAAGACATCAACAGCAAAACAGTAAAAAGGTCATGCGTCAAGAGAGAAATCAAGATAAATTAATGGCCTGGTTGGCTGGCAGATCAGATTTTCAAGTTCTAATCAAATGAAATTTAAAGCCTTTACGACATAATGTCATTACAAGAATACGATAAAAAAAGGGATTTCGCAAGGACTCCAGAGCCTGCGGGAAATATAACGCAACAAAAAAAGAAGCGTGAAAAGTCGAGTAGCACCGTTAATTTGAGGTTCGTAGTGCAAAAGCATAAAGCAACTAGACTGCACTATGACTTTAGACTTGAAACAAAACATGGTACTCTAAAGTCCTGGGCAGTTCCAAAAGGGATTTCAATTGATCCTAAAGAAAAGAGACTCGCAGTTTTAACTGAAGATCACCCATTAGATTATTTACTTTTTGAAGGTGTAATACCTG
>Ga0070714_100002031_pt1 | contig 14830 bp, 15 predicted proteins | sample LARL83metaG_FD_65450 | JGI IMG/M metagenome (GOLD analysis project Ga0070714, IMG submission 65450) | Corn, switchgrass and miscanthus rhizosphere microbial communities from Kellogg Biological Station, Michigan, USA - LAR L8-3 metaG | ecosystem: Host-associated > Plants > Roots > Rhizosphere ...
GTGACCGGAAAGACGCTCGGCGAGAACATCACCGGCGCGGAAGTCTATTTGCGCGACGTCATCCATCCGCTCGCCGATCCGATCTATCCGCAGGGCGCAACCGCCGTGTTGACCGGCAACCTCGCCCCACGTGGCTGCGTGATGAAGCCGGCGGCGGCGGATCAGCGCTTCCTCAGGCACCGCGGGCCTGCGCTCGCGTTCGAGGATTACAACCACATGGCGCGCGAGATCGAGCGCGATGATCTCGCGGTCACGCCAGACCACGTCCTCGTGCTCAAGAATGCCGGCCCCAAGGGCGGACCCGGCATGCCGGAATGGGGCATGCTGCCGATTCCGAAAAAACTGGTGCAAGCGGGGGTGCGCGACATGGTGCGCATCTCGGACGGACGCATGAGCGGCACGAGCTACGGCGCCTGCATCCTGCATGTTTCGCCGGAGAGCTTCGTCGGCGGGCCGCTGGCGTTCGTAGAGACCGGCGACGCCATCGAGGTGGACGTGTCGGCGCGCCGCATCCACCTGCACGTCGGCGAGGAGGAGCTCAACCGTCGCCGCGCGGCGTGGAAGCAGCCTGCGCCGCGCTACGTGCGCGGCTACGGCGCCATGTTCTCCGCCCATATCGGTCAGGCCGACGAAGGCTGCGATTTTGATTTCCTCGCCGGCAGGGGCCAGATTCCCGAGCCGGAAATCCACTGATCGACCCTATCGGCGCGCCGAGGCCGCAATGAAGATCGGACTCTTCGACCACGTCGAGCACGGCAATCGGCCCCTCGCGACCTTATTCGACGAGCGTCTCGCCTTCGCCAAGGCCGCCGATGATGCCGGCATCTACTGTCTGCACGTGGCGGAGCATCACGCGACGCCCCTCAACATGGTGCCGGTGCCCAGCGTCTATCTCGGCGCGGTGGCGCGCGCGACCACGCGCATGCGGCTCGGTCCGCTGGTTTATCTCCTGCCGCTGTACTCGCCGCTGCGGCTGATCGAGGAGATTTGCATTCTCGATCATCTCAGCCACGGCCGCATGGAAGTGGGGATCGGCCGCGGCATATCGCCATTCGAGCTCAAATATCACAAGATCGACCACGAGGAATCGCGCGCGATCTTCATCGATGCGTTCAACTGCATCAGCGCGGGCTTGACCACCGACGCGCTGAGCTATTCCGGCAAGTATTATCAATTCGAAGACGTGCCGATTGCGTTGCGGCCGCTGCAGAAGCCGCATCCCGCGTTCTGGTATGGCTCTTCCAACACCACCGGCGCCGCCTGGGCGGGCGAGCACGGCATGCACTTTTTGAGTCTCGGACCGACGCCGTTCGCCAAGGCCAACATCGACGCGTTCAGGCAAGCCTTGGCAAAGCGCGGCGGCCCGGCGCAGCCCAAGGACGAATTTCCCGGCGGCACGGCGATCGGCGTGCTGCGCCACATCTTCGTGGCCGAGACGGACGCGGAGGCAAAGCGATTCGGCAAGCCGGCGATGGAGCTGCATCTGGCGCATTTGAATTGGCTGCGCGACAGGCACGGCGTCAGCGGCCCGACCTCGCGCCTCAATGTGCCGCGCGGCGCGACATTCGAGGATTGCGTGGCCGACGGATCGGCGATCGCCGGGACGCCGCAGCGCGTGCGCGAGGAGATCGAGCGGCAGGTGGCCGAGCTCGGGGTGAACTACCTGCTCAGCTATCTGTTTCTGGGCGCCATGACGCTCGAGGAGGCGCTGCGCTCGCTCGCTTTGTTTTCACGCGAAGTGATGCCCCGTCTCGCGCAGCTCTGATCGGCGTTTCCTTCAACGCTGCCGGTGTGACGCCGCTCTGGCCCTTTGCATCGGACTGTGCGAAATTCCCCAGCCAATTTCGACGGAAGAGGTCACAACCCATGACAAACGGCAGGGTTACGGGCGTTCGCAGTGTCGAGCTCGGCGTTCGCGATTTGCATCAATCGGCGGAGTTCTACACCAAGGTGTGGGCGCTGGAGCCCGTCTCGCCCGAGGGCGATGGCATGCATTTCCGCGCCACCGGAGGCGAGCATCACGTGCTCACCATCCGGGAGCGGCCCAAGCCCGCGCTCCTGGGGGTGCATTTCTCCGCCAATGACCGCGCGGCGGTCGATGCGCTGTGCGCGAAGGCTAGGAGCTATGGAGTGGACGTCGAGAACGACCCGGCGCCGCTCGATCGCAGCGCCGGCGGGGGCTACGGGTTTCGCTTTCTCACTCCCGACGGTTTGCCGATGAGCATATCCGCGGATCTCGTGCAGCATCCGAGTATCGTCCTGGATCGCTCGCGGCCGACCAAGATCAGCCACGTCGTTCTAAATAGCGCACGCACTGATGATCAGGTCCCGTTCTTCACCGACGTGCTCGGCTTCAAGGTTTCCGACAGCACGCACATGATGGAATTCCTGCGCTGCAGCGCGGATCACCACAGCGTGGCGATCTTCCGCAACAACGGACCCTCGCTCAATCACGTGGCTTACGAGCTGCCGAACATGGACGGGCTGATGCGCGGTACCGGTCGCGTTAAGCAGAGCGGATTCGAGATCGCGTGGGGCATCGGACGGCACGGTCCCGGCAGCAACGTGTTCTCGTATTTCATCGAGCCCAACGGTTTTGTCGCGGAATACACGACCGAGCTCGATCAGCTCGATGATGCCACCCACGTTCCGCAGGGTCCGGACTACTGGAAAAAAATGATGCCGCTCCCCGACCGCTGGGGAACGGCAGGAGCGCCGTCGAACCGGATGCGAACCGCCATGTCGGGGGCGCTCTACCTCGGCGAAGAGGCGGACGACCTGCGCTGCGAGGACATCATCGGCCGCAAGCTCGGCTGACGATCGGCCGAGTGGACGTCGGCGTGCAATCTGGGCCTGTGCCGGCGCCGCAGCGCGCGCGGCCGCGAACTTTCGCATGAGCGCCGACATTCCGTTCGATCGCAACTTCGAGCTTGCCCCGGAGACGGTGGAGGAGGTCGTGCCCGGCGTGCGGCGGCTCCTCGCCAACAATCCCGGGCCATTCACGTTCAAGGGGACGGTTTCCTATATCGTCGGTCGGGGCCAAGTCGCCATCATCGACCCCGGTCCGCTCGATGAGACTCACGTCGCCACGCTTCTGGACGCGGTGCGCGGAGAAACCGTCACGCATATTTTCGTCACTCACACCCATCGCGATCACTCCCCCGCAGTGGCGCCGATCAAGGCGGCGACGGGAGCCTTGGTGCTGGCCGAAGGCCCGCACCGTCCCGCGCGAGCGCTCCACGTCGGCGAGGCGCCGCGCATGGATGCAAGCAACGATACCGAGTTCCGGCCGGACCGCACGCTCGCCGACGGCGACGTGGTCACCGGCCCGGGTTGGACCGTCGAGGCGGTGGCGACGCCCGGCCACACCGCCAACCATATGGCGTTTGCGCTCAAGGAGGCCGATCTCCTGTTCTCCGGCGATCACGTCATGGCGTGGTCGACCCCGGTCGTCGCGCCGCCGGACGGGGCGATGAGCGATTACATGGCCTCGCTGCGAAAGCTCGCGCGTCGATCCGAGTCGATCTACCTACCGGGCCACGGCGGCCTGGTGCGCGAGGCTCCGCAGTTCGTGCAGCACTACATCCACCACCGGCAAGGTCGCGAGGCTGCGATCCTGCGCCGTCTGGCCAAGGGCGAAGCCGATATCCCCACCCTCGTGCGCGCGATGTATATCGGGCTCGACCCGCGCCTCGTGCACGCGGCCGGCCTATCGGTGCTCGCGCATCTCGAGGATTTGGCCGCGCGCGGGCTTGTCGCGACCGAGGGCGAGCCTTCGATCGAAGGCCGCTACCGCTTGCCACGTTGACGCGGCGCTTCGAGACCAAAGAACGCGCTTCAACTCTTGGTCCTGCCTTTCTTGGAGGGAGTGGATTTTTTCTCCGGCTGCTGGGCCGGCGGCCGCTCCGGCCTTTGCGCGCGGATGGCATCCTCGATGTCGTTCATCAGGCCGCGCACGCGCGCGGCATTGGTGCCGAAATCGAATGCGCCGTAGCGCGAGGAGGAGCGCGCGTCGATGCGCGCGCCGTCGGTCTCGGCGCGCACGCGGATTACGACATCATCGCGGAATCCCATGATCGGCGTGCGGGCTACGGCTTCGATACGCCCTTCGCGGCGGCCGGCCTGCGGCGGCCGCGCGTCGACGACGCGCCACCTGCGCTTGTTCACCACCGCGAGCGCGGCATCGTAGGCGGCTTGCGCCGTCGCATTGGTCCCGAGCGGCCCCACGTCCGGATAGGCGCTGCGCTGCTGGTCGGCGGCATAGAGCCCGGCATACGTGGTCGGATTGGCGTCGCGCACGCGCAACCGCGCCAGCGCTTCATAGCGTGGCGGATCGATCGGATCGGTGGTGATGTCGTAGATCCACGGCAGCCGATAGGCTCTGATCCCCAAATAGGCCGGATAGGCGAGCAACGCGAGCGAGACCAGCATCGCCGTCACTGCGGCGCCTATGCCGGCCAGACCTTCCATCCAGATCACGACAAAGGCGGAGAGCGCGAGGAGGAGCGCAACGACGGCAGTGGCCAGCGCGCCGGCGAAAGTTGCAAGCGCGGGCCGGTTTTCCAGGAGGCCGGAGCGCACGATGAGGACCGCGAGGAAAGCGGCCAAAAAAGCGAATCCGGCCATGCGCCGCGCCCAAATGGCGAGCCGCGAGGTCGGCTCCGATGGGATGTAGCGGCGGGCCATCGGTCTATCTTAGCAAAACGAGCGGACAGTGCCCGATTGCGCCGCGCAGACGATCGCATCGAAAGTGGTCATGCGATGGCTTCCTGGAGGAGACCGCAGTGATGGGGAGCTTTTAGCGCATCGGGCCGAGACAATGCGAGCGTTTCGCGCGCGAGAATGTCGGCAGGCGAGAGATCGGCTCACTGGGCGGCGACGGCGCTCGGCAGCACGAAATCCTTGAACCGCTCGCGTAGTACGGTCTTCTGGATCTTGCCCGTCGCGGTGTGCGGGATCTCGTCGACGAAAACGACCTCCTCGGGCAGCGACCACTTGGCAACCTTGCCCCGCATGAATTGCAAGATCTCGTCCCGGCTGGCCGACTGATTCTTCTTGAGAACCACGATGAGCAGCGGCCGCTCGTCCCACTTGGGATGCTTGACGCCGATGACCGCCGCCTCCGCCACTTTGGGGTGGCCGACGGCGAGGTTCTCGAGCTCGATCGAGGAAATCCACTCGCCGCCCGATTTGATCACGTCCTTGGCGCGGTCGGTCACGTGCATATAGCCGTAGCGGTCGATGGTTGAGACATCGGCGGTGTCGAAGAAACCTTCCTCGTCGAGGACGTCGCCCTCTTCCTTGTAATAGGCACGCGCCACGCTCGGTCCACGCACCTTGAGCCGGCCCGAGGTCTTGCCGTCCCAAGCAAGGCGCCTGCCGGCATCATCGGTGATTTTCATCTCCACCATGAACGGCGTCTGCCCCTGTTTCTCCTGAATATCGAGCCGCGCGTCCCCGGCGAGACCGGCGTATTCGGGTTTGAGCGTGCACATAGTGCCGAGCGGGCTCATTTCGGTCATGCCCCAGGCATGCATCACCTCCACCCCATAGACGTCTTGGAAGATCTGGGCCATGGCGCGCGGGCAGGCGGAGCCGCCGATCACGACTTTTTTCAGGTGAGGCAGCTTGCCGCCCGTGGCTTCCAGATGCTGCAGCAGCATGAGCCATACCGTCGGCACCCCGGCGGTGCAGGTGACTTTGTAGCGGTCGAGCAATTCGAAGACCGAGGCTCCGTCGAGCTTGGCACCAGGCAAGATCAAAGCAGCGCCCGCCATCGGCGTTGCGAACATCATCGCCCAGCAATTGGCGTGGAACATGGGCACAACCGGCATCACCACGTCACGGGACGAATAGCCCTTCATGTCCGCGCTGTTGGCCATCAGTCCGTGCAGGACATTGGAGCGATGCGAGTACACGACGCCCTTCGGATTGCCGGTCGTTCCCGAGGTGTAACACATGCCCGCCGCGGTGTTCTCGTCGAACGTTTTCCAGGCAAAATCGCCGTCGACTTCGCCGATCCACTCCTCGTAGGGCACGGCGTTCTTGAGCGACGTTTGCGGCATGTGCGCACGATCGCACAGGAGCACGTAGCGCTCGAGGGTCGGCAGTTTGCCGGCGAGCTGTTCCAACAACGGAACGAACGTCAGGTCCGCCAGCATCAGGCGATCCTCGGCGTGATTGACGATCCAGTTGATCTGATCGGGAAACAGCCGCGGATTGACGGTGTGATAGATCGCGCCGATTCCCATGATGCCGTACCACGCCTCGATATGGCGCCACGTGTTCCACGCCAACGTCGCCACGCGATCGCCGAGGCGGATGCCGGCCTTGTCGAGGCGTTGCGCCAAGCGCAGCGCGCGCGCGCGAACCTCGGCGTAGGTGGTGGTGTGAAATGGGCCTTCGACCGAGCGCGTGACGATCGTCCGCTCCGCGTGATTGATTCCGGCATGGTCGATGATGCGATGGCAAAGGAGCGGCCAATCCTGCATCAGTCCGAGCATCGCGTTTCCTCATAGTTCTCGTTTTTGCACTCAGAGCGCCGGCCGAGGCCGCGCATGCCCCAAGGTTACCGGCATGTCGCAACCGCGCAACCGGAGAATCGGCGCCCGCGGCCGCTGCTCAGCCAAAGCGCCGAAGCGAAAACCCCGCGATGTCATGGGGCGTTGCACCAGTGGTCGCGAGATCGGCGACGATCTCCCCGATCACGGGGGCGAATTTGAAGCCGTGACCGGAGCAGGGCGAAGCGACAATGATGTTGGCGGCGCCGGGCAGTCGATCGATGAGGAAGTCGCCGTCGGGGGTCATGGTATAGAGGCATGTCTTGGCGGCGAGGAGCCGGCCGTTCGCCGCTGGGATATGCTCGGCGAGGGCCGCCCGGATCAAGGCCTCATCGCCCGCGGACACCGTTCGGTCGTAAGCGTCGGGATCGACCGTCTCGTTGCGGTGGTGATGCTTGGCGATCTTGATCCCAGCGTGGATGTCCGCGCGCGGTGGAATGCCGTAGTGCATGCCATGCCGGCTTTCGATGATGAACACCGGGGTGCGTCCGGGCGAAAACGGCTGCGCATCGGCCGGGGCGAACCAAGTCATCACCTCGCGGGTGACCCGCAGCGGAGCGCCAAGTGCGGGCAAGAACGACGGCAGCCAAGGACCCACGGTAACGATCGCCGCCCCGGCATCGATGTTGCCGCGGTCCGTGACGATGCGCACGTAGTTGGGGTGCGGCTCGAGCACTCGCACCCGCTCGCCGTTGCGGATGTGTGCCCCGGCCGCGGTCGCGAGCGCAAGCTGCGCCGCAACCGCGCCCTCTGCCTCGAGCATGCCGCCATCCGGCTGGAGGACGGCGACATAATCCGGCGGCACTCTGAACGCCGGGAAGCGGCGCATCAGTTCCGGTGCGGGGATCACCTCGTGGGGCAAATCGTGGATCCGGGCGCTGCCCAGCGTTCCCTTGACCAACACGCCACTGGGCGGGCCGATCTCGGCGATGCCGGTCACATGCAGAAGCTCACGCCCCGCCGCTCTTTCGAGGTTACGCCAGAGGCCGTAGGCGTGCCGCAGCAGCGGCACGTACGAGGGATGCTCGAAGTACCCGAGCCGAATGATGCGCGTGCGGCCATGGGAAGAGCCGCGGTCATGACCGGGAGCATAGCGCTCGATCCCCAGCACCCGCTTGCCTCTGCGCGCCAGGTGCTGCGCTGCTGTCCCCATCGCGCCAAGGCCGCAGACCACGACATCGAAATGCGCCATAACGTCGGGCTCACTATCCTTTGCGCCAAGTGCAGCTATTGTGATGACGCTTTCGCCACGGTGAAGGGGTACGGGCCCCGTAGTGGCCCCGCGTGCCGGGTTTCGTGCCGGTGCGGGTGGCCGCCATAAGGTCGCAATCCTTGCGGATATGATGACGCTGAAGCTTCCCTCCGCGCTCGTCCTTCTTGCAGCCTTTTGCAGTGTGACCTGCTGCGGCTTATCGGCCGCGCAGGCCGTGCCGTTGCCACGGTCGCGGCCGGCGCAGACATCAACTCCGGAACCTGCGCCGGAGCCGGTGGCCGAGGAGGCCGCCACCCCATCGGCTTGCCGGCTGCGGCTCACCGCCGAATTGGCCGTTGCGCCCTCGCTGCCGGCGCTGACGGGACCCGGCGAGTGCAGCGTGGAGGATGCGGTGCGGCTCGAGGCGGTGTGGCTCGCTGACAAGACGCGCGTGGCGGTGACGCCGCCTGCGATCGTGCGCTGCACTTTTGCCGAGGCGATCGTCCAGTGGGTGCGCGAGGACGTGGCGCCCACCGTGCGCTCCCTCGGCAGCGCACTCAAGAGCATCGATAACTTCGACTCGTATGAGTGCCGCGGCCGCAATCGCATCGTCGGCGCGAAACTCTCCGAGCATGGCAAGGCCAACGCCGTCGATATTCGCGCGCTCAAGCTCGCGAACGGCAAGGTGGTGGAGCTGACCGATCCCCAAGTCGCCAAGGACTTTCGCGAACGCGTGCGCAAGAACGCTTGCGCCCGGTTCACCACCGTGCTCGGCCCCGGCTCCGACGGATACCATGAGAATCATGTCCATGTGGATCTCGCCGAGCGCGCCAGCGGTCACCGCATTTGCCAATGGGACGTGCGCGAACCTGGCGAGGAGGCCGAGCAGGTGCCGCTGCCGCCGCCCCGTCCGGCCTCCGCGCCATGAGGACAGCCATGCCGCCACTCAGCAATCTCGCCGTCCGCGACCTCGAGACCCTGGTCCACCCCTACACCAATCTCGCGACGCTGCGCGAAACCGGTCCGCTGATCGTCGAGCGCGGGCAGGGCGTGTTCATCTACGACACCGAAGGCAAATCTTATATCGAAGGAATGGCGGGGCTGTGGTGCACGGCGCTGGGCTACGGCAACGAAGAGCTGGTCGAGGCCGCGGCGGCGCAGATGCGCAAACTCTCCTTCGCCCATCTTTTCACCGCGAAGAGCCATGATCCCGCGATCGAGCTTGCCGAACGGCTCAAGGAGATCTCGCCGGTACCGACATCGAAAGTGTTCTTCTGCTCCTCGGGTTCGGAGGCGAACGACAGTCAAATCAAGCTCGTGTGGTATCTGAACAATGCGCTCGGCCGGCCGAGAAAAAAGAAGATCATCAGCCGCCGCAAGGCCTATCACGGCGTGACGGTGGTCGCGGCCTCGCTCACGGGCCTGGCCAACAATCACCTCGACTTCGATCTGCCGATCGCGGGCATTCTGCACGCAAGCTGTCCGCATCATTACCGCTTTGCGCATGCGGGAGAGACGGAAAAGGAATTCGCGCGACGGCTGGCGAATGAACTGGATGAATTGATTCGCAGCGAGGACCCCGACACGGTTGCCGCCTTCATCGCGGAGCCGGTGATGGGGGCCGGCGGAGTGATCGTTCCGCCGGAAGGCTACTTTCAGGAGATCATGAAGGTCTGCCGGGCCTACGATGTGTACATGATTTCGGACGAGGTGATCTGCGGCTTCGGCCGCCTGGGAGCCATGTTCGGCTGCACCGCGCTGGGATTCGAGCCGCACTCGATCACGGTGGCGAAGGCGTTGACGTCCGCCTACGTCCCGATGGCCGCTCTTACGGTGCCGGAGGTCGCCTACCAGGCGATGTTGGATGAAAGTCGCAAGATCGGCACGTTCGGCCACGGCTTCACCTATTCGGGTCATCCCGTCGCGGCGGCCGTGGCGCTCAAGGCGCTCGACATTTATGCGCGCGAGCGGATCGCCGAGCAGGCCGCGCGCAAGACGCCGCAGTTTCAGGCCCGCCTCGCCGCGCTCGGCAAGCACCCGCTGGTTGGAGAGGCGCGCGGTATGGGCCTCGTCGGCGGCGTCGAGCTGGTCGCCGACAAGAAGACCAAGCGTTCATTCGAGCCAAAGGCCGGCGTCGGCGCGCGGGCGGTGCGCTACGCGGAAGAGGAAGGGCTGATCGTCCGTTTCCTGCTCGGCGACGTCGTATCGATTTGCCCGCCGCTCATCATCGCGCCGGCGGAGATCGATGAGCTGTTCGACCGCCTGGAGCGGGCGCTCGATCGCACCTTGGCGTGGGCCAAGCACGAGCGGCTCATTGACGGCTGACCTCCCCAAAATGGAACGGCGCCGGACTTGCGTCCGACGCCGCTCCCAGCCCCCTCGAGCCCCCTAGTTGTGGCCGAAGTCAGCCGCGGCGACCCGCGGCTCCCCCGATTTCGGCCCCAACACCACAACAATCGCCCCCAGTTTGACGCGATTGTAGAGATCGATCACGTCCTCGTTGGTCATCCGGATGCAGCCCGAAGAGATCGCATGGCCGATCCACTCCGGTTGGTTCGTGCCGTGAATGCGGTAAAGCGTGTCCTTGCCGCCGGAGTAAAGGTACATGCCGCGGGCGCCCATCGGATTGGCTGGGCCGCCTTCGACATAGTTCGGAAGCGGGCCGAGGCGCTGGTGTTCGCCCGCGGTCGGCGTCCAGCCCGGCCATTCCTCCTTGCGGCCGACCTTGGCGACGCCGGTCCAAGACTGCGCGTCTTCGCCGACGATCACCCCATAGCGGATCGCCTGGTTGTCCGGCAGCACGTAGTAGAGGTAGCGCGCGTCGCTATCGATAACGATTGAACCCGGCGCTTCTTTGCGGTGGTAGTTGACGATGGCGCGCTGGAACGCAGGCGGAATATTCGCTTTGGCGTAAGGAGCATTCGCGAGCAGCTTTTTGTCGCGCGCTGTCATGCTGGTTTCCGACGCCGGTTCCAATTGTGCGTGCACGCACCCGGCGAGCAAAACCCCAGCCAGCAACAGTGTGAATCCCCGTAGCGCCATATCTGCCCCCGTCACGCTCTCCGGCGCGACCCGCAATCGGTTCGTCTGAATCCCCGCTAACTAGGTAACGAAAAGCACCCTGCAGTTCCAGGGCGATGAGGGCCCAATTCGCTAGTCTTTGGAACCTGTTGCAGGAATGCCGCAGTTTGGAACCGCGCGCGGGAAAAATTGCGCTTCACCGGCCGGAATCGTTCTTAACGCGCCGCATTGAGCGCAACGCGCGATGTCTCAACGTCGCGTTTACCATACCCGCCATCCGGGTGGCTGATTGCCGCGCCGGCCGGAGGCGCTCCTCCGGTGGCGGAACTAAGAACGCCCGGGCGCGGGTGGGGGAACCCATTTCCTTTTACGGTCTGTTTGAAATGTCATGATAGGACACGTTTGAAACAGAAGAAGCGAATCAATAAGATACAGTGGCAAACCTATCTTCGCGCCAATATTGAGCATCAAAGCTTATTTCGGCCACTGGCAAACCCGGCCCCAAACAACTGGGGCGGGAGCAATTTGTGAGATTTTTGCAACGCTCGGCAAATCTTTTCGCTCAGACACATTGCAGATCGGTTTTCCTGCTCCCTGCACGAACTTACAACAGAAGAGGCGGGGGCATGACTACCAAATCCTTTTTGAGTGATCCCGAACACTGGCGCACCCGCGCAGAGGAAGCGCGAAGCCTTGCGCAGGACATAAAAGAGGCAAGCACTAAAGAGGCCCTTCTGCAGATCGCTGATGAGTACGACCAAGTTGCTCACCGCGTCGAAGATTGGGCCCTGCGGTACCTCCCGCAGCATTGAGTCATCAGAACTCGGGAACGGTTAGTACGGCCAGTAGCAAACTCGGCCTGACGGACATTTCTTCAAGGAATTGTTTGAGACATGCACACACCCGATGTGCGTGCGGCAGCGCACGCGCTTGGCGGGGACATAATCGGGCGCGATCAAGTCCTGTGTCCCGGCCCCGGCCATAGCCCGAGGGACCGAAGTCTAGCCGTTCGCTTCGTTGCGGACGGCTTTGTTGTTCATAGCCACGCTAACGACGACTGGCAGACGTGCCGCGATCATGTTAGCGCGCGACTGGGATGGGACCATCAGCGGCCCGCAACGAAGCCCGCACGTATGCGAGCCACCCCGCAGGCCCCCGACGATACCGTCGATAGAATCGGCTGGGCGCGATCTCTCTGGCGAGCAACCGTTCCCGCGAAGGGAACGCTGGCCGAGCGATACCTTGTCGAGACACGCCGGCTTGAGCTTCCAGATAGCGCGGCAATTCGCTTTCACCCGCGGCTGAAGTTTTCTCACAGTGGGGAGCTTCTGCCCGCCATGGTTTGCGCCATGGTGGATATTCGCACGAACGAATTCACCGGCATTCATCGGACGTTTCTAACGGCCGACGCCAAGAAGGCGGGCGTTCTCACGCTTGGGCGCAAGCTCGGATCGGCCATCAAGATCGATCCCAACGACACAGTCCACCAAGGGCTGGCAGTCGCTGAAGGGATCGAGAGCACGGTTGCGGCCAGGTTCATTTATCGCCCAGCCTGGTCGTTGATCGATGCTAACGGCATCAACGGCTTTCCCGTTCTGCCAGGCATCGAGCACCTTTCGATTTTCGCCGACAACGACGCAAACAAGACCGGCGAAATCGCCGCCAACGAATGCCAGGAGCGCTGGCAAAGAGCCGGCGTCGAAGTCGTGATCCAAATGCCTCCAAATGTCGGGGAGGACATTGCCGACATCATTTCAAATCGACGGATTTACTAATGGATACGTACAACCCTGATCTTGCTATCGGAAAGCTTCGAGTCCTGCCGCCGCGTGCTAAACCCAACGGTGTGGCCTCGGAGCCGACCGCACCTCTTCCCTATATCGATATGTCGCGCTGGGACACTAATCCGGCGCCCGAGCGTGAATGGGCGGTTGAGAATCGCATCCCGATGTATCAACCGCACCTCACCACGGGGCACGGTGCCATCGGGAAATCACTCCTCGAATTAACACGCGCTGTCGCACTGTCCGAGGATCGCTTCTAGCCTGCGGTGGAGCTCATCGGCCTCGTCTTCGGCGCCGAGATAGATAACCGGCCCCTGCCTGACTGCCATCCCAAGCCACGGCTTTCCCAGCACAAGGCATCATTCGACCGACCGACCTTTACCAGGGCCTACTCGCAGATGCTGTCCGACTTCGGCCCGTTTCGGTCACCATCGATACCCTCACGGATGTCTATGCCGGTGACGAGATCGATCGCAATCAGACCACGCAATTCGTGAAGCTGCTCCAGCATCTGGCAATCAAAGCCAGGTGTTCGGTTGCAATCCTGGCGCATCCCAGCAACTCCGGCATGGTCACGGGCTCGGGTCTTTCGGGATCGACCGGCTGGCACAATAAGGTGCGCTCGCGGCTCTACATGCGCTCACCAACCACCGCGAAGGGCGAGGAAATCGATAGCGATGTCCGCGAGCTTCAATTCCTCAAAAATAACTACGGCAAGCAGGGCGACAGCATTCAAATCCGCTGGGACGCCGGCGTCTTTGTCATCGAAAACGCCCCGGGTTCATTGGAAAAAATCGCACGCGATAGCAATGACGATCACCGTTTCCTTGAGCTGTTAGCGAAGTACGACGATCAGGGCCGGAAGATGAGCCACAAGGTCGCCGCCAACGATTACGCGCCGCGAGTATTTGCGACCGAAAAGAACGGCGTCAGCCTCAAGCGATTCGAGCAGGCAATGGAACGCCTATTCGAGGCCAAGAAAATCCACGCTCTATCCTACGGCCCTCCGTCCAAACAACGGTCGCGCCTCGTGCTCGGCCCATTAGAGGCTCCGCAGTGATTAAGTTCTCAAACGAGCGGGGCTCGCGAAAGCGCTGACACTTTTTCGTGAGGGACGGCTCCATTGCTTACACGAATCTGACAGCATGGAGAATCGGCGCAAGTTTGCGGTACTAATTTGAACTTGGTGCGTTCAACAGGCGACAAATGGACGGGGGGCGGCTCTAAGAGAGTCGGAGCGCATTATGTTTGATGACTTTTATGACCTGGACGTGACCGAGAAGGCTGGCATTGGAGCCGCGCTGAATAGGTGTCGCGCCCTCGCAGCTAAAATTGCGAACCAGCTGCGTAACAAGAGGCCCGAGCACTTCGGTGACAAGTTGTCGATGGCAGACATTCACGCCTCTCTTGAGCGCGCTGCCGATGTCCTCAGCACGGTGAAGGGTTCGCAGGTGCGGGGCCGTCAGCGCCGCCGCCGATAATTGAAGGCGACGATCTTGGTCTTCCCAACTCTCGCTAGCGTGCAGAAGTTCTGCCGCCAATGAGACATTCACGAAGAGTCTCATTGCCGATCCGATGACGGGCCATACGGAGTGGGGAGGGTCGCGCTGATGGCCTCAAAAGCCCGTGTGCTTGTCAATCGGCAACCTCGCCACAAGCAGGACGAGGAGGCCGCCGACAAAGGCGCCAAAACAGCCGGCGCCGATACAGAGCCATGAGCACGTTTCTAACATGCCCAGGCATTGATTTGATTTGTGAGCGCGCGACAGTTTTCGAGCGCGGCTTCAGCCACGGCTGTGTCAGAGATCATTACGACTCCACCCAGCGTTTTTCTTGGGCGCTACCGAGCCGCTGAGGCAACGATCATTTTTTGGACGCGCGCTGAGTGTTGAGGAACCCATCCAAGAGGGCGATAATTCTTAGCTTCCAGCCCCCTGGCTCGCCCCCCTGCCAGCCCCCTTCCAGCCCCTGGTCCGCCCCCTGTGCTGCCTCCCCCCTTATACCCCTAGGGCGGGCAGGGGTGTCCAGCCCTTGCCTTACGGCAGGCTGTCCACCCTGCCCTTCATGGCAGTCTAAGACCTTGAGGGAAGCGGAGACCCAGGCGCCAACTGAGCAACATCGGTGAGTGACATGTCACGGTTTGTCACGCCCAGGAGTCCCTAACTGAGATTTGATCGAGCCAGGGCTAGTAGAGCGCCGTCGCGTAGTCGGCTGTGGTCCCGCTCGCCGGCCTTGGCGGCCGCAATAATATGCTTCGCGAGTATCGCCCGCAC
>Ga0070714_100002033_pt1 | contig 14816 bp, 11 predicted proteins | sample LARL83metaG_FD_65450 | JGI IMG/M metagenome (GOLD analysis project Ga0070714, IMG submission 65450) | Corn, switchgrass and miscanthus rhizosphere microbial communities from Kellogg Biological Station, Michigan, USA - LAR L8-3 metaG | ecosystem: Host-associated > Plants > Roots > Rhizosphere ...
GGCGAGGCGGTCGCGACCACCGCGGGTGAGCTGCCGGCCCGGTGGGTCATCCATACTGTCGGCCCCGTGTGGTCCCATGATGAGGACCGCTCGGCGCTGCTCGCCTCGTGCTACAGCGCCTCGCTGCGGGTCGCCGGCGAACTCGGCGCCCGCACCGTGGCCTTCCCCGCGGTGTCGACTGGGGCGTTCGGCTGGCCGATGGAGGATGCGGCGCGGATCGCGGTGGCCGCGGTGCGGAGCGCGGAGTCCGGTGTGGACGAGGCGCGGTTCGTGCTGTTCTCCGACGACGCCGTGGCCGCGTTCCGGGTGGCGATCGGGTAACGCCGGATGCGCCTGCGTACCCAGGTCAGGTTTCCGCGCACGGCCCGGGCCCGGGCCGTCGCAGCCGTGGCCGGGCTGGCCGTGGCGGGCGGCGCGGTGGTGGCGGCCATCCCCAGGACGCCGCCGGTTCCGGCTCCGCTGACCGAGGGGATTGCGCAGGATCCGTGCCACCCTCAGGACGTCATGGCTGTGCCGCCCGGCGTCACTGGCCGCTACCAGCCGGGCAGCAGCGTGCTGCGGTCCGGTGGCCGGGTCTACCTGGCCCCAGGCCGGTTCGCGCCGGTCACGGCGGCCGTGGCCGCGTGCGCCCGGGACAGTGCCCGGGCCAGCCAGCGGTGGCTCGCCGCCGGGATCATCCCGGGAACCACCGCGCAGCAGCGGTCGGTGGCCACCCGGGCGCTGCTGGACCTGCGGCTGTCCACGCGCCCCAACGGCGCGGTCATCGCGGGCTGGCACGGAGCCTGGCGTTACTCGTGGCCCCGCGACTCCAGCTGGGTCGCGGTGGCGCTCGCGGACACCGACCACGACGCGGACGCGCTGGAGGTACTCCGCTTCCTGCAGCGCACCCAGCTCCCCGACGGCCGGTGGGCGGCCAGGTACTGGCCGGACGGGTCGGGACCGGTGCGGGACGGCCGGCCGGTCGAGGCCGACGCCGACGGGTGGGTGCCGTGGGCGGTCTGGTCCTGGGCCGCGGCGGCGGGGGCCCTGCCGGCCGGGACCGCGGCAGCCGGGGCCGGAACGGCCGGCAAGCCCGGGTCCGCCGCGGCCCGCGGCGAGCTCACCGAGCTGTGGCCCATGGTCTCCGCGGCGGCGGACGCCGCCGCGGACTCGCTGGCCGCGGACGGGCTGCCCGCCGCGTCCATGGACTACTGGGAGGACTCGGTCGAGACCACGCTCGGCACGGCCGCCCCGCTGCTGGCCGGCCTGCGCGCCGCCGCGGACATCGCGGGCCGCCTCGGCCGCCCCGGGCCCGCCCAGCGCTGGGCCGGGGCGGCGGGCACGCTGTCCCGGGCGATCCAGGCCGAATTCGGCCGCTACGGGTACCACCGCCTGCCCCGGGACCGCTCCGGCGCGGACGCGGCGGTCACCTTCCTCGGCCCGCCGTTCGCCGCCGCCACGACCCCGGTCACGCAGGCCGTCCTCCGGACCGGGCGGGCGCTCACCCTGCCCGGCGGCGGGGTGCTGCCGGGCTCGGCCTTCCCCGGCAACCGCACGGTGGCCTGGACCGCCGAGACCGCGTTCTTCGCGCTGTACCTGGCCGGCACCGGCGACCACGCCCGCAGCGCCGCGATCCTGTCCTGGCTGGCCGCGCACCGCACCAGCCTCGGCGCGCTGCCCGAGCAGGTGAACGCCCGCGGCCGCCCGGTGTCCGTGGCCCCGCTGGCCTGGACCGACGCCGTGGTCCTGCTCGCCCTGATCGCGCAGCGCCGGCCGCTGCCCATTCCCCCCTCGCCGGCGCCCTAGCCGCCGCCCGCTGGGCGCGCATCCGCGGGACATGATCGATTGGGATATGTCCGCCTGCCTGGGTAGGTTCCGAGGTCAGAGGCTCCCGCAGGCCGCCGAGGCCGCCGAGCCCACCGCGAATCCGGCGTTCCCCAGCCGAGAGGACAACGATGTCCGCACCGTATCCGCGCTTCCGCTCCATACTTGATGAGTTCACCCCCTACAAGCCGGGCAAGAACCCGTCCGCGCCGGACGGCAGGTCGTTCAAGCTGTCGTCGAACGAGTCGCCGTTCGGCCCGCTGCCCTCGGTCCTCAGCGTCATCGCCGACGCGGCGGGCCAGGCCAACAGGTACCCCGACCACGGGGCGACCGAGCTGACCGGGGTCATCGCCGCGCACTTCGGCGTGCCCGCCGCGCACGTGGCGGTCGGCTGCGGAGCGGTCGGCCTGACCCAGCAGATTCTCGAGGCGATCGGCGAGCCCGGGGCGGAGGTCGTTTACGCCTGGCGCTCGTTCGAGGCGTACCTGTACCTCTCCGACCTGGCGGGCGTGACATCGGTACGGGTGCCGCTCCGTGATGAGACCCACGACCTGGCCGCGATGGCGGACGCGATCACCGGGCAGACCCGGCTGATCTTCATCTGCAACCCGAACAACCCGACCGGCACCGTCGTGCACCAGGCCGAGCTGGCGGAGTTCCTGGGCCGGGTGCCCGAGGACTGCCTGGTCGTGCTCGACGAGGCCTACTTCGAGTACGTCCGCGACCCCGACGTGCCGAACGGGATCAGCCTGTACCGCGACCATCCCAACCTGGCCGTGCTGCGCACCTTCTCCAAGGCCTACGGCCTGGCCGGGCTGCGGGTCGGCCTCATGATCGCGCAGGAGCCCGTGACCGCCGCCGTCCGCAAGACCCTGCTGCCCTTTGGCGTGAACGCCCTGGCCCAGGCGGCCGCGATCGCGTCGCTCCAGGCCGAGCCGGAGCTGATGGCCCGGGTGGAGTCCGTGGCCAAGGAGCGGGAGCGGGTCCGCGAGGAGCTGCTCGGCCAGGGCTGGACCGTGCCGCCGACCGAGGCCAACTTCGTCTGGCTGCGCCTCGGCCGCGACACCGAGGACTTCACCGAGACCTGCGACCGCGCCGGGGTAGCCGTGCGGCCGTACCCCCCGGACGGCGCCCGGGTGACGATCGGCGACCGCGAGGCCAACGACGCGCTCCTCGCGGTCACGAAGACGTACCCGCATCGCCGCTGACTCCGGCATCACCATAACGCAATAAATCACCCCGGCTGCCGTCCGCCAAGGCCACGGCGTTCCCGGGGGGGTAGGGGCCGGCGTGTGGTGCCATAGCCTGGGCGTGGCGGCAGCGACGCGGCGGAGGTCCAGGCAGGCGTGAAGGTTCATGTGCTCCATGAGAACCCGGACTGGTATGCGCCGCTGGACGCGGCACTCGGCGCGGCCGGGGTTCCGCACCAGCAGTGGCTGCTCGGCGACGGCGAGCTGGACCTGGCTGACGAGCCGCCGGACGGGGTGTTCTGGTCGCGGGTGAGCGCGTCGTCGCACACCAGGCAGCACCCGCACGCCAAGGACCACGCCCGGGCCGTCCTGTGCTGGCTGGAGGCGCACGGCCGCCGGGTGGTCAACGGGCGGCGGGTGCTCGAGCTCGAGGTCAGCAAGGCGGACCAGATGACCGCGCTGGCGGCCGCCGGGTTCGACGTGCCGCGCACGCTGGCCGTGGCCGGGGCCGGCGGCTTGCCCGCCGCGGCGCGGAAGCTGCCCGTCCCGTTCATCAGCAAGCACAACCAGGGCGGCAAGGGCCTGGGCGTCCGGCTGTTCACCAGCCACGACGAGTTCGACGCGCACCTGGCCGGGCCGGACTACGAGGCGCCGGTGGACGGGATCACCCTGCTGCAGGAGTACCTGCAGGCGGCGGAGCCGTTCATCACCCGGGCCGAGATCGTGGGCGGCGAGTTCATGTACGCGATCACCGCGGATACCGCCGGCGGCTTCGAGCTCTGCCCGGCCGACGCGTGCGCGGTCGACCAGCCCTCCGGGGCGGGTGACCCGCCCGCGCTATTTGCGTTCAGGAAGAATTTTGACCATCCGGTGATCGGCAGGTACCTGGATTTCGCCCGCGAGCAGGGCATCGAGATCGCCGGGTTCGAGTTCATCGAGACCGTGGACGGCCGGCTGGTCACCTACGACATCAACACCACCACGAACTACAGCGCGCAGATCGAGGCCACGGTCCCGCGGCCCGCGCTGCCGCGGGTGGCCGCCTTCCTCGGGCGGCTGCTGGCTGAGGAAACCGGGAACGGGCGCGCTGAGCCCGGCGCCGAGGCGATGGCAGGAAGACGGTTCGGCTGATGCGGTTCGGTTACTGGATGCCGGTCTTCGGCGGCTGGCTGCGCAACGTCCGCGACGAGGGCATGAGCATCGCATGGCCCTACGTCCGCTCCCTGGCCGTGGAGAGCGAGCAGCACGGCTTCGAGCTCTCGCTGATCGCCGAGCTGAACCTGAACGACATCAAGGGGCACCGCGCGCCGTCGCTGGACTGCTGGACCCTGGCCCCGGCGGTGGCCGCCGTGACCCAGAAGCTCGAGCTGATGCTGGCGGTCCGGCCCAACTACCACTCGCCCGCGCTGACCGCCAAGTCCCTGTCCACGCTGGACACGATCGCGCCCGGCCGGGTGTCGCTCAACGTCGTGTCGTCCTGGTGGAAGGACGAGGCGGCGCAGTACGGCGCGCCGTTCGACGTGCACGACGCCAGGTACGCGCGGACCCAGGAGTGGCTGGACGTGGTCGGCCGGCTGCTGCGCGAGGACACCGTGACCCACACCGGGCCGCTCTACCAGGTCGACGGGGCCGTGCTCGAACCCAAGCCCAGCCGGCTCCCGCCCGTCTACATGGGCGGCGAGTCGCCCAAGGCCAAGGAGGTCATCGCGGCCCAGGCCGACGCGTACGTCATGCACGGCGACGCCCCGGAGGTCATCGCGCAGAAGGTCGCGGGCCTGAACGGGCTGCGGCGGGAGGCCGGGAAGCCGCCGCTGACGTTCGGCGTGTCCGGGTACGTGATCTGCCGTGACACCGAGGCCGAGGCCAGCGCCGAGCTCGAGCACATCCTGGACGTCAGGTCGTCGCCCGAGGCCTACGCCTCCTACCAGGACTTCATCGAAGGCTCCCAGCTGGAGTCGCGGGTGTCCCTGGAGGAGTACGGCGTGTCCAACCGGGGGCTGCGCAGCGGCCTGGTCGGCACGCCGGACCAGATCATCGGCCGGCTCCGGGCCTACGAGCAGGCCGGGGTCGGCCTCATGCTGCTGCAGTTCTCGCCGCAGCGCGAGGAGATGGCCCGCTTCGGCGAGCAGGTGATCAGCCGCTACCCGGGCTAGGCCGTGTCCCGGCCGCCCGGGTCAGTGCGCGGCCCGCTGCCCGGGCTCGTCGCGGCGCCTGGTCTCGAGCTGCTCCACCACCAGCCGGTAGAACTGGCGCGGCCGGCCGGGCTGCGGCGTCCTGGTCGGCGGCAGCGGCCAGGCCAGGCCCTCCTCGACCAGGATGTGCAGCAGCCGCCGGGCGGTCCGCGGCGTGACCGTGAGCAGCTTCCCCGCGGTCTCGGCGTCCACGACCAGGTTGGCGTCCGTGGCGGACAGCTTCTCGGCGAGCTTGGAGAGCGTATCCAGGCTCCGGCTGCGGCGCGCGCCGGGCTCGGGCAGGCGGGGGGCAGGAACCGGGAGGTGCCCCGGGCCGCCCGGCGCCACCCCGCGCATGCCGGCCAGCGTCTGCCCGCGGCCCAGGCTGGCCCGCGCGTGCGCCTCGGCCTCCACCGCGGTGCGGCCCAGGCCGATACCGACCTCGATGGTGAGGCCGAGGTCGGTGCGGGCGCGCTCGGCAAAGGGCTGGACCCGGAACCCGTCCGTGGCCCGGGCCAGCGAGCCACGCGTGGCGACGACCAGGAACCCGTGGTCGCCCACCGGGCTGACCGCGGCGTGAATGCGCTGCGCCTCCTGCACCAGGAACCTGTGCACGGTCAGCCGCAGCTCGTCCCGCGACTGCCGCGGCGTGGCCCGCCGCCCGCCGTCCCGCAGCGCAGGCACCTCCACCAGGGCCAGCGCCAGCTGCGCGTCCTCCAGCCGGCGGTAACCGCCGAGCAGCGCCGCGGTGCGCAGCGCCGCGCGGATGTCGCTGCCGGTCGGCCGCAGCGTGATGACCGGGACGCCCGCGGCGGTCAGCTTGGCCGTGACCGACTGCAGGCAGGTGAACGCGACCGACGTCTCGCTGCGGCGCCAGAGCCGCTCGTGAAACGAGGCCACCACCGACGGGCTGCCGGGATCCTCGCGGACGTGCACCGCCCCGGACGGGAGGCCGAGTTCGGCGTAAGCCTCCTCGACGTCCGCGCGGCTCAGCACGTCGATGCTGGCCCGGGCGGGATCCTGGGCCGGATCCCGGCTGGCCTTCAGCAGCGCGGCGTACAGCGCGCTGCCGCCGAGCGGCACGTACGTGGCCGGGCCGCTCAGCACCCCCGCTATGCGGGCGTACTCGTACGGGGCCCGGCTGGCGAACAGGCAGACATCGATCCCCGTGCCCAGCCTGACGACCTGGTCGGCGGCCTCCTGCTCGTCCCGGTAGGCGGCCGCGACCAGCCGCCGGGCCGGCCCCGCGTCCGCGCCGGCCAGGGGGCTGCCCGGGCCGGCCTTCGGCGCGGCCGAGGTGCCGGAAAGCATGATCCTTTCGACTAGATCATGCGGCCCTACGACTCCGATTGTGAGCTCACCCTGAGTTCGCCTGGCCCCGTTCATGACGTGCCGTTCCGGCTCGTCATGCACCTGCGCTCGGTGCCCGGGCGGATGCCCCCGTTTGGTGTGATGCATAAGCTCACGTCATATCCCCATCTCTGATCGGCTTCCCGCTCCCCCATCTTTGGTTGGCTTCCCGTGTGTTCTGAAATTCCACTCCTAATTTCGTAACTCACAAAGTGGATCGTTGGAAGAGCCAATTATCGGCTCTGCGGCGGCAAAGACGCGGGACCCATGCCGGAACACGACGAAATTGGTCTGGTGCCGCCCCCACCGCGCGGGTTCATGCTGGGCGGTGGCAAGGGTCCTGGCTGGGCGTAACCCGCGAGGCCACGGTGGGGCGCGTGCAGGTTAACACGCAGGCGTAACATCCGCGCGGGAGGCCCAGGTTACGGGCCCGCGCCAGGCCGTGTCCCGTAGATCTACGGCACACGGCCTCACACCGGGCGACGGTATGGTTACCGGGCCGTTTCCACGCTGACGTCGGCGCCCAGCGTGTTCAGGCGGGCGGCCACCGAGGCGTGGCCGCGGTCGATCAGGTAGCCGGGCGACACCACGGTCTCGCCCTCGGCGGCCAGCCCGGCCAGGATCAGCGCGATCCCGGTGCGCAGGTCGTGCGCGACGACCTCCGCCCCCTTCAGCACGCCAGGCCCGTGCACGATGGCCGCGTTGTTGGCCACCTCGACCTTCGCGCCCAGCTTGTTCAGCTCGCCGGCCAGCGTGTACCGCCCGTCGAAGATCGTTTCCCTGATGTAGCTGGTGCCGTCGGCCAGGGTGCTGAGCGCCATGATCGGCGACTGCAGGTCGGTCGCGAACCCGGGGAACGGGCTGGTGATCACGTTGATCGGGCGCATCGGCCGTTCCCGCCGGACCTGCAGGATGGCGCCGTGGGTGGCGAACTCGACGCCCATCTGCTCCAGCTTCCAGCGCACCACGCCGAAATGGTCAAGCGAGGCGCCGACCAGGCTCAGCTCGCCGCCGGTGATGGCCGCCGCCATCGCGAACACCGCCGCGTCGATGCGGTCCGGCATCACGGTGTGCTCGACCGCGGTCAGCTCCTCGACGCCCTCGACGGTCACGAAGCCGGTTCCGCCCCCGCTGATCTGAGCGCCCATCTTGGTCAGGAAATCGATGACATCGAGAACCTCGGGCTCCATGGCCGTGTTGTCGATGATCGTCGTGCCCTGCGCCAGCGAGGCCGCCATGATCAGGTTCTCGGTGCCGGTATGCGACGGCGTGTCCAGGTACAGGTGCGCGCCCCGGATGCGGTCGGCCTTGATGTGGATGGTGGCGTCGCCCTCATCGACCGTGCAGCCCAGCCGGGCGAAGCCGCGGTAGTGGAAGTCCAGGTTGCGGCTGCCGAGGTTGCAGCCGCCGATGCCCTCGATGGTCGCCTCACCCAGCCGGTGCAGCAGCGCGGGCACGAACACCACCGCGGCCCGGAACCGGCGGGCGATCTCGGCGGGCAGCACCGAGCTGGTCAGCTCCGAGGCGTCGACCACCAGCGTCCGCTCCGCCTCGTGGAACTTGACGACCGCCCCCACCGCCTGCGCCAGCTCCACGGCCCGGCGCACGTCCTCGATCACCGGCACGTTCCTGAGCACGGTCCGGCCCTTTTCCGCGAGCAGCGACGCCGCGATCATCTTCAGGGCCGCGTTCTTGGCGCCCTGCACGAAGACCGTTCCCTGGAGCGGCTGCCCGCCTCGGACGACATAGCTGGTCACGGGGCCGTTGCTCATAGAGGCGGAACTCCTGTCCGTCGGGTGAGCGGCGTCACTACCGCGGCCCGCCGACTGCAACGAAGTGGCCTCCGGCCAACCAGACGGCAGGCCGCCGGATAGCAGGCAGCCTGATTCAGATGGCGTCCAGTATTCCACCGCTCCCATGCCCCCCAGACCATGACGATGATGTTACGTAGCGTACTTGAGCCGCAACGGTATGTATCAGGGGGCTCCGGATTTTCGGCCCGATGCCGCCCTACCCCCAGCGCTGTCCGGTGATGCTCTCGTAGGCCCGCACATACGTATCACGGGTGCGCTCGACGACGGGTTCGGGCAGCCGCGGCGGCGGCGCGGAGCCGTGACGATCCCACCCGGATTCGGGCGAGGTCAGCCAGTTCCGCACGTACTGCTTGTCCAGCGGCGTCTGGCTGCGGCCGGGCACCCACTGGTCGGCGCGCCAGAACCGGGACGAGTCCGGCGTGAGCACCTCGTCGGCCAGCACCAGCCCGCCACTCGCGGCCAAGCCGAGCTCGATCTTGGTGTCGGCCACGATGATCCCGCGCCGCTCGCACAGCTCGGCGCCCCGGCGGTACACGGCGAGCGTGATGCGCTCGAGCTCCGCGGCCACATCGGCGCCCACCAGACCGGTCACCGCGGACACCGGGATGTTCTGGTCGTGCTCGCCGCGGGGCGCCTTGGTGGCCGGCGTGAACACCGGCCGGGGCAGCCGGGACCCGTCGGCCAGCCCGGCCGGCAGCGCGGTCCCGCACACCGCCCCGGTGGCGGCGTAGTCGGCCAGGGCCGAGCCGGTCAGGTAGCCGCGGGCCACGCACTCCACCGGGATCATGGACAGCCGCTGGCAGGCCATCGCGCGCCCCGCGAACCGGGCCGGGATGGGCGCGTCCACCAGGTGGTTCGGCGCGATGTCGGCCAGCTGCGCGAACCACCACAGCGACAGCTGGGTCAGGATCTTCCCCTTGTCCGGGATCTCCGGCTCCAGCACGTGGTCAAAGGCGGAGATCCGGTCCGAGGCCACCAGCAGCAGCACCCCGTCGCCGGTCTCGTAGAGCTCGCGCACCTTGCCCGAGTAGATGTGCTTCAGGCCGGGCTCGCCCCGGGCTGGATCATCGGGCGTCACGCCAGCCGCTCCAGCCGCTCGAACACGCCGCCCAGGCGCTGCACGTACCGCTCCGGCCGGCAGGCCTCGTCCAGCCGGGCCTCGTCCAGCGGCTGGCCGCGCTCGGCGGCGTGCTTGCGCAGCGTCTCCCGGAACGGCGCCCCGGTCTGGTGCGTGTCCATGGCCGCGGCCTGGACCAGCGCGTACGCGTCCTCGCGGGACATCCCGGCCGCGATGAGCTCGAGCAGCACCGCCGAGCTGTAGATCAGCCCGTGCGTCGCGTCCAGGTTCGCGCGCATCCGTTCCGCGTCGACCTGAAGGCCCGTGATCAGCGCCGTGGTCTCGTCCAGCAGGAAATCGGTGCCGATAGCCGCGTCGGGCAGCGCCACCCGTTCTGTGGACGAATGCGAGATGTCCCGCTCGTGCCAGAGCGGGATCCCCTCCAGCACGGGCACGACCTGCGCGCGGACCACCCGGGCCAGGCCGCAGATCCGCTCGGACCGCACCGGGTTCCTCTTGTGCGGCATGGAGGACGACCCCTTCTGCCCCCGGCCGAACGGCTCGGCCAGCTCGCCGAGTTCCGTCTGCTGCCCGAGCCTGACCTCCAGGGCGATCGCCTCACACACGGTCGAAATCAGTGCCATTACGCTTACCCACTCGCCGATCCCGTCCCGCAGCACCACTTGTGTCGACACGTCGGCGGGCCGCAGCCCGAGCTCGGCCATGACCTCGGCCTCGATCGCCGGGTCGATGTTGGAGTACGTCCCGACCGGGCCGGACAGCTTCCCCACCGCCACGGCCTCGCGGGCCCGCCGCAGCCGGTCCCGGCACCGGGCCATCGCGAACGCGAAGTCGGCCACCCGGTGCCCCCACACGTCGGGCTCGGCGTGGATGCCGTGGGTCCGGCCCACCCGCAGCGTGCCGCGGTGCGCCAGCGCGTGGTCCCGCAGCGCCGCGGTCAGCGCGTCGCACCGGGCCAGCAGCAGGTCGGTGGCCTCGGTGAGCTGCAGGGCCAGCGCGGTGTCCAGCAGGTCCGACGAGGTCATCCCGAAGTGGACGTACGCGGCCGCCTCGCGCGGAACCGTGTTGTCCGCCCAGGCCGACAGGAACGCGATCACGTCGTGGCCGGTCACCGCCTCAATGGCCGCGACCGCGTCCGGGGCCGGCGGGGGCGCGGCCCGGACCGGTGCCACGCTGCTGGCCGGGACCGTGCCCGCGCGCGCGTGCGCCTCGAGCACCAGGGTCTCGACCCGGCACCAGAGCTCGTACTTGTGCGCCTCGCTCCAGACGCGGCCCATCTCGGGCCGGGTGTACCGCTCGATCACCCCTCTATCCTGCCGCAACCCCGCCGGTCTCTCGCGCCGCAACCCCGCCGGGCGGCGGCCCGCCGCATCCAGGCGCGCCGCGGGTGCCCGGCCGGCCCTCCGCGGCCCCAAACACCCAGCTGCCCCGGCCGCCCCAGCCCGGAGCAGGCAGATTTAGTGTGGACACTATTGGCCGGCCAGAGCCGGGTGCTTCTCCAGTACCAGCATCAGCACCAGCAGCAGGGTTACCACGGCCAGCTGCACCTCGAGCGAGACCGTGGCGCCGATCGCCGCCGTGGCCAGCATGATCACCGCGGTTCCGGCCCGCAGCCGCACCGGCCCGAGCCGCAGCAGCCTCCTGCTCATCACGTCTCCCGCCAGGAACAGGGCCGCGCCGGCGGCCAGCGCCACAGCCGCCCGGGCCGGTCCCGCCTCCAGCGTTTCCGCGTGCCCGATCGCCACCCGCACGCCCGCGGAGATGGCGACGACGCCGAGCAGCAGCGGGATGTTCGCGTAAAACAGCGCGGACAGGGCCAGCGAGGTGCGCCGCTCGCTGCTGGCGGCGGTGAGAACCTGCTCGGCCCGGTCCTGGTCGCCCCCGGCGAAGATGATCCACCACAGCGCCGCGGCCAGCGCGAGCCCGAGCACGGCCGCGATCACAACCCGCGCGTCCTCCTGCCGGGTGCGCCCCACCAGCTCCTCGGCGCCGACGCCGATCGAGACGACCGACTCGCCCAGCGCGACCAGCAGCAGCGCCCCGTGCCGCTCGGCCAGGTGCGCGGCGCGCAGCTCGAACAGGTTTCTGGGCCGCACGACCAGCGGCGAGCCGAGCTGCACGGCCAGGGCCACGGCCCACAGCGCGTACACGGCCGGTCGCTGCCCCTGGCCGGGCAGCAGGCTCGCGGTGATCACCAGCAGGGCCGAGAGGATGTTGAACGGGACCACCCGCAGAATGTTCCGGTTCACCCGGTAATAAAGCCAGCCGTGCACCAGGACCACGAGCAGATAACCGAGCCCCAGGGCCAGGCCGCTGCCGCCGAACCCGTGGTTCGGGATGGCCAGCCCGATGGCCATGAACCCGGCCATGGCCACCAGGAGCAGCAGCCGCTCCGTGGTGTGCACCGGGGGCCTGGCGTTGGTCAGCCAGGCGTACCCCTCGTACATCCACCACAGCAGCCCGAAGATCAGCAGCACCTGCGCGGTCCCGGTCAGCGTCAGGTGGCCGGCCAGCAGCGCGGCGAGCTGGGTCAGCGTGAACGCGAAGACCAGGTCGAAGAACAGCTCGAGCGTGGTCACCCGCAACGGCTCGTCATCGGCCCCGGTCGCGCCGGGGGAGGAGTCGGGCTCCGCGGTCACGGGCCGGGCGGCGCGGGCGCGGGGAGGTCGGCGATGTCCCGCCGGAACCAGCCGCCCCGCATCCTGATCTGCTCCGCGGCCAGGTACGCCGCGGCGCGGGCCTGCGCCAGGTCGGCCCCGGTGCCCACCGCGTTGAGCACCCGGCCGCCGGCCGAGGTCAGGTGACCGGCCCCGGACAACTTCGTCCCGGCGTGCAGGATGTAGGCGTCGGGGATGCGTTCGGCTTCGGCAATGCCTTCTATCTGGTCGCCCTGGGCTGGCCCGTCGGGGTAGCCCTCCGCCGCGATCACGACGGTCACCGCCGCGCCGGGGCTCCACCGGAGCGGGCCGGCCGCGGCCAGGTCGCCGGTGGCCGCGGCCAGCAGCAGCCCGCCAAGCGGGGTGGCCAGCCGGTCCAGGATCGGCTGCGTCTCCGGGTCGCCGAACCGCGCGTTGAACTCGATGACCTTCGGCCCCGACGAGGTCAGGCACAGACCCGCGTACAGCAGCCCGGTGTAGGGCGTGCCGCGGGCGTGCAGCTCGCTCAGGGCGGGCCCGATCACCTGGTCTATGACGTCCTCGGTCAGCCCGGCCGGGGCCCAGGGCAGCGGCGCGTAGGCGCCCATGCCGCCGGTGTTCGGGCCCGCGTCACCGTCGCGGGCGCGCTTGTAGTCCTGCGCCGGCAGCAGCGGCACCGCGGCCCGGCCATCGGCCAGCGCGAACAGCGACACCTCGGGGCCGGCCAGGAACTCCTCGATGACCACCCGCCCGCAGGCCCGCGCGTGCTCGGCGGCCTGCTCGCGGTCGCTGGTCACGACCACGCCCTTGCCCGCGGCCAGCCCATCCGCCTTCACCACGTACGGCGGCCCGAACTCGTCCAGGGCCGCGCTGACCTCCGCCCCGGTCGAGCACGTCCTGGCCGCCGCGGTGGGGATCTTGGCCGCGGTCATGACCTGCTTGGCGAACGACTTCGAGCCCTCGATCATCGCGGCCGCCTGGCCCGGCCCGAAGCAGGCGCGGCCGGCCGCGCGGACCGCGTCCGCCACGCCGGCTACCAGCGGGGCCTCGGGGCCGACGACCACGAGATCGGCCCCGAGCCGGGCGGCCAGGCCGGTGACCTGGCCCGGGTCGGTGGCCGTGACCGCGTGGACCTCGGCGATCTGGGCGATGCCCGGGTTGCCCGGCGCGGCGTGCAGGACGGTCACGTCGCCGTCCCGGGCCAGGGCCCGGGCTAGGGCGTGCTCGCGGCCACCGGAGCCGAGGATGAGGACGCGCATCGGGTCAGCGACCTGTCATATCAGGGGCCTGAGCTGGAGGGTCTGGTCGCGCCGCGGGCCCACGCCGATCGCGCACAGCGGGGCGCCGATCATGTCCTCGACCGCGCGCACGTAGGCCTGGGCGTTGCGGGGGAGATCATCGAACTCCTTGGCCGAGGAGATGTCCTCCCACCAGCCGTCCAGGTACTCGTAGACCGGGACCGCGTGGTGGAAGTCGGTCTGGGTCATGGGGACCTCGTCGTGCCTGGTCCCGTTCACGTCGTAGGCCACGCACACCGGCACCTGCTCCAGCCCGGACAGCACGTCGAGCTTGGTCAGGAAGTAGTCGGTGATCCCGTTGACCCGGGTCGCGTACCTGGCGATGACCGCGTCGAACCAGCCGGTGCGGCGCGGCCGGCCGGTGGTGACGCCGTACTCGCCGCCCTGCTTGCGCAGCCACTCGCCGCGGGCGTCGGTCAGCTCGGTGGGGAACGGGCCCGCGCCGACCCGCGTGGTGTAGGCCTTGACGATCCCGATCACCTTGGTGATCCGGGTCGGCCCCACGCCGGACCCCGCGCACGCGCCGCCCGCGGTGGGCGAGGACGAGGTGACGAACGGGTAGGTGCCGTGGTCCACGTCCAGCTGGGTGGCCTGGGCGCCCTCGAGCAGCACCACCTTCTGCTCGTCCAGCGCCTGGTTCAGCACCAGGCCGGTGTCGGCCACGTACCCCTGCATCCGCCGGAAGTGGCCCAGGTACTCGGCCGCCGTGGCCTGGGCGTCGATTCCGCGCCGGTTGTAGACCTTGGTCAGCACCTGGTTCTTCTCGCGCAGCACGAGCTCGAGCTTCTGGGCCAGGATGCCCGGGTCGAGCAGGTCCTGGACCCTGATGCCCACCCGGGCCACCTTGTCGCTGTAGGTCGGGCCGATGCCGCGGCCGGTGGTGCCGATGCGCGCGTTGCCCAGGTGGCGCTCGGTCACCTTGTCCAGCGCGATGTGGTGCGGCATGATCAGGTGCGCGTTCGCGGAGATCAGCAGCCGGTCGCAGGACACGCCGCGGGCGTTCAGCCCGTCGATCTCCTCGATCAGCACGGCCGGGTCGATCACCACGCCGTTGCCGATGACCGGCGTGGCGTGCCTGGACAGCACGCCGGCGGGCAGCAGGTGCAGGGCGTAGCTCTCGTCGCCGATGACCACGGTGTGGCCGGCGTTGTTGCCGCCCTGGTACCTGACCACGTAGTCGACGTCGTCGCCGAGCAGGTCGGTCGCCTTGCCCTTGCCCTCGTCGCCCCACTGTGCGCCCACGATCACAATGGCGGGCATCTCACCGGCCCTTCCGGATCATGCTGCGGCCCCGTGCCGCTGCGATGGTACCCGCAGTCAGGCCGATCCGAGCGTCTCCGCGGCCGTGGCGCTGCTGTCGCGCAGGAACTCGCGGCAGCGGATGGCCTCGTCCTCCTCGCCGATGGCCGCGGCCGCCACCGCGAGCATGTGCAGCGCGCGCAGGAAGCCCTGGTTCGGCTCGTGCTCCCACGGGAC
>Ga0070714_100002034_pt1 | contig 14812 bp, 12 predicted proteins | sample LARL83metaG_FD_65450 | JGI IMG/M metagenome (GOLD analysis project Ga0070714, IMG submission 65450) | Corn, switchgrass and miscanthus rhizosphere microbial communities from Kellogg Biological Station, Michigan, USA - LAR L8-3 metaG | ecosystem: Host-associated > Plants > Roots > Rhizosphere ...
GCCGCCGATGCATTGGGCGCTGCGTCCACGGCGCTCTCGCACATCGCCGAGATCGGCGTAGATTTCGCGCAGATGGCCGATGCTTCGTCGGCGCTGCAGAGCGAGGTGAACGACCTGGCCGTTCGCATCGCGCGCGAACTGGACGAGATGGAGTTCGATCCGGACGAACTCGAGACGATCAATGCGCGGCTGGATGCGCTCGATACGCTCAAGCGCAAATACGGCGGAACGATCGAGGCGGTGCTCGATTCGGCGAACGAATTCCGAAACACGGTGGACGCCGTCGCGAACAAAGACGAACGCAAGGCGCAACTCGAGCGCGATCTGCAGGCGGCGACGGCGCAGTTGGAAGAAGCCGCGGAGCACCTCGCGAGCCTGCGCCACGGCGCGGCGGATCGCTTGAGCAAAGCGATCGAGCGCGAACTGAAAGATCTGGCGCTGCCGTCGGGTCGCTTCGGCGTGCACTTCGAGCCGCTTGCAGAGATCGGTCCGGACGGCGGCGAGCACGTCGAGTTCGTCTTTGCGGCGAATAAAGGCGAAGCGCAGCGCCCGCTCGCGCGCGTGGCATCGGGCGGCGAGCTCTCGCGCGTGCTGCTCGCGCTCATCGTCGTCCTTGCGGGTACGCGTGGACGCACCGCGCTGGTGTTCGACGAGATCGATGCGGGAATCGGCGGCGCAACTGCAACCGCCGTGGGTACACGCCTAGGACGTCTGGCGCGCGGCGCACAGGTTATCTGCGTCACGCATCTCGCGCAGATCGCCTCGTGGGCCGACGCGCACTACGTTTTGGAGAAGAGCGAGAACAAGAACGCAACGACCATCGCCCTTCGCGACATCGAAACAAGCGACGAGAGAACCGGCGAACTCGCGCGCATGCTCTCGGGCGAAGCGCACGACGCCGCGCTCCAGCACGCCCGCGCGCTCCTAGAACAAACGCAAGAACGCCGCCTAGCGGTGTAGCGCGCAGCGCGTTGGCTTTTAACGCCTCGACTGCGCTCGGCGCCCCCTTCGACAAGCTCAGGACTACGGCGTCAAAGGTATGCTCGCGGTCGTTCGATACCTCACGATGACATCGGTATTGGTGCCGGCTCCGTGGTGTTGCGGCGGGCGAGCTGTATTTGCGTTAGTATGCCAAGCGCCGCTGTGAGTATGCCGAGCCAAGCGGTCCACGAATCGTTGCGCCAAGCGATGATGTCGAAAATCCAAAAGCCTCCGAGCACGATCCAAAACCCGATGAAGGCCTTCTGTCCTTTCGTAAAACGCACACCCACGTTCCGCCCCCTTTACGCGATCTCGTGGATCTTTAGGAGGTTTGTGCCGCCGCCGCCTACGGGCATGCCGGTGGTGAAGGCTACGCAGTCGCCGCGCTCGGCTAGGCCTTCGGCTAACATGCGCTGCTCCATGATGTGCAGCAGCACGTCGATGGATGAGTAGCGTTCGATGAGGATCGACTCGATGCCCCAGAGCAGCGCGAGCCGCCGCGCGACTTCGGGCATCGGCGTGAGCGCGATGATCTGCGCCTTCGGACGAAACGCCGAAATATGATGCGCAGCGTTGCCGGTCGTCGTGCCCGTGACGATATACGGCAGATTCAGCTCGGCGCTCGAGCGCGTTGCGGCCTCGGCGATCGACGTCGCGATGTTGCGCGTCGCGCCTTCGAGCCGGCGAAGCTGCAGCATCTCGTGCGGATACTGCTTCTCGACCTCGCGCGCGATCTCGGCCATGACGCGCACGGCCTCGGTGGGATACTGCCCGCGCGCGGTTTCGCCTGAAAGCATAACGGCATCGGTGCCGTCGAGGATCGCGTTTGCGACGTCGGTCGTCTCGGCTCGTGTCGGGCGCGAGTTGAACGTCATCGACTCGAGCATCTGCGTCGCCGTAACGACCGGCTTGCTCGCGCGATTGCAGCGCGCAATCAGATCCTTTTGGATGAGCGGCACCTGCTCGAGCGGCACCTCGATGCCCAAATCGCCGCGCGCGACCATGATGCCGTCAGCCGCCGCAAGGATGTTCTCGATGTCGTCGAGCGCTTCGTGCTTTTCGATCTTCGCGAGGACGTGCGTGTTCTTGCCGCGCTCGCGAATGAATTGCTTGACGCGATGCACGTCTTCGGCGCTGCGGACGAACGAAACCGCGACGTAGTCGACGTTCTTTTCCAAGCCGAACGCCAGAAAATCCAAGTCGCGATCGGAGACGGCCGCGATGTTCAGCGTGCCGTCGGGGTAATTGATGCCTTGCTGCGGGCGCAAATCGCCGCCGACTTCGACCGTTGTCTGAATCTCGGTAGCGGTTTTATCGAGGATGCGCAGCGTGATCGCGCCGTCCTGCAAGTACAGGCGCGTGCCGACGGCGACGTCCGCCGGAAGATCGCGATAGGACACGGAGACGCGCGCCGCCGTTCCGGGCACGTCGTCGGTCGTGACGGTGAACGGAGCACCGCGCTCGAGATACACCGACGGCTGTCCGTCGGCGAGCTTGCCCGTTCTGACCTTCGGCCCAGGCAAATCTTGCAGCACGGCGATGTGCTGTTTGAGTTCCTTTGCGATCTTGCGGATCGCATCGATCGTCTCACCGTGCTCTTTGGGAGATCCGTGCGAGAAGTTCAAGCGGAACACGTTCGCACCGGACAGGACCAGCGATCGAATAATCTCCGGATCGCGCGACGCAGGTCCGAGCGTCGCAACAATCTTTGTGCGTTTTTGAATTTTTTCCATCGGCTCCAGGCTCGTGCGCGAGAGCCCCCGAAGGCTCCTGCGTTTGAGACGCGACCCTCTCGACCGGCACGCCACCGAACGCAACGCGGTCAGTTTCCTGGCCTCGCTGCTCGTACATGCCCTCATCGCGATTTTTCTGTTCTCCGTCGCGACGTCGTCATCGCAGCAATCGCCTGAATCCGTCCCAGGCGGCGTGATCATGACGGTGAGTACGCAGCCCGTGCCGTCGAGTGTGCCCGCGCCTGCCGTGAAAGTCGCACTGCCGGTGCCGCATGCGCCGGTCGTTCCAAAACCGCGCATCGTCGCGGCGCGTCCGCGCTCGGCCCCGCCGCATCCGCCCGTACGGCACGAACTCGCGAAGTTCGCACCGACCGCCCCGCCGAATCCGACGCCCGCGCCGGTGAGTTCGAGCGTTCCGAATCCCGTTCCGACGCAGGCCGTCATCGCCGTCTCGCCCGCGCCAATCCCCGAGCAGGTTCCGACCGCCGCGCCGGCCACCACGGTGGCCGTTTCCATGAAGGTGCCGCCGACGTCCGCACCCGTTCCCAAGCCGAGCGTCGCGCCGACGCACGCGCCGCAAACCCCGTTGCCGCGCGCGACCGCAGCGCCCACCGCGGCACCGGCAACGCCCGTTCCGCAGCCTTCGGTCATCGCGGTCAAGCCGGCGACGGTTGCGGAGATGGCCTCGCCGGTTCCCATCGCCACCGCCGGAGCACCCTCGCAGGTGAAGATCAACGCACCACCCACCCAGCATGGGACGGCAGCGACCCCGGGGCCCAAACCCGCCGCGTCCGCCGGCCCGCGCGGCCAATCGCCGGCGAAGAGCACGGCTCCGTCCCGGCGGCCGGTCCAGTTGCCTGCGACGCCGCGCCCGGCGCCCGTTGCCGTGCCCGGCAAGAAGCATGCGAGCCTGAACCAGCGCCTGCAGAGACTGATTCCCATCGCCGGGCCCTCGGTCAGCCCCGCGCCGCCGCGCAGTTTCTCCGGCATCGGCAACCTGATGCCGACGCCCGAGCCCGAACCTACGCCGCCGCCGGACGTCATCGCGGCCACGAAATTCTTGTACGTCGAAAACGTCGGCGCGCAGCGCTGGAAGCAATCCTGGCTCGGCACCGCTCCCGAAGAGCGTTACGTGAAAATGTACGTGACGTCGGTCAAGCACGTCGGCTTCATCCAGTGGTGCACCGGATGGGTCTTGAGGGCGCCGATTGCCGGCAGCAGCAAGTGGATCGTCGAACCCGACGAGTCGTTTATTTGCAGCGGTCACTTGACGCCGTTCACGGGGCCCCAGCCCATGCCCACTAGTGGCCCTTCAGTCCCGGCGCCAGCTTCTTGAACCTTTGATTATCGCGACGTAAAATGAAAGTGTCTCACGAGAGACCATTAGAGCGTTTGACATTAAGGAGGGCGGTTGGAACCGCAAGATCCACCGGGCTACCACAGCCCAGATGAGTGCGCCAGATAACGGGCGCTAGACAAGCGCTCAGCGGCTGCCGGACGTAAACCGGCTTCGTGCGTGCTCTAGTGTAATACGAAGAAAAGAGCGAGGGGCCGGACCCACTGGGGTTGCGGCCCGTCGCATGTTCGGGTATCCTAAGGTACGGAAGTCGTAAAGCGTGGGCAGGTCCCGCGCTTCGTTGTTGATAGGGGGTAACGTTGCACCTGACGCTGGGACAGGCGTTCGAGCGCGCGATAGATGATATCGTGCACGATGCCCGCTTTTCCGGCGTTGAAGTGGTGCAGCACAGCGCGCGCGGCGGCAAACGCACGGCCACGCTTTCGATTACGATCGATCGCGAGGGCGGCGTCGACGTCGTGACGTGCGAACGCGTTGCCGCCGCCATTAACGCGCGGCTGGACAGCTACGACGAACCGTATACGCTCGAAGTGGAATCCGCGGGTTTGAACCGTCCGCTGACCAAGCCGGGCGACTACGAACGCTTCGCGGGACGTGAAGCCAAGATCGTCACCTCACTGCTGGTGCAGGGGGGCAAGACGCATCGCGGCGTGCTGCGCGGCGTTCGGGGAACGAACGTGATCCTCGAAACCAGCAAAGGCGAGTTGCCGCTGCCGCTGGCGACGATCGACCGCGCGAACCTCGAGTACGACATTCGCTCCGACCTCAAACGCGACAAAAAAGAACGGAAGAAATAGCAATGCCTGAAGCCACCGAAGAACGGCTTATCGACGTCCTGCAGTTCATCTCCAAAGAACGGAACATTCCGTTCGAGATGCTGATCGAAGCGCTTGAAGCGGCGCTGCTCACCGCGTACAAGCGGCATTTCGGCAGCGAAGCCAATGCGATCGTGACCGTCGACCGGCAGAGCGGGGAGTACAAGGTGTTCCATCGCCGCACGGTCGTGGACGAAGTCACCGATCCCAAACTCGAGGTCACGCCGAAAGAGGCCGGTTCGCAGTATCAGGTCGGGGATTACTTCGACGAGGAAGTGACGCCCAAAGATTTCGGACGCATCGCCGCGCAGACCGCCAAGCAAGTCATCGTGCAGCGCATTCGCGAGGCCGAGCGCGACACGGTCTACAACAAGTACGCCGCCAAGCTGAACGACATCGTCAAAGGCACGGTGCAGCGTTTCGAGCAGCGCAACATGTACGTGCTGCTCGAAGGCAAGGACGAAGCGATGCTTCCGCTCTCCGAGCAAGTGCCGCGCGAGAACTTCCGTATCAACGATTTCATCCGCGCGTACGTGCTCGACGTTCGCAAGTCGCCGAAAGGGCCGAGCGTGATTCTCTCGCGCGCTGCCGAAGGTTTGGTGCAGCGCCTGCTCGAGTTCGAAGTGCCGGAGATCCAGGACGGCATCGTCGAGATCATGGCGATTTCGCGCGAGCCGGGCAGCCGCACGAAAGTTGCCGTGCGCAGCAGCCGCGCGGAGATCGATCCCATCGGCGCGTGTCTGGGACCGAAATCCAGCCGCATCGCGAACGTTTCCGACGAACTGCGCGGCGAGAAGATCGACGTCATTCGCTATGAGGCCGATCCCGTCGCGTTCATCATGAATGCGCTGCAGCCGGCTAAGGTGCTCAGCGTCGAGCTCTTCGAAGACGACGGCGTTGCGCTCGTCGTGGTTCCGGACTATCAGCTCTCGCTCGCGATTGGACGCGAGGGGCAGAACGTGCGCCTCGCCGCGCGGTTGACGGGCTGGCGTTTGGATATCGCGAGCGAGACCGAAGCCGCCGAAGCGCGCGAGCGGTATTTGGCCGAGCGTGTCGCGGCGCAAGCGGCTCCGGTGGAAGCCGAAGAGGAAGAAACGCTCGCCGAGGAGGCCGTCGCCGAAGAAGAAGCCGGCATGGCACCCGCGGGCATCGACGAGGAACTCATTCGCAAACTGGAAGAGTTCAAGCGCGAGCGGCTGGGCGAGTAGCAGAAAAAAACGGCTCGCATTTTGCGAGCCGTTTTTCTTTACGGTTGCCGTGTCGACTAATACGGAAAAATTTTATCCTCGCCTTTGATCCAGCATTTTCCGTACTGGTAGTAACCGTCCGCGACCGGAACATGTCCGGAATTCGTGTACTCCGCGAAAACGCGCGCTTTCGCCTTTTGTCCGATTCCTTACCTGCGGCGGACCCAGGCGTCTGGATGAATCGCGCGGAATTGATGGCCCCTTGTGCCAGAAGCCGGTGCGAAGGTCCCAATCCGCCAGTGCGCGGGCTGCCGCGAGCGTAAGCCGCAGCCGGATTTGCGCCGGTTCGTGCGCACCGGACCGAGATCGTGGCACGCCGACGAGGGGCGTAAGCGCCAGGCCGGGCGAGGCGTGTACCTGTGCTCCGCGGAATGCGCGGGGCGGGTAGAAAAAAATAAAAAGTATCCGGGGCTTGCATCTTCGGCCGCCGAATACGGGTTACAACTAGGCTAACGGTTTAATATTGTGACAGTTACATGCTGAACAACACCAATGCGTAACGACCTGCAGCGTGGCACGCACGCTGGGGAAGGAGCGCGCCTATAAGGTGAGGGTACGTGCAGGCGGCTCCTTACCGGGAATCTTCGCGCCTGCAACGTGAAAGGCAGATTTTGGCTACCGGAAAAGTTCGGATATTTGAACTTGCAAAAGAGGTGGGGCTCACCTCGAAAGAGCTGATTACGCTCTTCAACGAGCGCTTGGGCGGGATCTTCGAAGCGAAGAACCAGCTCAGCGTCGTCCCCGACCACATCGCGGATTTGGTGCGCAGCGTGCTCCTCAAGCCCGCCGCCCCCGCGAAGGCCAAGCCGGCAGAAGCCAAGCCTGCGACCTCACCCGCTCCCGCAGCTGCGAAACCCGCGGCTCCGAAGGCCTCACCGAAAGCAGAGCCGCCCGCCCCCGCGGCGGAGCCGATTCCTACGCTCAAACCCGTCGCCGCGACGTCGCGCCGTCCGGCCGCGGCCAAGCCCGCAGCGCCGGCAAAGCCCGAACCGGAGGCACCTGCGCCCGCCGCGCAAGCGCCGGCAGCCGAAGCGCCCGCCGCGCAAGCACCCGTCGCTGAGGCACCTGTAGCGCCGGCACCCGCCGCCACACCGAAGCCCGCGCCGAAGCCGGTCTCGCCTGCGCCGCCGCAGCGCCCGGCCGCAGCCGCGCCGCGTCCAGCCGCGCCGCAGGCGCCGATTCCGCGTTTACGTCCGCTTCCCACGGGTCAACCGATTCCGCAGCGCCGCCAAGCGCCGCCGCCGACCACGTCGGCTTCCGCGTCACCCGGTCCGCAAACCGGGCTGCCGGGCCGGCCCGGCGTTGCGCCGCGTCCGGGCCAGGCCGGCGGACAGCCGCCGGTCCGTCAGGACGGACAAACCGCTCCCGGCCAGCCGCGCGTTCCGCAGCCGGGCCGCTTGATCTCGCCCGCGCCGCAGCGCCGCCCGCAGGGCAACGGTCCGTTCCGTCCGCTCACCCCTCCGGGCAACCGTCCCTTCACGCCGCGCCCCGGCGGTTTTGCGCCGTCCCCGACGGACGCGCCCGCGCCGAGTTCCGGCGCAGGCGGCGGACGTCCGGGTCCGCACGGCCGCGATCGCGACGAGAAGATCAACAAGAAAGATCGCGAGAAGGAGCTGCTGCTCGAGAAAGAGCGCAATCGTAAGAAGCGCATCGAGTCCGCTCCGCAGCCGCCGCCCGCGAAACTCGAAGCGATCGAGATTCCCGATCTTTTGACGGTGCAGGAACTGGCGACGTCGATGATCGTGCCGGCGAAAGACGTCATCAAAGAGCTCATCAAGATGGGCACGATGGCGACGATCAATCAAAACATTCCGTCCGACGTCGCGATCTCGGTCGCGAAGAAGTTCGGCTTCAACGCCGTCGTCAAAGAAGCCGGCGAAGAAGTCACGGTCGAGCAAGAGGAAGACAAGCCCGAGATGATGTCGCCGCGTCCGCCCGTCGTTACGGTGCTCGGACACGTCGACCACGGTAAGACCTCGCTGCTCGACAAGATCCGCAGTGCGAACGTTGCCGCGGGCGAAGCCGGCGGCATCACGCAGCGCATCGGTGCGTACACGGTCGAACAGAACGATCGCAAAATCACGTTCATCGATACGCCGGGTCACGAAGCGTTTACCGCGATGCGCGCACGCGGCGCCAAGGTTACGGACGTTGCGATTCTGGTCGTGGCAGCAGACGACGGCGTCATGCCGCAAACGAAGGAGGCCATCGCGCACGTCAAAGCGGCCGGCGTCCCGATCGTCGTTGCGATGAACAAGATCGACAAGCCCGAAGCGCAGCCGGAGCGCGTCAAGCAGCAGCTTGCGGAAGAAGGCCTGCAGTCCGTCGACTGGGGCGGCAACATCGAAATGGTGCCGGTCTCCGCGAAGATGGGTCAGGGCATCGACAAACTGCTCGAGACGGTGCTGCTCGAAGCCGACATCCGCGATCTCAAGGCGAACAAGAATCGCCGCGCGACCGGCGTCGTCATCGAATCCGCGCTCGACCGCGGACGCGGCGCCGTGGCTACCGTGCTGATTCAGAACGGCACGCTGCGCGTCAGTGACGTCGTGGTCGTGGGCGGTACGTACGGTAAGGTTCGCGCGCTGGTGGACGACAAGGGCAAGCAAGTCAAGAAAGCCGGCCCCTCGATTCCGGTCGAGATCATGGGCTTGCAAGACGTGCCTGCGGCAGGCGACACGCTGATGGTCGTTTCGGACGAACGCGTCGCGCGTGAAACCGCCGAGAAGCGCAAGACGCGCCGCCGCGACGTTCGCATCGCCGCGACCGGTTCGCAGCGCGTTTCGCTCGAAACGTTCATGTCGATGCCGGCCGAAGGCAAGAAGACGCTCAACATCATCGTCAAAGCCGACGGTCAAGGTTCGGTGGAAGCACTGCGCGCCCGCATGGAGCAGCTCTCGACGGAAGAAGTCGACATCCGCGTCATTCACGGCGGCGTCGGCGCGATTACGCCGAACGACGTCAATCTCGCAAGCGCGTCGAACGCCGTGCTGATCGGCTTCAACATCCGTCCGGACGAAACAGTCAAACGTCTGGCGGAGAACGAAGGCGTCGATCTGCGGTTCTACCAGGTCATCTACGAAGTGGAAGACGATCTGAAGAAAGCGATGCGCGGTATGCTTGCGCCGGTGGAGCGTGAGGTTACGCTCGGCCACGCCGAAGTCCGTGAGATCTTCAAGGTCAGCAAAGTCGGCTCGATCGCCGGCTGCTACGTCAAGGACGGCAAGATCAACCGCAACAACAAGGTGCGCGTGCTGCGCGACCAAGCGGTTATCTTCAACGGCGAGATCGAATCGCTGCGCCGCTTCAAAGACGACGTGCGCGAAGTCGCGGAAGGGTACGAATGCGGTATCCAAGTCGCGAAGTACCAAGATCTCAAGGTGGGCGACGTCGTCGAAGCCTACACCGTCGAAACGGTCGCGGCGGAACTGACGAACGCGTAAGCACAACTATGAAACAGCAAAGAATGCAGCGGATCGATCACGAGATTCAGCGCGCCCTCGGCACGCTGATCTCGCAGGAACTGAAAGATCCGCGCCTCGGCTTCACCACCGTGACGCGCGTGGAGATTACGCAGGATCTCAAGCACGCCAAGGTGTTCGTCTCGATCATCGGCGATCGTCACGTCGCCAAGCAGACGATGGATGCGCTCGCGCATGCATCGCGGTTTTTGCGCGGAGAGCTCGGCCGCGAAGTCAAGCTGCGTCACACGCCGGAGCTGCAATTCGTTGAGGACCGCTCGACCGAGCGCGCCATCAACCTGAGCAAGACGCTGCGCGAAGTGAGCGGAGGGAACGCGTGATCGAAGAGAAGCAGCAACCGATTACCGCGACGACGGAAGAGGTCGTCGCGGAACTTCGCAAGCGTCCGGCGTTCGTCATGGTCAGCCACGTGAAGCCGGACGGCGATACGCTCGGAGCCGGCCTCGCGCTCGGCCTCGCGCTCAAGAAACTCGGCAAGCGCGTCTACTACTTTCAGCAGGACGCGGTGCCGCGCAACCTTCGCTTTCTCCCCGACACCGGGAACGTCTCGCGCGATCTTCCCGCCGACTTGCCGCAAGACACGCTGTGGGTTTTCGGCGACATGAGCGACACCGCTCGTGCCGGAGAGTTTTTGCCGAAGGTCAAGCGCGAGAACATTCTGGACATCGATCATCATCTGGGCAACTCGCACTTCGGCGCGTTCAACTACGTGCTGCCGCACGAGTGCTCCACCGGCACGTGCGTGATGCATCTGCTGCGCGGGCTCAAAGTGGAGATCGACGCGGAGATCGCCACCTGCCTGCTCACCACGATCATGACCGATACCGGCGGTTTCATGCACAGCAACACGACGCCCGAGGTGCTGATGCTCTCGGCGGAGCTGATGAACCTCGGTGCCGATAAAGAGCAGATCACGCAAGAGATATTCGCGAACAAGCGCCTCGCGGCGCTCAAACTGCTCGGGCGCGCGCTCAACGAAGCGCAGGTCGAGCACGACGGACGGTACATCTGGTCGTACGTCGATGAAGCGATGCTCGCGCAGTGCGACGGAGACGGCGAGGACACCGAAGAGATCGTCAACCATCTGCGCTCGGTCGAAGGCGTCGAGGTCGCAGCGCTGTTCAAAGCGTACGACGGCGACATCCGCGTGAGCTTGCGCAGCAGCGGGCGCGTCAACGTGCAGGCTGCGGCGGCACGCTTGGGCGGCGGCGGACATTTTCGCGCGTCCGGCTTGACGTACGTGGGCCCGCTCGAAGCCGCGATTCGCGCCGTCGACGAAGCGCTCGTCGCCGAAGGGTTGTAAGCCGTGAAGCCGATGATTGTGCTGGTCCTCGTGGTCGGCATCGTGTTCCTGACTCGAACCGGACGTCAGACGCCGTTTCTGCGCTGGGGCCTGATTTTGGCAGTGCTCGGCGCGGTCGTCTTTATGTCGCCTGTTCTGTTCGCTGCTCGCGCTGTTCCGGTCGGCGTCGCGCTTTTTGCAGTGGGCGGCGTCGTCTATTACTACGGCCGGTTCGTCCGCCGAGAGCAATTCTTTCTCTCGAAGCCCTAGCGCGGATGCTCGGATTCGTCAACGTTTTTAAGCCGGCGGGTCCCACTTCGGCGCAAGTCGTTGCACGGCTTCGGCGCATCTACGGCCTGTATTCGCGCGACCGCCACATCGCCGTCGGGCATCTCGGAACGCTCGACCCGCAGGCAGCGGGAGTGCTTCCCATTGCCGTCGGCAAAGCGACGCGCCTGATTCCGCTGCTGACGGATCAACGCAAGGCCTACGTCTGCACGTTCGTACCCGGCCGCTCCACGACGACCGGCGATGCGCTGGGCGAAAGCCTCGAGAGCGCGCCCGTTCCGCATGGCTGGGATCGCAAACTGCGCGAGATGCTGCCGCAATTCGTCGGCAAAGTCGAGCAGGTGCCGCCCATGTTCAGCGCCGTCCATCACGAAGGCAAGCGCTTGTACGAACTGGCGCGCGAGGGCAAGCAGGTCGAGCGCAAATCCCGTTCGATCACGATCTACGGCCTGACGCTGCTTGGAGTCGAGCATGGTCTGGCGCGTCTGCGTATCGCGTGCAGCGAAGGCACGTACGTGCGTACCCTGGTTGAAGATGTGGGTAAAGCGATCGGCGTACCGGCGCATATGGGCGCGCTCGTCAGGGAAGCGTCGGGTTCGTTCATTCTGTACGAAGCGCACACGCTCGAAGAGATTGCGGATCGCCCGCGCGAGTGCCTGACCTCGCCGGAGAACATCATTCCGTTTCCGACGATCGTGCTGGACTTGCGGCACTCCGCCGATTTTCGTGCCGGACGCGTCGTCCCGCTGCCCGCGGGCGCAGCCGGCAAACACGTTTTCGTACGCGACGAATCCCGCACGCTGGTCGGCGTAGGCGAGACCCACGGCGCACTCCTCGCTCCGCGTAAGGTGTTCGTGTAACCGGTGAAAATTTGGCATTCGCTCGAGCAGAGAGATCCGGCGACGCATCGGCCGCTGGTGCTGGCGATCGGGTTTTTTGATGGGATGCATCGCGGGCATCAGGAGATTGCCCGGCAAACGCTGCGCTTGCGCAAGCCGGGCTGGCGCGCGGGCGCGCTGACGTTCGCCAATCATCCGGCGTCGTTCTTGCGCCCGGGAATGGAGCCGCCGCTCATCAGCACGCCGGAAGAGCGGCTCGATCTGCTCGCGCAAGCCGGTTTCGACGAATGCTTCTTCGTGCAGTTCGACGACCGGATCGCTTCGATAACCGCGCAGCGTTTTCTGAGCGATACGCTCCTCTCGCAGCTCGGCGCGCGCGGCGTGGTGGTCGGAAAGAACTTTCGTTTCGGCACTAAGCGCGCCGGCGATACCGCAATGATGCAGGACGTGCTCTCGCAGCACGGCGTCGCGTGCATTACCGTGGAGAACGCCGCGGACGATACGGGCGAGCGTATTTCGAGCACGCGCATCCGCGGGTTGATAGCCGCGGGCGACGTAGAATCCGCGGATCGGCTGCTCGGCCACAGCTACGAGCTGCGCGGGCGCGTTGTGCTCGGGCGCGGGCTGGGTCACGACCTCAATTTTCCGACGGCGAATATCGAACTGCCGCGCAAACTCTTGCCGAAGGACGGCGTCTACTCGGCCGTTGCGCGCGTTGACGGACGCGATTATGCAGCGTTGGTTTCCATCGGCACGAACCCGACGTTCGACGGCTCGCACCGGACGGTGGAAACGTGGTTGCGCGACTTCCGCGAGACGATCTACGGCCGGGAACTGGCCCTGCGCGACCTACGATTCGTTCGCGAGCAGCAACGTTTCGATACCGTCGCGGAGTTAAAGGCACAGATGGACAGCGATCTTCGCGCGGTGGCGTACCCGGTATACGGATGATGCGGACGTTCCTACGCATGGCGGCGGTGTGCGCGGCCGCAGCGGTAAGTGCTTGCTCGGCCGGCGCGCACACGGGTTCGCAGGCTGCCGCGGTCGGGCGGCCGGCGCCGAGTTGGAACGAACCGACGGCGAGCGGCGCCAAGATCTCCATGGATTCGCTGCGGGGCAAGCCCGTCTATCTCAATTTCTTTGCGACCTGGTGCCCGCCGTGCAACGAAGAGGCGCCGGACGTGAACGCGCTGCAGAAGCAGTACGCCGCACGCGGATTGCAGACCGTCGGCATCGACGAGCTCGAGGATGCCAAAAAAGCGGCTCAGTTCGTCAAGAAATACGGCCTGGTCTATCCGGCGGTCGTCGACGACGGCACGCTGCAGACAGAGTACCGCGTGAACGGGCTCCCGGTGCACGTATTCATCGACCGCAGCGGCGTCATCCGGAAAATCGTGCAGGGCGAGATGAGCAAGAAGGACATCGCCGCGGCAATCCGTTCGATCCTGTAAAAAGTGAGCAGGCCCAGTTTATTGGACCCCGATTGTTGGGTAATGAACAGTCGGCTTTGGGGAGAGCCTACAGGTTTGAACGAGAACGAACGCGTCGCGCGACTACGATTCGCGGGCGATCTTGATGTTTATCGACGCACCGAATTCGAGGCGGCGTTTCCGCCGCCGGACAGCATCGACCGCATTATCATCGACATGCGCGAGACGAGCATTCTCGACTCCTCGATCATCACGCTGCTCATGCGCTACCGGCGCGCGTTCACCGAGGCGGGCGGCGATCCGCTCAACATCGTTCTCGTCGTGCCGCCGTCGCTGCGCCGCATCTTCGAGATCACCGGCCTGGTGAATCTCATGACGATCCTCACCGCCGCGACCGAGCAGGAATCGGATCCGCTGACCGGCGTTTAAGCCGCTTTTACAACCAGCGCGCCGTCGAGCAACTCCACCTTTGCGCTCGAACCTTTCGGCAGCTCCCCGCGTAGAATCGCCGTAGAAAGCGGCGTACTGACGAGTCTTTGCACGGTCCGGTGCACGTAACGCGCGCCGCTGCCCGCGCCCATCGCTTCATACGCCAAGTACTGCCGTGCATCTTCGCCGAGCAGCAGATGCACTTCACGAGCGCCCAGGCGCTCGGCCAAAGCGTCGACGTGGATTGCGACGATCTGCTCGATGTCGCTGCGCTGCAAATCGTTGAAACGCACGACGTCGTCGATACGGTTGAGAAACTCCGGACGGAACGCCATCGAGAGCTCGTCGTCGGCCAGATTCGTGGTCATGATGATGAGCGCGTGGCGGAAATCGACCGTTCTTCCCTTCGCGTCGGTAACGCGTCCGTCGTCCAGAATCTGCAGTAATACCGCGGCCACGTCGGGGTGCGCTTTCTCCAACTCATCGAAGAGCACGACGCAGTACGGCCGCCGCCGGACCGGCTCGGTCAACTGTCCGGGCTCGTCGTGGCCTTGATATCCCGGAGGCGCTCCGAGCAGACGCGAGATGGTATGCGCCTCGGTGAACTCCGAAAGATCGATGCGCACCAGCGCTTCTTCGGTGCCGAACAGCGCTTGTGCGAGCGCTTTTGCAAGCTCCGTCTTGCCGACGCCGCTGCTGCCCATGAAGAGAAAACTGCCGAGCGGTTTACGCGGATCGTGAAGGCCGGCGCGCGCGCGCCGGATCGCTTCGCTGACCGCCGCAATTGCTTGGCGCTGCCCGATCACGCGTTTGCTCAGCGTCTGCTCGAGCGCGAGCAGATTGTTCGCCTGCGACTCGGAAAGCGTGGACTGCGGAATCCCCGTCCACTTCGTAACGACGGATGCGACGTCGTCGGCCGTAACGGCGGG
>Ga0070714_100002035_pt1 | contig 14811 bp, 14 predicted proteins | sample LARL83metaG_FD_65450 | JGI IMG/M metagenome (GOLD analysis project Ga0070714, IMG submission 65450) | Corn, switchgrass and miscanthus rhizosphere microbial communities from Kellogg Biological Station, Michigan, USA - LAR L8-3 metaG | ecosystem: Host-associated > Plants > Roots > Rhizosphere ...
AAGAGATCGGCGCTACGTGCTCTGGGCACGATCCGGAGCCTAGCGCCTGGTGCGCCGAATCTGGCGCATGATGCGCCGAATCTGGCGCATCGAACGAAATCGAGAGACGGCGTCCCAGAAAGCCCGACGACCCGCTGGGCGGGCCGTCGGAGGAGGCAGGTAGCTGCGAAGTGTGGGCACGTTCGGTCGCAGCGTCCGGGGCGATTGTCCAGCGGAATTGTCAGAATCGGAAATTGCGTTTGTGAGACCTTTGTAAAGCCATCTCGGGCGGTTTGCGCGGACCTGCGCGGGCGCTTCCCGAGGCCGAATACACTGCCCGCGTTTTCACCCGGCGGGAGCGCGTTTTCGTGGATCTTTACGAGTATCAGGGCAAGCAGCTGTTCGCCCGGTTCGGCATCCCCGTGTCGGAGGGGGTCGTCGCCGACACCCCGGCCGAGGCCCGACGCGCCGCCGAGCAGATCGGAGCGATGGTCACAGTCAAGGCCCAGGTGCTGGTGGGCGGCCGCGGCAAGGCCGGCGGCATCAAGCTGGCGGAGACCCCGGAGGAGGCCGAGCGGCACGCCGCGGCCATCCTCGGCATGGACATCCGCGGCCACACGGTGCGCCGGCTGTGGATCGAGCGCAGCTCGGACATCGCCAGCGAGTACTACTTCTCGATCACCTTCGACCGCTCGGCCAAGCGGCCGCTGCTGATGCTGACCACCCAGGGCGGGGTCGAGATCGAGCAGGTGGCGGCCGAGACGCCGGAGCTGCTCGCCCGGCTGCACGTCGATCCGCTGATCGGGCTGCAGCCGTTCCATGCCAGGCAGCTCCTGTTCGGCGCCGGACTGCCGGCCGAGCAGCACGCCCAGGCCGCCGACATCATCGCCAGGGCCTACGAGGCGTTCGTCGAGACGGACGCCATGCTGGTCGAGATCAATCCGCTGATCGTCACGCCCGACGGCGAGCTACGGGCGCTCGACTCCAAGTACACGGTCGACGACAACGCCCTCTTCCGCCATCCCGACATCGCCGAGATGCGCGACCTCGAGTCGCTCGATCCACAGGAGCGGATGGCCCGCGAGCGCGGCGTCACCTACGTCAAGCTGGACGGCACCATCGGCATCCTCGGGAATGGCGCCGGCCTGGTCATGTCGACGCTGGACGTGGTCGCCCAGGCCGGCGGCAGCCCGGCCAACTTCCTCGACGTCGGCGGCGGCGCCCAGGCGGACGAGATCGTCAGCGCCATGGAGGTGCTGCTCTCCGACAGCAAGGTCGAGGCCGTGCTCTTCAACGTGTTCGGCGGCATCACCCGCTGCGACGAGGTCGCCCGCGGCGTTCTGACAGCGCTTGACCGACTGGACGTTTCGATCCCCATCGTCGTCCGTCTGGACGGCACCAACGACGTCGAGGGCCGCAAGATCCTGGCCGACGCCGCGCCGGCCAACCTGGTCGTCGCCGAAACCATGCTGGGTGCCGCCCGGCAGGTGGTCGAGCTGGCACGGGCGGCTGCCTGATGGCGATCGTGGTGACCGCCGAGACGCGCCTGGTGGTGCAGGGCATCACCGGCCGCGAGGGGAGCTTTCACGCGTCGCGGAACCGCGACTACGGAACGACGCTGGTGGCCGGCGTGACGCCCGGCAAGGGCGGCCAGGAGGCCGCCGGCGCCCCGGTCTACGACACCGTCGCCGAGGCGGTGCGGGAGCGGGGGGCGAACACGGCGATGGTGTTCGTACCGCCGCGCTTCGCAGCCGACGCCATCCTCGAGTCGGCCGAGGCGGGGGTCGAGACGATCGTCTGCATCACCGAGGGCATCCCGGCCCACGACATGCTTCGCGTCTACAACCACGTGCGACCGCGCGGGATCACCCTGCTCGGGCCGAACTGCCCGGGCGCGCTCTCGCCCGGCGTGGCGAACGTCGGCATCATCCCGGCCCAGGTGTTCGCGCCCGGCCGTATCGGCCTCGTCTCCCGCTCGGGCACGCTCACCTATCAGATCGGCAAGGAGCTGGCCGATGCCGGCCTGGGCAACTCGTCGATCGTCGGGATCGGCGGCGACCCGGTCGTCGGCCAGTCGTTCATCGACGTGCTCGCCCGCTTCGAGGCTGACCCGGAGACCGACCTGGTGGTCATGGTGGGGGAGATCGGCGGCTCCGACGAGGAGCAGGCGGCCGACTACATCGCCGAGCACATGTCGACGCCGGTCGTCGCCTACATCGCCGGCTTCCAGGCGCCGCCCGGCAAGACGATGGGCCACGCCGGCGCGATCATCTCCGGATCCTCGGGCACCGCCCAGGCCAAGAAGGAGGCCCTGGAGGCGCGCGGCGTCCGCGTCGGCGCCAGCCCCACCGAGACCGCCCGGCTGGCCGCCGAGGCATTTGCGAGACTGTAGCCATGGCGACCAGCATCCCCTTCACGCGCGGCGTCCCTTCGGCCGACCTGCTGCCCGGGGACGACATCCGGGCCAGCGCCGCCGAGGCGCTCGAGCGTGACCCCGCCGGCGCGCTCTCCTACTCCCCCGGCGGCTACCTGCCGCTGCGCGAGTGGATCGCCGGGCGGCACGGCGTCGCGCCGTCGCGGGTGCTGATGGTGAACGGCTCGCTGCAGGGCCTGGCATTCCTGGCCGACCACTTCTTCCATGGCAGGCCGGGGACGATCGTGCTCGAGGACCCGACCTACGACCGCACGCTGACGACCTTCCGGCACGCCGGCGCCGAGGTGCGGGCGATCCCGCTGCGCGACGACGGGGTCGACGCCGAGCTGTTCGGGGCGGCGCTCGCCGAGGGGCCGACCGTCGCCTATCTGATCCCGACCTACCAGAACCCGTCCGGGGTCTGCATGTCGCTGGAGACGCGGCGGCGGGTGGTGGCGCTGGCCCGTGAGCACGCTGTGGTCGTGATCGAGGACGATCCGTACGGGCTGCTCCGGTTCGAGGGTGAGCAGCTGCCGGCGCTGCACGAGCTCGACCCCGAGAACGTCATCCACACCTCGTCCTTCACCAAGACGATCGCGCCCGGTGTGCGCACCGGCTACCTGGTGCTGCCGGAGCACCTGGTCGCGCCCTTCGCACGCATCTCGGCCAACACCTACATCGCCCCCAACTCGCTCGCCGAGGCCACGCTGGCGGCGTACTGCCGGGGTGGCCGCTTCGAGCCCAACGTGGAGCGGGCGACGGCAGAGCTGAAGCGACGCCGCGACGCCATGGAGGGGGCGCTGGCCGAGCACTTCCCGGACGGCAGCACCTGGAACACGCCTCGCGGCGGCTACTTCTTCTGGGTGCAGCTGCCGGAGGGGATGGATGCGGCCGCGGCACTACCCGACGCGACCAAGGCGGGCGTGCCCTACGTTGCCGGCAGCGACTTCACCGGCTCCGAGTACGGCCGGCGCTGCCTGCGGTTGGCCTACAGCGCGGTCCCGGCCGACCAGATCGGCGAGGGGATCGAGCGCCTGGGCGCGGTGCTGGCGGCCAGCCGCCGCACCGCAGCGGTCTGACGACGACTGGTCAGACCACGCCGATGGCGATCCGCCGCGGCTCGCGCCGCTGTTGCGGGATCAGCGTCGCCTGCTTGGGCGCCACCATGGTGCCGCCGACCGCCGGCCGAAAGGTCGGACAAGGGCTTAGCAAATTGAGCGCGCACAAATTGCTCTGATGGAAATAGCAGTCGTTGCAAGTAACGCTGCGCGCCTTCGATGCCAACTCCGTGCCCTCCCGCCGTCGCTGCCGATCACCGAACGGAAGCCAGTGTATCCGTCTCCCCGGCGGCTCGTAAACCGTTGCCTCGACAGAAAAATCGCTAATAGCGGGAGAAGGATTTCACCGGTTGGTCACAGGCGGCAGCGCCCGGATAGCACGCAGCGCCTGGGCGAACGATCGCACCCCGATGATGCGGATCCGGCCGTGCGCGGTGGCCACTGCGTCGCGGTAATTGCCGCCCTCGCGGGGCACGATGAACGTGTCCGCGCCGGCGGCGATGACGCCCAGTGTCTTCTGGCTGACGCCGCCGATCGCGCCCACCGAGCCGTCCAGTCCGATCGTGCCGGTGGCTGCGATGCGATGGCCGCGCAGCAGGTGGCGGCCGCTCAGTGCGTCATAGATCTCGAGTGTGAAGGCGAGGCCGGCAGACGGGCCGCCGATGCCTTTGGTGAGGAATCGGACGGGCACCGAGAGATGGCTGATCCGCAGCTGCTCGGCGACGCCGATGCCGATCACCGGCTGGTGCGTCCCGGGCGCCGCGACTGTGCGGATGACCCGCGGGCCGCCCGGCCGGAAGGTGTAGCGGACGGTGTCGCCGGGGTGCACTCCGGCCGTCGCCCGGCGCAGGTCGCCGAGGCTTTGCAGCGGCGTCCCGTCGATGGCGGTGAGCTGCGATCCGGCCTGCACGCCGGCCTTCGCCGCCGGGTAGTGCGGCGCCACGCTGTCGACGAAGAGGCCGTCGCCGGAGATCTTCACGTGCAGGCCGAGCGCCCGCTCGGCGACCGCCTGGGCAACCTGCTGCGAGTCGGCCATCATCTCCACGTCCTCGTGCTCGCGCTGCTGCTCGCTCTCGCCGGGCGCCAGCTCGGCCTTGGCCGGGATCAGCTGGGCGCCGGTCACGAAGTGGCGGAAGTACTCGGCCTCCAGCAGGTTTGCCTGGAGGACGTGCACGTCCACGAAGTAGAAGCCGCTCCCCGGTGCCGGCGGCTTGCCGCCGGGAACCTTGACGTAGAGCTCGGCGGCGTGGGCGCGGTCAGGCCAGAGTGCGTAGTAGCCGGACTGGGTCTCCCAGCCGTAGGTGAAGAGGCCCGCGATGACCGCGAAGATCGCGGCCAGGGCGAGTGGCCAGCGGGGACGGCGAAGGTGTGGCATCAGCCCGCCACCCTTAGCGCACCGACCACCGAGACGGCGGCGATCGCCGCCAGACCCAGCGCCGGAGCAAGCCCGAGCCGTCCGTACGCCATGTGCCCTCGACCATACCCCGAAAGCACGAATCCGGCCAGTGCGCCGCCGATCAGCCCGCCCAGGTGGCCGCCGATCGAGATGTCGGTACCGGGCAGGAACGTGATCAGCAGGTTGATCGCGATCAGGCCGCCGATCGGTCCGCCGAGCAGGGCCAGGCCGCGCTGACGCTCGAGCAGGAACATCGCTCCCATCAGACCGAAGATTGCCCCGGAAGCCCCCGCCGAAAGCGCATTCGGTGAGATCAGGAGGGCGCCGAAGCTGCCGGCAAGTGCGGACACGAAGTAGATCAGGACGAAGCGCAGCGATCCGATGTAGCGCTCCAGGGCGCCGCCGATCAGGTACAGCGCATACATGTTGAAGGCAATGTGCAGGATCCCGAAGTGCATGAAGGCGGAGGAGATCAGCCGGTAGTAATCGCCGTTGGCCACATCCGGCTTGTCCAGCACCATCTCCCGGCCAAGATGGTTGATGTCGGCGGTCGAGAAGCCGATGCCCCCGCCGACCCGGTTGGTGATCAGGAAGAACCCGATGTTGACTGCCATCAGCACGTAGGTGGCAATCGGCTCGGTCGTCCCGCGCAGGCCGGTCATGCGGAGCATTCGACGCTGGCCGGCGCACTCCGGGCAGCGCAGGCCGACGGGTGTCGAGACCGCGCATTCGGGGCAGATTGGCCGGCGGCAATTCGTGCACGAGAGGCCGGTCTCGCGCGATGGATGGCGATAGCACACTGCCATTCAGGCCAGTCTACGTTGCGAAGGTTGCGAAGGAATTGCGGCGGCTTACCAGATCCCGCGGAGGGCGCCGCCGTCCACCGGCAGCACCACGCCGGAGATGTAGCCCGCCTGCACCGAGCAGAGGAATGCGACCACGGCGCCGATCTCGTCCGGCGTCCCGATCCGGCCCACCGGGATCGCCGCGACGTCCCGCGCCTGCGCCTCCTCCGGATCCGGCCAGTGCTGCCACAGCTCGCGCACCCGCGGCGTGTCGATCTTGCCGGGGGCGATCGTGTTCACGGTGATCCCGTCCGGGCCCAGCTCGTGGGCGAGCGTCTTCGCCCAGCCGACGACGCCGGGGCGGATGGCGTTGGAGAGCATCAGGTTGGGGATCGGCTCCCGCACCGACCAGGAGGTGATGTTGACGATCCGGCCGCGGCCGCCTGCGCGCAGGTGGGGGAGCGCCAGCCGGGTCAGGCGGACGGCCGAGTTGAGGGAGAGCTCGAAGGCGTCCGCCCAGGCCTCCGGCGCGGTGCTCTCGAACGTTCCCGGCGGCGGCCCGCCGGCGTTGTTGACGATGATGTCCAGTCGGCCGCGCTCGGCCAGCGTCCGCTCCACCGCCTGCTCGAGGGCGGAGAGGTCGCGCACGTCGCCGGCCACCGTGAGCGCGCCCTCGATCCCCGCGGCGGCGTTGGCCAGCCGCTCCGGGTCACGGGCGAGCATCGTCACCCCGGCGCCTTCCCCGGCCAGCGCGCGGGCGATCGCCAGGCCCATGCCCGACGAGGCGCCGCCGACGACGGCAGCGGTTCCCTCGAGTCCCAGATCCACGGCGGCAACCTATACGATCGCGCCGTGCATCACCGCCCCATGGACCCGTCGATCATGCCCCGCTACAGCGGGCCGCGGACGTTCATGCGGCTGCCCTACCTGCAGACGCTGGAAGACGTCGACGCGGTGGTCATCGGGATCCCCACCGACGACGCGGTGTCGTTCAAGTCGGGCGCGCGGTTCGGCCCGGAGGGAATTCGTTCGGCGTCGGCCCTGCTGCGCCCATATAACCCGTATCTGGGCGTCGACGTGAACGATGCCCTGTCGATCGTCGACTACGGCGACGCGCCGACCGTCCCCGGCTACCACGAGGAGACGCTGCGCCGGATCGAGGAGTTCCTGCGGCCGGTGCACGCCGCCGGGGTGGTGCCGCTCTGCCTGGGCGGCGACCACTCGATGGTGCTTGCCGAGCTGCGGGCGGCGGCGGCCGTCCACGGGCCGCTGGCCCTCGTCCACCTGGATGCGCACGCCGACGTCTGGGAGCAGTACTACGGCGTCCGCTACTTCCACGGCACCGTCTTCAAGCGCGCCGCCGAGGAGGGGCTGGTCGACCCCGCGGCGTCGGTGCAGGCCGGCATGCGGGGCACGCTGTACGCCGCCGCCGATGAGCGGGCGCCCGCGGAGCTGGGGTATGAGGCGCTGACCTGGGAGCAGTTGTCGGCGCTGACGCCGCGGGAGTACGCGGACCGGGTGCGTGCCCGGGCCGGCGAGCGGCCGGCGTTTCTCTCGTTCGACATCGACTTCGTCGATCCGGCGTTCGCGCCGGGGACGGGAACGCCGGAGGTGGGTGGGCCGACGAGCGCCCAGGCGCTCTCCTACCTGCGCGCCCTGACCGGCATCGATTTCCGCGGCTTCGACTGCGTCGAGGTATCGCCGCCGTATGACCCCAGCGGCATCACCTCGTGGCTTGCAGCGAGCGCCTGCCACGAGATGCTGGCGCTGCTGGCGCTGCGCCGGCGTTGACGTTGCCCGGGCCCTCGACTACCCTGAGCATCGACGTATCCGGACAATCCCGCGACCGAGGAGGTGCGCCATGACTGCATATGTGCCATCGCCCTCGGGTCGTCCTGACTGAGCTCAACCGCGTGTTCCTGAGCCGACGGGGCGCCTGAGGCCCGTCGACCTTCATGACTCAGGAGCAGCGAGTGACAATCGAGCAGTTGGGTTGGGGCCCGGCCTATGCCGAGCCGTTTGAGGAGTACGCCGCCGCCGGCATGGCTGCCGCGCGGGTGGTGATCGAGCATCGTGGGGCCTACGTCCTTCAGGGCGACGGCGATCAGTGGGCGGAGATGTCGGGACGGCTCCGCCACCTCGCCCGCAGCCCGATCGACTGGCCGGCCGTGGGCGACTGGGTCGCGCACAGCAACGACCCGTCCGCCGAGCGGGCGCAGATCCAGGCCGTCCTCCCGCGCACCTCGGTGATGGTGCGGCGGGCGGCCGGCCGCGAGACGGTGGAGCAGGTGATCGCCGCCAACGTGGACGTGCTCTTTCTGGTCAGCTCGCTGAACGGGGATCTCAATCCGCAGCGCATGGAGCGCTATCTGACCCTGGCCTGGGAGAGCGGCGCGAGCCCGGTGGTGGTCCTGACCAAGGCCGACCTGTGCGCGGACGTCGATTCGGCGCTGGCGCTGGTCGAGGCGGTCACGTTCGGGGTGCCGACGCACGTGACGTCGGCGCCGACGGGTGAGGGATTTGACGAGGTCCGGGCGCATCTGGACGGAAACCGGACCGGGGCCGCCGTCGGCTCCTCAGGCGTTGGCAAGTCGACGCTGATCAACCACCTGCTCGGCGATGAGCGGCTGACCACCCGGGAGATCCGCGCCGACGGCCGCGGGCGGCACACGACGACGCACCGGGAGCTGGTGGTGCTGCCGGGAGGCGGCTGCATCATCGACACGCCGGGGATGCGCGAGCTCCAGCTCTGGGATTCGGCCGAGGGACTGGAGCGGGCGTTCGAGGACGTCGAGGAGCTGGCGGCCGAGTGCCGATTCAACGATTGCCTGCACGAGACCGAGCCCGGTTGTGCCGTCCGGGCCGCGATCGCCGACGGCAGGCTCGACGGCGGCCGGCTGGACAGCTACCGCAAGCTCCAGCGCGAGCTCGCGTTCATGCAGGCGAAGGACGACAAGCGTGCCCGGTCGGAGGCGCGCAAGCGCTGGGCGGCGCTCGACAAGGCGTCCCGCACAGACGTCTACTAGCTCACCACGCCCGGTCACAAACGCGTTACGAATCAGCTCGATGGGACAAGGGGGCCTGGCCCCTTTGTCCCGCGCTCGTCAGGCGACCGGCTCCTCCTCGGCGGCGTCGGCCAGGAGCTCTGCGGGCGTCTCCTGGGCACGGCGGCGGCGGATGCCGGCCGCCATCGCGAACATCTGCCGGCGTTCGGCGGCGTTGAAGACCCCGACCGCGACCAGCACGGCCGGGAACGCCAGGGTGAGCGCGGCCCGTAGGAGGGAGATGCCGAATCCGGTCGCCGGCACCACCTCGACCGACAGCGTCGCGAAGGCCGCGGTGACGACGCCGATCACCGTCACCCGCCGCCACTCGTAGTTGATGGCGTAGGAATGCTGGGCGTTCCGCCAGCCCAGGTAGAGCAGGACGACATAGCCGATGACGGTCGTCGCGCCGGCGCCGGCGATTCCCCATCTGGGAATGAAGTAGAAGTTCAGGCCGACGTTGACCGCCGCCGCGATTCCCGTCACGACCGGCGTGAAATGCGTCCGCCGGGAGCGGTTGACGCCGGCATTCACGATCATGTACATGCCGTAGAGCACCGAGCCGAACATGAGCATGGGGACGACCGGGATGGCGTCCCAGACGTTGGGCTTGAGCGCGACGTGGACGTAGGTCGGCGTCAGCATGCTGATCGCGACCACCGCCCACCCCATCACGATGGCCCAGTAGGTCATCACCGCCTGGTACACGCGCTTCGTCTCATCCTCGGTCGGCATCGAGTTGGCGAAGGCCGGCCAGGCAGTCTGGAACGCCGCGATCAGGAGCATCACCGAGAGCGCGATCTTGGACGCGACCGAGTAGGAGCCGAGGTCGGCCGGCGACGCCAGGTACTTGACCTGGAAGCGGTCGGCCACGTTGAGCGCCCAGAGCGCGAGGCCGGCGGGCATCAGCGGCAGCGAGAAGTGGAGCATCCGGCGCAGCAGGTCGCGGTCGAAGAGCCGGAATCCGATCGTCCCCCGCCGCGCCACGATCATCGCCGCATAGGCGACGTAGGTACCCGAGAAGTTGCCGATCATGAGCCCGGACGCCTGCAGCCCCAGCGGCACCACGAGCACGATCGTCAGCAGCACCGTGATGATGACGTTGATCAGGGAATAGACGACGAACGCCCGCGGTCGCTGCTCGATCCGGTAGACGCCGGCCATGATGTTGTAGTTCATGGACACCCAGAGGCCGGTGAGGCCGATCAGCGTCAGCTCGCGGCCGCCCAGCACCCGCGACAGCGGATCCAGGAAGATCAGGCCCAGCAACACGGCGACGGTGGCCAGCGCCATGATCGCGGTAAACGTCGTCTGCACCGTGCGGGCGCGGTACTCCGGGTCGGCGTGGTCGAAGGAGAACCGGAACATCGCGCTGAGAAGGCCGAAGTTAAAGACGATCGTGGCCAGCGTGATCGAGGCCATGATCAGCTCCACGGCGCCGAACTGGGTCCTGCTGACGTGGTGGATGTAGACCGGCAGCAGGACGATGCCGACGGCCCGCGACACGAGTCCGCCGAGCCCGTAGACGAACGATTGCCCGGCGAGTTCCTTGAGCCGTCCGGAGAGGTTCATCCGGGCCCTAGAGGCCCATCACGCCGATCAGCTCGCGCACCGCCCCCGCCGAGCGCTCGAGTTGGCTGCGCTCGTCCGTGCTCAGCACGATCTCGACGACCTCCTCCAGGCCGCTGGCGCCGAGGCGGCAGGGCACGCCCATGTAGAGGCCCTCGAGGCCGTACTCGCCCTGCAGGTAGGCGCAGCAGGGCAGCACCCGCTTCTGGTCGTGGACGATCGAGTCGACCATCTCGCAGACGGCGGCCGACGGGGCGTAGTAGGCGGAGCCGCTCTTCAGCAGCTTGACCACCTCGGCGCCGCCGTCGCGCGTGCGCTGCACGATCTCGGCCAGCCGCCCTTCCTCGATCAGGTTCGAGACGGGGATCCCCGCGACGTTGGTATACGAGGCGACCGGCACCATCTGGTCGCCGTGGCCGCCGAGCACGAACCCGGTGACGTCCCGTGCCGAGACGCCGAGCTCCCAGGCGAGGAAGGTGCGGAAGCGGGCGGTGTCGAGCACGCCGGCCATGCCGATCACGCGCTCGCGTGGGAAGCCGGCGACGCTGTATGCGACCTGGCACATCGCGTCGAGCGGGTTGGTGACGACGATGATCACCGCCTCCGGCGAGCGCTCGGCCAGGTTCCTGGTCACGTCGCCGACGATCTCCTGGTTCGTTCGCAGCAGGTCGTCGCGGCTCATGCCGGGAGTGCGGGCGCGACCGGAGGTGATGACGCAGATTTGGGAGCCGGCGGTCTCTCCGTAGCCGTTGGTCCCGGTCACGGTCGGCTCATAGCCGACGACGGGGCCGGCCTGGTTGAGGTCGAGCGCCTTGCCCTGGGGCAGGCCCTCGACGATGTCGACCAGCACGACGTCGGCGTAGTCGCGCTCGGCCAGCCGCTGTGCGGTGGTGGCGCCGACGTTGCCTGCTCCGACGACGGTGATCTTGGTGCGGCTCATACCCTGGCCCCCAGCTGGTCGATGATTGCGTCCGCCATCTCGGACGTGCCCACCGCCGTCGGATCGTCTCGAGACGGCTTCATGTCATAGGTCACGCTGGCGCCTTCGGCGATCACCGCGGCGATCGCCGCCTCCATCCGGTCGGCCGCGTCGGGCTCGTCCAGGTGGCGCAGCATGAGGACGCCGGAGAGCATCATCGCCACCGGGTTCACCTTGTTCTGGCCCGTGTACTTGGGAGCCGAGCCATGGGTGGGCTCGAAGACGGCGGCGGCGGTGCCGAAGTTGGCGCCCGGCGCCACCCCCAGGCCGCCGATCAGGCCGGCGCCGAGGTCGGACACGATGTCGCCGTAGAGGTTGGGCAGGACGAGCACGTCGTACAGGTCGGGGTGCTGCACGAGCTGCATGCACATGTTGTCCACGATCCGGTCGTCGAACTCGATGTCGGTGTTCTCGGCCGCCACCTGCCGCGACACGTCGAGCCAGAGCCCGTCGGTGTGCTTCATGATGTTCGCCTTGTGCACCGAGGTCACCTTGCGGCGGCCGTTTCGCCGCGCGTAGTCGAAGGCGAACTCGACGACACGGCGGGTGCCGGCCTCCGAGATCGGCTTGATCGAGAGCCCGGCATCTTCGCGGATGACCGCGCCGGACGCCTGCTCGATCGCCGCGGCGACGGCGCGAGCGCCGTCCGAGCCGCGCTCGAACTCGATCCCGGCGTACAGATCCTCGGTGTTCTCGCGCACGATCACGAGGTCGACGGCGGTGTCGGCGTAGCGCGTGCGGACGCCTGCGTAGAGCTTGCAGGGGCGCACCTGCGCGTACATGTCGAGCTCCTTGCGCAGGCCGACGTTGACGGACCGAAATCCCGTCCCGATGGGCGTGGTGATCGGCCCCTTGATGGCCACCCGGTTGCGCCGGATCGACTCCAGCACGTGCGCCGGAAGAGGGTTCCCGTCGTAGCGGTCCATGACGTCGGCGCCGGCGTCCTGGACGTCCCATTCGAACTCGATTCCCGTTGCCTCCAACACCCGCCTGGTCGCCTCTGCGATCTCGGGCCCCGTGCCGTCGCCCGGGATCAGGGTGACTCGGTAACTCACGCGTTCTCCATCCTCTCGGCTGCCGGGCGATTGTCGCACGAACGGCTAGGATCCGGTCGAAGTCGAGGAAGAGACCCAGAAGGCTGGAGGGCGTCGGGTATGGCCGACAAAGGTGGACTTGAGGGCGTCGTCGTCGCGCGCAGCAGACTGTGCTCGATCGACGGCCAGAACGGCGTTCTGATCTACGGCGGGTACGACGTGAACGACCTCGCCGAGCACTCCACATACGAGGAAGTGTGCTTCCTGATTCTGCGCGGCCACCTGCCCACGGTGCAGGAGCTGGACGCCTTCACGCGCGAGCTGTCCGACTCCCGCGCGCTCAGCGAGGAGACCGCCCAGGTCGTCGACATGCTGGCCGACCACGCCGAGCCGATGGAGATGCTGCGGACGGCCGTGTCGTCGGATTCCTTCGACGACCCGGACAAGAACTCGAACGCCGAGGACGCGAACTTCCGCAAGGCCACCCGGCTGATCGCCAAGATGCCGACGATCGTCGCCCGCTATGACCGCCGCCGGCGTGGGCTGGCGCCCATCGAGTCCGACCCCTCGCTGCCGCACGCCGCGAACTTCCTGCGCATGCTCAACGGCCAGCCACCGGGGCAGGCGGCGGCAAAGACCTTCGACGTGGCGCTGATCCTGCACGCCGACCACGAGATGAACGCGTCGACGTTCACGGCGCGCGTGATCGCCTCCACGCTCTCCGACATGCACTCCGCGATCACCGGCGCAATCGGCGCCCTCAAGGGGCCGCTGCACGGCGGCGCCAACGAGCAGGTGATGAAGCTTCTGGAGGCGATCGGCTCCGAGGACAAGGTCGACGCCGAGATCCGCTCCCGGCTCGACCGCAAGGAGCGAATCATGGGCTTCGGCCACCGCGTCTACAAGACCTACGACCCGCGCGCGGTGATCCTCAAGCGGTTCTCCAAGATGCTCGCCGCCGAGTCCTCCGAGCCGCACTGGTTCACGATGTCGGAGAAGATCGAGAAGGCGGTCATCGAGGAGAAGGGGCTGTACCCGAACGTCGACTTCTACTCGGCGTCGACCTATCACTACCTGGGCATCGAGACCGGGCTCTTCACGCCGATATTCGCCATGAGCAGGGTGGTCGGCTGGGCGGCCCACGTCATCGAGCAGCACTCCGACAACCGGCTGATCCGGCCCAGCTCGGAGTACGTCGGCCCCGCGCCGCGGCCGTACGTGCCGATCGAGGCGCGCGGCCAGGACGCCGCTGCCTGACCGTCACGGTTCGGCAACGATTCGCTCGCATGGGACAAGGGGGCCTGGCCCCTTTGTCCCGCGGCTAGCCGTGGGCTGCCCTGGCGGCGTCGCGAAGCGGCGGGGCGGCGGTCGCCGGTAGGCGCATCGTCCAGCCGCGGGTGGGCACGAAACCGACCGAGCGGTAGGCGCGCACGGCCGGCTCGTTGCGGGGATCGACGTCCAGGATGATCTCGCGCACCCCCATCGCGTCGAAGCCGTAGCGGCAGAGCATACGGGTCGCCTCGGTGCCCAGGCCGCGTCCTCGCGACTCCGCCTCGCCGATCACGATCGAGAAGCGCGAGCGGCCGCCGAAGACGGGCACCAGGCGGGCATTTCCGACCACCTGGCCGGACGACAGATCCTCGATGCCGACGGCCAGCCGGTTGGGATCGGCGAGCATCCTGCGACCCCAGCCAAGCATCTCCTGCATCGTCACCGGCCCGCTCGGCCGCTCCCGCCGGCCGTACAGATAGCGGGTCGTCGCGACATCGTTCAGCCAGCGCGTCCAGGCCGCCGCGTCGGCCACCGAGAGGGGAGTCAGCGCCGCCAGCGCACCCTCAATGCGATCGCGGATCGTCACCCAGGTACCATCGCACAGGTGGCCCGGCCCCGGCATCTGCGACCGATGCTCGCCTCGACCGCGGCGAAGCTCCCGGCCGGAGACGGCTGGCTGTACGAGCTGAAGCTGGACGGCTACCGAATCGTCGCCGAGACCGGGGACGGCCAGCCGCGGCTGTGGAGCCGCGGCGGCCACGACTACGCGTCGCGGTTCCCGGAGGTGGCCGCCGGGCTGGCCGAGGCGGTGCCCGGCCGCGCCGTCCTGGACGGTGAGGTGTGCGCGCTGGACGAGCAGGGGCGGTCACGCTTCCAGCTCCTCCAGTCGGGCGCCGGCGCGCGCGTCTACTACGTGTTCGACCTGCTCGAGGTGGACGGCGCGTCGACCCGGGAGCTGCCGCTCAGCGAACGCCGGTTGCTGGTCGCCGAGCACGTCGCCGAGACCACCGCCGTCCGCATCTCGCACACCTACGACGACGGCGCCTGGCTGCTCGACCAGGCCCGGCGGCTGGGGCTGGAGGGCGTGATGGCCAAGCGAGCCGCCTCGCGCTACCGGCCCGGCTCCCGGAGCGCCGACTGGGTCAAGCTGAAGCTGCGCGATCGCGGTACCTTCGTGATCTGCGGCTACACCGCCGGCACCGGCTCCCGGGCCGAGCTGGGAGCGCTGGTACTTGGCGAGGACAGCGGCGACGGGCTGCGCTGGGTGGGCGAGACGGGCACC
>Ga0070714_100002036_pt1 | contig 14806 bp, 12 predicted proteins | sample LARL83metaG_FD_65450 | JGI IMG/M metagenome (GOLD analysis project Ga0070714, IMG submission 65450) | Corn, switchgrass and miscanthus rhizosphere microbial communities from Kellogg Biological Station, Michigan, USA - LAR L8-3 metaG | ecosystem: Host-associated > Plants > Roots > Rhizosphere ...
GCGTTCTTCTCGATGAACTCCCGGCGCGGTTCCACCTGGTCGCCCATGAGGGTGGTGAACACATCGTCCGCGGTGCGGGCGTCGTCGATCCGCACCTTGAGCAGCCGGCGGCTGCCCATATCCATGGTGGTCTCCCAGAGCTGCTCCGGGTTCATCTCGCCCAGACCCTTGTAGCGCTGGATGGTCTGGCCGCGCTTGGCCTCATCCAGCAGCCATTGCATGGCCTGCTTGAATCCGGTCACTTCCAGGCTGCGTTCGCCGCGGGCGACTTCTGCGCCCTCGCCCATGAGGCCGTCCAGCTGAGCGGCGAGTGCCGCGATGCTCTTGTATTCCCCGGAGCCGAAGAATTCCCGGTGCATGAGTTTGTCCACCGACAGGCCGTGGTGCACGCGGGTGACCTTGAGGCTCGGCACTTCGCGGGCTGCATCTTTCTGCAGCGACACGGTATAGAGGGTGCCGCTGGCATCGTTCACGTTGAGCCGGGCATCCAGATCCTTGGCCCACTTGGTGAGTTTCTCCTCGTCGGAGAAGTCTTCGGTGCCGAGCACCGGCATGTACACCAGTTTCTCCAGCACCTGTTCGTCGTAGCGACGGGCCCAACGCTGGATCATGGCCATCACTTCGATGTACTTGCCGGCAAGCGCTTCCAGGGCCGCGCCTTTCACGGGCTTGGCACCGGCCTTCACGATGAGCGAGGCGTCCTCGAGGGATGACTTCAAGAGCATGGTGTTCAGCTCAACGTCGTCCTTCACGTATTGCTCGGCTTTGCCGCGCTTCACTTTGTAGAGCGGCGGCTGGGCGATGTAGATGTGGCCGCGCTCCAGCAGTTCGGGCATCTGCCGGTAAAAGAAGGTCAGCAACAGCGTGCGGATGTGGGAGCCGTCGACGTCCGCATCGGTCATGATGATGATGCGGTGGTAGCGCAGCTTGTCGGGGTTGAACTCCTCCTTGCCGATGCCGCAGCCAAGCGCGGTGATGAGCGTGCCCACCTCCTGTGAGGAGAGCATCTTGTCGAAGCGTGCCTTCTCCACGTTGAGGATCTTGCCCTTGAGCGGCAGGATCGCCTGGAACTTGCGGTCACGGCCCTGCTTGGCGGAACCGCCTGCAGAGTCACCCTCGACGATGAAGATCTCGCAGAGGCTCGCATCCTTCTCCTGGCAGTCGGCGAGCTTGCCGGGCAGCCCGGCGATGTCCAGCACGCCCTTGCGGCGGGTCATCTCGCGGGCCTTGCGCGCCGCCTCGCGAGCGCGGGCGGCCTCGATGATCTTGGCGACGATGATCTTGGATTCGGCGGGGCGTTCCTCCAGGAACTCCTGGAACTTCTCCGCCATCAGCGATTCCACCACGCCCTTCACCTCCGAGGAGACCAGCTTGTCCTTGGTCTGGGATGAGAACTTGGGGTCCGGCAGTTTCACCGAGACGATGGCGGTCAGACCCTCGCGGGCATCGTCACCGGTCATGGGGATCTTCTCTTTCTTGAAGGCTGGCGAGCCCTCGATAAAAGTGTTGAGGGTGCGCGTCAGCGCGGCGCGGAAGCCGGCCAGGTGCGTGCCCCCATCCCGCTGCGGGATGTTGTTGGTGAAGCAGTACACGGTCTCCTGGTAGGAATCGTTCCACTGCAGCGCAATCTCGACAGTGGTCTTCTGCTTCTCGGCGACGAAGCGGAACACCGTGGGGTGCAACGCTTCCTTGTTGCGGTTCAGGTGCTCCACGAAGGCCTTGATGCCGCCCTCGTACTGGAAGGTCTCGCGCCGGTCGCTGCGCTCGTCATGCAGCAGGATGCGCACGCCGGAGTTGAGGAACGACAGCTCGCGTAGGCGCCGCTCCAGGATCTCGGCGTTGAACTCGATGTGGGTGAACACGGTCGCGGCCGGCTTGAAACGGATCTCGGTGCCGGTGCCCTCGGCGTCGCCGATGGCGCGCAAGGGGTATTGCGGCACGCCGTCCTTGTACTCCTGTTCGTAGAGCTTGCCGTCACGCTTGATCAGGAGATGCAGGTCCTCGGAGAGAGCGTTCACCACCGACACACCCACACCATGCAGGCCGCCGGAGACCTTATAGGAGTTGTCGTCGAACTTACCACCCGCATGGAGGATGGTCATGATGACCTCGGCCGCCGAGCGGCCCTCCTCCTTGTGCATGTCCACCGGTATGCCGCGGCCGTTATCTTTTACGGAGATAGACTCATCTTCGTGGATGATGACCTCTATTTCGCTGCAATAGCCTGCAAGTGCTTCGTCGATGGAGTTGTCCACCACCTCGAAGACCATGTGGTGCAGGCCCGTCCCGTCGTCGGTGTCGCCGATGTACATGCCCGGCCGTTTACGTACGGCGTCGAGGCCCTTGAGGACCTTGATGTTGGTGGAGTCGTAGCGCTTGGTATCAGCCATGGGAGGGATCTTTTTCAGCTATTTATCATTATACCAATTTGGCGATTTTCCCGTGTTCCACGTGGAACAAACTGGCGTTTGCCCAGGCTGGCAACCGGTCTTTCTCGACGCTGGTCAGGAACACCTGAGTCTCAGATTCCCGGACCAAATCCAGGAAGCGGTCCAAGTGGCCCCGGTCTAGTTCCGCCGCCAGATCATCCAGTAGCAAGAGGCATTGGCGCCCGGTGACCTGTTTCAGATAGACCGCCTGAGCCAGCAGCAGGGCTCCTGCCAAGACCTTCTGCTGTCCCCGGGAGACTTGCTGCTGGGCCGAAAGACCCCCGATCTCGATAGCCATCTCGCCCCGGTGGGGACCGGAGCGGGTCAGGCCCTGTTCTCGGTCGAAGGTCCTGTTGGAGGCCAGAGCCTCTTCCAAGGTCTTGCCCTCCCCCCAACCCCGCAGGTAGCGCATCCCCAGGTCCAGCGGGCCCAGTAGCCGTCGCGCCCAGGCGGTGGCCACAGGCTCAAGCTGGGCCAGGTAGTCCCGACGATAGCTATCCAGGGCCACCCCGGCGGTCGCGAGCTCCGGTTCGAAGGTCCTAACGAGGGCCTCGGGCGCCTTCTGCCGCAGGGCGGTATTGCGCTGCTTGAGCGCCCGTTGGTACCGCCGCCAGGTGGGCAGGAAGCCTGGTTCCACGTGGAACACCCCCCAATCCAGGAATTGCCGGCGGTGCCGCGGTCCCCCTTCGATAAGTTGATGGGCGCCAGCGTCAAAGAGCTGCACCGGCAATCGCTCGGTGAGTTCCGCCAAGATTTGGGCCGGCGCGCCGCCTATGCGGGCCTGCAAAGCCCCATCACGGCGGGCGAGCCCCAGAGCCACGGTCCCCCCGGACGAATCCTGCGTGAGGGCAGTCACGAGGAAGCCTTCGGCCCCCAACCGGACCAGGGTATCGGCCTTGGAAGTGCGAAAAGAGCGCCCGCGACTGAGGAAGAAGATCGCCTCCAGCAAGCTGGTCTTGCCGGAGGCGTTGTCACCGAGGATCAGGTTGGCGCGGGGGCTTAGGTCGAGTTCTAAGGCGGCGAAGCAGCGGAAGTCCCGCAGCGTGAGGCGGGATAAGGCCATGGTCGTTGCTTACAGCCGCATGGGCATCACGACATAGCGGCAGACGTCGTTCTCGGGCTGGCGGATGAGGCAGCTGCTGTTGGAATCCGTGAGGGTGATGCGCACCTGCTCCCCGTGGAGTGCGCTTAAGGCATCCATGAGGTAGGAGACGTTGAAGCCGATCTCGAGTTCGGTGCCTTGATATTTAACCTCCACCTCGTCTTCGGCCTCTTCCTGCTCGGGGTTATGGGCCATGACCTTGAGCCGGTTGGCGGCCAGCTGCAGACGCACGCCGCGGTACTTCTCGTTGGAGAGGATGGCGGTCCTTCCCAAGGCATCGCGCAGCACCTGGCGATCCGCGAGGATGTCCTTGTCCCCCGCTTTCGGTACCACCCGCTCATAGTCCGGGAACCGGCCGTCGATGAGCTTGGATGTGAAGCGCAGGCCCGGCAGCTCCACGCGCACGTGGTTGGCACCGAAAGACACCTTGGCCGGTTCGTCGCTGTCGGTGAGGAGGCGCTGCAGTTCCAGCACGCCCTTGCGCGGGACGATCACCTGTTGCGCCGGGAGATCCGCTGCATCCGCTTCCAGGTCGCACATGGCGAGACGGTGGCCGTCGGTGGCTACCGCGCGGATGCGCTTGGGCGAGAGTTCGAACAGGAGGCCGTTCAGGTAATAACGCACGTCCTGTTGCGCCATGGAAAACTGGGTGCGCTCGATGAGTTCGCGTAGCTTCTTCTGCACTAGGTTAACGCTGCGCTGGGACTTGATGTCCTCCACTGCTGGGAATTCCGCTGCTGGTAGCGTCGCCAGCAGGAAACGGCTGCGACCGGACTTCACGGTCACACGATCCCGCTCCAGGCTGACGGACAGTTTCGCGCCTTCCGGCAGGGAGCGGCAGATATCCAGGAGCTTACGGGCCGGTACCGTGACCTCACCCTTCTCCTTCACGTCCACCTCGCCCTGCGCGACCAGTTCCACCTCGAGATCCGTGGCGGTCACAGAGAGGGTGTTATCCCCTAACGTGAGCAACACGTTTGCGAGGATCGGCATGGTCTGGCGGCGTTCCACTACCCCCACCACTGCCTGCACGGGTTTCAGCAAGGAGTCGCGCAGCGCTTCGAACTTCATTTATCCACCTGTCTTCTTGATCTTGATTTAGAAAGATTTAAACCAGTAGAGGTAGAATTAGAGCCTCGCCTCGCCTGGGGATAACAGTCCAAAACCCTTTATTTTCAATAACCTATATTCGCTTCAACTTTGTTAACTGACCGCCGGTCATAACCCTTCAGGCTGTGGGCGGATTGTGGATAAGCCCGGCGCCGATTTTACCCACAAATAATCCACAGGCGCTTAACTGGTTAGTGCCCGCTGCAGCGCCGCGTAATCTTCGTTCAGCTTGCCGTCTTGGGCACGCAGTTCCGCCACCTTGCGACAGGCATGCAGCACCGTGGTGTGGTCACGCCCGCCGAAGGCGTCGCCGATCTCGGGCAGGCTGTGATTGGTGAATTCCTTGGCGAGCGCCATGGCCACCTGGCGCGGCCTGGCGATGGAGCGGCTGCGCCGCTTGGACAGCATGTCGTTGACCCGTACCCGGTAGTACTCCGCGACGGTCTTTTGGATGTTCTCTAGCGTCACTTGCCGGTCCTGGACCGCCAGGATGTCCCGCAGGCACTCCTTGGCGTAGTCCATGGTGATGGCGCGGCCGGTGAACCGGGCGTTGGCGATGACCCGGCGCAGCGCGCCTTCCAGCTCGCGGATGTTGGAGCTCACCCGCTGCGCGACGAAGAAAGCCACTTCGCTCGAGAGATCGACGCCCTCCGCCACTGCCTTCTTCATCAGGATCGCCACTCGGGTCTCAAGTTCCGGCGGTTCCACCGGCACGGTGAGACCCCAGCCGAAGCGGGATTTCAGGCGCTCTTCCAGGCCCTCCACTTCCTTGGGGTAGCGGTCGCAGGTAAGGATCACCTGCTGTTGGCCTTCCAGCAGGGCATTGAAGGTGTGGAAGAATTCTTCCTGGGAGCGCTCCTTGCCGACGAAGAACTGGATGTCGTCGATGAGCAGGGCATCCACGGATCGGTACTGACGTTTGAACTCGTTGATGGTGTTGTGCTGCAGCGCCCGCACCATGTCATTGACGAAACGCTCGGAGTGCACATAGGCGATGCGCGCCTTCGGGTTGCGCGTCAGGATCAGGTGGCCGACGCTGTGCATAAGGTGGGTCTTGCCCAGACCCACACCGCCATAGATGAACAGCGGGTTATAGGCCTTGCCCGGGTTCTCGGCGATCTGGTGGGCGGCGGCCACGGCGAACTGGTTGGACTTGCCCTCGACGAAGCTCTCGAAGGTGTACAGCGGATTCAGGCCCGAGCCGGGGGTTGGGATGGCGGGGGCTGCAGGGCCGGGTAGGGCGGCCACCGGGGACTGGGGCTCGGCGGTGGCCCCGATCTCCAGCAGAACCCGGCGCTGCTTGTCGGCAGCCAGCTCCCGTGCCAAGTTGGAGATGCGCGGCAGGAAACGGTCCCGGACCCAGTCCATGACGAAACGGTTGGGCGCCAACAGGCGCAGGGTCCCGCCTTCTTCTTCCAGGGCGTGCAGGGGGCGAATCCAGGTGTTCAGCTCTTGTTCGGAGAGTTCATGCTCCAAATGGCTGACGCACCGCGTCCAGAGCGATGGCATGGCTAAGCAGACCCCCGGCGAAACAGGCTCTTTAGAAGCGGCGGCGCCGGTCCGGCGTCGCGCGAAGATTTCGTGAGGGAGTCTATACCGCCAATCTCTAGTTATCCACACCTCTTGTCTTTGGAAACGCCCTAAGCACGTAACGCGCCAAGCTGCTGGATGAATTTCCGCCAGTTGACAGCGACGCGCCGCACACGTCTAATAGCGGCCCTTTTGCCCGGTGCGACAAGGGCTTCCGTGTCTTGATTCGCACGCTTCATCGGATCCGAGTGTCATGAAAAGAACGTACCAACCCAAGAAGGGTCGTCGCAAGAAGACCCACGGCTTCCGGGCGCGCATGGCCACCAAGCGCGGCCGGCAGGTGGTGAACGCGCGGCGCGCCAAGGGCCGCAAGCGCCTCACGCCTTAACTGGAATCCGGGACGATGCGTCCCGCTTCCTTTCCGCCCACGGCGCGCCTGCGCCTGCCCTCGGAATTCAACCATGTGTTCCGCGACGGCACGCGAAGCAGCGACGCCTGCTTCGTGGTATTGGCCTGCCTGAACGACGCGGGCGGCGCGCGGCTCGGCATCTCGGTGGCGAAGAAAGCCATCGCCGGTGCCGCCAAGCGCAGCCGCGTGAAGCGCGCGGTGCGGGAGAGCTTCCGCCTCAACCGCGGCCTGCTGCCGGCGGCGGATATCGTGGTGCAGGCCCGCGGCGGGGCACGGCAGCGGGACAACGCCGAGCTTCGTAGCAGTCTCGATAGGCACTGGCAGGAACTGATCAAGCGATGCAAAGACTCCTGATCCTCCTCATCCAGCTGTACCGCTACACCGTGAGCCCGGTGCTGGGCCAGCGCTGCCGCTTCGAACCTTCCTGTTCCATGTATGCCATCGAAGCCTTGCGCACGCATGGCGTCATAAAGGGCACGGGCCTCGCCGCCTGGCGCCTGTGCCGCTGTAATCCCTTCAACCACGGCGGCTACGATCCGGTCCCGCCGTCGCACCTCGCCGAGCACCGCCATGGATAACCGCCGCATCCTCCTCCTCGCTGCCTTGGGTATCGTGGTGTTCGCCGTCTACCAGACCTGGATGCTGGATTACGGACCCAAGGGCACGCCGGAGAGCGCGACACCCGCACCGGCATCGACCACCTTGGCCGGACCGCCGGCGAGCGGCGCGGCGGCTCCGGCGGCCGGCACGGCGAATGGGGCAGGGGCCGCGGCCGCCGTGAACGCCCCCGGCGCCGCAGTCGCGCTGCCCAAGGGCAAGCAGATCCACGTGCGTACCGATGTGCTGGACCTGACCCTCGACACCGCCGGCGGCGATATCCGCCGCGCCGCGCTCCTCAGATATCCGGAGACCCTCAAGGATCCGGGCCAACCGGTGCAGCTGTTGGACGATTCCGACGCCACCTTGATGGTCTTGCAGGGCGGACTGCAGGCGGAACAGGGCGCGGCCCCCGCCGGCGACGCCCAATTCAGCGCGCCGCAAAGCGAGTATTCGCTGGCGGATGGCAGCAATACCCTGAAGGTGGCCTTGAGCTGGAGCGACGGCCGCGGCCTCGATGTCACCAAGACCTACACACTCACCCGCGGCAGCTACGAGATCGGCGTGGACTATCAGGTGCAGAACCGGGGCCAGGCGCCTTGGACGGGCAGCGCCTGGTTGCAATGGCAGAACCGCTGGACTGCGCCCCACACCAGCCTGTTCAGCGGCACCGCCCGCTACGAATACCAGCGGTTCGCCTTGCATGGTGCCCAGGGTTATCAGCAGATCGAGTTCAACAAGATCGGCGAGACACCGATCTCCCAATCTGAGGATGGCGGCTGGGTGGCGGTGGTGGAGCATTATTTCCTGGCCGCGATCATCCCCGCCGGCCAGCAGAAGAACCTGTACTACGCCAAGTCTGCCGGCGATTCGCACTTCGTCAGCGGCACCGTCAGTGCGCCGAAGACGGTCGCCCCCGGCGCCAGCGCCGACTACACCGCGACCCTCTATCTCGGACCGAAGCTCCAGACCCAGCTGGCGGCCGTGGCGCCGGGCATGGAGCTCACCGTGGACTACGGCAAGCTCACCGTGCTGGCGCAGCCAATCTTCTGGGTGCTGGAACACATCGAGAAGTTCGTCGGCAACTGGGGCTGGTCGATCCTGATCCTGACGCTGCTCATCAAGGCCGCCACCTACAAGCTGAACGAGATGGCCGGCCGTTCCATGGCGAAGATGCGCCACGTGCAGCCGCGCATCAAGGCGCTGCAGGACCGCTACAAGGACGATCGCCAGAAACTCAGCCAGGCGATGATGGAGTTCTACAAGAAAGAGAAGATCAATCCGGCCAGCAGTTGTCTGCCGATCGTGATCCAGATCCCGATCTTCTTCGCCCTGTACTACGTGTTGGTGGACAGCGTGGAGCTGCGCCATGCGCCGTGGACCTTGTGGATCCATGACCTGTCGGCGCCGGATCCCTACTACGTGTTGCCGGTGATCTACGGCGTGGCCATGTTCATCCAGCAACACCTGCAGCCGCAGCCGGCGGACAAGACCCAGGCCATGATGATGAAGGTCATGCCGCTGGCGCTATTGTTCCTGTACGCGGTGCTGCCCTCGGGACTGGTGCTGTATTACCTCGCCAACTCCCTGGTCACAATCGTGCAGCAGCGCTACATCAACAACCTGATCGAGAAAGAGAGCAAGGCGCGCAGTTAACGGTGCGCCGGCGGAGGAGGACGATGATCAGCATCCGCGCCATCACGCCGGCGGACGCCGCGAAGGTCACCGAGCACCGGCACCGCATGTTCGTGGAAGCCGGCAAACCCGACGATGCGAAGCTGCGCGCCATGAGCGACGCCTTCCTGGAGTGGCTGCGGCCGCGGATCGAGAGCGGCGGTTACTTCGGCTGGTTCGCGGAAGAGGACGGGCAGGCGGTCTCGGGCCTAGGGATGATGACCCTGGATTGGCCGCCGCACCCACTGCATCTTGAGCCCCTGCGCGGCTACATCCTCAACGTCTATACCGAGCCTGCGTACCGTGGCCGCGGCCTCGCGAAACAACTTACGGAGCGCGCCATGCAGGAAGCCCGTGCGCGCAAGCTCAGCCTGACGATCCTGCATGCCACCGAGATGGGTAGACCTCTTTACGCAAAGTTGGGCTTTAAAGGCACCAACGAGATGCAATGGTCCCTTAAGCCTTAAAGCGCTAAGAGCTGCTGCGCTCGGCATGACTTCGTCGTGCTTCGAACTCGCAGTCGGTCATGCACACTGGAGTGCACTCCCTCCTGCTCGCCTCGCACGCCTCGTCCTGCCTTCGCTCGCGACGCTTTTAGCGGATTGGTCTTCTTAGAGATACCGCATCAAGTTTTTAGGCGGGTATCAACCTTGGACACATGCTCCAGGGTGTTATGCACGGGACATTTGTTGGCGATCTCCAATAGCTTCAGGCGCTGCTCCTCGCTGAGATCGCCTTCCAGCGCCAGCTCGCGCGTGAAGAGATCCATCTTCACTTCCTTGCCGTCGGCGCAGTCGCTGGCGTCCTTGGCATACACCTTGTCGTGGGTGAGCTTCACGCTCAAGCCCTTCATGGGCAGCTGCTTGCGGTCCGCGTACATGCGTAGCGTGATGGCGGTACAGGCGCCCAGCGCTGCCGTCAGCAAGCCGTAAGGATCCGCGCCCGCGTCGGTGCCTCCGGATTCCCGTGGCTCGTCACCGGTGATGTGATGCGGGCCCACGTAGATCTCGCAGCGGTAATGGTCTTCGCCCATGCGTACCACGGTCTCGCCACCTCCGGCGGGCGAGGAGAGGGGCTGCATGCCGAGCTCGCCCAGGTACTTGCTGGCCCAGGCGCCCAGGATCAGGCCCACGTATTCGGAGTCGGTCTCTCTTGTCAGCAGGTGGTCCGCCTCGTTCAGGCTGATGAAGCTCTTGGGGTGCAGCGCGGCGCCGAAGATCTGCGCGGCGTTGCTGATGTCCACGGTCTTGTCGGCGGGGGAATGGAAGACCAGAAGCGCCTTGCGCAGGCCCCGCAGGTTGTCCTTCCAGGGCCGCATCTTGAGGTCGTCGAGGAAGGACTTCTTGAAGCGGAATTCACGCCCCACCAGCGTGACGCGGGCCTCGCCCTGTGCCTCGATCTGCTCCCGAGCCGGTCCCAACAACATGGCCACGTGCTCGGGATCCGCCGGCGCGCCGATGGTGGCGACGCCCACGGAACTGGGGATGTCATGGGCGGCTTCCAGTACGGCAGTCCCACCCAAGGAATGGCCGATGAGGATCTTGGGCGCCTCGTATTCCTGCGCCAGGAACGCCGCGGCGGCTTTCAGGTCGGCCACGTTGCCGCTGAAGGTGGTGTCTGCGAAATCGCCCTCGCTCTCGCCCAGCCCCATGAAGTCGAAGCGCAGCATGGCGATGCCTTCCCGCGCCAGGGCCCGGCCGATGTTCACGGCGGTGCGCACGTCCTTGCCGCAGGTGAAGCAGTGGGCATAGAGCGCGTAGGCGCGGGGCTTGCCGTTGGCCGGCAAGTCCAGGCGCCCGGCTAATATCTGACCTGTGGCATTGGCGAAGCGGACGGGGATGCCGGGCATGGGTGCTGCTCGCAGACGGTATGATGGAAAGAGTCTCCCCCTGGCCCGCTTATTTCACAAATGAGCAGCACTGACACCATCGCCGCCATCGCGACGCCGCCCGGACGGGGCGGCATTGGCATCGTGCGGGTGTCCGGTCCCAGGGCCGCAGATATAGGCGAGGCGCTGACGGGCCGCCTGCCCGCGCCGCGGCGCGCGTCCGTACGTGACTTCCGGGACGAAGCCGGCAGGGCCCTGGACTCCGGGTTGGTGCTGTTTTTCACCGCACCCGATTCCTTCACCGGTGAGGACGTGCTGGAGCTGCACGGTCACGGCGGTGCGGTGGTGCTGGACCTGGTGCTGAAGCGAGCCTTGGAGCTCGGCGCGCGTCAGGCCCGGCCCGGCGAATTCTCGGAGCGGGCGTTCCTCAATGACAAGCTGGACCTGGCTCAGGCGGAAGCCATCGCCGACCTGATCGATAGCGGTTCTGAGCAGGCCGCACGCGCCGCCATGCGTTCCCTCAGCGGCGAGTTCTCCACGCGGGTGACGCGGCTGGTGGAGGGCATCACGGTGTTGCGCGCCTATGTGGAAGCCGCGATAGATTTTCCCGACGAGGAAGCGGATTTCCTGACGGAAGGGGACGTGGCGGGCAGGCTCGATGCCATCCGCGACGAGTTCGAGGCGCTGGCCGCGGCGGCGCGGCAGGGCAGCCTGATGCGCGAGGGGTTCTCGGTGGTGATCGCGGGCCGTCCCAATGCCGGTAAGTCCAGCCTCTTGAACCAGCTCGCCGGCCATGACGCGGCGATCGTCACCGACATCCCCGGCACCACCCGTGATCTCTTGCGCGAACGCATGCATATCGATGGCCTGCCCCTGCATCTCACGGACACGGCGGGCTTGCGGGAGAGCGGCGATGCGGTGGAGCAGGAGGGCGTGCGCCGCGCCTGGAGCGAGATGGAGAAGGCCGATCGGGTGTTGCTGGTGGTGGATGCAACCAAAGGGCTCACGCCCGAGGATCAGACCATCATCGAATCCATGCCCCGCGCCATCCCCGTCACCATCATCTACAACAAGATAGACCTCACGGGCCAGCGGCCCGCGGAAGATGAACTTGACGGTGTCGCCAGCGTGTGGATCTCGGCACAGTATGGGATGGGCATGGAACTCCTGCGCGCGCACCTGAAGCGTGTCGCGGGCTACCAGCAGACCGGCGAGGACGGCTTCACGGCGCGGCGCCGGCACCTGGACGCCCTGAAGCGGGCCCGTGAACACCTGGAAGAAGCCGCCGACCACGTGCAGGCGGGAGCGGGGGAGTTGCTGGCGGAGGAACTTAGGCTCGCGCAGCTCTGCCTCTCGGAGATCACCGGCGAGTTCACCAGCGATGACTTGTTAGGCAAGATCTTCTCGAGTTTCTGCATCGGCAAATGAGCCCTGCAGCATTAGATGCTGGGCAACCGATAGTGGGGTATCCATGGACCTGAAGCCGCTTTCCAGACGTAAGACCATCGAAGAGTTGCAGCAGGAGGCGGGCGCGGGCCGGGATTTTCGCCGCGTGCTGGGTCTCTGGCAGCTCACGGCCATCGGTTTGGGCGGCATCATCGGGGTGGGCATCTTCGTCTTGACCGGCGTGGTGGCGGCGACCCAGGCGGGGCCGGCGGTCACCGTCGCATTCGTATTGGCGGGTATCGCCAGTGCCGCTGCGGCACTCTGCTACGCGGAGTTCGCCGGCATGATCCCGGTGGCGGGCAGCGCTTACACCTATGGCTACGCGGTGCTGGGCGAGTTCGCCGCCTGGCTCTTGGGCTGGGATCTCTTGCTCTGCTATGCACTGATAGTTGCGGTGGTGGCAGCCGGCTGGTCCGGCTACGTGCAGGCGCTCATGGGCGCGGCCGGCCTCGCGATGCCAGCCTGGGCGGCCGGTGCCGTCGGCAGCGGCCCGGGCCACATGTTCGACGTGATCGCGGCCGCGGTGGCGCTCGCCATCGCGCTCTTGCTCACGGTGCGCACCGAATGGGGCGCGCGTTTCAATACCGCTATCGTCGCGGTCAAGATCGCCGGCATCCTTCTGGTGATCGTGGCGGGCGTGGCCTACGTCAAACCGGGACACTGGCATCCCTTCATGCCCTTCGGCTTCAGCGGCGTGCTGGCGGGAGCGGCGGTGGTGTTCTTCGCGGTGTTCGGCTACGACACCCTTACCACGGCGGCGGAGGAGGCGAAAGATCCGCAACGGGATCTGCCCTGGGCCGTGGTGCTGTCGTTGGGGATAGCCATGGCGCTGTATCTCGCCATGTCCCTGGTGCTGACGGGCATCGTGCCTTCGTCCACGCTCAACAATGCGGCGCCGGTGGCGAACGCCTTCTCCGCCATCGGCCTGCCTTGGGTGATGGTGGCGGTGTCGCTCGCGGCCATCACCGGCATCACCAGCGTACTGTTCGCCAACATGCTGGCAGGTGCGCGCATAGGCTTCGCCCTGTCGCGGGACGGTCTGATACCGGGGTGGTTCAGCGCGGTGCATGCGCGTTATCGCACGCCTTATAGAGCGACGCTGGTATTGGGCGTGCTGACGGCAGCGGCGGCGGGCCTTTTCCCACTGACGGCGGTTGCCGAACTGGTCAACTTCGGCATGCTGGCCGCCTTCGCCGTGATCTGTGCTGCGGTGGTGGTGCTGCGCCACAGGCGCCCGGAACTCAAGCGCAGTTTCCGTGTGCCCTTCGTGCCGCTGGTACCGGTCATCGGCGTGGGCTTCTCTTTGTGGCTGATCTACGGCTTGCCGACCTCGACGGATCTGGGCTTTGTGGCCTGGATGGCTCTCGGCGTGCTCGCGTATTTCGGTTATGGCATGAGCCATAGCCGCCTTGCTTCCCGTCGTTGAACCTCATAGGGGATGCAAAGTCCCGCTCCTGTAGACTGTTAGTCCAGACATCCTGAAGGACACGCACATGCCGCAGTGGATATGGAAATCGGCTTCATCGGCGGCTCTGCTCGCCTCCCTGACGGCCTGTGGCGGCGGCAGCAATGGGAGCAGCACCGGGACTCAGTACCCTGTGAACGACGCCATCGGCACCTTCTACCAGACTCCTCAGACCTACACGCTGCATGCTGATAGCAGCGGCACCGCTTATACCCTGGTGATGCATCTCACGCCAGGACCACAGACCACATTCCTGGGACAGCAGGCGCTTACCGCGGTGCTGGCGGACAGCATCACCAGCAACGGCACAGTGGTGGCCGCCGGCGGAAAGACCGTGGTATTCCTTTCGAGCCCCTTCAAGGAGATCGGCGGAATCTTGCCGGGCGGCGTCTATGAGGTGGATACCGCGCAGCACAACCTGCCTGATCTCGCCGGGGCCGGCGCGTTCGGGACGCTGGATTCTCAGACCTATTTTTCGGATTCCACGTTGACCACCCAGGTGGGGACCGGCACACGCACCTGGGCCCTGGACGCGGTGACGGAGCAGACGGCGAAGTTCTGCATCGACGATACCGACGACCTGGGCGGCAGCCAGGAGACCGAAGGCGACTGCGAGATCATCGATGCGCGCGGGAACGTGACCGGCTTGCAGATAACCTTGACCCTCGGCGCCGCCACTCTGATCTTCAAATAGGGCGGTCGGCTCGCACCCTTTGGGTCAGGCTTCGATCCCTTTCGGCACCGCATGGCCCATGCGAGGTAGCAAGAGCCGCAGCAAGGGTCCCGTCATCAGGTTCGTGACCACCGCCATGATCACCAGCATGGTGAAGGCGTCGCGGGGGACGATCCCCAAGTCGTAGCCGATGTTGAGTACGATGAGCTCCATCAGGCCTCGCGTGTTCATGAGCGCGCCCAGGATCCAGGACTGGGTGTTGTCGAAACCCGCCGTGCGCCCCGCCACGTACACCGGCAGGATCTTGCCGCCGATGCCCGCCGCCAGGATCAGGGCGAGCCAGGTGAGCGCCGTGCTGCCGGTGAGGGCTGTGATGTCGGTGCGCAGGCCTGTGAAGGTGAAGAACACAGGCAGGAAGAACACCATCACGAACACGCCCACTTGTCGGCGCCAGGCCTCCACGAAGGCCCTGTGGGGTTGGAACACCACGCCCATGGCGAAGCCGCCGAAGATCGCGAAGATGCCGATCTTGTAGGTGCAGAT
>Ga0070714_100002038_pt1 | contig 14798 bp, 15 predicted proteins | sample LARL83metaG_FD_65450 | JGI IMG/M metagenome (GOLD analysis project Ga0070714, IMG submission 65450) | Corn, switchgrass and miscanthus rhizosphere microbial communities from Kellogg Biological Station, Michigan, USA - LAR L8-3 metaG | ecosystem: Host-associated > Plants > Roots > Rhizosphere ...
GCACCAGCGAGACCGCCAGGCTGGCCAGGCTCTGGCCGCTGTCGGCCAGGCGCAGGTAGTCCGTCACGTCCTGAACCCCGGCCGGGGCCACGCCGAGCAGCAGCAGCGCGGTGATCCCGGCCGCGATCAGCACGGCGTCGACCGATACCCGGCCCGCGCTGGTCCAGTACACGTCGCGCAGGTGCAGAATCAGCGCGAACTCGTCGAGGACCAGCGCCGTGCCGACCCCGAACAGCGCCGCGGCCCCGGCCCGCCAGGCCAGCGACGGCCCGGGTGCGGCGATGCCCGCCACCCCGGCGATCACCATGAAAATGGTCCCGAACACCATGTGGTGAAGATGCGTACCACCACTGCTGACGTTTCCCGGCCACCAGCGCACCTGGGCCCGTATCAGCCGGACCGAAATCCGGATGAAAGCGAAGCTGGCCAGGAAAGCGACGAAGAAGCAGAACAGCGGAAGCCGCCCGGTATGCACGATCTGCCCCGTGAACCAGCCGGACACGGCCCTACCCGCCAAGCCTCATCCCAGTGACCTGCTCCGCGCCTGGCCTGGTCAAACTCCCGGCGCTAGCAGCCGTGCACGGTGCCCGCGCCTGGCACCGAGTTCTGCCCGGGCGGGGCCACCAGGTTCAGCTGGGCCGGGGTCACGATCCGCGCGGGCACCGCGGTGAGGTGCGGCGCGCCGGGCGCGAACGGGTCCGGGGGCCGCTGGTAGGTGTCCAGGTAGCACCCGACCAGGGCGGCGAGCGTCTGCTGCCCGCCCGCGTTCGGGTGGAACGAGCCGCCGTTCACCGGGTTGGGGAAGTTCAGGTACGGCTTCACCGAGTTCGTGTACTGGCCGCTGGCCCCGCACGGCTCGTGCCCGTCCCAGATCGCCACCGGTGAGACGTACTCGATGCCGCTGGCCGCCGCCTCCTCGTAGATGCGGCTGTTGAACTCGTCCTGCAGCGTCCGGATGCCGGTCCGCTCGTGCGCGCTCAGCCGGTCCAGGATGCTCGAGCAGGCCGGGGGCAGGAACGGGAAGCCGGGCCCGGGCCGGGTCGGGAACAGGTACGGGTAGCCGATCACGACGATGCGGGCGTTCGGGAAGTCATGCCGCAGGATGCGGAACAGCGTGGCGTCCTGCTTGCCGATCTGCACGATCGTGGCCGGGCCCCACTGGCTCAGCAGCTTGCCCGGCGGGATGGGCACGGCCGTGGCCTCGTGAATCCCGGGCGGCGGGAACTGCTTGTCCAGGCAGTTGCCTGAGAGCAGGCAGGTCATCACGACCTTGGAGAAGATCGCGTTGTTCCCGCCGATGGTGAGCGTGACCAGCCCGACCGAAGGGTCGACCTGCCCGGTGATCTGCGGCGGGACCAGCCCGCCGATCCGGTGGGTCGGGCCCAGGATCTCGCCCTCCAGCGCCCCGGAGCACGCGGTGAAGGACATGGTCGCCTGGGGGTCCTGCCGGTGCAGCAGTTTCAGCAGCAGGTCCGGGTAGGCGGAGCGGGCCGACCGGTCGCACTTGGTCTGATCAGTGTGATCGCGGAATGGGGGCAGGCCCTCGCCGGCCGAATAGGAGTCCCCCAGGGCCACGTAGTTGCCGTGAAGGCCGGCGATGGCCGCGGGCAGCGAGTGGCCGGGCGGCGAGTCGTTGTTCTCGTACCAGGCCGATATGCCCAGGTAGCCAGCGGCGAGGATCACGCCGAGCCCCGCGCCCAGCAGCATTGTCAACGGCGTGAACATCCGCCAGGTCTCGTCGCCGGGCGTGTCGCGCTGCGGCCACAGCCCGGTTGCCGACGTGCTGTCCGGCGCGAACGGCCGGTGCGGCAGGACCGTGAGCAGCGCCGGCCACGCCCAGCACGCGCCGCCGGCCAGGGAGATGAGCACGACCGAGAGATAGATCCACCGGGCGGCACCGCCGGAATCCGAGGTGAACAGCCACCAGGCGAACCCGCCGTCCACCGCCACCAGGCCGGCCAGCGCGGCGTACATGACCACGTGGTCGGGCCGCTGGAAACGGCTCCAGGTGGGATGCCGGTGCTCGATGACCGCCCCGGCGGTCAGCGCGCCGAGGCTGACGTTGGCCACGATCACGAACGAGAACCCGAGAAAGGCCACGATCGTCGTCCCGGTCAGCGGCGGCTTGCCCAGCGCCGCCCAGAACACGGCGTCGAACAGCACAACCGTGGAGAGCGCCAGCCAGATTAAGTGCTGCCACCGCCATTCCGGCGATCTGGTCTGGCTTTCCGTCCCGGTTTCTGATGCGGTGCTGACCATCGTTGCCCCCCTACGATGCCGCAGACGCGGTTGGCCCTTCCTTCCCCTGACAGAGCGACTGCCGCTGCCATAAATACATGCTCAGCACGTCCCGGCCGGCGGATTCAGCGAACGCAGGCGGGCAGAATCAACGGCGTGGCCTTGCAGCTAGCGCCGGAGGAGCCTGAGGCCGGCCCGTGGCGCGTGGCGGCGCTGAGCGCGGTGATGACGGCGCTGATGCGCAACGGCCCGCGCGAGCCCGGCGCCGGCCGGCCTGTGATCGTCGCCGTGGACGGGCGCAGCGCGAGCGGCAAGACCACGCTAGCGGCCCGGATGCACGGCGCGGTGCGCGCGTCGGCCGCGGTGCACACCGACGACATCGCGTGGGCGCACTCCAGGTTCGGCTGGGCCGACCTGCTCGTCGACGGGATCCTCGAGCCCATGCGCCGCGGCGCCGCGGTCAGCTTCCGCCCGCCGGGCTGGGCCTCGGTGGGCCGGGAGGGAGCGATCGAGATTCCCGCCGGGTGTCCCCTGCTGCTCGTCGAGGGGGTCGGCGCCGGCCGCCGGGAAGTGGCCGGCCTGATCGACGCCCTGGTCTGGGTGCAGTCCGACGCGGAGCAGGCCCGGCAGCGGGACCTGGGCCGGGTCGGCACGCCGGGCGGCCCGGTGAGCGTCCAGGCCATCCAGGAATGGGCGGACGAGGAGATCCCGTTCGTCGCGGCCGACCGGGCCTGGGAACGCGCGGACCTGATCGTCTGCGGCACCCCGCAGCTCCCCCACGACCCGAGCACCGCCCTCGTGGTCGCCCGCAGGCTGACCGCGCTCAGGGCTCGATCAGGCGGAAGGACTCGGCCACGACCAGGGTTTCGTCGCTCACCGTGAAATCTGGGTCACCGAGCGACTCGCGGACGTCGGCCGAGTGCCAGAACCTCTCGTGCCCGGCGCGCCACTCCGCGACCGTGGCGTACCCCTCGCCCTCGCCCACCGCGTGCGCCAGGTCCACATCGGCCAGGCGAAGCACCCGCACCGCGGTTATCTCGATCACCGCGACCCGCTGCCCGGCGGAATCGATCACGGCCTGGCGCAGTCCCGGCTCGGGCAGCGGCTCGTTCTCGTGCTCGTAGTCGGCCACCAGGCCGGACGTCGTGGTCTTCCGGCCGTCCAGGATCGCGGCGACCAGCTGATCGCGCAGCGGGCCGGGAAAGGCGAACTCGGCGACCGGCAGATCTTCCCAGGGCACCGCGTCAGCCTAGCCGCCCAGGCCCGGCCCGGGCTGGGTCTCGGCCAGGCCGCCGGCGTAGAAGCCGCGGGCGGCGTCGAGCAGCTCGTCCAGCGGCGGCCACCACGGCCCGTGCTGCAGCGACGTGAGCGTGTCCACCAGCACCGGTACCTGGGCCGGTCCCCGGGCGACGCCGGCCACGGCGACGCGGCGCGGCCGGACCGAGCGCAGCGGGCCCAGGTACAGATCCGGGCCGGCCGTGCTGGCCTGGGGCGGGGCCACGACGAGGTAGTAATCGGGCAGCTCGAACCGCTTGCTCCGCCAGGCCGTCAGCGCGTCGGCCGCCTGCTGCTCGAACCCGGCCGCCCCGGCTGGCCCGGCCGACATGTCCCACATCGCCCGCCACCCGGCCGCCACGCCGGCCAGCGGGTCGTCGGGCACGATCACGTACATCGACTGGTGCCGGGTCGCCTCCCCGAGCGCCACGGCCCCGGCCTCCCAGGCCGGCCGCTGCTCCGCGCCCGCCGGCTCGTCCGGCTGGCGGGTCCCGGCCCCGGCGCGGACCACAGAGACGCCGGGCGATTTCCCCAGCCCAGCCAGCAGCCCGTCGCCTACGTCGCCGACCAGGGCCACCACGGTAGAAGACTCGCGCCGCACCGGCCCGATCCTAGTGGTGCGACCTAGGAGCGGAAGCGGTGCGCTAGCCGCGGGTGGCGGTGACCAGCCAGGCGGCGGCCTGGACCCATACCCCGTCGGGGCGCTGGCGGGAGGCGTAGGCGTCGGCCACGGTGGCCAGCGCCCGCTCGGTCAGCCCTTCGTCCCCGAGCTGGTCCGCCAGCGTGCGGACCAGGCGCATGTCGCGGACGTAGGCCATCACGTCGGCCACGTCGGGCCCCATCCAGGCGGGCTGGCTGACCGGGCGGACCTCGATGCCCGCCCAGCCCGCGCCGCCGAGCAGATCCCGGACCCGGCGCGGATCCTCGAACAGGTCCCGGCCGGGCACGTCCGGGGGCCGGGTCCAGGGCGCGAACGCGCGCAGCACGAGACCGAACAGCTCGTTGCTGAGGTCGTCTTGCCAGCACAGGAACGCCAGCCGGCCGCGCGGCCGCACCGCCGTGGCGATGTTCGCGAACGCAGCGGCCGGGTCGGCGAAGAACATCACGCCGAAACTGCTGATCATGACGTCGTAGAAGCCCGGGGACAGCGGGTAGACCTGCGCGTCGGCCTGGATGAATCCGACGTTCGCCAGGCCAGCCTGGTCCGCCAGCCCGCGGGCGACCTCCAGCATCGGGGCGGACAGGTCCACGCCCAGCGCGGCCCCGTCGCCATCCGGCCCGGCCACGGCCCGCGCGGCCGCGATCGTGGTCTCGCCGCACCCGCAGCCGACGTCAAGCACGCGCTCGCCCGGCGAGATCGCGGCGGCATCGAACAGGCGCCAGACCAGGCGCTGGTGGCCGGCCAGGTGCCGCTCGCGGTTGGTGATCCAGTGGCGCCCACCGGGGCCGTTCCAGCGTTCGGCCTGCGCCGCGTTGGCGCCGCCGGTCATGTCGGCCACGCCGGATAGTACCGTGCGAGCGTGACCTGGTCGAAATATGGAGAGTTCCTGATATTCGCGGTCGTGCTGATCCTCATCCCGGGGCCGGACTTCGCGGTGGTGACCAAGAACACCATCGCCGGCGGCCGGCGGCGGGGCCGGTGGACGGCGCTGGGCGTGGCTAGCTCCAACCTCGTGCAGGGCACCGCCGCGGCCTGCGGCCTCGGCGCCCTGATCCTGCGGGCCCAGCCCGTGTTCACGGCGATCAAGTGGGCGGGTGTCGTCTACCTGGCCTATCTGGGCGCGCAGGCCATCCGGTCGGCGATCCGCGGCCAGTACGAGCCGATCGGCAGCGACCGCCCTTACGCGGGCGGCCGGGCGTTCACGGGCTGGCGCCAGGGCTTCCTGTCCAACATCACCAACCCCAAGGTGCTGGTGTTCTACCTGGCCGTGCTCCCGCAGTTCCTGGGCCCAGGCGTCGCCATCGGCTGGCTGCTGGCGCTGGCCTGGAGCCACGCCGTGCTGGGCCTGGCCTATCTGTTCGTGCTCACGGCCGGGATCCACGGCGCCCGCGGCCTGCTGCTGCGCCGCAAGGTCCGCCGCAGCCTGGACGCCACCACCGGGGCGGTGCTCATCGGCTTCAGCGCCCGGCTGGCCACCGAGCACGCCTGAGGGTCGCGTACCCGGTCAGGACGTCCTGGCCGCGGCGTCGAGCAGGGCCTTGGTCAGCACGGGCCTGATCTCGATGCCCTCGTCCGCCAGGCCGGTGCCACCGGGCCGGGAGCGGTCGATGGCGCAGACCACGGTCGTCACCGTGGCGCCGAGCCCGCGCAGCGCGCTGGCCGCGATGGTCACCGCGCCGCCCGTGGTGATCACGTCCTCGACCAGCAGGACGTGGCGGCCGGCCGGGTCAGCGCCTTCAGCCAGCCGGGCGGTGCCGTAGGTCTTGGCCTGCTTCCGCACGAACAGCGCCGGGATGCCGGTGACCTGGCTGAGCACGGTGGCCAGCGGAACGCCGCCCAGCTCCAGGCCGCCGAGCAGTTCGGTGTCCGCGGGAATCAGCGCCGCCATGTGCCCGGCCACCCGGGCCAGCAGCGCGGGATCCGATTCAAAGAGGTACTTGTCGAAGTACTCGGTGCTGATCTGGCCGGACCGGAGGGTGAACGTACCGTGCAGCCGGCACCGCGCAATGAGGTCACGCGCCAGGATGGCGAGATCACTGACAGTCACGAGACGATGATGCCAGACAACTCCTGCGATACCGGTGAACCCCTGCCTCACCAGGGTGAGCTGGGGACCGGATGCACGTAAGCCGTGGACTGGCGGACGTTTACCGTGCAAGACTGCCGGGATCGGTTGTCGAGCCAGTCGCGATGCCACACTGGTCCCTGCCAGATCCCCCCGGATCGCGGCTCATCGGTCGGAGGGGAACTGATATGGCCTACGGAGAGCGTTTGTCACCGGCCCTGGCCGGGCCGTCCATCGTGGAGACATGCTGGCTGTGCGGCACCCGCCAGCCCGCTGACCACATGGTTCCTGATGGTGGCAGCGCCTGCAGCGACGTCCGCTGGTATTGCATGGACACGCGGGGCTGCACGGAACGCTGGACCGCGCGCTGGGCCAAGACGTCCAGCATCCGCCCGGGCACCGCCGGGGCGGCCCGGGCCCGGGGCAGGCAGTTAGACGACCCAGAGGTCACGCAGACAGCAGAGGTATAGCTCTTCCCGCCTCCCCCGCGGTCAGCTGAGTGTGTCGCAGAGCGCGTCCAGGGCGCCGGGGTAGGCGTGCGCAGGCGGGGTGGCGTAGCCGATGACCAGGGCCGCGGGCGCATCCGGCCGGGGTTCGTGCCGGTAGAAGCCCAGCGTCTGGACCGCGAGCCCGGCCCGCGCCGCCCGGGATCTGATGGCGGGCTCGTCCTCGGCCCGCAGGCCGCGAAGCTCGGCCACGGCGTGCAGCCCGGCGGCGATGCCGGTCACGGTGATCCCTGTGGTGCGCTCGGCCAGAGCTGACCGGAGCTGGTCCCGGCGGTGCCGGTAGCGCAGCCGGGACCGGCGGACGTGCCGGTCGTAGCCGCCGGAGGAGATGAACTCGTCCAGGGTGAGCTGTTCCAGGAGGCCGGTGTACCCGTCGCTGAGCCGCTTGGCCTCGACAACCGCGTCGAGCAGCCGCGGCGGGACCACCAGCCAGGCCAGGCCGAGCGCGGGCACCAGGCTCTTGCTCGCGGTGCCCGCGTAGGCCACCAGGTCCGGGGCCAGGCCCTGCAGCGCGCCGATCGGCTTGCGGTCGTAGCGGAACTCGCCGTCGTAGTCGTCCTCGATGATCAGGCCGCCGCGTGCCCTGGCCCACTCCAGCGCGGCGGCCCGGCGGCCCGCGGCCAGCGGGACGCCGAGCGGGAACTGGTGTGACGGGGTGAGCAGCGCCCCATCGCAGTCGCCGAACTCGTCCACGCGCGCGCCCGAGCGGTCCACGGTCACCAGGCGGGTGGTGAGCCCGGCCGCCCGGGCCAGCTCCTGGTGCAGGTCGAGGCCGTGGGACTCCAGGGCCAGCGTGCGGGCACCGCCCGCGCGCAGCGTGCTGGCCAGCAGGCCGAGCGCCTGCACGAACCCGGAGCAGATCAGCACCTGGTCTGGCGTGGCGCGCACCCCCCGGACCCGGGCCAGGTAACTGGCCAGCGTCTCGCGCAGGCCGAGGTGCCCGCGCGGGTCGGGGTAGCCGAGCAGGTCGTTCGGCGCGGCGCCCAGGGCCCGGCGGGCCGCGGCCAGCCAGGCGGTGCGCGGGAAGCCGGCCAGATCAGGGACCCCTGGCCGGAGGTTGTAGCGCAGGCGGGTGGCAGGCGGCGGCCGCCGCGGCGACGATGGCCGGTGCTGCGCGGTGGCGCGCTCGGCCACCCTCGTCCCCGAGCCCTGGCGCGCCGTCAGCCAGCCCTCGGCGACCAGCTGGCCGTAGGCGTCCGCTACGGTGTTCCGGGCCAGCCCGAGCTCGGCGGCCAGCGCCCGGGACGACGGCAGCACGGTCCCGGCCGCGAGCCGGCCGCCGCGGACCGCGTCCCGCAGCGCGCCCTCCACCGCGGCGCGGCCCCGCGCCCCGCGCAGGTCGAGGAGCAGGTCCACCCCGGAATTGGCCCACGATTCTTGCATGTAACTGGACCATACTCCTGGGCCTTCTCGCCGCTAACGTGGCGGTATGCCTACCACACAGAGCACGCAGCGAATGGACCTGAAGTCACTGGCGCCGCGCGTCTACAAGGCGATGCTTGCCCTCGACGCGGCCGCGGGCGAGGGCCTCGAGCCCCCGCTGAAGGAACTCGTCCGCGTCCGCGCCTCGCAGCTCAACGGGTGTGTGTACTGCATCGACATGCACAGCACCGACGCCAGGACCGGCGGCGAGAGCGAGCAGCGGCTGTACGCGCTGCCCGCGTGGCCCGAGGCGCCGTACTTCACCGAGCGCGAGCGCGCGGCCTTCGCCCTGACCGACGCCATGACGCTGCTGAGCGAGACCCACGTCCCCGACGACGTCTACGACCTCGCGGCGAAGCACTTCGACCAGCCGGAGCTGGCCCAGCTGATCAGCCTGATCCTGACCATCAACGCGTGGAACCGCATCGGCGTGACCTGCCGGCTGGAGCCGGGGACCTGATCCCCGGCTCACGCCGCGTCGTGGAACACCAGCCCCAGGGTGAACCGCTGGCCCGAGCGGACCACCGACACCCCGTGCCGGACCGGCGCGGCCGACCAGCCGCGCCGGGACTCGACCGGCCGGTCCCTGGTGGTGAACACCAGCCCGTGGCCCTGCGGGATCAGCACGGCGGTGCCGCGGGACTGGGCCCGGGGCCGCTGCTCGAGCAGCAGGAACTCGCCGCCGGTGTGATCGGCACCGGGACGGCTCAGGTTGACCACGACCTGCAGCGGGAACACCAGGTCGCCGTACAGGTCCCGGTGCAGCGCGTTCCAGTCGTTCTCCCGGTACTTCAGCAGGATGGCCGTTGACCTGGGCTGCCCGGCCGCGTGGCACATGTCCAGCCACTCGTCGAGCGTGTCCGGCCACGGCGCGGGCCGGCCGAGCTTGCCGTACCAGTCCCGGGCGATCGGCAGCAGCCGGGGGTAGAGCGCCTGCTTGAGCTGCTCGACCGGCGCCGGGTAAGGCCGCTGGAAGTAGCGGTACTCGCCCTCGCCGAACCGGTATTTCCCCATGGTGATCGTCGACCGGAACAGCTGGTCGGTGTCGTAGAGCCCGGCGATCTGCTCGCACTCGGGCGGGGTCAGCAGCTGCGGCGTGAGCCCGCACCCCAGGGCGTTGACCTCTCCGGTGATGCGGTCCCAGTCGCCGGATTCGACGCGGTCCCGCCCCGGGCTGGCCGCGACTGTGCTGGTCGTGGTCGTCATGCGGCCTCCAGATTCAGCAGCATCCGCTTGGTCTCGGGCCCGCCGGCGTACTCCCCGATCGAGCCGTCGGCATGGATCACGCGGTGGCACGGCACCACCACGGGCAGCGGGTTGGTCCGGCAGGCCGTGCCGACTGCGCGGAACGCCCGGGGGCTGCCCGCCGCGGCCGCCACCCCGCCGTAACTCGCCGTCTGGCCGTACCCGATGCCGGTCAGGCAGCCGAGCACGACCCGGCGGAACCCCGAGGACAGCCTGAAGTCCAGCGGCAGGTCGAATTCCCGGCGCCGGCCCGCAAAGTACTCGTCGAGTTCGCGGGCGACGGCATCAAGCCGTGCCGGAGCGTTCAGGATCCGGGGGCTCAGCCGGGTGGCGAGGGTCTCCAGGACCTGGTCATGACCTTCGCTGGGCCAGGCCACGCGGACCAGTCCCTGGTCGGTCGCGGCCAGCAGCAGGGTGCCGGCCGGGGTGTCGAGCGTGCGGTAGGCCACGTCGAGCACGCCCTCGGCGGCGGCGCTGGCGGCCAGCCGCTCGTGCAGGATGCGCAGCTGCGCCTCGGTGACGGCGGGCAGGGTCTCGAGCAGGCCGGCGGTCTCCGGCTCTGGGCTGATGGTCATCGGGCCTCTCCTTCTTCTGTGGCCCCTACGCCCGCGTAGGTCTTGCGCAGCCTGGCGATGCCGTCAGCGGCCGACCTGCGGGCGGCGTCGGTCGAGCCGCCGATGACGGCGGCGACATCGGCGTACGGCATCCCGGCCAGGTAGTGATAGGCGACGGCCTCCCGCTGCTTGCGCGGGAGCGCGGCCATCGCGGCGGTCAGGTCGAGGTCGCGGCCGTCTGCCCGGGCTGGCCGCTCCGGGACGTCGGCCACGGGCAGCGCGCGCCGCGCCGCGGCCCGGGTGACGTCGATGGCCTTGTTGTGCGCGATCCGCACCAGCCAGGCCTCCACGTTCGCGTCGCCGGGCAGCTCCGGGTACGCCCTGAGGGCGGCCAGGAACGTCTCCGACCACGCGTCGTCGGCGTCGGCCGGGCCGAGCACGGCCCGGCACACCCGCAGCACCATCGCGCCATGCCTGGCGACCAGGGCCTCGAACGGCTGTTTGCCTGTCACGTGATGTAGACGCTCCTGCCCGGCGGGACGTGAGGTGCCCGCTCAGAAAAGCTTCGCGGATCTCGCCGCGACCGGCTCCTCGAGCTCCAGCAGGAACCTCTTGCGGGCCAGCCCGCCAGCGTAGCCGGTGAGCTTGCCGTCCTTGCCGACCACGCGGTGGCAGGGCACGATCACGCTCAGCGGGTTGCGGCCGACCGCGGTCCCGACGTCCTTGGCCAGGACCTCGGTCCCCAGCTCGCTGGCCAGCTCCTGGGCCATCTCGCCGTAGGTCGTGGTCTGCCCGTACGGGATGCGGTTGATCAGGGCCCAGACCCGGCGCTGGAACTCGTCGCCGCGGGCGTCGAGCGTCAGGTCGAAGTCCCTGCGGTCACCGGCGAAGTACTCGGCCAGCTGGCGCTGGACCTCGCCGAAGCCGGCGTCGTCGCGGGTCCCGAACGTGGCCTGATCCGGCCGGTACCAGTGGTGCGGGAAGTACACCCCGGTCAGCGCGGCGCCCTCGGCCACGAGGGTGAGCTCGCCGATCGGCGAGGCGACGGTGGTGAATCTCGCAGGCATTGCGGTCTTCCTTTCAGCGGCGTTACCCGGTAGACGCCCCGGGCCGGCAGAATGTGAGGTCCGCTTTCCTGGGCCCGGGTTCAGGTGGATACTCACCGAAACGGTGTCGAGCGTCGGCGGATGGTGGCAGCCATGGTGACCAGGCGTACGGCACTGCCGGCCATGTCGTTCACCGACTTCGGCATGCTGCTGCGGGTGCTGCGGCACCGGGCCAGGCTGACCCAGCGCCAGCTCGGGATCGCCGTCGGCTACAGCGAGGCGCAGATATCCCGGCTCGAGCAGGGCCGGCGGCGGCCCGACCCGGCGGTGGTCGCCGCGCTGTTCCTGCCCGCGCTGCGGCTGGCGGCCGAGCCGGAGCTGGCCGCGCGCCTGCACGAGCTCGCGGTGGCGGCCCGGGGCGGGGTGGCGCCGGGCACCAGGTCCCCGCCCGCCAGCCCGGAAACGGTGCCGGGCGCCCGGGCCGCCGACCTGGCCGCGATCCCGTCGCTGCCCAGCCATCACGTGGAGCGGGCCGGGGCGCTCAGCGAGCTGCACGAGCTCATCGCCGCGGACCGGTGCGTGGTGATGTCCGGGCTGCCCGGGGTGGGCAAGACCAGCCTGGCCGCGGCGCTGGCCCGGGAGCGGTCACCGGACGGCGCGGTCTGCTGGGTGACCCTGACCGCGGGGATCACCACCCCGGCCGAGGCCGTCATCCGGCTGCTGGCCCGGTTCCTGGTCCGCCACGGCCACGACGAGGCGGCGCCGGTCGGCGACCAGGGGCAGGTGGAGCACCCCCTGCCTCTCGACGAGCAGCTCTACCTGATCACCAGGGCGCTGAGCCGGGCCGGGGCGCTGATCTGCCTGGACAACGCGCACCTGCTGCGGGACGAAGCGCAGACGCGGATGGTGATCGAGCACCTCGCGGGCTCGTCGCCGGCCGCGTTCCTCGCGGCCAGCCGGGAGGACCTGCCGCTGGCCGGGTTCACCCCGTTCCGGCTCGGCGGCCTGGCCTCCGGCGAGGCGCGTGAGCTGGTCGGCGAGCTGGCCGGCCCGCTGATGTCGGCGCCGCTCACCGACACCCTGATCGAGCGGACGGGCGGCAGCCCGATGCTGATCCGGCTGGCCCTCGGCCAGCTGCGCCCGGGCGGGCCCGGCGCGGCCACGCTGGTCGAGCGGCTCGAGGCGGAACCGGGGGTGGTCTCCTACCTGCTGCGGGCCACGCTGGGTGACCTCAGCGAGCCGAGCCGCAGGCTGATCTCGCTGATCGCCGTGTTCCGCCATCCCGTCGACCTGCTCGACGAGCGGCTGATCGAGGCCAGCGAGTCGCTCGGCGGCCGCTACGACGTGCTGGCCGGCCTGGACGAGCTGCGCCGCAGGCAGCTCGTGGACCACCCGGCCCGGGCCGACCTGCACCCGCTGGTCCGCGACTACTGTTACGCCAGCCTGGTCGGCGCGACGGCGGGCCGCCGGGATCTGCACCGGCTGGCCGCGGCCCACTGCGAGCGGGTGCTCGACGACCCGCTGGAGGCCAGCTGGCATTACCTGCGGGCCCAGGACCCGGGCGAAGCGGCCGACCTGCTCGCCACCCGGGCGGCCGACCTCATCGCCAGCGGCCGGTCGGGCCGCGCCGCCGACCTGGCGGGCGAGCTGCTGGCCGCGGCGGACGTGACCGGTGACACCGAGCGCCTGCTGCTGATCGCGCGCGGCGATCTGCTGCTGCACACCGAGCGGGCCGGGGAGGCCGAGGACGCGTATCGCGAGGCCCTGGCCCGGCCCGCCCCGCCGCCGGTGCGGGCCGGGATCGCCTGGCGGCTGGCCCAGAGCCTGCTGCAGCGCGGCAAGGTGCCCGAGGCGCTCGAGCTGTGCCGCAGCACCGCCGCCGGGCTGACCGGGGACGAGGAGGTGCTGCGGGCGCAGCTCGGCGCGGTGCGCAGCCGGGCCCACCTGATGCTGTCCGAGTTCGGCGAGGCGGTGTCGGTGGCCGAGGAGGCCTGCGCGGCGGCCGCCCGGATCGCCGGCGTCGCGCCCGACGTGGCCGGGGCCGTGCGGGCCCGGGCCTACTGGGTCATCGGCGTGGCGGCCCGGCTGCGCGGCCGGCCGGACGAGGCCACCGGGTGGCTGCGCCAGGCCGTGGCCGAGGCGCGCGACGCCGGGCTCCGCGAGGTCACGGGCCGCGCGCTGTTCAACCTGGGCGCGATCGCCCACGAGCTCGGCGAGACCGGCCAGGCCGAGCAGCTCTACACCGAGGCGCTGGCCGAGACGCGGCCGATCGGCGACAACTACGGCACCGCGCGCGTCCTGCACGCGCTCGGGATGGTCCGCGACGCCGGCGGCGCGCCGGACGAGGCGATCAGGCTGCTGGAGCAGGCGCACGCGCTGAAGCTGCGGATGGGCGACCCGCTCGGCGCCGCGACCTCGGAGCACTCGATCGCCCTGGTCCGGCTGTCCCAGGGCCGGACCGGGGAGGCCCGGGCCCTGATCGAGGCGATCATCGGGTCCACGGACACGCTCGGCGAGCGCCGGGCCCGGGCCCACTACCTGGACTCGCTGGCCATGATCGACCTGGCCGACGGCGACCCGCGCGGCGCCCAGCGCCGCCTCACCGAGGCCGCCGCGCTGGCCGGCCAGGTAGGCAACCCCAGCCTGATCACGATCATCGGCGTGCACACCGGGCTGGCCCTGCTCGCGGCCGGCGACCTGGCCGCCGCGGACCGGGCGGCCGCGGACCTCGCGGAGCGGCTGGCGGGAACCGGGGCCGTGCTGCACGCGACCGTCGGCATCGAGCACGCGGCGCTCTCCGCCTGCCTGGCCCTGGCCGCCGGGGACCGCGCCGGGGCCAGCGCCGCCGCGGCCGACATGGCCAGGCGGGCCGAGAAGGTCGGCGACGTCCGCTACGGCCGGGCCGCGCAGAAGATCTCGGCCGTGATCGCGTCCCCGGCCGCGGGGCCGCCGCCGCTGGCCAGCCTGCCCCGGCTGATCTGGGTGACCTACGACGTCCAGGGCGACGCCGGCGGCCCCGGCGGCTGATCTCCGGCGGGAGCTGGCAAGAAAGGTCACATCTGGAGCAGGTGCCGCGCGGTAGGCAGAAAGGTGATGGAGCACACCACCCTGCTCAGCACACGGGGGCTTCCGTGATGATCACCTATGCCGCCTGGGCCGCGGCCGCCGCCTGGCTGGCCGTGCTCGCCGTGACCGCGCTGGCCACCCGGCCGTGGCGGCCCGCCACCGGGCCGGCCACGCTGGCCCTGCGCGGCGAGCCGCCGGCGGTGGTTAGCCTGCTGGCGGGCCGCCTGGCCCGGGGCGGCTACCCCGCCACCCTGCTCGACCTCGCCGCGCGGGGCTGGATGGGCCTGGGCGAGGCCGAGCCGAGCCGGGTCATGTGCCGGCCCTCGCCCCGCCCGCTGGACGGCAGCCTGACCGGCTACGAGCGCCGGGCCCTCGCCCACCTCGAATTCCGGGCCGCCGGGGTGGGAGCCGTGCCGGGCACCGCGCTCGACAGCGGCTTCGAGCCCGGCGAGGACGAGTTCCGCGAACGGTTCGCCGGGGAGGTGCGCGCCGACGCCCGCCAGCGCGGGCTGATCCGCAACCGGATCGGGCCCGGCGCGCTGGTGCTGCTGGCCACGGCCGGGATCCCGGGGGCGGTGCTCGCGACCATGGCGCTGGCCCGGCACCACCAGAACTTCTACCTCGCCACCCCGGCCCTCATCTACCTGATCATCCTGCGGGCGCCCTGGGCGCTGTACCGGCGGACCAGGCTGACCCGGGCCGGCCAGGAGGCGCTGTCGG
>Ga0070714_100002039_pt1 | contig 14796 bp, 11 predicted proteins | sample LARL83metaG_FD_65450 | JGI IMG/M metagenome (GOLD analysis project Ga0070714, IMG submission 65450) | Corn, switchgrass and miscanthus rhizosphere microbial communities from Kellogg Biological Station, Michigan, USA - LAR L8-3 metaG | ecosystem: Host-associated > Plants > Roots > Rhizosphere ...
TCCTTGACGCCCGCCGATCAAGCTACGCTCTCCCAGATCACAGGCAACTTCGTCCCCGCCGCCGGAGGGCTACCCGCCGCACCGCTTACCGAGCTTGAAGGGAAAGCCGCCGAAGTGGTGCATGCCCACGAGCGTATTCTCGATCTTGCGCTGAATGCACAACAAAGCACGCTTGATCAGATTCCCAGGAGCGCCGTGCTTGCCCTTCCTGCGCCTTCGCAAGCTGTGAACCTTCTCGATACGGAGCGCATCGCTCTCGATGTCCCGGGCACGGCCGTCGCTCGCGCACGTGCGTGGCCGGATACCGACCCAGCCCTTGGGGGCCTGCACGCCACAGGTGTGGTCACGGTCGTGATTCTACCCGCAATGCCGGTTGCGGAACCGATGCCATCACCCGGCCTTATGGCTGCCGTGAAACGCTATCTCGACCGCCGCCGTATCATATGCACGCGCATAGAAGTCGCCCCGCCCACGTATGTACTCATTACTGTTACTGCCAATGTACAAGCGCGCGTGGGCGCCAACGCCGCGGCAGTTCAAAACGGAATTCTTGCCGGCCTCGCCAATTTTCTCAGCCCCCTCACCGGCGGACCCGCAGGCCTCGGCTGGCCATTCGGACGGAGCGTCTACCGGGCCGAAATTCTGCAATTGATTGCCAATGTTCCCGGTGTCGATCACGTCAATTCCATGACCGTGACTGCCGGTACTGGCACGCCCCAGTGCGGCGATATCGCGCTCTGTCCCACATTCCTCGTGGCCTCCGGCCCGCATCAGATTCAGGTGATTGCTTCATGAACCCCCCGCGCGATCTCACCATGCCAGAACGCATAACCTGGCGCGACGGCCAGACGCTCACGTCCCGCGACATGCGTGACGACCAGCGCTATAGCGACCGGCTTCGCCAGTTGCATATCCGCTATCTGCATAAGACCTGGGGCGTGGTGGAAGGTTTGAACGTGATCGCTTCCAGCACCGCTGAAGTCGTCATAACGCGCGGCTACGCCCTGGATGGCGATGGCCGTGAATTACTACTGCCAACCCCGGCCCGTCTCGCAACCCCCGCCAACGTCACGCCTAGCACCACTATGTATGTCGTCATCTCGGCGGACGCTACAACTCCACCCTGCAGCGCCCCGCCAGACCTGAGCATGCTCTGTCCCGGCGTAACGAACCCCATCCCCTTCCAGGCAGGCATGCTCTCCTGGAAAACTGTCACTGAAGTCCGTCCCGGCCTCGACGTCCTTCTTGCACGTGCGTTGATCACCAGCGGCTCGCTTGCGAGCCCGGTCGACACCGGCGTCCGCCGTCCGGCACGAAGCCTGGTGCAGCCTCGCATGTGGTCCGACACAAGCCAGCCTGGATCGACTGGCTGGACCGACTTCATGTCGAAGCCCTATCGGAACATGTCCGCCACGGTCGATACATCGGCGGCCGGATTCACAACCACACCGGCGTACTTTCCGCGACTTGCCGGAACGTCGCAACTCACTGCGTGCTACGTTCTCTCGGCTGGCCCCAGCAGCTTCACCTTCGTCGTGCAGCCCGCCTACGAGCCGGGAACTTCGCCTGTCGCAGCTATGGCCGAAAAAGACGGATGGACGATTGAGTGGTTTGCTATCGAGCTGCCGGTGCGGGAAATTCTCTTCCCATTGCCAACAGGAGGATTGCCATGAGCGGAATTCCGCAACTGGAACGGATCGTTTTTTACAGTGGAGAACTGTTGACGGCTGACGACCTCACCGCGCTTGACGATAACAATCGCCAGCTTCGATGGCTTCACAACCGTTCGCTCCATAACTGGGGTATCGGCTTCGGACTCGACGTCCAGGGATCGCGCGGCGATACGTCCGTGACTGTAAATCCGGGATATGCTGTCGATAGCTCCGGCCGCGAGATTATTCTCAGCAACCCTGTCAAGCAACCGATTCCGGCGGTTTCCGGCCCAGCAACTTACTACCTGGTCGCCAATTATGTAGACGATGCCAACGAGCCTGTCGAGGAGCAGCGCAGCGCCACGGCCTGCTCTCCGGGAGGCGCGGTTCGTCTGAGCAATGCCCCGGCAATTCTGTGGAAGACTTCGAACCTACTCATTTTTGGCCTTGACGTTGTGCTGGCGCAGGTCTCTATTCAGAATTGCGTTCTGAGCCAGCCCCCCTCTGGCGCCGCGCGCCGCTATGCTACGTGCGGATCGCCATTTTTCATCAGAGCTGGCCAACTCGCCGCGAAGGATATCTCGTGGACCCCCTGGACGCCGGCTGGCATGAAATTTGGATTCACCGCCCCTATCGATACTTCCACGGCCCAGTTCCAGTCGACACCGCGCTATATGGTGCAAATCACCGGCAGCCGCTCCCTCGCAGGCGCGCCGCCCACCGTCATCCTCGACCTGCTAACCATCACTGGCGAATCGCCCACGGGGTTCACCCTTCAGGTGGCACTGCCTTCTTTGCCAGGCGTGAATCCAGTTCTCGATGTCAACGGCTGGACGAGCCTGATCGGCTCCCTCGGTTGGGCCGTTTCGTGGATGGGAGTCGAGGCATAACATGCTCGCAACAGCTCCCTCCGGCTTCTTCTATCTGAACGCAGCCAACCAGTGGCCCTCGTTCGCCTTGCAGAATATGGCCATCGGCGGCGACGGCGCGCTTCGTCTCACTTCGACCGCGGGCGTCTACGCCTCTGCCGGCGTGTTCATGGGCGGCCCGTTTCAGGCCCTCGATGGAAAAACGCCTTGGTACCGCTTTACTCTGGAGACCGATTCTCTCCCCTCTGGCACTCATCTCCAAATGTTCACCTGGACGGCCGATTCAGGCCCTCCGCCCTTTGTGCCGCTTTCCAACATTCCATTTCCCGGATGGCAGGCGGCGCCGCGCGATGCCGTAGAGGGAGTGATCTTCAACGCACCGGCGCGAGAGCTATGGATCGGCGGCGTTATTCGCAGTGACGGCAGCGCCACGCCAGCCATTCCCCAAATCCGTATCGATTACGGCCGCGATACCTATCTCAAATTCCTTCCCGGAATTTATCGCTCCAGCGTCGCTTCGGCCGATCTGCTTGCACGCCTGCTCTCGCTTTCGCAAACAGCTTTGGGCGGCATACGCGGCGAAATTACCGGACTCACTCGCTTGTTCAATCCCGCGGCTTCGCCCTATCGCGGTTACCCCTCATGGTTCGCATGGCTCAGCGGATGGCTCGCTTGGCAGCTCAATCAAAACTGGACCGAAGAGCAGGCCCGAGACTACTTGGCCGGCGCTTTCCGTCTCTACGCGCTGCGTGGCACCGTGGAAGGTCTGCGCTTATACCTCAAGATCTATGCCGGTGTGAACGCCCATATCTCAGAGCCGGCGCTCAATAGCAGCATCTGGTCGCTGGGAACAAACTCCGCCCTCGGATTTACCACCATGCTCGCACCGGCTTCCGCTTCGGGTGCGATTTTGGATACCACCGCAATCCTTGATGAGTCGGACCTCACCGGCCCGAACGATCCTTTCGGCTCCGCCTTGTTCGACGATGTCGCTTACCGTTTCACAGTAGAGATCAATGCCGGCGAGCTGACCCGCCCCGGCGCCCTCGCGGCCGTGCGTGCTGTGATCGATCGCGAAAAGCCCGCTCACACGGTCTGCGATCTCTGCATTATCCAACCGCTCATGCGTGTCGGGGTCAACTGCCGCATCGGTATCGATACCGTGGTCGGAGCGCCGCGCGAAATGCAAATCGGCCGGCGCCTCGATCACGCGGTGCTGGCCGCAAGTGATCGCGAGTGCAACCAGAACGAGGTTTCTCATGCCCACTGATCTCACCCAACTCCTGGCGCCCGAACGAAACCGCTATTTCTACGGCCTCATGCTGGACGCCAACCGCTTCCAACAGGAGCAGGACTACTTCAACCGCAAAAGATTTCTGCTGAACCGGTTCGTCAGCGGTGCGGGAGTAGTCTGCGGACTTGGCCTAGCCTTTGACCTGGCCAAAAGCACACTAACGCTCAGTCCCGGCCTCGCCATCGATCTCGCCGGACGCGAAATCATCGTCCCCGCTGCCACGGCGGTCGACATCACGCAGTTGACAGACGCACAGGGTAAGCCCACGGGTCCCGTCCCGGCAAATTCCACGATCCTTATCTCTCTGGCCTACGCGGAGCGGAATATCGACCCCGTCCCGGTTCTCGTGCCCGATTGCGACAACCCCAACGGCTGCGCTCCCGGCACGGTCGAAGAAGCATTCCATATCCTGGTGACGCAGGCTCCTCCGCCGGGCATTTTTGCCGCCCCGTATTTTCCCTTGCCGCCTGGCGCAGCCCTTCAGACTGCCATCGCTAACCAGGTTGCGGGCGCATTTGCGCCGCCTCCGGCTCCGGCCTTCAACAGCATCGTGCTCGGGCGGTTGAACGTTCCCGGAGGACCCTTGGACGCGGTCTTCGATAGACCCGTGGTCTACAATAATGCTCAGCTCTATCAGTTGATCATCGGCCTGGCCCAGCAGGTTTCCGAGGTCGCCGGCGTGATCCTCACCTATATTTCCGGCGACAATCAATCCATCAAAGCTGGGGAGGCGCTGCCGAATCCACTCGTGGTCGCACTGGTAGACGCCAACGGGAATCCCGTAACTGGAGGAAACCCGCCGCAGTTCACAGTTGCTGCCGGTGGAGGCTCGGTTGGACCCGTTTCCCCAGCCGGTCCACCGGGCCAATATCAAGTCACCTGGACCTTGGGATCTTCCGGCGCGCAGAGAGTTACCGCGCAAAGCGACCAATCAAAACTCACGGTCCCGTTCTACGCCACAATTCAGCCGTAAGAAAAGGATTACGATCTTATGAAAAACCTTCAGGTAACGGATTGCCCTCCGACCACGGCCGTCAAGCTGGAGCGAGTCAATTTCTTCGATCGCCAGCTTCTGACCGCCAACGACATGATCGCCGACCGCGACTACTTCCTGCAGAAGCTGCGCCGCCACAATCGTTTCCTGCATGGATGGGGTGTCGTCTGCGGACTAACCGTGACCATTCCGGCGAAACCGGAGACTCCCTGGCAGGTGCAGATCGGAACGGGATACGCGCTCGGACCCTACGGCGATGAGATCTTCGTCGGCCAGCCTGTCTTTTTTGATCTCGCCGCCTGCCTTACAGGGGGCGTGACCAATCCCTGCGAACCTACCCTGGTAACCTCGGTCGGAGCAGGGGTAAGCACCACCGCCTGGCTCGCCATCAAGTATGCGGAATGCCTCTCGCGTCCCGTTCAGGTGGCCTTCTCCGGTTGCGGTTGCGACAGTGATCCTTGCCAGTACTCTCGCATCCGCGACAGCTTTCAGCTTTCGTGCCTCTCGCAATTGCCGCCCTCGCCACCACAGCGCGAGACCTTATGCGACATAGTTCAGATCGGGTATGTCGCGTGCCCGCCCTGCCCCACAGAGCCCTGGGTTGTCCTTGCAAAAATCAATCTACCCGAGTCGACTAATATGAGCCTTCCGCAAACCGCTATCGATATGGGCCGCGGCAGCAGACGTCGCATTCTTGTGAGCACGGCAATCCTCCAGGATCAGGTGATCTCGTGCTGCTGCGAAGAAGCGCCGCCGCCTCCCCCGCCACCCGCTGTGAATATCAAGGCCATCAACGTTCGGGCGCCAAACTCACCCGCATGGACAAACAACTTGAACTTCGGCAGCGTCGGCTCACCGCAGATTTTCGATTACGAAGTGATCCTCAACGGCCCCGCTCCGGCCGGGGGCTTGCCCATCACGGTGAGTGCCGCCTCGTCCACGGGCGCCACAGTTACACTCGCCAATTCCAATCCGGTCGTGCCCGCCGGCCAGACCACATCGCCGCCCATCTCCGGAAACTCTATGAGATTCAACGAACGAGGGAACAACAAGGCCACACTCACTGCAACTGATCCCTCTGGCGATAAGCAGACCGCCACGCTGACGACCTTAAGCATCCCCGCATGAGCTCCCCTACCGCCAAAGCACTTCCCGGCGCGCTCTCTCGGCCCGACTGGCAAGCGGGCGGAGAGTTAACTGCCTCGGAGCTCCGCCTCGAGCAAGGCTATTTCCTGCAGCGCATCCGCCGCCATTTGCGCCTGGCTCATGGTTGGGGTATCGTCTGCGGGCTCAACGTCGCGCCCACCGGTGGCTGGTCTTTAACCGTTTGTCCCGGTTACGGGATCGGCCCCTGTGGCGATGAAATCTTCGTGCCCAGTGCTCTTCGCTTCAACCTGCGCGACTACCTTTGGACGCAGCCCGTCGGCAATCAGTCCAATCGCGTTTGGATCGCAATTGAAGCCGGCGCGGACCCCCTGGCTTACGAACCAGCTCCCGACCCAGGGTGCGGTTGCGGCTGCGGCAATGACCGCGAAAAAACTTCCCGCTTCACCGACGTCTTGAAGATCGTGGTTTCGTGGACGCCGCTGGTTCTGCCTCACGGTGGATTCGATGTTTGCAGCGGCGCTACTCCGCGCTGTCCGCCTTGTCCGGACTTTTGCGGGCTGCCTCTGGCCAGCATTGCGTTGCCGCTTTTGGATGAAGCCATTATGAAATCGGCCATAGACAACCTCGGGAGTTTCTAAGTCATGCCATTTCCAGCCGCTCGCTTGACGGATTTTCACGTTTGCCCGCTTTTCAATGGACCGCAGCCGCACGTGGGCGGTCCTGTCGTGGCAGGCTGTCCCACGGTACTGATCGGTGGGTTGCCTGCCGCGCGAGTGACCGACGTCTGCACCTGCGCCGGTCCGCCTGACATGATCGCGAAAGGTTCGGCGACCGTTCTAATCGGCGGATTGCCCGCTGCCCGCCAGCTCGACCAAACCGCCCACGGCGGCATGATTGTTGCGGGCCACCCGACCGTGTTGATTGGAGGGTGATGGAACCTGTGGTCCGCAAAAAATTCCGCCGGATGTTAAGCGACCTCCTTTTCTAGCCGATAATTGTGATGCAAATCCGCGAAGAACCGGCTTTGATGTGATTCGGTGACCGTTCGCAGTAGCGCACTCCGAAGTCGTTCAGCGTCAAATCGATCTCGGAACTCCATCGCTACGAACACATACAGGACGCGAGATCCGGAACGCAGTGCGATGCCATTTAAGGAGTGTCTCAGGCTTGAAAATGACCAGAGCATCACGCTAATCGAAGAGGCGGGAGAGCAAGACCATGATGGCGCTTTTGGTAGCGTTTGAACGTCGAGGCCTCACATTGCGTTCTTGACACAGCGAGCTGTTTGCAAAAAACAGGTTCTCGGCGACGGCGGCGCGGGATCAAAGGAGCAAGCGAATGATCGTGAACAACCCACATTCTACAGAGCTTGCAGGATTTCCTGAAGACATGTGGCGGCATATCTCTTTTTTGCGGAGGACACTCCAACTTTCGTCAACCGCGAACGAAAGCGCACGCCCACAAAGGCGCTGTGCGCACTCGGTTCTGTGTCCTTTCAAGGTTCTCGCGTGACCTCCCAGGGCATTTGCCGACAGCACGTCCCTAATGCAATACGGTAGGAACGACAACCCCGTCGCCCGTCCCGACATCATGCATCAGGGAGTCGCCATAGGGATGGAGGGTCTTGCGGCCATACCTCTTAGGATTGCTTCGGGCCGGGCTGCTGGCCGCGAGGGCTGCCGATGTCAGAGTCATCCTTGATGTCGGAACTGCGTGTCGTCTATCCTTTTGTAAATCGAAAATTGTGGTAAAACGCTATCTACCTGGCCTGATAGCTCTGGCTGAATCCGTTCCTGCCATTAGTGATCGTAATTTTGCCGCTGGATTCAATTTCAGCCTTTATCCAATGGCCTTGGCATTTATCCGTTGCGTCCAGGTTCGCAATCATGCCTTCCTTCGTATTGTGATCCTTGTCGTTAAGCAGAGACAAATGTAGTTGCCAGAGCCCCTCGAGTCCGTGAATCTTCATTAGCTCATCATAAGTTGCAGTGGTCTCAAGGCCCTTTCTTGGACCGTTGTTTACAATCACAATCTGAGGCTGGATTCCCCAGACATGCGCCGGAGCACCTGACATAGCATGATAAAAGCCGTGATGTGTAGCCTGGTAGAGAGTGACATGCCCGAGTTTGTTGACGGGACATGCAAGCGCCATCTCCTTGTCCCAAGTGAGGTCTCCCACGTCCAGGAACGTGAATTTGCCATACGTAAGCAGAAAACCGGCGGCGCGGGAATTCTCCGTCTTGTCCGGCTCCTTCTGCTCGGCGTCTTTGCAATAGGGATTGGGTGCGCCACCGTTGATTGGTTTGGCCAAAACCTCACCGTTCGAAGCAACCACTTGAACTCTTACACCCTTCAGAGGAACGATGTCTCCAGGCTTGACGATCATCCGCCGATTGGAGGATGCCGACAAATAGTCCTGCCAGCGATCCTCGTAATGAGGGTTCTGGTTCCAAGCCGCGTCGATATCGCCGTGATCGACGAATTTCTCGATGCGTATCATCTTAGATAGCGGCAAGACACCACCTACGTGATCTCCATCATAGTGCGTGACAAACAGGTAGTCGATTTTTCTTAAGCCTGCGAGCTGAATCGCCTGGTAAATCCGTTTTGTATCTCGTTCCCCGGCTGGAGGCGGATTACCGACATCCACCAGCATCGACTCTCCCGATGGCGACACAATCAGCGTGGCGCCGCCTCCTTCCACATCGATCCAATAAATCTGCAGGGAACTGGCTGCGCTCACAGCCCTCGGGCCCAAACAGAGACAGAGGAAGCAGGCAGTACAGAGAAGGAACCTTTTCGGAAGCATGGTGTTTTCCTATGATATAGGCTATATCAATAGATCGATAGGCGGCGTGCCCGCTGGAGGGTCGAAGGATGATCGATCGACGTAGCTTTCTTGCTCTTCTTGCTGCCCCGGCTCTGCCCGCAGCCCCCCGCCAAACAGCCGTATCCGTTGACGGCGACCGCTTCATGATCAACGGCAAGCCGACCTACCAGGGACGGCAATACAAGGGAATGCGGATCGAGGGCCTGCTTATGAACTCACGCATGGTGCAAGGTATCTTCGACGATCTCAACCCTGAGACGCGCTCTCGCTGGGCCTATCCGGACACGAAGAGATGGGACCCCGACCGCAACACGCGCGAGTTCGTCGCGGCCATGCCGCAGTGGCGGAGCTTTGGGCTGCTGGCGTTCACCATCAACCTGCAGGGCGGCAGCCCAGAAGGATACTCAAAGGCCCAGCCGTGGCACAACAGCGCCTTCCGGGCCGACGGTTCGCTGCGGCTCGACTACATGGGGCGGCTTGAGCGCATTCTGGACCGCGCTGACGAACTGGGCATGGTGGCGATCGTCGGCTTGTTCTACGCCGGGCAGGATCAGCGACTTGTAGATGACGAGGCTGTCAAGGCCGGCGTTCACAGCGCAATTGAGTGGCTAGGCGGCCAGGGCTATCGGAACATCCTGATCGAGGTGGCCAACGAATGCGACAATCGTGGTTTCGACCGCGACATCATCAAAGCGCCACGGATTCATGAGCTCATCGAACTGGCAAAGTCAATCCGGCCGGGCGGCCGCCGGTACCTCGCAGGAGCCAGCTTCAACGGCAACCGGATCCCCACCGCGAATGTCGTCCAAGCCTCGGATTTCCTGCTGCTCCATGGCAATGGTGTCACCGATCCCAACCGAATCACCGAAATGGTGGAGCAGACGCGAAAGGTGGCAAGCTACCAGACCATGCCCATCCTGTTCAACGAGGACGATCACTTCGACTTCGATAAACCAGTCAATAACATGACGAAGGCCGTCGGTACTTACGCCTCGTGGGGATACTTCGATCCTTATACAGATGGGTATCAGACTGTGCCAGTGGACTGGGGCATCAACACCGAACGCAAACGAGCTTTCTTCAACCTGGTAAAAGAGTTAACCGGATCGTAGACCGGTATAGCGGAGATAACGGGTGCACAATCCCGGACTGTTGTGTTCCGCAAGAATTCGATCCGGCGCTGAAATGGCTTGCGTTTCCGAAGTCCGAGATAATCAATAATTTATGCAGTCGACGCCGGCCCGTGTTCTGATGCCTTGGGCGCAGGATGGTCGGGCGTTCAAATCGCCCCCGCCTCGACCAATTCTTTCAGTGACTGGGGCTGTACACCAACGACGGGGGCAAAACCCCGATCCCAGAGAGGCTAAGCACATAATACCTTGACACGAAGTCTATAGTTTTCAGCTAAATCAGCGGATGCGGGTGGAAGAAGACATGGACACAATCAGTTGTGGGTAGCCGATATCACCTACATTCGGCTGAAAGTTCGGGAAAGGGCAGTACGCTTCCGGCGATTACTTGTATTGAGGAAGCATCAGATGATTCCAACCATGAACCGGGTCTACCGGATGATTCTGGTTCCCGTACTTTCAACTAATGTAAGCAGATGGTCGGCCTGAATTCCCTGCCAGCGCTCGTGGCTCCCATCTGGCCAGTCCACTACTACGCTGCTCACGTCCGGACGATCGCCGAGTCCAAAATGTAATCGTACATCGCTCGCACTGAGATAGCTCCCATCCGCGTGCACTGTTCGCTGCAGCGTGGTCTGGCCAGACCGCAGAACTGTGACTTTCGCCCCGATCGCATCCCGGTTCGGCCCCGAACTCTGCAACCGGATCTCGAGCCAATGCAGTTTCGACCTGCTCTGATTCAGCAGCAACCGCAGAGGCCCGTTGTTATTTGAGACAACGATATCGACGTCACCGTCATTATCGATATCTCCAAACGCCGCGCCCCGGCTCACCGCCGGCAGTGTGAACGCCGGCCCCGCCTCAGAACTGAGGTTGCGAAACGTGCGGTTATTCTCGTTATGGAACAGTTGGGACGTCTGAGCGTATGGATAAGGAGTTCCCCGGAGCGCATCGACGATATTCACTGCCCCGTTCGCGACGAACAGATCGAGTCGGCCGTCATTGTCGTAGTCAAAAAAGCCCGTGCCGAACCCGGTGAAGGGAAATGTATTCCGATAGACGCCGAACTCCCGGCTGGCATCGTGAAATTCCCCAACCGCGTCACTCAGGAATAGCGTACTGCCTTCGCGAGTCAGGTTTGTGACCAGAATGCTCGGGCGTCCACTTCCGTTGATATCGCCCATCGCGATGCCCATGCCGGCCCTGGCGACGCCGTCGTCTGCGTATCCTAGTCCGGCCGGCAATGCACTTTCTTCAAATGTGCCGTTCTTCTTGTTGAGCCAAAGCAGATTCTGCGCGCCATCGTTGGCGACGAATATGTCGGGCCAACCGTCGTCATTGAAATCGGCGCAACGCACCCCGAGTCCGGGAGCGGCAACCGAGCCCAGCCCCGTTGCCTCTGTGACATCCGCGAACTTGCCGTCTCCAACGTTGTGAAACAAGCGGCCTGTCAGACCGTGATAAGCAGCAGGCCGACAATAGTCCAGCTGGCCCGCCGAGTCGCGGCATTCCTTGTTGTTGCGAACAGAGAAATCCAGATAGTTCGCAACATACAGATCGAGCAGGCCATCTTTGTCATAATCCAGGAAACAAGCGCCGGTGCTCCATCGCTCGTCATCTACTCCGGCTTCCCGCGTAACGTCCGTGAACGTGCCGTTGCCGTTGTTGCGATAGAGCACGTTATGACCGAAGTTCGTGACATAAAGATCCGGCCGCCCGTCGTTGTTATAGTCACCTACCGCGACACCCATTCCATAGCCCAGACCGCCGACACCCGCCTGTTCCGTTACGTCCGTAAAATGCAGCTTGCCGGTGGGGACCAGATCATTGCGGAACAGCTTGTATCCGGGCTTCCAACCCGGCAGCGGGGGAAAAGACGATTGATCGGGGCTCGACCCGGCGTCGAGCATCCCGCCTTGAGGAACGAAGATGTCCAGGTCGCCGTCTCCATCGTAATCAAAGAGCGCCAGTCCGGCACCCATGATCTCCGGCAGATAGAATTTGCCCGTCGCGCCAATGAAGTGGTGAAAATTCAAGCCTGTTTCAACGGCGGCATCCCGGAACAGCGCTCTTTTGGGCGGCTCTCCGCTGAGCCAGCCCACAGCAAATAGAAGTGCGGCGACTGTAAAGCTCGCGACCACGAGATAGCCACGGGAGGGACCATTCATTTCTCTGCAGCCAACTGGCTCAGTTCCTCGGTCCGCTTTTCCAATGTGGCTGCCAGTTCAGTTTGATGAAACGCAATCGCGCGACGTAGCGCTTCTTTCCCATAACGAATGGCGCGCTCGAACTCCTTGTTCTGCGCGTAGGCGTCGGAAAGATAGTACATGAAAACGGACGTTTTGTCGTCTTCGACGATCACCGTCTTCAACAGGCAACTGATCGCCTCGCGAAGGTCGCCGCGGGCCTCCAAAAGACGCGCCAGATTGAAATTCGCCTGTCGAAGCGCGGGCTCGGTGTGAAGAGCGCTGCGATAGCTGGCTTCTGCCTCGGCGATCTTGTTCTGGCTTTGCAGCGCGAAGCCGAGATTGTTATACGCGTCCGCGGATACGGGATTAATGTCGATGGCTTTGCGGAAAGCCTGTTCCGCGTCCTGGAATTTTTGATCGGAACTCAAGACCAGTCCGTAGTTATAGTAGGCTTCCGCAGAGTTTGGATTGATGGCGATGGCTGCTTCGAAATGCTGCGCTGCGGGCGCGAAGTTTCCTTGCGAACCGAAGATAACGATCAGATTGACATGCGCGCGCAGTAACCGCGGATTCAAACGCAAGGCGGTCTCATATTCCTGCACGGCCTCTTCGTTCCGGCCGCTGTCTTGAAGCGACTGCGCCCGATTCAGATGATCGTAGACGCCGGTTTTCAAAGCCTCGATAGCTTCCAGGAGTTCATCTTCTTCCGGCGGCGCGGCGTTCTGGGTAGAACGGAACAGCTCCATCTGCTGTTGAGATTCGGCAGCGTGGCCTAGCCGCCTGTGGGCAAGCGCCAGCGCATAATGCGCAGAACCATACTGCGGCGCAATGTTCGACGCCTGCCGATACTCATCTGCCGCAGCCCCCAAATCACCCATAGCCTCGCGGACGCGCCCGCTCAGGTAGTGGAGTCGCGCTGACCGCGGCGCTGCCTGTAGAAGCGCATCCACCAACGTCCGACTTTCCCTCACGGCGCCGGTAGCAAGCAATGCCTCAGCGAGTTTCAGGCGAGCTGGAAAGTAATTGGGGTTTACACGAAGCGTCTCTCGGAGCAGGACAATAGCGCTTGGCGGATCCTCGCCGGATGTCATTCGCAAAGTCGCGAGATAGTAAGGCCAGGCAAAGGCGCGAGTATCCAGCCGGCGGGCGCGGTCATAGCAGGGGGCCGCAAACGTATACAGCTCGTAGGCCTGAAGCAGCATGCCCAGACGGCCGTTGGCGGCGCTGTCGAGCGGATGGGCCTGGGCCTCTCGGACGGAATTCCGTATTTGTTCGCGGACCGATGGGTCCAAGGGCTGCAAGGCGGTATCGGAAATGGCGGGGAGCGGAGTGAGCGACGGCCGTGCCGGTGCGGGCTCCGCGCCACCGTTGTAGCTGGCGGCAACCAGCAACCACACCACACTCATTCGGCTCCCGAACATCACGAAAGTCAGGGATTCCCGCTGCGGGGGAAGGGGCGCCTCACAGGCCACCCCTTCAGTTAACCACGCCTCTAAAAGGCAAATCGGATGGCCATCTGAATCTGCCGCGGCGAGTAGGCGGTGGTGATCACGCCGAAATTAGCTCCTCCCCACGCCGAGGCCGGGAGCTGGAAATTCGTGTGGTTGAACAGGTTGAACGATTCAAATCGTAGATCGAGGGTTTTCGTTTCCCACATCTTGAATTGTTTCGTGACGCCGACGTCGGAGTTCCAGAATATCGGTCCACGGGCCACATTTCGGCCGCAGTTTCCGGGAGTGTTGAGGGGCTGCAACTGAAACGCGTTCACATTCAGGAAACTGAACCGGTTCGTCTCCGGACTAATGCCGGTATTCGCATTAGCGACGCAATTAGGCCTCAGCGTCGAGCCCCCGCTGGTAGGCAGGAAGCTGTAGGCTGTCCCGGTCAACGGATTGACTCCCGTCGTGGCCAGCGTGACGTTCACGGGGAGGCCAGAACGAGCAGTCAAGATCAGTGATGTCTGCCACCCTCCGAGAAAGGCGTTGGCAACACGGTTCATGTCCCTTCCAAACCGGAGCCCGCGACCCACAGGTACTTTCCAGACCAGGGCCTCGGATAGATGGTGCCGCGGGACTTCGAAGTTCGGCCCTCGCTCCAGGTCCGCGTTTGGAATTGGAACGCCACCGACCCAATTGATATTCTGCGCGCTGCCCTGGTTCACACCGAAGCCTTCGGTGTCGGCGAGCGCGGAAGCCCAGACATAAGACATCAGGCTGTACCAGGACGACGAGAACTGCTTCTCGAACTTCACTTGCATACTGTTGTAATTGGAAACTCCGATATTGTCCTCGAACTCCACGGTGTTGTACCGCGGAAGCGGGCGATTAGCGGGAATGCTGCCGTCTATTCCATAGGGCGAGCGGTTGACGTTGCCGATCGCGAATCCGAGATGGTTGGCGTAATTGCCGACATATGCTAGTTCGAAGACGGATTTGTTGGTGACCATGAACTGTAGGCCGACGTTCCACTGCTGGATCTTGACCGGAATCCAGTCTGGAGTGCGGCTCTCGAACCCGAGATTCGAACTCAGCACTTGTGAAGTATCCAGGAAATTTGACGGCAAAGCCTGCGACAACACCAGCGGAGCAGGACCGGTACCGGCACGCTGCAGCGTCACCACAAACACATTCGGGGCGTTGAGGAGGAGATTCCCGGTGGAGCCGGTAATGTCGGCGCCATCGTAGTAGATCGAATAGCCGGCACGCAGCACTATTCGTTTGCGCATTTGGTA
>Ga0070714_100002042_pt1 | contig 14786 bp, 16 predicted proteins | sample LARL83metaG_FD_65450 | JGI IMG/M metagenome (GOLD analysis project Ga0070714, IMG submission 65450) | Corn, switchgrass and miscanthus rhizosphere microbial communities from Kellogg Biological Station, Michigan, USA - LAR L8-3 metaG | ecosystem: Host-associated > Plants > Roots > Rhizosphere ...
GGCATGACTTCCTTGCCATTTTTGTCGAGCACGCGCGTGCCCATCGATTCGGAATACTTGTAGCCCAACTTAAAAATGTGTCCAATCTCAACCGCAGTGTCTATACGCAGTGGAGAGCCACAATTCGGACAGAGATTGCCGCTGGTTACTGCCCGCAAATCAGCATAAGCGGTGGGTTGGAAGTTCCGTCCCGGCGTGATGTTCTTGACGTGATAGTCCTGTTTGTTTGCCCCGGCAATAAGGTTCGTGCGGCCCTCGAGGGCTTTGTCGACCAGGAGAACAGGGTCATTGCTTTCGGCGATGTTCTTCGCCCATTCGATTCCGAGCGGGCCAAGAAATCCTGCGGGCGAACCGAAAAGCTGCAGGATTTCCTCTTCCTCCATGGGTCGAGTCTCTTTTCCCGCCAGCGCGCTGGAAAGCTTGGCTTCGTTCAGTTGATGATCACCACGCATGAGAACAACAATCGGGCGTGACCGAACCTGATTTGAGGAGGCACGGGCGCCTGCCCTGAGCGAAGCCGACGGACCCTCGCCCGTGCTTTGCTTCGAATCGATCATCAATGCCAGCGTCTTAATTTTGTTCTTCGGCGAGACGCCAAGATAGCGCGCGACATCTTCGATCGTCTTCATCCCCGGCGTGTGCACCTCGAGCGGCTTGCCGTCGCCTTCCGTCGCGAGGTCTGGGACCGGCTCGAGCTTCGACGTTGCCTTTTCCACATTCGCCGCGTACTTACAGTTCGCACAGCTCACGACCTGGTCTTCTCCCGCAGGCGTGTACACCATGAACTCTTCCGATTGCGATCCGCCCATCGCACCCGAATGCGCCTCGATGATCAGATAGTTCAATCCGCAACGATCGAAAATTCGGCGATAGGTGTCACGATGTTTCTGATACGAGACATCCAGGCCCGCGGCATCGATGTCGAACGAATATGAGTCTTTCATCAGGAATTGCCGCACTCGCAGCAGTCCCCCCTTCGGCCGCGGCTCGTCGCGAAATTTCGACTGAATTTGATACCAGATTTGCGGCAGCTGCTTGTAGCTCCGCAGTTCCTTGCGGGCAATCTCGCTCACGTTCTCTTCGTGAGTCATCGCCAGACAGAGTTCGGCGCCTTTACGGTCCTTGAGCCGAAAAAGGTTTTCCCCCATCACCGACCAGCGGCCGCTCGCCTCCCACAGTTCCCGCGGATGCAGCGCCGGCAGATAAAACTCTTGCCCGATCCGATCCATCTCCTCCCGAACGATGGCGGTGATTTTGTTGAACGACCGCTGCCCCAAAAAGAGATACGAGTAAATGCCAGCTGCCAACTGCCGGATATACCCGGCGCGGACCAAGAATTTATGGCTCGCGACCTCGGCATCCGCCGGCGCTTCGCGCAGTGTGGGAATAAAAAGCTGTGACCAGCGATGCATATGTGAATTGGGTATTGTACAGGGATTCGTTCGGGTAGATTGCTGTGGAGGCGCGGGCGCCCTCGCCCGCGCAATTCCTATGTTCATTCGTCACAGACTTTGGGAGCCCATATGGCGAATATGAGTTGATGCAACGTAAGTATGCGTACCGTCGAAAGCTGCCGCACTACCAGTGGACCGACAAGACCTACTTCATTACGTTTGCGACTCGCAATCGGGAAATTTTGTCGCATTATGCACGAGACTTCGTCCTGGAAACTTGCTTAGTTGGCAATGGCAAACAATATCAACTCCATGCGGTGGTAGTTATGCCGGACCACGTTCATCTGGTACTGACGCCTTTAGCGGACGAAGATGGACCAATTAGCCTTCTGGAGATTTTGCAGGAAATTAAAAGCGTATCGGCGCATCGGATCAATAAATACTTGGGACGCAAAGGAAGTTTGTGGCAGCAGGAGTCTTTCGATCGCGCAATGCGCGAGGTCGAAAACACTTTCGGAAAACTAGAGTACGTGCTAGGAAATCCTGTGCGAGCCGGATTGGTTAGCAACCCTTACGATTATCGTTGGCTGTGGACGCCCAGCACGGGCGAGGGCGCCCGCGCCTCCAAAATCATCCGTTGAAAGAAGTGTTCTTATCAAGAAGAAGTGTTCCTTAGCGGGACGAAGGTGGTGGCGCACGGAGCAATCGCCTTCACACGAAAACGAATTATGGGGGGTACGGGCGTCCTCCGCCTCGCGCAGTTACGTTCGCCTCAGCCTTGCCAGCCCCACTCCCGCCCCAATCAACAGCGATCCCGCAATCCGATTCGTCAGCTTCTCAAATCGGGGACTACGAGCCGTACTCAACGCCCGTCCGGCGAGCTGTCCATAGACAAACAAAATGACAAATTCCACCAGAATCGAACTGACGCCCAGCACCAGAATCTGAAATGCGACATTATGGCGGGCATCGATGAACTGCGGCAGAATTGCCGTAAAAAACAGCAGGGCCTTGGGATTGGCCGCCTGCAGAAAAAATCCATCGCGAAGAATTCGCGGGCCACCGCGCAGGTCTCCGCTTGACTCCGGAAGCGACAATACTGAGGTTTTTCCGAAAAAACTGCCAATTCCCAAATAGATTAGATAACCTGCACCTAGCCATTTGATAAGAAAAAATAACTTGTACGAAGCCACGATCACCGCACCGAGACTAGTTGCCGAAAGCGTGAAGTAAAGCGCGTTGGCGCTGAGAATTCCCCAGCTGGCCCAAACCGACTTTCCCGGTCCGCGGCGGATCGCCTGTGACAAAACATAAAGTACCGCTGGCCCCGGCGTGAGGCTGAGCACGGCTTCGGTCATCACAAACAGCAGCCAAATTTGCCAGGTCATAAAATCGTTGTTGATTGTTCGTCGTCGGTCGTCCGCACCAATTTCAATGATTACATCTACGGCCAATCTCAATCTGAAATCTACAATCTGACTTCTGAATTCGCCTTCCGACTTTATTACACCATCTCCGTTCCCCACAGATCGTGCAGATGCACGATGCCCTCGACCTTCATATTTTCGTCGACCACCACCAGCGATGTAATTTTGCGCTCCTCCATGATTGCCAGCGCCGAGGTCGCGAACTCCTCGCCAGAGATGGTTTTCGGATCGCGCGTCATGCATTCCTCCGCACTCATATCGAGCACGTCTTTTCCTTTGCGCTCAAGTAATCGCCGCAAATCCCCATCGCTGACAATTCCCACCAGCCGTTCGCCTTCCACCACGGCAGTCACGCCCAGCTTCTTGCGCGACATTTCGTAGATCACATCCGGCATTTTGGTGCGCGGTGCAACTCGCGGCACTGCCTCACCGGTGTGCATCAGCGTCTCAACTCGAGCCAGCCGCTTTCCGAGTTTGCCCCCGGGATGCAAGCGTGCGAAATCTTCCTCTTTGAATCCTTTCTTTTCTGCCACCGCAACTGCCAGCGCATCGCCCAGTGCCAGCATCGCCGTTGTCGAAGCCGTGGGAGCCAACCCCATCCTGCATCCTTCTTCTGCCACCGCGCAGCTCAGAAATACTTCTGCCGCGCAAGCCAGCGTGGATTGCGCCCCGGCGCGTGATGGGTTCGGCTGCGAATTCGGTTCCTTACGCTGTGCGCCTGTCGTAATTTCATCGCAAGTAATTGCGATGAGCGGAAGCCGCAGCCGTTTTATAGTGGCCAGCAGTTGAAGGATTTCGTCGGTCTCCCCGCTGGCAGAAAGCGCGATCACCACATCTCCATGCGCCAGCATTCCCAAGTCACCGTGCAATGCCTCCACGGGGTGCATGAACAACGCTGGCGTTCCCACGGAACTTAATGTGGCGGCAATCTTACGCGCGATCAGCCCGCTCTTGCCCATTCCCGTGACCACCACGCGTCCCGGGCAGCAATAAAGCAACTCGACTCCGCGATTGAACGCCTCCGCCATCGGCCCGGCAATACGGTCTGCCAGGTCAGACAGGGCCCGGGCCTCGATGCGTACCACATTTTCGCCGATGTGATTCATGGCAAGAGCAGGGAACAAAGGATGTTAGCAAAAAGAAAGGCCAGTGATCAGTGACTAGTAGGCAGCAAATCGAAATCGTTTCGCCCCCTACTGACCACTGACGACTAGCCGCTGACAACTAATCACTAAATTTTCTACCAGACCCTGCAAGCGTTCTGGCTGACCATGGCATCACCCGCTTTGCAGCCAAAGGCATGCTCGAACTCAGGCGCGTTCTCGACCACCCCATCCACGCGCCACTTTCCCGGGGAATGAGGGTTCGTCGTGACCTGCGCACGCGAATACTCTGGGCGCCGCTGCTCGCACCAAATACGTGCATAGCCCAGATAAAATCGCTGCTCCGGAGTGTAGCCGTCAATCTTCTGCGCAGCTTTTCCGCTCTTGTCGTCCGCCATGTAGTGATGCAGAGCCGCCAGCGCAATTCGCGCGCCACCATTGTCGGCGGTGTTCTCACCCAGCGTCAGCCGACCGTTCAACTTCAGGTCGTCGATTGCGGTGAAGCTGCTGTACTCGTTGGCTACACAGCTCGCGCGCTCTTCGAACTTTTTGCCGTCCTCTGCTGTCCACCAGTCGCGCAAATTTCCCTGCGGATCATACTTGCGCCCCTGATCATCGAACCCATGCGTCAGCTCGTGACCGATTACAACCCCGATGCTGCCGAAGTTGGTTGCGTCGTCGGCGCTCTTGTCGAAGAACGGCGGCTGCAGAATTCCAGCCGGGAACACAATTTCATTCCGCGGCGGCGAGTAATATGCGTTCACCGTGGGCGGAGTCATGCCCCACTCGGTGCGGTCCAGCGGCTTGCCAATTTTGTTGACGTCTCGCTTGGCCTCGAATTCATTGGCCCGCAGAAAGTTCCCCAGAAGATCGCCGCGTACAATTTTGACCGAGCTGTAGTCGCGCCAAACATCTGGGTACCCGATCTTGTTGCGGATCGCGCTCAATTTCACCTGCGCCTGCTTCTTGGTTTCGTCTGACATCCAGGAGAGATTTTGAATGTCTTCCGATAGCGATTTTTCCAGCGCATCCACCATCTTCAGCATGCGCTGTTTGCCTTCCGCGCCAAAGGTCAGTTCCACATAGCGCTGGCCCAGCGCTTCGCCGAGTTCGTCGTCCACTGCAGCCACGCAGCGTTTCCAGCGGGGCTTGATTTCTGACTGTCCAGTGAGCGCTTGTTCCATCTTGAAATTTGCGTCCACGAAGGGCTTCGAAAGCCATGGTGCCGAGCCATCCAGCAAGTGCCAACTCACGTACGTCTTCCAGGCGTCTAGCGGCTCCGACTCAAGCACTTGATTCACCTGCTTGAAAAATTCCGGATTGCTCACGTTCAGCTCTGAGAAATTGGGCGCGTTCACGTCAGCAAAGAATCGCACAAGGTAGAAATTCGAAGCTAACTGCGAAGCTTGGTCGCGGTTCATTTTATGGTCGCGCGTCTTCGGATCGCGCCGCGCGGTGCGGTCCATAGCAGCTTTGGCCAGCGCGGTTTCAATGCGCAACACGGTTTTCGCGGACTCTGCTGCCTGTTCCGGCGATTCCCCGGCCAGGCTGAACAGCTGCGTGACGTATTCCACGTACTGCCCGCGAATCTGCGTCATGTGGGCGTCGTCTTTAATGTAGTAATCGCGGTCGGGCAGCGTCAGTCCACCCTGGTCAATGTAAGCGATCACCATACCGGCATTGTGCAGGTCAGGCTGGCTGTAAAAACTAAACAGAGGGTTCGGCCCGATCATGTGCACGCGCGCTATCGCATCGATCAGCCCTTGCTTGTCCTGCACCGCAGCAATGCGGTCGAGCTCCGGTTTCAGCGGCTCCAGACCTTTGGCATCGACCGTCTTCTCGTCCATACACGACTCGTAGTAGTCGCCGATCTTCTGGTCAATCGAATCGCGCTGCGCACTGTCCGCCGCCGCTTTCTCCAGGATTCCTTTCATGATCTGGCTGTTGCGCTCGGCCAGTTCCCGGAACGTTCCCCAGGACGCCTGGTCCGGCGGAATCTTCGCCGTCTTCAGCCAGCTCCCGCACGAGTATTGATAAAAATCCGCGCACGGGTTTGCAGTTTTATCCACGGCGCTGAATGGCGCGGTTGATTCCGCCGCCGTGGACCCGGTCGTGGAGTTGTTTGATTGGGCGAAACTGGCAGAAGTGACTGAAAGCAAAACAGGCAAAACGAAAAGTATACGCACGGTTGACCTCATCTGGGACTTGGCGAACTGGCGATTTTAGGCCCAGTCGCCTTTGACGGGCAAGAGCAGAGAAGGTAACGGGGCAGGGTGCCGTGGCTGCACTTGGTACTCACGAAATTTGGCCATTTGTGACTACTGGCTCCCCGGACTCCGCTCGCCGATATATTGCTCGACAACTTTCTTCCACTTGCCTTGGGCTTTCAGGATGAATTCAATCACGTCACGCAACGCCCCGTCCCCACCGCCGTGCTTGGTCACGTAATGCGCATCACGTTTTACTTCGTCACGCGCGTTGGCCACGGCGACGGCAAACCCGCAATTCCACATCACCGGCAAATCGATCACATCGTCGCCAACGTAACAGGCTTCGGACGCATTGATCTGCTCCTGTTTCAAAATTTCTTTGAACACGCCTAGCTTGTCGTTGATCCCCTGGTGAACATAGTCCAGCTTTAAATCGCGTGCGCGCAACGCCACTGTTTCCGAAATTCGTTTCGTAATCAGACCGCTCTTAATTCCGCCCAGCCGCGCCAGAGAAATCCCGGCACCGTCATGGGCGTGATAGCCCTTGGCTTCGACAAAGCTTTCGCTGTGCAGCCCGAAACCGCCCTGACCACCGTGTTTTGCGGCCTGCTCTTGAATACTCTGTTTCCCTCCGGCTGGAGCCGGGAAGAAAAAGAGTTTGCCGTCGGTCAGGACCCCGTCAACGTCAAAAAGCAGCAGTTTAATTTTTTTGGCGCGCGACTTGCTGTCTGGCATGACGCGGATTTTAGCAGAGCGCCGATACCGAGCCCCGGTTGCACTGGTGATTTAAAATCAACCCAGGCCGGGATGGCGGAATTGGCAGACGCGCTGGACTTAGGATCCAGTGCCGTAAAAGGCGTGCAGGTTCAAGTCCTGTTCCCGGCACCAGCTAACAGTTCGACCTTCGGCACACGCGGCTTCCCAAAAGGATTGGACACCGCACTCACCACCGCCTCCATCACAATTCGCGGCAGGCTGTTGTAAACCCTCTCGCGCAAATCCAAATACTCTTGGGACCCTGAAAACAAATCACGCATGATCTCACGAAACCGCGAACTGCGCTGCGTCAGTTGGATCATGCGCTCGAGTACCGAGCCTGCCATCCACTCACCCCCGTAGAAGCGGCCGGCGATTCGCGCCGCGCGTTCGAGCTCGGGAAGGAAATCGCTTTTCGCGAGCGCAGGGTATTCTTCCGGCGCATTGGCCAGCAGCGCGTTAGTCAGCAGCTCCGCCGAGCGCAGCGCATAATAAAGCCCTTCGCCGGTGATCGCATCCACGAATCCGGCCGCATCGCCGATCATGCCCCATCCGTCTCCCGCGAATGAACTGTTGCGAAGCGCGTCGGGTGTGAGCGACGGAATAATGTGCGCATAAAAACTCGCGCCATCCAGCTTCAGGCCAAATTCAGGCAGCGATTCTTCCAGCAACCGCCGCAGTTCCGCCGTGCTCTTTCCCTGCATTCGTCCGCAGATGCCCGCAGAAAAATGATCGGCTCGGGGAAAAATCCAGATGTATCCGTGAAGGCCCTTTAGAAACTTGATCTGGACGGTATGTTGGTTTCCCGGGATGTAGTATCCCGCTGCGACCATGAAGTTTTCCGGTCCAAGCGGCGCGGCAAATCGTCGCCGCAAAGAATTGCGAGCGCCGGCGGCGATCACGACAAAATCGGCCGCATACGTTCCCCTGGCAGTTTGAATCGACCAACCGCCAGCATTCTGATCGATCCGGAGCGCGCGTTCGCAATGCAGTTTTGCTCCCGCACCACGCGCCCGTTCGAGCAACAGGCCATTCAACGTAAGCCGGGAAAAAATCGCGATATGGCGATCGAGAGCGAACCGGACTCGCCGTCCTGAAGGAGCTATCAAGTCGCAGTCGCTGACCCAGTTGCGTTCGACCTGCGCATCGCGGAGAAACCGCCATCTCGCCAGCGCCTTATCAGTCAGGCCGCCACCACAGGGTTTTTCCCACGCCATTTTTTCGTCGAAGAGAAGGACTTCGCGTCCGGCGCTGGCAAGCCCCGCAGCGGTAAATGCCCCGGCTGGTCCGCCGCCTAGGACTGCAATTCGCTGAAGAGTAGACATGGTTCAGACAGAAACACTACGTTTTGTGTCTGATGCTACCGGAGCTATTTGGAACACACAACTACTTCGGCGTACATCCGCGCAACATGCAGCCGCGAGTTACTGGGCCGCCTGTTGCAGTCCCTGATAAATCGCAACTCCGGCAATGGTCAGGATGAGTACCGCCGAAGCGGTGCCCAGGATCTTCACGAACGGGGTCAGTTTGTTTACCCGATTCATGATTTCCATTTGTTCCCGTGCCATGTGGGATTCCGATTCCCCGAGAAAGAGCTGGTCATCCTCTTGCATTGTGAGGGTGCCACGATAAATGAGCAGGGCTATTAAGCCAGCTGTAAGCACTCCCCATGCGATCAGAAGCATGAACAGAGTCGACATAGACACCTCGTTACAGGCGAGCTGTTCTTGCCTCTGTCAGGGCTGTTGACCTTGGTTTCAACCTGAGAAGTTGAGTCGGTTCAGCTCCGGGCAGAGTTGTTATGGACGATTATAGTCCCGAATAGTTAGCGTGAAAGCGATTTTCCAGAGTAGAACCAGCCCTGCAGTTCGGTTTCTTAAGTGGGGTTCCTCTGCGTCCTCCGTGCTTAAGTTTGAGGTTTTCTCTGTGTGCTCTGCGGTTAAAAGCTAAAGCTTTTGATCTTCGGCCCGAACTGCATTTGATGCAGTGGGGTCCTACCGTACCAATGGGGCCGTGCTGGCGACTACCACACCGATAGCTCCGAGCACCATGCCCGCTTTCCAAAATATCTGCCGCCCCGATAAGAGCGTGATCGACGTGACCACCAGCCCGATCTCCAGGAAGACCTCCGCCAGGTCATAGCGGTTAGCGCGGTCGCGCTCGTGGTCGGTCTCCTGTTCCAGTTTTCTCGCCTCTGCATCGATATCTTTTTGTTGGTCGCGGTAGGTGTTTGCCTCCGCCTGGTATTTCTCCCGCAGTTGCTCCATTTTCTTCGGATCGCTCGCGGCCATTACCGATGCGAAGTCCGCGAACAACTCGTCCGTATGCCGCCGGATGTTCTTCGCCTGATAATAGGCCCACTGGTCGCTAGCCTTGTTTTGCAGAACCACTTCTTCCGTATGCGCGCGGTGACCCAACAGCGAAACCACCGCGACCAGTACCGCCAGTATCGCCATCGTCAGCGACACCGGCGCCAGCGATGGATTGTGCGCCGCGTGCTCGGCGTTCTCTTGTAGTTCGTGAAGTTCGTCTGCGCTCATATGTTGTAGGTAGGAATGTGTGCGATGGTAGCTATTGGTCGCTTGGTTGGCAAGTAGTCAGCATCAGTGGTCGATAGCTAGTTGTCGGTGGCATTTCGTGGAGGAACTAACTTGCTTCATCAATTCGCTCATCCGTATCTTGGATACTGACACTGATCACTCATCACTCTGACCCACTGTCCACTTTCTTCACTCTCCCATAACTTTGACAATCACGCGCTTGTCTCTCTGGCCGTCGAACTCCGCATAGAAAATCCGTTGCCATGGACCGAAGTCAAGACGCCCGGCGGTGATTGGCACAATCACTTCGTGATGAATCAGCAATGCCTTCAAATGTGAGTCACCGTTTGTCTCGCCCGTGCCGTGGTGCTGGTAATCTTCGCGAAATGGAGCAAGCTGCTCAAGCCATTTATCGATGTCCTCGATCAGTCCCGATTCATTGTCATTGACATAGACTCCGGCGGTGATGTGCATGGCCGAAACCAGCACCATGCCCTCGCGTATGCCACTTTTTTTCACGATTGCTTCGACTTCGGGCGTGAGGTGGACGTATTCGCGGTGCTTGCGCGTGTGAAACTTGAGATATTCAGTGTGGAATTTCACACTTAGCGTCCTCAGTGCTCCTCTGTATCCTCTGTGGTTTGCTTTTTTTCAGGTCTTAGCAGCGGGAACAGAATCACGTCCCGAATGGACTGCGAATTGGTTAGCAGCATAGTCAGGCGGTCAATACCCACACCTACCCCCCCGGCTGGCGGCATGCCGTACGAAAGCGCCCGAATGTAGTCCTCGTCCATCTGGTGGGCTTCTTCGTCTCCGCGTTCGCGGGCTTGAAGTTGTTGCTCGAAGCGGCGGCGCTGGTCTTCAGGATCATTGAGCTCGCTGAAGCCGTTCGAGATTTCCATCTGCCCGATATAAATCTCCCAGCGCTCGGTCCAATCCGGCTCCTCTGCTTTTTGCTTTGACAGAGGAGATACGGCGGTAGGGAACTCGTAAATAATTGTTGGTTGCGTGAGGTGTTCTTCGGCGACCGCTTCAAATAAGCTCGCGATGGTCCTCCCTGTCGGCTCATTCGGATCGTATGCCATGTGAGAATGCGCCGAGTTGAATCTGTGGACCAGCGCCTTCACCGAATCGTGCGACGCAAAATCTGCCAGGCTTGGCTTGGCCCCACCGCTCTCCGGCCAGTATTGAATAATCGCCTCCCGCATGGTCATGCGCCGCCAGTTTGCGTCTGACCAGTCGATATCCTGCTCTCCCCATTTTGTTTTGGTCCTGCCGGTCACGTCTTGCACCGCCTGGCTAATCAGTGCCTGCGTCAGGTCCATCACACCTCGATAGTCCGTGTACGCCTGGTAAAACTCGAGCATCGTGAACTCAGGGTTGTGCCGGGTCGAAATTCCTTCATTGCGGAAGTTGCGATTAATTTCATACACCCGGTCGAATCCGCCCACCGTCAGCCGCTTCAGATAAAGCTCGGGCGCGATCCGAAGGTAAAGATCGACATCCAGCGTGTTGTGATGCGTAATGAAGGGCTTGGCAACCGCGCCTCCGGCGATCGGCTGCATCATCGGCGTCTCAACCTCCACGAATCCGCGCTCGTCGAGAAAGTTACGCATCGACTGCACCAACTTGGCGCGCTTCAGAAAAACTTCGCGCACCTCGGGATTCATGAACAGGTCGACATAGCGCTGGCGGTAACGCAACTCCACATCCGTCAGGCCGTGCCATTTCTCAGGAAGCGGCAGCAGGTCCTTAGCGAGAAATTTGATCTCCTCAACGTGGACCGTTAATTCACCCGTTCTGGTGCGAAACAGATACCCGCTGGCCCCAATGTGGTCTCCGAGGTCGAGCAGTTTGTAGAGGTCGAATCCCTTTTCGCCCACGGCGTCTTTCTTCACATAAATCTGCAGGCGTTGACCATCCTGCTGGAGATGGGCAAATCCCGCCTTGCCCATCAGGCGGATAGCCATGATCCGGCCGGCAACCCGAACGTTGACCCGCGACCCTTCAAGTTGCTCCGCATTCTTCGGCGAGTGCTCTGCGAGGACTTGAGGAATCGTTTGCGTAAAGTCGTACTTCGTCGGATAAGCGCGCTGCCCTAGCGCTTCAATCTGCTTGAGCTTATCGAGGCGTAATTTGTAGATGTTTTCGTCGAGCGCCAAAGGTTTCCTGGGAGTTCACAAAAGTGAACAGCGATTATAACCAACGTTGGCCATAGCAGCAGGCGCTTGCTAATATATTGGTACCGTGGTACATTGGTACCAATGTCGGAGATCAAGACGCCGGAATTCATCGTCGAGCGGGTGCAGACGGGAGTGCGAATGGAAAAGCGCCTGCTCAAGGTCCTGAAAGCATTTGCGGAATTTCACGATCTGAGTTTGGGTGATCTGCTGGAAGGCATTGTGCTGCACGCCTTCGACGGCAAGACGCCCTTCTCTCCTGCTTCGCTTAGTCGTATTCAGGAGCTGAAAAAGTTCTACGCCCTGGAACTCGACTCAAGCGCAAGCCACCGTCTGAGAGAAATTCGAGGCAAGGGCACGCGCATTAAACGGGGAACCTAAAACCAAACCAGGGCCGACAATGACAACAGCAAACAGAAGTCCAGAAGATCGCATGCAGTTGGCTTTGACCGGACTGCAATGGTGTCTGGGACTTGTGATTCTGGTCGAGGCTGCCCTATTTATCTTTGGACCAGGATCCCGTCATCAATTTGCCACGAGCCACATGCCGAACGCGGTACGCCTGATCCTGGGGTGGGGAGAAATCGTTGGCGCTCTTTTGCTGCTGATTCCGCCGACCGCAGCGCGTGCCGCATGGCTGCTTGTAGTGATTTTTCTGTTCGCTATCGTGCTTCATTTTCTGCACGGGATGCCGAACGTTGGTCCTCTTGTAATTTACTCCGCGGCCGCGTGGGCGATCGCGTGGGGAAAGGGAAGGCGCGATAACGTCGCGCCTGAACGATAAATATTATGAGCGATCAGGAACTCATCGATCGCTTCGAATCGGGTACTGTTCCCGAAAGCGCTTTTCATCACGCGGACCATGTCCGCCTGGCATTTGCCTATCTGCGAAAATATTCGGTGCTTCCGGCGCTCGAAAAATTTGCCGAAGCCCTGAAGCAATTCGCCTCCAGGCACGGCAAGTCCCAGCTCTATAACGAAACCATCACTCACGCATATTTTTTTCTGATCCGCGAACGTATGGCGCGCTGCGGCCGCATAGATGACTGGGACGAATTCGCTAGGCTGAACTCGGACCTGCTTCTCTGGAAGAACGGAATTCTGAACCGCTACTATCAGGAAGCCACGTTGAAATCCGACCTCGCGCGAAGTGTTTTCCTGTTCCCTGATAAATGCGGTTGACAGTGCTGGTCCGGCTTGTTCGGATATTCCCGTCTAAAGTACGATGGAAGCGCATTCTGTATTCTTTGTTTTAGGGGAAGAGCTATGCCCATCACGCCAGCAGCCACAGGCGAGAGTTTTGCCGCCAGCCGCTGGACTCGAGGCAACATATTTTTCCCGACGTGCATTGTAGTCAGCCCCCTTCACGTCAGCCGCATCAAGCGGCGCCTATTTGGTAGCACAGAAGAGAGTATTGCCATTTCGCAAGTGGCTTCGGTGGAAATCTCCACCGGGATCATCTGGTCCGAAATAACCATCGAATCGACCGGCGGGGCTGACCCCATCACCAGCCACGGTCACCACAAACGCGATGCACTACGCATTCGCGAGTTGATCGAGAACTACCAGGCCGGGCGCAGCAGCGCCCCCTTTATTGCCCGAAGCTGACTTTCACCAACTCAGTGGTTTCCTTCGATTCCGGTTCATAACGCCATTGCATGACCGATCGCGCTGCGGCTTCGGAAAGCACCGGGTGCCCACCCATCACGCGAACTTGTTTCACTGTCCCATCTGCCCGGACGATGGCCTGCAGTTGTACTGCTCCCGTAATCTTCAGCGAGACCGCAATCCTGGGATACTCCGGGATAGTACGAAAGATTATTGGGCGGGAGCTTTCCGGTTCAACGTCGGCAAGCTCGTCCCCCATTTTGGTATACGCCGAGCTCATGTCGCCATAATGGACACCAGCGCGTTCTAGTGCGGCCGAGTTCACCTCGTAGGTGATCTTCCCATCGGATAGCACCAGGTTGATCATTCCACCTTCACTTAAGAAATTCTTGTCCTCGCCTATCAGCAGAACGCTGGTTTTGCCGAGCTGCTCAATTGCGCCTCGAGTGTTTCGTTCAGACGTGCGAAAGAACACCAGGTGGCAAAACTTCAATTCATCCGCCGAGCGCAGGCGGCGAATTTCCAGTGGGTGCCCATTAATAGCCTTGCCGGCCAAAGTATCATGGAGCGCGGTCACGAAATTTTCATCGCCACCGAAAACTCCAATAATCAAGTTGGAACTATCGGGCAAGCGCTGCGCTGACCATTGCATCATCTTGGCAAAGTTGTACAGATAGGCGGCCTTCAGCTGGTCCGCGCCGCCAGTTTGCTCAGCGCCTGCGACTAGAGACATTGCCAGGATCACGATGCAGACTTGACAGGCCCAGTGGCCCCAAAAACTCGACCTAATCGGGTTCCGGAGCTCACGCGTGAATCGCTTTGCCTCCGAAGAAGTGGCCCTCGATGGCATTGCCCGCGCCTTCCAGCAGATGACGATAAGCAAATTTAGACACGTCAAAGCGATGTGCATACGCGAGAGTCCTGCTACAGTGTTCTTCGGCTGAAATCGGGTTGTTCTTTAGATATGGCATCCGATCCACAAGAACCGCAAAAGAAAAATCCCTGGGTTCAATTGGCCAACTACGCCCAGCTGGCCATTGTCTTTCCGGCGGCGACCGTCATCGGATGGCTGATGGGCGTGGGGCTTGATCACTGGCTGCATACTACGTGGCTCTATATCGTGGGACTGCTTCTCGGCATTGTTGCCGGGTTTGCAGAGTTGATCCGGACGGCGATGAAAGACAGCTCGTAATCTCTCAGACCTCGTTTCGTGGTTCTCCCTTCCGGGAACCCCGTGTCTTTCGTGGTTGGTGAATGGGGTTTCTTTTTGTCCTCTGCGGTCCAACAATGACCTTGCAGCCGCAACCCGGCGACGATTTCTATGCCCGTGCCCTGGATCGGATCCAGAAGATCATGCTGGTGCTTGGAATCGCGGGACTGACTACGGTATGGGCATTTTTCGGCTGGCGAATTGGCGTGGGCTTTGCCTTGGGCAGTGCTATTGCTTATTTAAACTTTCACTGGCTCACGAAAACAGTAGCCGGAATTTCGGAGCTGACGTCGGGTTCCGGCACCGCAACCAGTCGCCGCGTGGTGCACCGTTTTGTGCTGCGCTACGTTTTGATGGC
>Ga0070714_100002043_pt1 | contig 14780 bp, 14 predicted proteins | sample LARL83metaG_FD_65450 | JGI IMG/M metagenome (GOLD analysis project Ga0070714, IMG submission 65450) | Corn, switchgrass and miscanthus rhizosphere microbial communities from Kellogg Biological Station, Michigan, USA - LAR L8-3 metaG | ecosystem: Host-associated > Plants > Roots > Rhizosphere ...
GATTTGAAAATTGTCACCCGGCGGCACCCGACGCCTGATGAATTGCGCGCCATGCTTTTCGGCTGGCGGGTGGTGAAACATGTGAAGTCCAACGCCATCGTTTACGCCGGCGCCGACCGCACGCTGGGCGTCGGCGCGGGTCAAATGAGCCGGGTGGACGCGAGCCGGATTGCGGTTTGGAAGGCGGGCGAAGCCAAACTGCCGCTCGCGGGCAGCGTCGTTTGCAGCGACGCATTCTTTCCTTTTCCGGATGGACTCATCGCGGCGGCGGAGGCGGGCGCCACGGCCGCCATCCAACCGGGCGGATCGGTACGGGACGCGGAAGTGATTGCGGCGGCGGACGCGCGGAATGTGGCGATGGCGTTCACCGGCGTGCGGCATTTTCGGCATTGATCCGGAATTGCCTCACACAAAGGGCGCAACGGGCGCAAAGGCAGACAAGAGATGGATTTTTTCCCGTGTTTCATTCCACTATAGGGTGAGCAGTTTCCCCGATCTGAAAGCTCAATCCTTAGCGCCCGTTGCGTCCTTTGCGTGAGATTTCCCTTGCCGGGTTGCGAATCAGCTCGCAACCGAGAGGCGGAAATCATTCCCTGGTCAGGAGCCAATAAATCAAACCGATTTGGGCCAGGCAAACGAGTGAGATCACGGCCCACACAAAGGCCTCGCGTAAGAATTGCCCGCGCTGCGGCGCTTCGCTGAGCCAGAATTGCAGTTTCACCGAACCGATCTCGAGCCGGTCACCGTTCCGCAAAGTGGCTTTTTGAACCGGCTGGCCATTGATGCCGGCGAACGCGTTGGGCTGCGTTTCGACGAGGAAGCCTTCCGTGGGCTCGAGCAGGATGGTGAGGTGATGGTCCCAAACGCCGGCTTCCTCCAGCTGAAGATCGCAATCGGCGGAGCGTCCAACGCGTACAGGAAAACGGCGGGCGTCCCAGGAGAAGCCCGCCTTTTTTCCGGAAAGGATCTTAAGCTGTACCATCAGAAGAGCCGGCGGGGAACATAGATTTTGTCACCCGGGAAAACCGGCACATCATAGCGGGGATCCCGAATGGCCTTTTCGACATTGATAATTTCGCTATGGCCGCCGCGGGTCAGCCGGACCTTTGTTTTTTTGGCAAAATCCGTAAAGCCGCCGGCGACTGAAATGGCCTTCACCACCGTCATATCGCCGGGATATTCCTTTTGACCGCGTTGAAAGACCTCTCCATCCACATAAAAGAATCTGGCCTCTCCTTTAACGGTTACGTTCAGTTCCCGGTAGTACTTGGGCACATACAGATCGTGGATTTCCTTTTGGAGCTCGCTCGCGGTTTTGCCCACGGCGGTAACCGGCCCGATATAGAGCAGGTTAATCTTTCCGTCCTCGCCGATGCGTTCGGCGTGATCGGGAATCAGTTCCTTATCGCCGCTCAAAGGTATCGCGGAAACGATTATCACGTCGCCGACGTGAAACATGTTCCCCGACGGGTCGGGAGGCAAATTCGCGAACTTAGTGCCGCTCTCGCAGCCCGCCGACAGTCCAACAAGCACCATTCCCAAGGCGACTACCCAGTGGATCGCCTGTTTCCGTAATTGTTCAATCATGACGTTTTTTTGACAGCGAAATTAGTACTTTGGTTTGATATTTTCCGTCTTCGCGTCCGCTGCGGTTGCCGCCTCGGCGGTTTCCACCGGCTCAGAATCCGCGTTCTTGGAGTAATAATAATCGTGGTAATAACCGCTGTAGTAATAATAGCTCTCGTCCTGCGACATGTTGATGTTGTTCAGAACGATGCCCAGCAGGTTGCCGCCGACCTTTTCAATCATCTGCTTGGCGCGGATATTCATCGGTTGCGGATAGCGCCGATATTGGATGACCTGCAAAGTCATATCCACTTCGCTGGCGAGAATCGAGGCGTCGCTGACGCCCATGATCGGCGGTGAATCGAAGAAGACGAAGTCGTAGCGTCCCTTGAGCTCGGAGATGAGGCTCTTCATCTGGGCGGAACTGAGAATGCCCAGCGAACTGCTGGGCAGCTTGCCGCTGGCCATCAGGTGCAGGGTCGGGACCTTGGTCGTCTGAATCACTTCATCCAGCGTGTTCTGCTTGAGCAGGTAATTGGTCAACCCGAGGGAGTTCGTCACGTTGATCATTTTGTGCAACGTGGGGCGGCGCAAGTCCGAGTCGACGACCAGCACGCGGCTGCCATTTTGGGCAAAAATGGTGGCAAGATTGAACGCGGTGGTGGATTTACCTTCACCGGCGCCGGCGCTGACGACGACGACAGTATTCAGTTTGTCGTCCTTGCGGGAGAACAGAATATTGGTGCGCAATACCCGGTAGGCTTCCGCGTGCGGACTTTCCGCGCCTTCGTTCATGATCAAACCGATGTTTTGCGGAATCACCCCGAGGACCGGCGCCTGAAGCGTCCGTTCCACGTCGTCAATGGTCTTCACGCTGGTATCGAGATACTCGATGAAGAACGCCAAACCGACTCCGACCACCAGTCCGAACACCACTCCGAGAACGATATTCAACGGTTTGTTGGGACGAACGGCTTTATTGTCCACCACGGCCGGATCCATGATGGAAACCATTCTCGCCGTTGGCAGATCCTTGTCCACCTGCTCCTGCTCCGTCCTCATGGCCAAAACCCCGCGCCAGCGTTTTTCATTTTCGAGACCTTCCTTGGCGGCGAAATAGGGAGCGCTCTTGGCGGCCGTCTCGATATCCTTCTGCTTGGCCTCCTCGATGTCGTGAGTGAGGGTATCGAGGTGCGCTTTGGCGGAAGCCACCTTGGCTTCCAAACCGAGCAGGATGCCATCGATGCGATCATTGACTTTTTGATTCAAATCATCGACCGACTCCTGGGCATTTTTGTATCTGGGATGGTCGGGGGTGTAATCTACTTTGAGCTTGATGAGGTTCTGCTGCGCAAGATCCAACTCACTCAACAATTCGTTCAACTGGGTATCCGAAATCGCGGTCGGTAACGCCTTCCGGAGGGACTCGCGATCCATCGACTTCAATTTCTCCAGCAAGGTCGCCTGCTGATTGTAATCGGCTTCCCGCTGCATGCGGAGCGAAGAAAGCTCTTTCAACTGTTCGGCCGTCAGCAACGGTGAGGGACCATTGGCGTTGGCCATTTGGTCGCTGATTCCCAATTCGTCGCGAAGCTTGTTCACTCTGTCCTGCGCGGCGGCCACCTTCTGGTCTTCTTCCTGCAACTGGGCTCTCAGGCTTTTAATGCCGTGATTTTTCAAATCATCATATTCATCGAGGCGGTATTGCTTGTAGCAGATGGCGACTTGGTTCGCCAGTTTGGCGGCTTCCTCGGCGCTGTCGCTGTAGGCCTTAATTTCAATAAATTTCGTGTTGCGGACGGAGTGAAGCTCCAGGCGGCTTTTAATCATCGCCTCGATGTCGGAATCACTCATCGCCACGCCATTGTTGTATTTCTTGGCCCAGACATTCTTCAGATCCATGGCCTCAATGACCTTCGAAAGCACGGCGTGGGATTGAATGGTCTCGAATTCGGTCAGGAGGAAATAGGGGTCGTAACCGTTTCCCGAGGGGACACCGGACAAGCTGGTGATATCAGGGTGTTCCTGCTCGACTTGAATGCGCGCCGTGGCGGCAAACGACTCGGGATACATCAAAGTGACCACCGTTGCGGTGATCACCACCAATAAAAAGACCGCGAGAATAACAGTCTTGCGAATGCGAATAATCCGCCAGTAATCCAGGAAGTGTAATCGTGTCTCCTGGGGAGCATTTTTCAATTGATCCATAAATCAGTTAAGTCAAAAAAAATGGGGGCTGTCTTGATGGCCCAGCCCCCGAAACAGACATCTTCAGTGTTAATTAATAACTGGCGGTCGCGCCGATGTAAACTTTATTCCGCGAATAGCTGCGATCTCCGAGGTCGGAATCCAGCCGGTCAAAGTCATAGCCGGCGTGGGCCGAAAAATGCGGGTTGAACTGGTATTCGAGGTTGGCGCCGAACTCCAGGAAGTTTTCGGTTTTATTATTAAAGGCCTGTCCGCCGCCATTGAAGGAGGCGTGTTGGGCGGTGCCGTTGAGGTTCGCAAAGAAATGCGGCACGATGCGCTGATGAAGGTTCGCGAACGCCACCGAAGTCTCCGTGTCGCGCACGAGATTGGGCGAACCGGGAGCGCCGATCACATCGGTCGCCGCGCGACCTTCCTGGAAGCCGGCTTGGACAAAGCTTTCCTCCATATAAACGTAGGTCAGAGACAGACGCGCGAAAGGACCAAAACTTCTGCTGTGCAGGTTGTAATAGTCATAATAGCTCGCGCCGGCCTGCACCGAACCATAGAAATCCGGGCGGAATTGGTGATCCAACCCCACATAAAGAGTGTGAGAGCGATTGTCGCGGCTCGAACTCTTTATAGGCGGCACATCCGCAGTGTTTCCTTCGATCTGTTCGTCGGCAGTATAATTGATCTGCTCAAACTGATAACCGAAGCTGGCGGTCGTTTCTGGTGCCACGTGCCACAATGCGGCAATATGCGGAAGCTGCTCGATGCGATCAAGAAGACCTGAGACGCTGGGACTGACATCACCTGCCAGGTCCACATTTTTACCACCGGGCAACGGATTGAAATGATCACTGTAATCGTACCAGTTGTTGTCATAACCCACTTCCACGCCCAACAACGGCGTTACAGCCGCTTCGAAGGTCACGCCTCCCGAGTTGGCCAGGTTATTACCGGAGAGCCGGTAAGGGTTATGAATCGCCGCGTCCGCCGAAGCAAAGCGCAAGGTGTCGGGTTCCTGACCCACCACAAATGAATCCCGGGCGCGAATACTGTAGCGTTCGTTGAACGCATGATTCAGGGCCATACTAAACGTGTGGTCCTGGTCGTATTTCTTGGTGTTGCCGACGGGCCGATGGTCGTAATACAAAAACGCGTACGCGTAATCCGCCGTGAAAGTGGTCTGGTCGTTGCCGACGCTGATCCCAACCTTGGGACTCAATTCATAGCCCCAGGTGTGGACCTTGGGTATCTTATTAACCACCGCCGCGGACTGATGGTCGGGCGTGGTGCTGACGTTGTCGTCGTAAAACCCGCGCACCGTTGCCTGAACATTCCACCATTTGGCGGCGGGCGCGGAAAGTGGAGATTGCGACGGATATTGCGAAGTTTGCGCTTGAACGTTCGCCGCTCCGAGCGCGACCACACCAACAGAGGCGATGATTTTATTCATAGTTTCTAGATTGCTAAACCACCCAAGAAGCACTGCAACAGTGACAACTGCAAATTTTTACCTAAAATCCGCTTCATGTGTCAAACTATTCTTCTTTTTCGCTACCGCATTAATGCGGATGCCGTCCTACCCAATTCTACTGTAGAAAAAGCAATTTCCGTCTGACTGTGTCCGGCCTTGGTCTTCTCCATCTCACGGATGAACTCAGTCCGGTTTATTTGCCCCCACTCGGGCGCGTTGTCAATAGACCGGGGCTCCACGGACTGCGTTCAAATCTTTTTCGAAAAAAATTTGAATTAGACATTTTCTCAAAAGAAATTTACCACGCCCGGCCCGGCAAACCCAGGCAAACCGGCAGATTTGCTCGACCTTTTCACCCGCAGGTTTGTTCCACCTCTCCGTAGGTTTGCGCCACCCTTTCGAAATCTCTTTCGAGAATCGGTCTAAGCTGGCTCCTGCGCCGTTAAGGCCAGAAACGCCTCCTCCAGCGGCCCGGAAGTGCCGCTTTGACGCCGCAATTCATCCCGTGTGCCAGCGGCAATCAGCCGTCCTCCGTGAATAATCCCGATGCGGTCGGCCATTTCTTCGGCCACGCTTAATTGATGGGTGGAAACCAGGACCGTCATCCCGGCCCGCGAGCGTTCCTTCAGAATGTCCTTTACGACGCGAGCATGGTGCGGGTCAAGGCCGACCATCGGCTCGTCAATCACGAAGATTTCCGGGTCGTGCAGTAACGCCGAGACAATGGCCACCCGCTGCTTGGTCCCGTGGGAAAGTCCCTCAATCATTTTGCCGGCGAAGGGCTCTAGGTTGAATCGTTCCACCAGACGGCAACTGTTCGATTGAATTTGCGCCTCGTCCATTCCGAATAATTGCCCGGTGAACCGAAAAAACTCCCATGGCGTTAATTTGTCATACAAAAACGGAAAATCCGGCACGAAAGACATGCGCCGGCGGGTTTCCAGGGGATGCTCTTGCACATCGAGCCCAGCCACGCGCGCGCAGCCAGAGGTCGGCTTCATCAACCCGGCGAGAATTTTTAACGTGGTCGTCTTGCCCGCCGCATTTGGCCCCAGCATGGCGAAAAACTGGCCGCGCGGAATCGCGAGCGAAAGGTCATTGACGGCGACCAGGTCTCCGAACTTCTTCACGATATGAATCAGTTCAATCATGCGAGGCCGGCGCAACGGAGGAGTTATGATCTCTCGATACTGATTTGCGAACGGGGCTCTCACCTGTGGCAGTGAGGCGGTCGTTCACTAATTGATAGTTTTCAGGCAAATCAATGCGCAGGATTTCTCCCGCCCGGCTGACAATCGAATTGATCTCGTAACGATCCAACAGGCGGGTGTGCAGGCGATACACTTTTACGGCGGTGCGGCCGATGCGAAGGGAATCCTCATGCGCATCCCACGTCACACCCAGTGCGATGTCAGACATATTTGCCGCGGCCAGCGCCGTCGGGCCGGCGTCCGCCACCAGATCACCGGCGGAGGAGCCGAGTAATTTATAGGTCAGCGCCGCCGGATTTTTCAGGTCGGAAAAACGGAGGACCACATCGAGCGGGTGGTCACCGCCCTGCACTTTCAAATGAACGGTCTGCTGCTCTGACAGCGCACGGAACTCCCAGGTGTACGGCCGCAGCGCCAGCCGGCCATTCAGGTCCTGCCAATCGCGCATTTTATTCAGCTTCAATTCGCCTTCGAACCGGATGCGATTGGTCAAATCGGGCAAAACCGCGCTGCCGTCCAGGTGCAATCGATACCCGTGGTCTTTCCTGGGCCGGCCGGACGGCATGTTCTCGTCGGTGATCTGGGACCATTCTTCGCCGACCTGGGTCTGCAGATGACAAGCGCCCACGAGCTTGCCGCCGTGGAAAACCGTCAGGGAAGAATCATCGGCGGCAGTGAGAATTTTTTCCCAGACTATCGCGACCGGAACCGCGCCGTTGGTTTTGCGCGAACCGAATTCCGTCTGCCACAGCAATACATTCATCGTCAACCAGAACCCGGTCACCAGGATGAAGATGGCACGCGACATGACATCAGGCGTTTGGGGTCAGCCGAGGGAATTCATTTCAAGGAATGTTCACGACCTGGCCCGTCCGCAGCCTTCTGGGATCGATGCCCGGATTAGCTGCAGCGAGGGAATCCAGCTTCACATTAAATCTCCGCGAGATGGACGCCAGCGTGTCTCTCGGCTGGACCACGTAAGTGCGCGTGCCAGCCAGGTGCGGCGGAACATAAATATGGGCGACGTTGTTGGAGTTTGAAACAGTCGGTCGAGGGTTTGATTGCTGCGTCAGCACGGTCTGCACCCGCTGCACCTCCTGGGTGGGTTGGGCGGCGGGCGGCGAAATGGCGGCCTGCGGCGCGGGGTGATTGGTCTGTTGCGCCTTGTACCAGGCGCGCCACTGGTCGAGTTCCGCGTGCAATTGTTTGTTTTCCTGGATCAACTGCTCCAAATCGTGCTGAACACCCGGCGCGGAGGGCAAAGGCAGCACGGCCTTGGCGAGGTCCTGCTTGCAATTCACGATGCGTTGCCTCACCGCTTCGGCCGTATCGGCTGTGGGGCGCAATTTTAGAAATTGCTGATAATGGTAAATCGCCGCCGCGGGGTCCGGCTCCAAATCCTGTCTCTCATAGAGAATTCCCAATTCAAAGTGCGCCGAGGCATTTCGCGGATTGGCCTCCACCGCCTTTTCGAATTCATCGATGGCGCCCCGGTAATCCATCGTGTTGAGAGCGCGTTTGCCCTCAATGAAATGCGGCTCTTTTTCGTCGTCCAACTGGCTTTGCCCCGCCGGCACGCAGCCGCCCACGACCGCGCACAACAAAACGGCGAGCGCGGCGTGAAAAAGCCAGACCGAAAACTTCATGCCAGCGAAACTAAACTGACGGGTGACGGGTGACAAGATACATTAGCCCCGACGCAAGGCAAACGCCTTCAAATACGGCACGGATTTTTCAACTGGCGCCGCCGGCCGGCGCTTTGGAATCCTCATTTTTCGTTTCCACCTTGCCGGCAAAGGGGTTTTCCGAAGCGACCGCGACCGATGGCAGCTTGGGGGCAACTCCGACCGACCAAATCAGGTAAATCCAACTCATGACCAGGTGCATCCCCGCCGCGACCGTGAGCTGCACCACATCCAGCACGCCGAAACCGTAAGCCAGGAGAGCGAGAATCATCACCACGGCTCCGGGCATCAGGGCCGCGCCCGCCAGTTTCCAGCTCTGGCGCAAATTCAGATCGCGATTTTTGAAAAATGCGCCGAGCCACACCGGCAGGAAATAAATCGTGGCGAGCAGAGTCCAACTCGCCATGCACCAAGCCAGCATTCCGGCAAAGGCAACCCAAAGGATGGGCGGCGACCACGCGCCCCACCACGGCTGCAATTCCACGCGGTTAAACCCGAAATTCCAATCGCCCGGATAAGGCCATTCATGGTAGCCCGCCAGCGAATAGACAAAAACATCGTCGCGGCCAAACTCGATCTGGATTTGCGCGGGCGAACGCAACGTGCCGCTGTGGTTGGTATCCACCACGAACGCGAGGAAATGCCCTTCGGCCAGCAACTCCGGGGAGTCCGCGGACCAATTCAATTTTCCCGATTTCATTTCGCCTTGGGCGGGAAGCTGCGCAATGGCCGCGCGCACGGTGGGGAACCACGCGGTGCGCAAAAACCAGACCAACGTGACGGCTGCGATCAGCGCGAAAATAAATTGCACGAGCAGCAGCCGGCCCAACGAGGCGCGCGCGAACGCGGCCACGCCACGCGGCGTGAACGGTTGCCAGGCGGCGGGTTTTGGCTCAGCCGAATCGCTCATATTGCGAACAAACCAGTTCTCACGCTCGCAATTCTAGCAGAAGAATTCAATTTGTCGCAGTGAAATAGGCAGGACGCGGATTGGAAATCCGCCGGGCGCAAGCGTGGTCTCAGCGGTAGCAAGAATGATGCTCTGCCGGCTACCAGTCGGCGATACAGCAGCGTGCCCCTCTGCGCTACCTCACTGCGCGGGCGCTTCGCCGGCGGGCGCCTGGGGATTTTGATTTTGCGGCACAACCATCACCGGGACGGGATAACGAAGCTTCATCACATCGTCCACCAGCACTTCGACGTAGTAGGTGCCGGCATTTTTAAATTCGACCTGGCCGAAAACAGTCACGTTGGTGGCGTGCAGGTTGGCATCCTGCAAGGCAAATTTAACCTCGCCCTTGCGGAGCACCGTCACCTGGTCCGGCGCGACGAGCCGCACGCTTTCAATGAACTGCCCGATGCCGGCCGTCCAGCGATTGAACACGCTTAATTTGAAGGCGACCACCGGCAATTGCGGCACGCGGATGTAGTTGATGACGCCGATGAGGAAAAAACTCCCGGTGACTTCCTGGCGGATTTCCTCGCACAGGAGTGAGCATTGTAAATCCGGCAAAATTCGAGTCGGTTGCATATTAAATCAGTTAAATCGGTAATCCATTAAATCGGTCAAATGTGAGTCAGCTGAGGATTTACGCCGAATTCAGCTCATTTAACCAGTTACTATTTGGTCACATTTTCCGCCGCCCGCACGGTGTTCGCCATCAGCATCGCGATGGTCATCGGGCCGACGCCGCCGGGGTTGGGGGTGATTTTGCCGGCAATCGGCTGGACGTTTTTAAAATCAACATCGCCCACCAGCTTGCCCTCGACGCGGTTCACGCCGACGTCAATCACCACCGCGCCGGGCTTCACCATATCCGCCTTCACAAATTCCGCAACGCCCATCGCGGCGATCAAAATATCCGCCCTCCGGCAATGCGCCCCGATGTCCCGCGTGCCGGAGTGGCAAATGGTCACCGTGGCGTTCGCGTTTTTTTCCTTCTGGCAGAGCATGGCGGCCATCGGTTTACCCACGATGTTACCGCGGCCCAGGACCACGACTTCGGCGCCCTCGATTTTGGTTTGCGAGCGGACGAGCAGTTCGCGAATGCCCGCCGGGGTGCAGGGATGAAACCCGGTGGGATCGCCCAGCATCAACTTTCCCACGTTGACCGGATGGAAACCGTCCACGTCCTTTTGCGGGAACACGGTGGAATAAACCACGGCTTCGCGGATGTGTTTTGGCAACGGCGCCTGGACCAAAATGCCGTGGACGCGCGCATCGGAATTCAGTTTGGCGAGCAGCGCGAGCAATTCGGTCTCGCTGGTTTTTTCCGGCAGGACGTGCGTTTGGGAAAGCATCCCGAGGTCCGCGCAGGCTTTTTCCTTGCGGCCGACGTACACTTTCGAGGCGGGATCCTCCCCGACGCGGACAAACGCGAGGCCGGGCTGCATTCCGCGCGCTTTCAGCGCGCTGACGCGCGCCGAAAGCTCACTCAAAATTTGCGCAGAGATGGCCCGGCCATCAATCAGGTTCCCGATGCTCATCGGGACTAATCGAGCACTTGAATTTTCTGGATGGTGATGACCGGCGTGTTTTTCCAACGCGGATCGAGAGCTTCTTCACCGGTGACGATGATGTGCATGCCTTTGTAACGGCTCAGGTCCAGGTTGGTCGAGGTGGTGTAAAGGTAATCGATGGGCTCCTTGGTGTCCTGGCTGACGAGCTCATAGCGCGAGGGCGCCTGGATGCTGAACGAGCCGCGCACAATGCCTTCATGCTCGACGATGCGTTCCGGCGGCGGCTCGATGGTGGTGGTGGCAGGAGCAGCCGGCGTTTCAGGCATGGCGGGCATGGCCGGTGTTTCGGCAGTCGCCGGGGCGGCATTGCTGCCCGCGCCGGGCGTTTCAGTGGCAGCCGGAGCCATGCCGGGCATTTCAGGCATAGCCGTGGTGGTCGGCGCCGTTTCCGGTGTCGGATTGGCTGCCACGGTCGGGGCTTCTTCGCCCTGCTTTAAATATTGCGCGGCCACGAACGCGTAGGCATTCGTCGGCGCCTGGATCTGGGTCCAGTCGCCTTTGGTTTCCACCGGCTGGACGCTCTCGCCTTTTTGCAAGGTTCCCACGACGCCGTAATTCTCGCCGGGCCCGGCGCGCAAGTTTAATTTTTTGGTGGAAACGGCATTGTTGCTGTCGAGCAGCGAGGACTTCACCCAAACATGGGTTTCGGGCGGCAACAGGATTTTCGCCCAGGCGGACGGTTCATCAGGGCCGGATTTTTTCAGGTGCACTTCCTCGAGAACGGTCACCGGCTCGCCGTTGGTGACGTGCGTGAGCACTTCGCCGACCAGTCCCGCTTTGCTGCGGACGTTGACGTGGTTGGCGGAGACGACGGCGGGGCCGGAAACGAGCGGCACGGTTTTCAACTCGGGCGCTTTTGCCTTTTTAGCGGCCGCGGTTTTCGACGCGGCCTTCTTGGAAGTCTTTTTCTTCGCGGTCTTCGCCTTCTTCGGGGCGGCGGGCGCGTTGGTGGGCGCTTCCACGACGGCCGGTGGCGGCTCGGCGGCTGGCGCCGGGGTCGTCACGGGTGTCGGCTCGGGCGGCGGTGCTTGCAACGCCGGCGCCGAGTTGCTCGCGTCCTGCGCGAACAGGCTGGTTGAAAGTGCCACCGCGAAAACTATCCAAAGATTCTTTTTCATATCTTAGCCAAGTAGAGAATTTATCTCCGGTTCTGTCAATGTCCGCCATTTGCCCGGTTTCAATTCGCCGAGCTTGATTTTTCCAATTTGCACACGTTGCAATCGCTTCACTGTGGCGCCCTGCGATTCAAACAAGCGCCGCACTTCGCGATTTTTTCCTTCGGTCAACTCCAGCTCCGCCACGCTCACCGATTTGGTGGCGGAAACCAGGTGCGCCTTTTTCGCTTTTAACTTTTCGCCTTCGTGAAACACCCCGCGCACGAACTGCTCGAGCATCGGCGGTTCCACCCGGCCTTCGACCGTCGCCACGTACTTTTTGCTCACTTCGTAACGCGGATGCGTCAGGCGCAGGGCGAATTGTCCATCATTGGTCAGGAAAATCAACCCCTCAGTGTCATAATCCAATCGGCCCACCGAATACAGGTTGTCCCACTCCTTGGGCAAGAGTTCGTAAATGGTGGGGCGGTCGAATTCGTCCTTGCGGGAGCAGACGCAGCCGCGGGGCTTGTTCAGCGCCACATACAGCTTGCGTTTGGTGCGGACGGGTTTGCCGTCGACGGTGATTTTATCGTGAAGCGGATCGACCTTGCTGCCCAGCAGGCGAACGACCTGGCCGTTCACCTGCACCCGGCCTTCGAGAATGATCTGCTCGCCGCCGCGCCGCGAAGCGATGCCGGCATCGGCGAGAAATTTTTGAAGGCGAACCATCGGAGTGACGAGTGAAATGTGGCGAGTGGCGGGAAATCCACATCACCCGACACCCGGCACCGTCACGCTTCGGGTTTGGTCTTGCGGAGCCCGGTGATGCGGTCGCCGTCTTTCCACTGGCCGCGTTTCTTGAGCAATTCCGTGCGCTCAAAACGCTTGAGCACATTCCGTTTGCCGCCCAAAGTGGCAGCCGCGCGCAGACTCCGATGCTGTGACATAAATTTATTAAATCGTTAAAATTGTCGGACCGTTGACCCGGCCCCACCCGCTCCCAATGAAAGCGGACGGTGCATATACCACAATCACCGCGCAAAAGCCAATGGTTATTTTGGCGGCCAAAGCAGGGATTTGCCGCCAGCGGATGCAAAGAACCCGTAGGAGGGAAGCCAGGAACATCCAACTTCGAAGATCGAACGCTGAACTTCGATCGGGATATACTATCGTAATCGGTGCGCTCTGACGTGTAAATCCGCGATACCGCGCATGCCACCCGCGCGACATTCGAACATGGCAGTTCTAACGCGCCAAATGAACTTGCCGGGGGCTGCACGTCGGCCAATACTTTCGACACATTTCCGATTTCTTGAATGGCGGCGTAAAAATCCAGCATGAATTGACCAGAGTATTTGCCGAAAACAGGCCACAAAACCATCAGCAGGTTTTGAGTACCGGCCCGAACAAAGCCGCGCCGTAATTCACCGCGGCAGATCTCAATTGGCATCTCTTCAAACACCGAAAATTCTCGGGCTGATCCAGCGGTAAATCGATCTCAATTCTCCCGGACTTATTCCCAGAGAACTCCCGTAGAATTCCCAATCAGAAAAAACTCCAAAACTGTCCCTTCATAACTCCGGAGTCGCTGATAATTCATTCATAAAAAGACGGTGGCGTTATCCCCCCAAATGAGGGTGTTTATGCGCGCTTAAGCCGTTGAAATAATGAACGCCATGAAACGGTCAAGCGACAACGACAATACATGTTTGTTTAAATCATGTAAAAATCGAACGTTCACGGCTCGCTCCAGGCCAAAATCCGGAATCGTCCTTCTGGCCATTCTCACAGTCTTGGCAATTTCTTGCGCCCGACAAGCCTTTCGAAAAACTGCCTTTCCCAGCCAGCCGTTGGCGGAAATAAATCCCACGGACATCCTCACTATCATGGAACGCGTGGCCGATTGGCAACTGGCCCATCCCAGTTCGCATTCTTCCACCGACTGGACGCAAGGCGCGGGCGATGCCGGCGTGATGGCGCTGGAAGGCATTTCCGGAAATCCCAAATACCGCAAGGCAATGCTGGCCGTCGGCGAAACGAACCACTGGCAACTCGGGCCGAGAAAGTATATGGCCGACGACCAATGCATCGGGCAAACCTACACAGAACTCTATTTGCTTTATCGTGACCCGGCGATGATCAAGCCTATGCGCACTCGTTTCGATGCCATCCTGGCGCAGCCCGCGACCAACGAACTGCGCATGACTTATGGGGACTCATTGAACGTGTGGTCATGGTGCGACGCGTTGTTCATGGCGCCCCCGGCGTGGGCGCGCCTTTATGCGGCGACCGGTGACGCTCGTTATCTCAAATTTGCGGTGACGAACTGGTGGCGCACAGCCAACTATCTCTACGACAAGAAAGAACATTTGTTTTTCCGTGACAGCACTTTCTTTGACAAGCGTGAAGCCAATGGCAAAAAAATATTTTGGGGCCGAGGCAACGGCTGGGTGATGGGCGGATTGGTTCGCGTGCTGCAATCGCTGCCGACAAATCACCCCGATCAGCCGCGTCTCGAGCAATTATTTAAAGAAATGGCCGGGAGAATACTGAAGCTCCAACAACCTGACGGTCTCTGGCACTCCAGCCTGCTCGATCCTGACAGCTATCCCCAAATAGAAACCAGCGGATCCGGCTTTTTCATCTATGCAATGGCCTGGGGTGTCAACCAGGGATTGCTTGAGCGGGTGAAATTTGAACCGGCGATTTGCAAAGCTTGGGTGGCACTCGACGGTTGCGTGGATGCGGAGGGCAAATTGACGCATGTTCAGCCGATCGGTGGAGACCCGAAAAAGTTCTCAGAGAACAACACTGAGATTTATGGAGTCGGCGCGTTCCTGCTGGCCGGCAGCGAGGTCTACCGAATGGCCGTCCGGGAACGGGCTATGCCTGTGGAAGTCAAGGGCGCGAATCCGTCGAATTTCCCCCCTTGATGATTCACCTGGCGAAGTTGGTGGTTCCGGGCTCAGCACGACGGCTGGCGGCGTAACTCATAACCGCTTCGACACGGCAATGAACGTGCAGTTTTCCG